>Ga0075425_100005795_pt1 | contig 12880 bp, 10 predicted proteins | sample SoiMethybrSBSTD4_FD_75300 | JGI IMG/M metagenome (GOLD analysis project Ga0075425, IMG submission 75300) | Bulk soil microbial communities from a Populus tree surrounding site in Tennessee, USA - Soil MetaG P. TD hybrid SBSTD4 | ecosystem: Environmental > Terrestrial > Soil > Tree plantation...
GCGGTAATACATGTCGACGGACTCTTTTGCACGCGCCGCCGGGACACGGTCCATCCGCAGTTCGGCAGCGCGAATCAAAGATTCCGTGGCCAGAACACGAAAGTCCGTGGCGTACAACGGATCGACGCCCTCGGATCGCGCGACGATACTGAGCATCGTTCCGCTTCCCTCGATCTTCGTCATGTACGTCGTCATGAGATTGTCGAGGTGGTAATGCAGATACGCGTGGCGCACCTGGTCCAGCTGCGGATTCGGCGAACCGCCGAGCACGACGTAGTAGTTGTCCTGATAGCTGCGGAAATTGACAGTGTTCAGCGGTGCCGCGAGCTCCACGTAAATCGCAAGGCTTCGCGGTCCGAACCGTCCCAGGGGAACACGAAGGTACGCATCCGTCCGAACGATCATCTCGCGGAGCGACGGCCCGAGCTGGTCGATGGCCATCCGATATTGTGCTTCCACCTCGCTCCATCGCTTTTCGATGTTCGCCTTCTCATAAAACTGCCGCACGAGATCCGCGAAACCCACTACTGTGCGGGCGTCGGGTGGCAGGAACTCTTCGCGCACGGCAGCCTTCATAGCGGGCGGATCCGTGAGCGAAACGGCAAGCGAGATGTACTTCTGCAGTTGTGCTTCGTCGGGTTGATCGCCTTTGCGGCTCTTGTAAAAATTCCGAAGCTGCGCCAGCAACTCTGGATCCACGTTGTCCGCGTAATGGCGAACAGCCTCCCGAACAGGATGGTATTGCGCGCCGAATTCGATGTCGAAACCGGCGGCGTTGAGAGCCGCCATGGTAGCGAACAAGCGAAGGTCGGGCAGAATCGCCACATTCCCGTTCTGCGCAAACGCAGGCACAGCCAGCATTCCGGCCGCCAGAAAAATGGCGACGATTCTGGAAAACATCGGCAAATCATAACATGTAAAATTCTTTGATGCAGTTTGGGATCTCAACGCAAATCCGAAGAGGTTCGACGGTCAGTCTCGATCTTCTCGAATCCATACGAAAAGCGGGTTATAAGCGCTTTGAGTTGTTTTGCAACCGGCCGCACCTGGACTTTCACAGCCGAAGCCTGATGAGGGCCATTGGCCGATGGTTTGCGGAAAATGCGCTACCCGCCCCGTCCATACACCTGCCGTTTATCGAAGGTGGAGGAAGAGAAGAAAAGATCTGGGTCTCCGCTCTTTCACCGGACCGGAAAGAACGCGCTTACGCCATCGACGAGATTAAACGCGCCCTCGAGCTCACCGACTACGTCACGCCGTCTTATGTGGTCATGCACCTCGGAAATCCGGATGAGAAGTTCACGCCCGTCGCTTTCGACTATGCGTACGCCGTGATCGCGCAAATCCGCACGTTCGCGGGAGTGAAGATCATGGTTGAGAACATACCCAACGAGATTTCCACCATCGATCGGATCCAGGAATTCAAAAGGGTCGCCGAAGTGACCGATATCGGAATTTGTTACGATACGGGACACGGGCATTTGCAGAAAACCACAACCAGCAACGACTTCTTCGATGCGATCGACACGACGCACATCCACGACAACGGCGGTGATAAAGACGATCATCTCTGGCCGTTCGAAGGAACGATCAACTGGCCGGGTCTCATCGAGAAGCTCGTTGTGGCGGAATATCGCGGCGAGTTCATTTTTGAAACGCGGAGTGACGATCTCGGCAAAGGCGACGAAGTCCGCCATCGGCTCGAGGACCTGTGGGGCGAAGCTCAATCTTCACTTGAAGAATTCAGGCTTAAATATAAGTTATGACGCATACCTATATTGAAGACATTGGAAAGCACGTCGGCCAGGAAGTAACGCTCCGAGGCTGGGTGCACAACAAACGTTCGAGCGGAAAAATCCAGTTCCTCATTCTGAGAGATGGAACGGGATACATCCAGGCGGTGGTCGTGAAGAACGCAGTCGCTCCGGAAGTGTTTGCCGCGGCCGACACCCTGACGCACGAATCCTCGATCGAGGTCACAGGTAAAGTGCGCGAGGATTCCCGTGCGCCGAGCGGTTATGAAATGGATGTGACGAACCTCAAGGTGTACCAGGAAGTTTCTAAAGAGACGCCGTTTCCGATCACTCCGAAGGAACACGGCATCGACTTCCTCATGGACCATCGGCACCTGTGGATCCGTTCGACGCGTCAGCGTGCCATTCTTAAAGTCCGGCACGAAATCATCAAGGCCGCGCGAGACTTCCTCGACAATGACGGCTTCACACTGTGCGACACGCCGGTCCTCACACCGGCAGCCTGTGAAGGCACTACGACGCTTTTCGAGGTGAAATACTTCGATGACAAAGCATTCCTGACGCAGTCCGGGCAGCTTTACAGCGAGGCGACAGCGGCCGCTCTCGGCAAGGTCTATTGCTTTGGTCCGACCTTCCGCGCCGAGAAATCCAAGACGCGTCGGCATCTCACGGAATTCTGGATGGTAGAACCGGAAGTTGCGTATGCGACCGTCGAGGACATGATGGATCTAGCCGAACGTTTCATTTCGTTCATCGTTCAGCGCGTGCTTGAGCGGCGGCGGGAGGAGCTGAAAGTTCTCGAACGTGATCCGTCGAAGCTGGAGAAAATTGTGCCGCCTTTCCCCCGCGTGTCTTACGACGAAGCGGTGAAGATTGCCCAGCAGCATGGATCCGAGCTTCAGTGGGGCAGCGATTTTGGCGGCGGCGACGAAACCATCATCTCGCAACAGTTCGATAAGCCTGTCATAGTGCACCGGTATCCCTCAGCGATAAAGGCTTTTTATATGGAGCCGGATCCCAACCGACCGGAGGTCGCTCTGTGCGTGGATGTGCTCGCGCCGGAAGGTTATGGCGAAATCATCGGCGGCGGTCAGCGCACCGCGAGCTACGATCTTTTGATACAGCGGATCAAGGAACACGATCTTCCACGTGACGTGTTCGAGTGGTATCTCGACCTGCGCAAGTTCGGCTCGGTCCCGCACGCCGGCTTTGGTATGGGCATCGAGCGCGCAGTGACTTGGATTTGCGGCCTCGAGCACGTTCGCGAAACGATTCCCTTTCCCCGAATGCTCTACCGCCTGAATCCATAAGCCGCGGATTCCACAGATTTCACGGATTGATCCGCGTAATCTGCGGAATCCGCGGCTTAGACGCTAAAATATCTATATGTCAAAAATCTCGATCATCGGGGTTCCGATGGATCTGGGCGCGGACCGTCGGGGTGTGGACATGGGACCGTCGGCGCTGCGGTATGCGGATCTGAACGAACGGCTGCAGGAACTAGGCAACGACGTTCAGGATCTCGGAGATATCGGCGTCATCATTCCCGAAACACGCCATTTCGGCGATCCGCACGCGAAGTATCTCGATGAGATCGCGAGCGCCTGCGAGAATCTCGCGAAGATGGTGCTCAAAATTCACGAGGATGGGCGAACGCCTCTCGTGTTGGGGGGCGATCATTCGATCGCTGTGGGAACCGTCTCCGGTATGTCGGAGAGCCTTCGTCGACACGGTAAAAAGCTCGGACTTATCTGGTTCGACGCGCACGCGGACTTCAATACGCCGCAAACTTCTCCGAGCGGTAACGTGCACGGCATGCCCATGGCGGCAATCATGGGATATGGCCCGAAATCGCTCACTCACATTTTCGAGTTTTCGCCGAAAGTTGAACCTGCGAATGCGGTGATGGTTGGGATTCGCGACGTCGATACTCAAGAGCGGGAGCTAGTGAAGAAGTCCGGTGTCCGTGTCTTCACCATGAAAGAAATCGATAAGCGGGGAATCGGAGCAGTGCTGGATGAGGCGCTATCCATCGCAACGAAAGGCACGGCCGGTTTCCACGCAACGCTCGACGCGGATTTTCTGGATCCGATTGAATCCCCCGGCGTCGCGACACCGGTCCGGGGCGGCGCAAGCTATCGCGAAGCTCATCTGGCAATGGAGATGATTGCAGACACCAAAACAATGGTGTCGTTCGAGATCACGGAGATCAATCCGATCCTGGATGTGCACAACAAGACCGCACACTTCGGTATGGAATTGATTCTCTCGGCGTTTGGAAAGCAGATTTTGTAATGTCAGCAACACTCAAAGACGTTCTGGAAACCTACACAAAAGAAGGCGAGCTCTATGAAAAGCTCGAAAACAATCGGCTCCGCTGCTTTGCCTGCGGTCATCGATGCGTGATCTTCGATGGTCTCGACGGTATCTGCCGCGTTCGATTCAATCGCGGCGGCAAGCTCTACGTCCCCCATGGATATGTCGGCGCACTTCAACTCGACCCCGTGGAAAAGAAACCATTCTTTCATGCTCTGCCCGGATCGCTGGCCATGAGCTTCGGAATGCTGGGCTGTGACTTTCACTGCGCGTATTGCCAGAACTGGGTCACTTCACAGGCGCTCCGCGATCCCAACGCTATTTCACCCCCGCACAAACTCACGGCTGAACAGTTCGCGGCGATTGCCGTTGAGCACGGCGCGCGCATCGTGACGAGCACCTACAACGAACCGCTGATCACGAGCGAATGGGCTGTCGAGGTTTTCAAGGAAGCGCGCAACGCTGGTCTAAAAACTTCATACGTGTCGAATGGCAACGGCACGCTCGAGGTCCTTGAATACATCCGGCCGTGGGTGGACCTGTACAAGGTCGATTTGAAGAGTTTCCAGGACCGCAGCTACAGAAAGTTGGGCGGGTTGCTGAACAATGTGCTCGACACGATTCAGCGGCTTTACACGATGGGCTTCTGGCTTGAAATTGTCACCCTCGTCATTCCAGGCTTCAATGACACCCCCGAAGAACTTCGCGATATGGCTCAGTTCCTGGTACGTATCTCACCGGATATTCCGTGGCACGTGACGGCTTTTCACCAGGATTACAAGATGACCGGTCCCGACAACACGTCGGCCGGCACGCTGCTCCGTGCTGCGGAAATCGGAAAAGCTGAGGGCCTGCACTTCGTCTATGCCGGAAATCTGCCGGGACGAGTGAACGTCTGGGAGAATACGTATTGTCCGGGGTGTGGTGAATTGCTTGTCGAGCGCACAGGCTACCGGATTCGGGCCATGCGCATTTGCAACGGCGCCTGTCCTAAGTGTGCGAGGCCAATTCCCGGAGTCTGGAATTGATCATCTCGACGTGACGCCGCGTCGTCGCAAGGTCGGTAGACGTATCGATCACGAAATCCGCGTGCTTCACCTTGTCTTCAACGGGCATCTGAGCCGCAAGCCGCGCTTCAATCTGTTCATCCGACAATCTGGACCGTGTCTTCAGGCGCATTCGCTGCATGTTCGGCGGGCACGACAATACGATGACCTTGTCATAGTTCTTGTAAGTGCCGATCTCCACCATTAGCGCGGCACTCACAATACCGATGCCTTTCGGATCCGTTCGAGCGATGTTGTTCAGGAACTCCTGCTGCCGGCGAATGATCGCCGGATGCACCAGGATGTTCAACTTCGCCCGCGCGGCGGAATCATTGAAGACGATGTCGCCGAGAATCTTGCGGTCGATGGTGCCGTCGGCGGCAACGATGCGTGGACCAAAGGCTTTGATGACGGCGGAATGGACGTCCTGCCCCGGCTCGAACAGTTTATGGGCGATCTCGTCCGAATCGATCAGGTGACAACCGAGTTCGATGAACATCTCGCCGACGGTCGTTTTTCCCGTTGCGATTCCGCCGGTCAATCCAACTCGCAGCATTAAATCCCTCGTCGCATCCGAGCGGCCTTCACCGTGTTCTTCATCAGCGTTGCAATCGTCATCGGTCCGACGCCGCCCGGAACAGGAGTGATCATCGAGGCAACTTCTCTTACCGATCGCTCGTCTACGTCGCCGACCCAGATATAGCCGCGCTTGTCGAAATCTTTCCATCTCGCGGGATCGTCTCCGAACAAACGCTGCACCTGTTCTTTACTTGAGACCTTGTTCGTTCCAACATCGACGACGACGGCGCCGGGTTTCACGAAGTTGTGCGTAACCATGGCGGCCTTGCCGATAGCCGCAACAACGATATCCGCCTGCCGCGTGACTTCAGCGAGATTTCGGGTTCGCGAATGGCAGATGGTCACTGTAGCGTTGGCGTGCATCAGAAGAATCGCCTGCGGCTTGCCTACATCGTCACTGCGTCCGAGAACAACAGCATTCGCGCCTTCCAGCTTCACCTGCGAGCGTTGGAGCAGCTCCATGACTCCGAGAGGTGTACAGGCAACCAGCGTTTCATGACCCAGTACCAGCGACCCCAGATTGCGTGAGTGAAAACCGTCGACGTCTTTGGCCGGATCGACGCTTTCAAGAACGGCGTGTTTGTTGACGTGCTTCGGAAGAGGCAACTGGATGAGTATTCCGTCGATGGCGTCGTCTTCGTTGAGCTTTACGACTTCCGAAACCAGTTGGTCGGTCGTGACGGAGCTGGGGATCGTCAACTTACGGCTGTAGATTCCGAGCTGCTCGCAAGTCTTCGCCTTCATGTTTACGTACGCCGACGATGCTGCATCATCACCGACGAGGATGACTGCAAGACCGGGATGGATGCCTCTTGCCTTCAGGGCCTCAACTTCCGCAGCCGCCTCACGCTTGACGTCGTCGGCGATTTTCGTCCCGTTGATAAAAGTTGCCGTCATATGCCTATTGAGAAAAAACCATCTCGCGGCCAGTAGTCCCCTCCTCAAAGAGGAGGGGAGGCTGCGCATCAAAAAAATATCGCGAAGCTCCCTTGACAGCGCAGACGGGGTGGTCAGACACATTTCTGACCACCCCGGCCGCTCCCGATAAGGATGCCTTCGGCGATATTTGCTTGAGGTCGCGTCCACCCCTCCTCTGAGAGGAGGGGACTATTAGCTTCCGGATGATTAGTCTTGTGCCAACGAACATCGAACGTGGTTTTAGATGTCTACAGTTCAGGTATTTCATCATACACTGGGCGCGATGACTTTCGTTTTAGTGCTTGCTTCGATACTTCTTCAAACATCATTTGAAACCACTATTGATAACGCATCGACGCTAATTCGAAACAACAATCTGGCCGGGGCCGCTTCGGTTCTCGACCAGGCACGAATTTCATACCCCGAGCTTTTCGTCGCCAATAATCTTCACTACCTCCGCGGACGAATAGCGGAAGATCAACGTGACTGGCAGCGCGCGGTCGAGGAGTTCAGACAAATCGGTACGAACAACCCGCTGTACGCACTCGCGGCATGGCATGCGGCTAAAGCGTCCGCCCGGCTCGGCAAAGATGCCGACGAAGAATCGTTCTTCGAAATCTTGCCTCGAGATTTCCCCGCCGATTTCAAAATGCAGCTCGCTCGCATCTCCAGCAACGCAGTCGCGCTGAAGATCTATCAGAACCTGTCGACCCGCGAAGCACGCTTCGAGCGTGCGCGGCTGGCAGACGATGACGTAACGCTGCGTGCCTTGTACCGCGAGGCGAAAGACGACGACATCGGTTTGCAGGCTGCCCGTCTTACGGTCAAAAACGCATCCACCGCACGCGATCAGATGGATATTGCAGCCGTCTACACCGCTCACCGGCAATTCGATGACGCTCTGCCTCTTTACCACAAGGCTGCTGAAGACTCATCGTATGCGGCAGAAGCTCGCTACCAGATCGCTCGGATTTACTTTCTGCGAGAAGACTACAAGCTCGCCATCGAGTCCTACGAGGCGATAGCCCAGGATTTCAAAGGAACCGACTGGGAGAAAGACTCCGAATATCAGATCGCATCGTGTTATTGGCGGGTGGGCGACCTCCGTAATTCAGAAAAGGCATACCTCGACTACATCAAAAAATATCGATCGAAGGCCGATGACGGGGCCGCGAGAAATCTCATCGACGTGTATCGCGCCCTCGGTGAATCCCAGAAAGCCATCATGTGGCTCGATCGCGCCCTGGCGGCGAGGCCGACGATAACGGCACGCCAGGTCCTGCTCTTCACGAAAGCCAAGGTGCTCTTCACGCAGAAGAAGTACGCTGCCGCAGAAAAACTCTTTCAGCAACTCAGCGTCACCCGGCTGCGCGCGGCCGCGGGTGCGACAACCAGGGAAGAAGCGCAATATTTCGACGCGCTCGCGCTGGCGAAATCCGGAAAGAAGACAGCAGCGACTGCAATCTGGAAAAAACTGGCGCGCGATCCGCTTACGTATTACGGGCGGCGTGCGGCCGAACAGCTTGGTGAAGGCAATTCCCTTTCGGCAGTTTCCGTATGCTCTCCGCCTCAGGACACCGCCTTGATGAATATCGAAGCCGACGTTGCAGAGCTGAGCCATCCAATCCGGAATGGGCTGGATCCCACGTCGACCCTCGTCGCCGAACTCGTCTTTCTGCGTCTCTGGGACGAAGCTGCATTCTGGATGGACCAGGACCGAGGCCGTCCCGACTATCGTGTGAGAGCCAAAATCGCCTATCTCGGAGGCCGGTACAATCGAGCGATTAATTACGCCGAACGCCTTCCCCACCTCGAAAAGAGCACACTGGCTTTGATGTACCCCGCAGGTTACCGGACCATCGTTTGCGATGCGGCCGCCAGCTACAACGTTGATCCATTATGGCTGCATGCCATCATCTGGCAGGAAAGCCGGTACAACCCGAACGCCAGATCCGGCGCGGCAGCACGCGGCCTGATGCAATTCATTCCTGAAACTGCCGAAACCATTGGATCCGAGCTGGGACTTTCGGATTTCTCGGTGGAGCAGCTTTACGATCCTGCCATCAATATAAGGATGGGCGCGCGGTTGTGGTCACGGTTGATCGAGAAGCTGAAGTATCCGGAAATGGCTTTGGCCGCTTACAACGGCGGCCCGACCAACGTCGAAAGGTGGAAGAACAAAGGCATGACCTCGCCCGACGACCTCGACATGTTCGTCGCGGATATCGGTTTTGCTGAAACCAAGAAGTACGTCATGGCCGTATTCGGTGCTCGCGCAGCTTATGGACTTCGGAATTAGATAATGCGTCAGGAGCGGATTTTCTTCGGCGTTTTCTTTGCGGTGATCACGGTCTTGGCGCTGGTCATCATGTGGCCGTTCCTGACGTACATCGTCCTCGCGGGAATCCTCACGTATACGCTCTTTCCCGTATACCGCTTTTTCTATCGACGCGTCGTCGCGCGTCCCGGCTTCGCTTCGGCGCTGTCTATTCTAGTCGCGCTGCTCCTGATGGTTCTTCCCGCCGTCTACCTGATCAGCGAACTTGCACAGCAGGTTTCTGGCGCTTACACGAATTTCCAGATTCAGAACATCCAGCGAGTCGCCGATTACCTCAGCGGCCTGACCGGCAACCGGATCGACTTTCAGGAAGTGTTGAACTCTGGCATCGACGCCATCCGCAAATCGATCGTCGGCCTTGCTCCGGACATTCTCGGATCCGTCGGCGAGCTGTTGCTCGGATTGTTCATCATGTTCTTCGTGATGTATTACGGATTCCGAGAAGGAGAGGCATTCCTCGCGCGCATCCGCCAGTTGCTGCCGCTGGAACCGTCGCTCAAGGAATCGCTGTTTTATGAAATGCGCACCATCACCCAGGCGGTGCTCTACGGACAGGTCATGACGGCCATCGTCCAGGGCACGCTCGGCGCGCTCGCGCTGCTGGTGTTCGGGGTTTCGAACTGGCTGTTCTGGGGAGCCATCATGATCGTCATGGCGTTTCTCCCCGTACTGGGAACACCAGTGGTGTGGGTCCCGGCTGCGGTTGGCTTGATCCTCGATGGTGAAACGGCGCGCGGAATAGGGCTCTTGATTTTCGGTTCGACTGTCGTGATGAACATCGACAACTTCCTGCGACCACGGCTGATGAGCGGCCGCACGAAGGTCCACCCGGTTTTGATTCTGATCGGTGTCCTGGGCGGACTGAAGATCTTCGGCTTCGTGGGAATGCTGGTTGGCCCGCTCATCCTCGCGCTGCTGGTTGCGTTGATCAAGTTCTGGGAACAGGCGTACATGCAGCCGAAGGTGGTTGGGCCGGCGGCGGATTGACAGATACATTTGACATGGGACATTGGACATCCCAACAATTGACGGCTCGCGGATGTCAAATGTTGGGATGTCCAATGTCCCATGTCAAATGTATATCTAAAGCAATTCATACCCCGGACCACCGCCACCTTCCGGAGGCACCCAATTAATCACCTCGTACGGATCCATGATGTCGCAGGTCTTGCAGTGCACACAGTTTGACGCATTGATCTGTAAACGAAGCTTGCCCTCTCCCGCATCCGTCATCTCGTAGACGGCCGCGGGACAGAACGACTGGCACGGATTGCCATACTCATTCGTGCAACGCGGATAACAAATATCCGGCTGAAGTACGATCAGGTGGCTCGGCTGATCCTCATCGTGCTCGGTTCCGGAGCTGTACAGATCCGTCAGCTTATCGAAGGTCAGTTTTCGGTCGAACGGGTACGTCTGGGCAGGAGGAGGCGGAACGTTGCCATCGTAATATGCCTTCAACTGGCGCATGCGGGCATGACCCGGCACGTTGTGGTATCGATTCCTCAAACCGCGGCCGCCGGTCACCATTTGCAGACCGGTGTGAAACATTCCCGCCCAAAATCCGTTCTCAAACCCCTGATGGAAATTGCGGACCTTCCAGAGTTCTTCCTTGACCCAGCTGTTTTCTACGAGTTCGTGGAATCGCTTGAGCTTTGAAGCCGACACATCGCTCGCAACGAGCGCTTCATTCGTGGCCTGCGCCGCCAGCATGCCCGTTTTGAAGGCGAGATGAATCCCTTTCAGCCGCATCGCATTCAAAAACCCCGCGGCATCGCCGATGATCAATCCGCCGTTGAAGTAATACTGTGGCTGCGACCAGTAGCCGCCTTCGGGAATGGTCTTCGCGCCGTATGAATACAGAGTCCCACCCTCGAGAATACTGCGAATGAAAGGATGGGTTTTGTATTCCTGAAACCGCACGTGAGGATCGAACCGCGGATCGTGATAATCGAGACCGACAACGAGACCAATCGACACGCGTCCATCCGCCATGTTGTAGATAAATCCGCCACCGAATTCTTCGCTGCGCAGCGGCCAGCCAATGGTGTGAATCACGCGGCCGCCGGTTTGCTTTTCCTTCGGAACGTCCCAGACTTCCTTGACGCCTACGGTGTAGACCTGGGGATTCCGATCGCGATCGAGAGCGAATTTCTTCACGAGTTGTTTCGTGAGCGATCCGCGTGGGCCTTCAGCCAGGATGGTAACTTTCGCGCGGATATCGATTCCCGGCTCGAAGTTACCTTTCTTGTTTCCGTGTTTGTCGACGCCCTTATCGCCCGTGCGCACACCGACAACGTTGTCGCCTTCGATAAGCAGATCCGCTCCCGCGAAACCCGCAAAGATATCGACGCCACTTTGCTCGACCTGCTCACCGAACCATCGAATGAACTTGTTCAGGGAGATAATGTAGTTCCCGTGGTTCTGCAGCGGAGCTGGAACGATCGGCAGGCCGAACTTCCGCCGCTTCGTCAGATAAAGAACGTGGTCTTCCTCGACGGGCTTCTCGACCGGCGCGCCTTTCTCCTTCCAGTCCGGCATCAATTCATTGATGCCCCTAGGATCCATAACGGCGCCGGAAATGATGTGTGCGCCGATCTCCTTTCCCTTCTCAAGAACGGCAATCGAAAGATCCTTGTTCAGTTTTCGAAGGTGATATGCAGCGGCAAGCCCGGCCGGCCCGCCGCCGACGATGACCACGTCGAGATCAAGCGTTTCGCGTTCGGACATAAATAAAGGTTAGCAAAGATGCGGAGCTCAAAGGCTAACGACTATGTGATAACTGCATCAATTATCTGGTCATCAAGGTCGGTGGCAAATGCAGCAGGAAGCGCCTTGACCGCCACGTCACGTCCGAGCTTCGTGTCGTGTGCCCGAAACACGATTCCCATCGCGCCTTCGCCAAGCGGTGATCGGATCTCATACGGACCGATTTTCGTTCCAATTTTTAGGGACATTGAGTTGCCGGATTGTACAGCAAACGGCCTGAATCAAGGTATTGACCCACCAGACCCCGAATTTATTCTTCGTAGCGTTTGAAGAGCAGTGAGGCGTTGGTTCCGCCGAAGCCGAAGGAATTCGACAGTGCGTACTTGACGGTCGCTTTACGAACCTTGTTCGGAACGTAATCCAGATCGCAATCGGGGTCAGGAGTCTCGTAGTTGATCGTAGGAGGAATAAGGCCGCGCTCGACGACGAGGGAAGTGATTCCGGCCTCAACCGCACCGGCGGCACCGAGCAGATGCCCGATCATGGACTTCGTCGAGCTCACGGCGAGTTTCTTCGCATGTTCCCCAAAGAGCCGCTTGATCGCTGCAGTTTCGATGCGGTCATTCGGCGGTGTCGAGGTACCGTGAGCATTGATGTAATCGACCTGTGTCGGATCGATGCCGGCGTCTGTAATCGCATTCAGCATGACGCGATGCGCGCCATGGCCGTCATCGGGCGGCAGCGTGATGTGGTAAGCGTCCCCACTCATCCCGTAACCGACAAGTTCCGCAATGATTGTCGCGCCGCGCTTCTTCGCTCCGCTGAGTTCTTCGAGCACCAAGACACCGGCGCCTTCGCCAACAACGAAGCCATCCCGGTCTTTGTCAAAGGGCCGCGACGCACGCGCGGGTTCCTCATTACGCGTCGAGAGCGCTCGCATTGCGGCGAAGCCACCCACGCCCATTGGTGTAATCGCGGCTTCGGAGCCACCGGCGATCATGACGTCGGCATCGCCGCGCGAGACCACTCGGAACGCATCGCCCACGGCGTGTGCACCCGACGAGCACGCCGTGCATGGAGCGGAATTTGGTCCTCTTGCGCCGAAGCGAATGGAAACCTGACCTGCTGCGAGATTAATAATGCTTGATGGAATGAAGAAAGGAGAGATCTTCCGAGGGCCGCCCTCGAGCAGTGCCTGATGTTCCCGCTCGATGATGGTG
>Ga0075425_100005797_pt1 | contig 12878 bp, 10 predicted proteins | sample SoiMethybrSBSTD4_FD_75300 | JGI IMG/M metagenome (GOLD analysis project Ga0075425, IMG submission 75300) | Bulk soil microbial communities from a Populus tree surrounding site in Tennessee, USA - Soil MetaG P. TD hybrid SBSTD4 | ecosystem: Environmental > Terrestrial > Soil > Tree plantation...
CGAGATGCAGCAGCTTCTCGAGTAGCGCAGGAGGCGAACGCGGCGAAGGCCGCGCGGGCTTCCCCACGGCCTCTCGCGACGAGAGGTCTTTTTGTATCTGGAGGCAGACATGGAAACGTACGACCCACGGGCGATCGAGGCGAAGTGGCAGCGGGTCTGGGAGGACGCGCGCGCCTTCTACACCGACGATCCCGAGCCGGGCGAGGAGCGCCAGAAGTTCTACATGCTCGAGATGCTGCCGTACCCGTCCGGCGACCTGCACATGGGTCACGTCCTCAACTACACGCTGGGCGACGTCCTGACGCACTTCCGGCGCCGCCAGGGCTTCCGTGTGCTGCGGCCGATGGGCTGGGACTCGTTCGGCCTGCCGGCTGAGAACGCTGCGATCCGCGAGGGCGGGCACCCGCGCGAGATCACCGAGCGGAACATCGTGAACATCGAGCGCCAGATGCACCGGCTCGGCTGGGCGATCGACTGGGATCGCGTGATCGCGGCCCACGACCCGGCTTACTACCGCTGGACCCAGTGGCTGTTCCTGCGCTTCTTCGAGAAGGGCCTCGCTTACCGGAAGGAAGCGCCCGTCAACTGGTGCCCGAAGGACCAGACGGTGCTCGCCAACGAGCAGGTGATCGACGGTCGCTGCGAGCGGTGCGGCACCGTGGTCGAGGCGCGGAAGATGGAGCAGTGGTTCTTCCGGATCACGGCGTACGCCGACGCGCTGCTGGAAGACCACGCGCTGCTCGACTGGCCTGATCGCACGATCACGATCCAGCGGAACTGGATCGGTCGCTCCGAGGGCGCCGAGCTGCTGTTCCGGATCGAGGGTCTCGACCAGGACGTCGCGGTCTTCACGACGCGCCCCGACACGATCTTCGGCGCGACGTTCTTCGTGCTCGCGCCCGAGCACCCCCTCGTCGACACGATGATCGAGCGCTCGCCGCACGCGGAGGAGCTGGGCGATTACGTGCGCCACGCGATGGCGCGGCGCGGGGAGGAGCGCGCGGCGGCCGAAGAGAAGACCGGAGTCGACACCGGGTTCACGACGACCAATCCCGCGACCGGCGAGGAGATTCCCGTGTGGGTCGCGGACTACGTGCTGATGGAGTACGGAACGGGCGCCATCATGGCCGTGCCCGGCCACGACGAGCGCGACCGGGAGTTCGCGGAGACGTTCGGCCTACCCGTGCGCCAGGTGGTCGACGAGGAGGCCGGAGTGCTGGTCGACTCGGGCGAGTTCTCGGGGCGGCCGGTCGACGAGGCGAAGAAGGCGATCGTCGAGTGGCTCGGCTCGCTGGCCCGCGGCCGGCCGGCGGTGAGCTTCCGGCTGCGCGACTGGGGCTTCTCGCGTCAGCGCTACTGGGGTTGCCCGATCCCGATCGTCTACTGCGGGAAGTGCGGAGTCGTGCCGGTGTCGGACGATCAGCTTCCGGTCCTTCTGCCGGAGGTCGAGGACTACCGGCCCAAGGGCAAGCCTCCGCTCGCCTCGAACGAGGAGTGGCTCAACGTGTCGTGCCCGTCGTGCGGCGGGCCTGCGCAGCGGGAGGCCGACACGATGGACACGTTCGTCGACTCGTCCTGGTACTTCATGCGCTACTGCGATCCGAGGAACGACGAGGCGCCGTTCTCGCGCGAGCTGGTCGACTTCTGGATGCCGGTCGACCAGTACGTGGGCGGGATCGACCACGCGACGGGGCACCTGCTCTACTCGCGCTTCTGGGTGAAGGTTCTGAACGAACTCGGGCTGGTCGGGTTCCGCGAGCCCTTCGCGCGCTTGTTCCACCAGGGTTGGGTTCGTCAGGGCGGCACGAAGATGTCGAAGTCGCGCGGGAACGTGACCGCGCCCGACCAGCTGGCCGACATGTACGGGGCCGACGCGGTGCGGCTCTACATCCTGTTCGTCGGGCCCGCCGACCAGGACATGGACTGGACCGAGGAGGGCGTGGAAGGGATCGCGCGCTTCCTGCGGCGCCTGTGGCGGATCGTGCACGAGGCAGCGGCTTCCGGTGACTCGGCTCGCGAGGGCCCGCTGGTCCGGAAGGCGCACGAGACGATCGCGAAGGTGAGCGACGACATCGGTCGGCGCTTCGTCTTCAACACTCCGATCGCCGCGGTGATGGAGCTCGTGAACGAGCTGGGACGGGACACCTCGGCTCCGGGTGCACGCTTCGCGGCGGAGACCGCCGTGTCGCTGATCCAGCCGTACGCGCCGCACGTGGCCGAGGAGCTTTGGTCGGCGCTTGGGCACGAGCGGCTCTGGGAGCAGCCGTGGGCGGTCGCCGACCAGGCGCAGCTCGAGCGGGAGACGTTCGAGCTCGTGATCCAGGTGAACGGCAGGGTGCGCGACCGCGTCGAGGCGTCGGCGGACGAGTCGGAGGCCGAGCTGGTCGAGCGCGCGCTCGCCTCACCGCGGGTGCAGGCGCACGTCGACGGCAAGCAGGTACGGCAGACGATCGTGGTACCCGGCCGGCTGGTGAACCTTGTCGTCTGACAGCTCCTAGTTCACGCGCGCGGGTCCCCTGGGTGGGTGGGGGATTGGGACGGTACCGGGACAAGGCGCGCGAGAGCGTGCCGCGAGTGTGTCGATTTCGCATCCTTTTCGAACCAGTTTCGGCGCAGAGCGGGCACACACCCGTGACACGTCCTCGGGCACGCTCGGGACATGCCGGAGTTCCTCCTCCAGCACCGGCGGCACCTCCTCGCCGCCGCGGCCGCACTCGTGCTGCTCTTGCTCGCAGCCCACCTCCTCCTGCCAGCGAGCACCACGACGCCGGCGGCGCCTCTCCCCCCGTCACCGGGTCTCGGCGCGAGCGCGGCCGGAGCCCCGCACGCGCGCGTGGTGGTCGACGTGGTCGGTGCCGTGCGACAGCCGGGCCTCTACCGGCTCGAGCAAGGTTCGCGGATCGCCGACGCCATCGCCCGCGCGGGCGGGGCGACGCCCAAGGCCGAGCTCGCGCAGGTCAACCTCGCTGCGCCGCTTGCCGACGGCGAGCAGGTCGTCGTGCCGAAGCGCGGGGCCCCAGGGGCGGTGCTGCCTGGCGCGAGCGGCTTACCATCGGGTGCCGGGACGCCCGCCGCGCCCATCCAGCTCAGCACTGCAACGCTGGAACAGCTCGATTCGCTTCCCGGTGTCGGCCCGGCAACGGCCCAGAAGATCCTTGACTACCGCACGAAGCACGGCGCCTTCAGCTCCGTGGACGAACTCGATGCCGTTCCGGGCATCGGCCCGAAGCGCCTCGATCAGCTACGCGACCTCGTCGTCCCGTGAGTCGCATCCCGCACTTGGTCGTCGCCGCTCTCTGCCTAGGCATTGCAATCGCGAACGCGGGTCGCATCCCGCTCCTCGGCGCCGTCGTCGCTGGAGCATTGCTCGTTGCCGCAGCAGCGAAGCTCGATCCTGCCTCGCGGCCGGCAGCCCTCGCGGCGGCATTCCTCGTGATGGGCTGGTGGTGGGGCAGTGCCCGTCTCGACGCGCTCGACCGAAGCGTCCTGCTCTCGCGCGTCGACACCGCCGAACGCGCCCTTCTGGTCACAACGGGGCCCGCACGTTCGAGCCGCTTCGAGCTGCGCGTGCCGGCACGGGTGAGGCGTTTCGGGCGGCTTCGCTTCCGTGAATCGGTCCTGCTCGAGCTTCCTCTCGGTCGCGCGCCACCACAAGGGAGCTTGCTCGAGGCAATTACGACCGTCCGCCTGCCGCGGCCGTCGAGGGACGGATTCGACGAGCGGACCTGGCTTCGTCGTCAAGGAGTCCACGTCGTGCTTCGCGCCGACCGCTGGCGGCTGGTCGGTCGGAGAGGAGGGCTGGCAGGAATCGGCGACCGCCTTCGTACCGTGCTCGCCGGGTCAATCGCTCGCGGACTCCACGGAACGCGCCGGGGAGTGGTCGAGGGCGTGGTCCTCGGCGATGAGCAGGCGATCCCAGAAGGACTGCGGGACCGCTTCCGCGCCTCGGGCCTCTACCACCTCCTCGCCGTATCAGGACAGAACGTGGCGCTGGTGGCCGCCGGCGCGCTCCTGCTCGCGTGGTTGTTCGGGCTGCCGCGCTGGCTCGGTCAGCTCGGCGCTATCGGCACGATCGCGAGCTACGTCCTCGCCGTAGGCGCGCAGCCATCCGTGATCCGTGCCGGAGTCGCCGGTGCGCTCGGTTCTCTCGCGTGGCTCGCCGCCCGGGCCGCCGACCGCTGGTACTTCCTGCTGCTCGGTGCGCTTGTGCTGCTGGCCTGGAACCCCTACGACGCACTCGACGCCGGCTTCCAGCTCTCGTTCGTCGCGGTCGCGGCGATCTTCGTCGCCATGCCCAGGTTGGCGACATTCCTCGACGGATATCCGTTGCCGGCCAAGCTCGCCGCGGCGGTTGCCGTCTCGACGGCCTGCGGGGTCGCAACGGCTCCGATCCTCTGGCTGCAGTTCCACGCGGTCCCGCTGCTGACGGTTCCCGCCAACGCGCTTGCGGAGCCTGTCGTCGCCCCGCTCTTGTACCTGGCTTTCGCAGCAGGGCTCATCGGACTCATCTTCCCGCCCGCAGCGAGCGCGATCGCCTGGGTCAACGGCTGGGCTGCGGCCTACCTCGCCGGTTGTGCGCGCCTCTTCGGCGGTCTGCCCGGCGCGCAGATCCGCTCGGGACGGGCGCTCGCGATCATGTTCGTACTCGCCGCGGGCGGCGCGGCCTATGCTTGGCGGCGTTGGCAGAACTCGCCTCGGTCTACCTGATCACGGGGACGGATCGCCCCAAGGTCGCGCGTGCCCTGCGGCGTCTGCGAGATCGGGTCGGGGAGGACGCAACTGAAGTCCTCTCTGCACACGAGGCCGGCGGCGAGGACGTCGCCGCGGCCTGCAACGCGCTCGGCCTCTTCACGGTCGAGGTGCGCCTCGTCGCCGTCGAGAACGTGGAACGCTGGAAGGCCGCCGACCTCAAGGTGATCGAGGCGTACCTCAAGCGGCCGGCCCCCACGACCGTGCTGGCGCTCGTCGGTGACGAGGTAAAGAAGGACTCGGCCCTGGCGAAGGCCGTCGCGAAGGCCGGCGAGGTCCTCGTCTACGACCTCCCGAAGCGCGGCCGCAAGGCGGACTTCCCGCGGTGGGTCGAGGCGCAGCTCAAGGAACGTGGCGTCGTGATCGACGCGGAGGCAGCGCGAGCCCTCGTCGACCTCGTCGGCGAGAACTCGCACGAGCTCGCGAGCGAGATCGACAAGCTCGCGACCTGGTCCGAAGGCGAGCGGATCGGCGAGCGCGAAGTCGTCGAGCTCGTCCCTGCGCGCGCCGAGACGCCGCCCTTCGACCTCACCGACGCATGGGGGCGGCGCGACGTCTCGGGCGTGCTGGGCGCGAGCGAACGAATCGTCGAACGCTCCGGCGATGCAACGCGAGACGTCCTCCTCCGCGTCACCGGCCTGCTCACGGCGCACGTTCGCCGTGTGCGCGACTGTCGCCGGCTCGATGCGCAGGGCATCCCTCCGGCGGCTGCCGCGGAGCAACTGAAACGGAACCGCTTCTACGTCCAGAAGCTCTACGAGCAAGCCGGAAACTTCAGCGAGGACGAGTTGGACGGAGCGGTCGTTCGCCTCGCCGAGCTCGACCTGGCGCTGAAGGGCGGGAGCAAGCTGCCGGGCGAGCTGGAATTCACAAGAGCCCTGATCGACGTCACTCGCCGCGCCGAGCCGGCGCGAACGGCCTAGGAGGAGCCGCTGGAAACGAGCCGCGCGGCCTGGGCCTTCTTGCGCGCGGCGGCATTTCGATGCAGCGCGCCCTTCGAGACCGCCTTGTCGATCTGCCGGACGAGCTCGCGGTGCTCCGCGTCGACCCGATCCCGATCGCCGTCCGCGACCGCGGCCCGCAGTCGGCGGGTGAAGGTCTTCACCGTCGACGCGTAGCGGAGGTTCTCGAGCCGCTCCTGGGAGGCGGTGCGGACGCGCTTCTTCTGTTGCTTGATGTTCGGCATGACGTGAAAGCGCCCGCAGTGCGGGCCCGGCGATGGTAGCAGCAGCCGCGCCGTGCGACCCCCCGCGGCACCGCGGATTGACACACTTCGGTCACGGTCCCGTGACCCACGTGTGCGCATTTCAGGACTAGGCTCATAGCGGGGAGGAGGTCTTCGGGTACCAACGGCCCGGCAGGCCGCAGCGCGCCGCGCGACGCCGCAGCGACGACGGAGGCCGTTCCTATACTCGCCGACGTGGAAGAGTCGCTCCCGGCCCGCGGCCGACGGCTCGCGTGGTCGACGGCGATCTTCGCGCTCGCCACCGGCCTCTCACGCATCCTCGGTCTCGTCCGCGAGATCGTCGCCGCCTACTACTTCGGCGTCCAGGGCAAGATCAACGCCTTCACGGTCGCGTTCCAGGTGCCGAACCTCGTCCGCGCGCTCGTGGCTGACGCGGCGCTCTCCTCCGCGTTCGTCCCCGTCTTCAGCGAGCTCCTCGAGAAGGGCGACCGCAAGCGCGCGTGGCGCGTAGCCTCGACGCTCTTCTGGCTGATGCTGCTCGGCCTCGGTGCGCTGGTTGCGGTCCTGATCGTCCTCGCCCCGCTCCTGATCGCGCCCTTCGGTAATCCCGGCGGCGACAAGGAGCTTGCGATCGGCCTCTCCCGCGTGCTCTTCCCGATCGTCGCTCTGCTCGGCGTCTCCGGGGTGATCGTCGGGATCCTCAACAGCTACGAGCACTTCACCGTCCCCGCGCTGTCGCCGGTCTTCTGGAACCTCGCGATCATCGCCGGCCTCGTCCTCGGCGTCCCGCACGCCAGCTCGATCAACACCCAGCTCTACATCTACGCGTTCTCGATCCTGATCGGGACGGTGATCCAGGTCTTGCTGCCAGTGCCCTGGCTGTACGGCCTCGACGGCCGGCTCCACCTGGTGCTCGACTACCGCGACCCCGCCGTTCGGCGCGTCTTCGTCCTGATGGTGCCGGTGACGATCGGGCTCGGCCTGATCAACTTCAACGTCCTCGTCGACACGCTCTTCGCCTCGCGCCTGATCAACCCCGACCTCGCGCCGGCAGCGATCAACAACGCCTTTCGCATCTACATGCTTCCGCAAGGCGTGTTCTCGGTCGCCGTGGCGACCGTGCTCTTTCCGTCGCTCTCGCGCCTCGCCGCACGACGTGACATGGACGGCTTCCGCAGGACCGTCGCCCTCGGCCTGCGGCAGATCGCCTTCCTCCTCGTTCCGGCCAGCGTGCTCTCCGCCGTGCTGGCAGAGCCGATCGTGCGCCTGCTCTACCAGCACGGCAAGTTCGACCCGTCCCAGACGCCCGTCGTCGCGGGCGCGCTCGCCGCGTTCGCCGCCGGCCTCACCTTCAACGGAACGATGCTGATGCTGAACCGCGCGTTCTTCAGCCTGCAGTCACCGTGGGTGCCGACTGCCGTCGCGCTGGGGAACCTCGGCGTCAACGCGCTCCTCGACGCCGCCTTCTACCACCTCGGCACCTGGGGGATCCCGCTCTCGACGACCTTCGTGAACATCGCAGGAACCGCGGCCCTGCTCGAGCTGCTGCGCCGCCGGCTCGGCCGTATCGAGCTCTCCGAGACCGCACATGCCTTTCTGAAGATCGTCGCCGCCTCGGCTCTCTCCGGCGGCGTCGCTTACCTCATCTGGCGCGGGATCGACGCTGAGGCCGGCCGTTCTCTCGCCGGCCAGATCGCCTCGCTCGGCCTCGGCCTGGCCGGCGCCGTCTTCGCCTATGCGCTGGCCTGCCGCATCCTCGGAGTCCGCGAGCTGCGAGCGCTGCTCTCCCTCAGGCGCCGCTCGCGGTGATCGCCTTCGAGCCGCTTCGGCGCGAGGATCTCCCGCTGCTGCGCGATTGGCTCGGGCGCGACCACGTCCGCCGCTGGTGGCGGGAGCCCGACGACAGCCTCGCCCACTACGAGGACGCCCTCGCCGGTCGGGATCCCACCGACAACTACCTGATCGTCCTCGACGGCCGCCCGATCGGGATGATCCAGACCTACGTCGTCAGCGACCACCCGGAATGGGAGGCGGTCGTCCACGTCGGCCCGGGGGTTTCGGGTGTCGACCTCATGATCGGCGAGGCGAAGCTCACGGGCCGCGGCATCGGGCCTCGGATCCTCGAGCACTTCGCGCAGGAGGTCGTCTTCGCACGGCCGGAGACTCAGGCACTCGTGGCTGCCGTCGACGAGGACAATCGGGCCTCCTGGCGTGCGTTCGAGAAGGCCGGCTTCCGCTACGTGCGCGACGTCGATGAGGAAGGACGCCCGCACCGCTTGATGCGGCTCGACCGCCGCTACGCTCAGTAACCCATGGAGCTGGAGCGCATCCGCAACTTCTCGATCATCGCCCACATCGACCACGGGAAGTCGACGCTCGCCGACCGCATTCTCGAGTTGACCGAGACCGTGACCGGCCGGCAGATGCGCGAGCAGGTGCTCGACACGATGGAGCTCGAGCGTGAGCGCGGCATCACGATCAAGGCGCAGGCCGTTCGCGTGAACTGGAAAGGCCACGAGCTGAACCTGATCGACACACCCGGCCACGTGGATTTCACGTACGAGGTGTCGCGGTCGCTCCAGGCTTGCGAGGGCGCGGTGCTCGTGGTTGACGCCGCCCAGGGAATCGAGGCGCAGACGGTCGCAAACGCCTACCTGGCGATCGAGAACGACCTCGAGATCGTCCCGGTCGTGAACAAGATCGACCTCCCGCAGGCAGACCCCGAAGGTACGGCGGCCGAGATCGCCGAGCTCGTCGGCGACGACCCCGACCACGTGCTTCCCATCTCCGCCAAGACCGGCTCGGGCGTGGACGCGGTGCTGGACGCGATCGTCGAGCGGATCCCACCGCCCAGCGGCGACCCGGATGCGGCGCCACGGGCGCTGATCTTCGACTCGTCCTACGACCAGTACCGCGGCGTCGTCGCGTTCGTCAGGGTCGTGGACGGCTCGTTCCGCGCGCGCGAGCCGCTGCGCGCGATGGCACAGGGGACGCGCTTCGAATCCGAGGAGGTGGGCTTCTTCTCGCCGACGATGCGCGCTGCGGAGTCGCTGGGCGCAGGCGAGGTCGGATACGTGATCACGGGCCTGAAGGACGTCAGCCGGCTGCGCGTCGGGGACACGCTCACCTCCGAGCGGCGGCCCGCAGAGGAACCGCTGCCGGGCTACAAGGACGTCAAGCCGATGGTCTTCGCCGGCCTCTTCCCGACCGACTCCGACGATTACCCGGACCTCCGCGACGCCCTCGAGAAGCTGAAGCTCAACGACGCCGCGCTGTTCTACGAGCCCGAGACCTCGCAGGCGCTCGGCTTCGGCTTCCGCTGCGGCTTTCTCGGCCTCCTGCACATGGAGATCGTGCGCGAGCGGCTCGAGCGGGAGTTCGACCTCGACCTCCTCGTGACCGCGCCGAACGTTGCCTACCGCGTCGTCACGCAGGCCGGCCAGGAGGTCGAGGTGCACAACCCGGCCGAGATGCCGCGCGAGATCGAGCGGGTCGAGGAGCCGTACATCAGGGCTTCGATCATCGTCCCGAAGGACTACGTCGGTCCGGTGATGGAGCTGAACACCGAGCGCCGCGGGCGGTTCGACCACATGGAGTACCTCTCGGAGGAGCGGGTGCTGCTCGTCTACGAGCTGCCGCTTGCGGACATCGTGCTCGACTACTACGACCAGCTGAAGTCGCGGACGCGCGGGTACGCGAGCTTCGACTACGACGTGATCGACTTCCGCGAAGGCGACCTCGCGCGCGTCGACGTGCTTATCGCCGGCGAGCCGGTGGACGCGCTCTCGCTGATCGTGCACCGCGACCAGGCCTATTCGCGGGGCCGTGCCCTGGTCGACCGGCTGCGCGAGGAGATTCCGCGCCAGTTCTTCGATGTGCCGGTGCAGGCGGCGATCGGCTCGCGAGTGATCGCCCGCGAGACGATCAAGGCCAAGCGCAAGGACGTGCTCGCGAAGTGCTACGGCGGCGACATCACGCGGAAGCGAAAGCTGCTCGAGCGGCAGAAGGCGGGCAAGCGGCGGATGAAGCAGGTCGGCGCGGTCGAGGTGCCGCAGGAGGCGTTCCTCGCGGTGCTGAACCTGGACGGAGGGAAGAAGTGAGCGGCGTCCGGCACCTGTACGTGCACCTGCCGTTTTGCGCATCGCGCTGCGGTTACTGCGACTTCGTGACGGTGGTCGGGCGACACGGACAGCACCAGGCGTACGTTGACGCGCTGCTCGCGGAGCTCTCGCTTCAGCGCGAGCTGCTTGCGGAGCCGCTCGAGAGCGTGTTCCTCGGCGGCGGCACTCCGACGTTCACCGAGCCGACAGAGCTCGAGCGGCTGCTGGGCGCGCTGCCTCAGGCGCTGGAGGTCACGGTCGAGGCGAACCCGGAGACCGTGACGCCGAAGCTCGCATCGCTGCTGCGCGAGAGCGGCGTGGACCGGGTCTCGGTCGGGGCGCAGAGCTTCCGGCCGCACCTGCTCGACATGCTCGAGCGCCGCGCCCGTCCGGACGACGTCCGGCGCGCCGTCTACGCTCTTCGTGATGCCAACATTGACAACATCTCTCTGGATCTCATCTACGGGATTCCCGGCCAGAGCGCCGCCGACCTCGACGCCGATCTGAGCGACGCGTTGGCGCTCGAGCCCGAGCACATCTCCTGCTACGAGCTCGAGGCGAAACGGGGAACCCGCTTCACCCACGCGCACGGCGCGGAGCTCGCGCGTCAGGCCGATGCCATGGAGTCCTACTTCGAGCGCGTGGTGCGGCGCGTGACAGCGGCCGGCTACCGCTGGTACGAGACGGCGAATTTCTGCCGGAGTCCCTCGCTCGCGGACGGGCGCGATCTCCGATCGCGGCACAACCTCGCGTACTGGCGGGGACGGGACTACCTCGGCCTCGGGATCGGCGCGGTTTCGACCATCGATGGACGGCGCTGGCGGAACACGTCTCGGCTCGGTGCGTACCTCTCGGCGCTGGCGGCCGGGGAGCGGCCGCCGCACGAGATGGAGGAGCTTCCCCGTGACGTGCGCCGGAGCGAGCGTGTGCTTCTGGGCCTCCGGCTGGACGAGCCGCTCGAGGTGGCAGGTCTGGAGAGCGCGGTCGACTGGAGCGCGGTGGAGCGGCTCGAGCGGCTCGGCCTCGTCAGGCGCGAGGGCGACTCCGCGGGCACGCTGACGCTCACTCGCCGTGGGCGCTTCCTCGGCGGCGGCGTCACGGCGGACCTGCTCGCCTAAAATCCCTGCAAAGGCGATGATCGACACGCCGGAAACCGACCTGACCGAGCGCCAGCAGCAGATCCTCCGCGGCGTCGTCGAGGGCTACGTCGAGTCGGGCGAGCCCGTCGGCTCGCGCACGCTCATCGAGCGGACGGGGTTGAACGCCTCGTCCTCGACGGTGCGCAGCGAACTCGCCGAGCTGGAGGCGCGCGGCCTGCTGACCCACCCACACACGTCCGCGGGTCGGGTCCCGACCGAGCGTGGCTACCGCTACTACGCCGACCGCCTCCTCGAGCGGCTGGCGCCTCAGCCGGAGGGATTCCCCCTCGACCTGAGCTCGGCAAGAACGGAGGTCGACGCCGCGCTCCAGGCGACCACGGAGGCGCTCTCCGAGGTGACGAGGCTGCTCGCCCTGGTCTCCGCGCCGCCGCTCGGCACGGCGACCGTGCGCCATGTCGAGGTCCTGCTCCTCCAGCCGCAGCTCGCCATGATCGTCGTCATCACGTCGACGGGAAGCGTGACGAAGGGTGTTTACCGCTTCGCGGAGCCCGTCGATCCGGGCCTCGCCAACTGGGCCGGGGAGTACCTCAACGAGCGCGTGTCCGGGCTCGAGCTCGGCAGCCACTTGCTGCGCCGCCGTCTCGACGACCCGAGCCTCGGCCCGATCGAGCGCGTGTTCCTGCAGCCAATCGAGGCGCTCTTCCGGGAAGCGCTCGCAGCGGAGGGCCAGAGCCTCTACGTCGGAGGCACGTCTGGCCTGCTCGAAGACCTGCGCTCCGAGGAGCTCGACGTGTACCAGCGGCTGGTCGAGGTGCTGGAGAAGCGCGCCGCCCTGCTCGAGGTCGTGAGCCAGGCGCTCGACCCGCGGCGACCTTTCGTCCGCGTCGGCCCCGAGCTGGAGCACCCGGCGATGCGCGAGCTCTCCCTCGTCGGCGCCTCGTACGGTCTCACCGACCGCACGCTCGGCGCGGTGTCGCTCCTCGGCCCGGTCCGGATGGACTACGACAAGGCGCTCCGCTCGGTGCGCGCGGCGGCACACGAGCTCTCGCGCTTCCTCGAAGAGATCTACGAGGACAACTAGGCCGGCGAGCCCCGGAGCTACGCTTGGTGGCTGATGTCGACCACGCAGCGCGACTACTACGAGGTGCTCGGCGTCGAGCGCACCGCCGGCGAGGCGGAGATCAAGAAAGCCTTTCGCGCGCAGGCGCGCACGCTCCATCCCGACGTCTCCGAGGCGCCTGACGCGCAGGAGCGCTTCCGCGAGGTGGTCGAGGCCTACGAGGTCCTCTCGAAGCGCGAGACGCGTGACCTCTACGACCGCTTCGGCCACGCCGGCCTGCGCGGCGGGGGGTTCACGCCCACCAGCTTCGACCTCGGCAGCCTGTCGGATCTCTTCGCCGCGTTCTTCGGGGACGACCTGTTCGGCGCCTCGGCGCGACCCCGGCGCTCCCGGGGTGCGGACGTTGCGGCGCAGATCGAGATCGAGCTGACGCAGGCCGCTACCGGCACGAGCCGGGAGGTCCCGTTCCCCGTGACCGTCGCGTGCAGCGTCTGCTCCGGCAGCGGCGCGGAACCGGGCACCGAGCCGACCACCTGTCCGACCTGCGGGGGAGCGGGCCGGCTCGAGCGCGTCTCGCGGACGGCCTTCGGTGAGTTCATCCGCAGCCAGACCTGCAGCCGCTGCGGGGGGCTCGGGCGCGTGATCGAGCATCCGTGCCACGAGTGCGAGGGCACGGGGAGGAT
>Ga0075425_100005798_pt1 | contig 12877 bp, 11 predicted proteins | sample SoiMethybrSBSTD4_FD_75300 | JGI IMG/M metagenome (GOLD analysis project Ga0075425, IMG submission 75300) | Bulk soil microbial communities from a Populus tree surrounding site in Tennessee, USA - Soil MetaG P. TD hybrid SBSTD4 | ecosystem: Environmental > Terrestrial > Soil > Tree plantation...
TGTCCCGAGAACTGGATCGTCCACGGGATAGTGAGCAGCCAACCCCACACCAGCCAGCGCGGCGCCACTGGACGGTGCTCGCCGACATACCACGCGAAGGCGCAGAGCGCGGCGAACGACAGCAAGGCGAGCACTACGTACGCTGATTCCGGATAGGGAGCGATCCGAAGCGGCACGCCGACGAGCACGCCTTGCAGCGCGCCGGGAATTTCGCTTTTCGTCCACACGACGTCCGGCCCGAAGAAGGGCCATTCGCCGGTGGCGTAATAGCGAAAGCCGATCAGGAAGATCTGCGTCTCGTCTTCGAAGAAGAACTCGCGCGAAAGGCCGAACCACAGGCGGAATGCGAACAGCGCGAAAAGGATCAGCGGCCACCACGAGCCGCGCGCCTGAACCATACGTCAGGTCAGCATCTTACCTTGCCGCCGCAGCCGCACCCGGGCATACAACCTGCACTCGAATCGGTTGTGACCCGATCAAATCACGTAAAGGAGAACTCATGCGCCAATTAACGATCGCATGCAGCGCGGCGATGCTCGCGTTGAGCCTCGCCGGCACCGCACGAGCCGACGAATGGAACAAGCTGACTTACCTCACCTTCAGCGGTCCCGTGCAGATGCCAGGCATCACGCTGCCGGCCGGGACTTATCGCTTCGAACTCGCCGATCCGGATACCGGTCGCCGAGTGATCCGCGTGTCGGATAAAGATGGGTCGAAGATCTACGGGACGTTCCTCAGCATTTCCGATCAGAAGATGGCACGGTCGAGCGAGCCGGTCGTGATGTTCAAGGAAACGCCGGCCGGTTCGCCGCAGGCGGTGCAGGCGTGGTTCTACCCGGGAGAAACCTACGGGTACGAATTCGCCTACCCGCACGACCAGGCGCTGAAGATCGCGAAGGCGACGCACGGCTCGGTGCTGGCCGTCAAGGACACCCCGCAGGCGTCGACCGACGAGGAGCGGATCGCCTCGATGAAGTCGGCCGAAACGACGCACATCAACGAGAACGATCGGCCGGTATCGACCGATGAGCAGTTGAAGGACTCGAGCTCGTTGCACCCGTCGAACACTGCCTCGAAGAACACGACGTCGGGCAACGCCGCGTCGACAACTGCGTCGACCGGCAGCTCGAGCCCGACGGCCACGCAGACCAGCACCGCGAGCAACACGGCCGGCGTCGGCACACCGGCGCAGGCCAGCACCGCGGCGCAGTCGAACAGCGCGCGCCCCAGCACCACCGCGAATGGCGCCGTCGGCACCAGCGGCTCGCAGCCCGGGACCGCGACCGGCACCGCGCAGTCGAATACCGCGCCGCGGTCGCCGCGCCGCAGCCTGCCGCGCACCGCGGGTGAACTGCCGCTTCTCGAACTCCTGAGCGGCCTCGCGTTCGCCGGCGGGTTCAGCGTCCGCGCCCTCCGGCGCCGCTAGGGCAGTCTGACGTAGCGCAGCCCTGAGGGGCTGCGCTACGAATTTCGAACGGCAATCTACAGCGGGCTTTCAGTTCTTCCGCGGCGCGTCCTTCACGATGAAGACGCGCTCGCCTGGGCGAATCAGGCCCAGCTCGCGGCGGGCGATTTCCTCGATCGTGCTTGGATCCTCGCGAAGCCGGCGCGCCATGTCGCGCAGGCGGGCGTTCTCGGTCCGCTGCCTGGCGATCGAGGCCGACAGCTCGTCGTACTCCTGCCGCGCGCGCATCATCGCCACCAGGCCACGGTCGCCGACCAGCGCATCGACGACGATCACCGAGGCGACAAACAGCAGCACCCAGTGCACAATGCGCCGGCTGCGGCCGGCGGACCGTTTCGGCTTCGGCGCGCGACGTTTCGGCGCCGGCTGGTCGTCGTTCTTTGCCACGCGCGCAAACAGTACAACAAAGTCACGCGAAGTACAACGCTGATGTCAGACCTCATCCTTATCCTGACGACGATGCCCGATGACGATCGCGCCGACGCGCTCGCGCGGACGCTCGTCGACGAAAAGCTCGCGGCGTGCGTCAACGTCCACGGCCCGATGATGTCCATCTATCGCTGGAAAGGCGCGGTCGAGCGCGATGCCGAACGGCAGCTCGTGATCAAGACGGCGCGCGATCGGCGCGCGGCCGTCGAAGCGCGCGTACGCGACTTGCACCCGTACGACCTGCCGGAGTTCGTGGTCCTCGGTGCCGATGGCAGCGAAGCGTACGCCGCGTGGGTGAGCGGAGAGACCAGGCCGGTGTAGCACGAAGCCTTCGGGCGAGCGATCGCCGGCGGACGCTCGGCTACGGCCTTCGCGCTTGCCGATCGCGCCGCCGGTGCGCCACCAGCTCAAATACCATCGGCAGGATCGAGACGAAGACGATGCCGATCGTCACCAGCGAGAAGTTGTTCTTGATGAGCGGAATGTTGCCGAAGAACCAGCCGGCGAGCAGGCACAGCGAGACCCACGCGATCGCGCCGGCGGCGTTGTAGGCGACGAACGAGCCGGTGGTCATCTGCGCGGCCCCGGCCACGAACGGCACGAAGGTGCGGACGATCGGCACGAACCGTCCCAGGACAATCGCCTTGCCGCCGTACTGCTCGAAGAACGCATGCGCGCGATCGAGATACTGCTTGTTCAGCAGCCGGTGGCCGGACTGGAACACGCGCGGCCCGATGAAGCGGCCGACGCTGTAGTTGACGGCGTTGCCGGCGAAGGCCGCGAAGATCAGCAAGCCAAGCATCGCGGCAAGATTCAGCTCGCCGGTGGCGCACAGCGCGCCGGCGGCAAACAGCAGCGAATCGCCGGGCAGAAACGGCGTCACCACGAAGCCGGTCTCGGCAAAGATGATCGTGAAGAGGATCGCGTAGACCCACGACCCGTAATCGCGGACGAACTCGAGCAGGTGCTTGTCGAAATGAAGGACGAAGTCGACGATGCCCATCAGACGGCGTCGAGCGCGCGACTGAGATCGTCCTTCAGATCGTCGATGTCCTCGATGCCAGCGCTGATGCGCACCAGGCCGTCGGTGATGCCGATTGCCTGGCGATGCTCGGCCGGCACCGAGGCATGGGTCATCGTCGCCGGATGCGAGATCAGCGTTTCGACGCCGCCGAGGCTCTCGGCGAGCGACATCAGCTTCACCGTGTTCAGCAACCGCCGCGCCGCATCGAGCGAGCCAAGCTCGAACGCGAGCATGCCGCCGAATCCCCGCATCTGCCGCTTCGCGAGGTCGTGCTGCGGATGCGTCGGCAGCCCCGGGTAGTAGACGTGTCGCACTTTCGGGTGCGCGGCGAGGAACTCGGCGAGCGCCATGCCGTTTGCGTTGTGCTGCTTCATGCGCAGCGGCAGCGTCTTGGTGCCGCGGAGCACGAGCCACGAGTCGAACGGCCCCAGGATCGCGCCCTCGGCGTTCTGCACGAACTTCAGCCACTCGATGTCGTCGTCGCGAACCGCGATGACGACGCCGCCAACGCTGTCGCTGTGGCCGTTGAGATACTTGGTGGTGCTGTGGGTGACGAGGTCGGCGCCGAATTCGATCGGCCGCTGCACGTACGGGCTGGCGAAGGTGTTGTCGACGACCATGCGGACGTTGTGCGCGTGCGCGAGATCGGCGGCGGCGCGCAAATCGGTAATCCGCATGACCGGGTTGGTCGGCGTCTCGACAAACAGCATCCGCGTCTGTTTGCTGAACGCGCGCTCCACCGCGGCGAGATCGGAGGTATCCACGTAGGTGAACGACAGCTGATAGCGACGCAGGACCTTGTCGAAGAACCGAAAGGTTCCGCCGTAGGTGTTGTCCGACACGACCACGTGATCGCCAGCCTGGAGCAAGGTCGCGATCGCGCCGATCGCCGCCATCCCCGACGCGAACGCGAACCCGGCCTTGCCGCCTTCGATCGCCGCGACGTTGCCCTCGAGCGCCATCCGCGTCGGGTTCTGCGTCCGCGCGTACTCGAAACCCTTGTGGCGGCCGAGCGCCTCCTGCACATAGGTCGAGGTCTGGTAAATGGGCGTGGTGATCGCGCCGGTCGACGGATCGGGCTCCTGGCCGGCGTGCAGACAGATGGTGCTGAAACGTGCGCGCGACGTGAGCTTCACGATCCAACTACGATAACATGAACCTTCGATGACCCGGCGAGCGCTACCGGTCGCGACCGATCGACGCGAGGGCGTCCGCGGTGCGCTGCTGCACACGCTGCCCGGGCGCGCGATCGTCATCGGCGTCGCGGTCAAGCTGGCGGTGAGCGCAATCGGCGCCGCGCTCGGCGGCGTCGGGCCGTTCCTGAGCGTCGTCGACACCGTTGCGGTGCTGACGGCGGCAACCGGCCTGGCCGTCTTCATCTTTCGCCTGCTCGTCCTCGCGAAACGGCGCCTGCTGTGGCGCGTCCGCCGCAAGCTGCTCATCTCCTATTTCTTCATTGGAGTGATACCGGCGCTGCTGCTCGTGGCGTTCGCCTTGCTGTGCGGATTCCTCCTCTTCTATCACTTCAGTTCCTACCTGGTGCAGAGCCGCCTGCGGGCGCTCTCGGAGCAGGCGCGCCTGCTGGCGCAGAGCACCGCGCTCGAGATCCAGCGCGCCGGCCTCCGCGACAGCGGGACCATCCTGGCGCGCCGCCAGGCCACGGCGGCCGAGCAATATCCCGGTGTGTCGATCGCGGTGGTACCGGCGAGCGGCGCGTGCAGCGGCAACGCCGCGACCAGCCGAGTCCAGGCTGTGAGCGCCGGTCCATGGGCGCACGTGCCGCCGCCGCGGGAGTTGCCGTCGTGGATCGACTGCCGCGGCTTTTCCGGCGTGTTCGCGTACTCGCACACTCGCGGCGCCGAGCCGCGAGATACAGACGTCGATACCGATACGCATCTGCTCCTGCGCGGCGTCGGCTATCCGGACTCAGGACAACCCGTCTACGCCGTCGTCGTGGATCTGCTCGTCAACGATCAGATTCGACAGCAGCTCCGCAACGAAACCGGGGTCGAACTGAAGAGTGTCGCGGCGATGAGTTCGACCGGCCGCCGTGACGAGAAGGATGCGCAGCCGCTGGCGGGGACCGACGGCGCCGATCACGAGCCGGGCGCGACGGTGTCGCCGGGCTTGCTGAACAGCCTGCCAAGCCTGCTCGAGTACCGCGACTGGAACACCGGTGCGCCGGGCACGCTCACGGTCATGACGGCGCTCAAGGTCGGCGAGCTCTACGATCGGATCTCGGCCGCCGAAGGGACTGTGGGGCGAACCTTTGCGCAGGGCCTGCTGCTGGTGCTCTTCGGGATCGGCGCGTTGTTCCTGGTCAACATCGTGCTGGCCCTCATCGCCGGCTTCGCGCTCGCCAAGTCGGTCACCGGGTCGGTGCACGCGCTGTTCGCCGGGACCGAACGGGTAAGGCAGGGCGATTTCACGCACAAGATTGCGGTGAAGAGCGAGGATCAGCTCGGCGAACTGGCCGTCTCGTTCAACTCGATGACGGCGAGCATCGAGGATCTGCTGCGCCAGGCGGCCGAGAAAAAACGGCTCGAGGAAGAACTCCGGATCGCGCACGAGATCCAGATGTCGCTGCTGCCGCAAGGCCCGCTGACGATGGCCGGGCTGTCGGTCACGGCGCTGTGCGTGCCGGCACGCGAAGTCGGCGGCGACTACTACGACTTCCTGCCGCTCGGCGATCACCGCGTCGGCGTGTTGATCGCCGACGTCTCGGGCAAGGGCACGTCGGCCGCGCTCTACATGGCGGAACTGAAAGGCCTGGTGCTGTCGCTCAGTGAAATCCACACCTCGCCGCGCGATCTGCTGATCGCCGCCAACCGGATCATCGCCAACCACCTCGACGCGCGCAGTTTCATCACCATGACCTACGCGGTGATCGACATGCGGGCGCGGACCATGACCTACGCGCGCGCCGGCCATACGCCGCTGATCTACGTGCCGGGCTCGTGCGACACGCCGGGACCGCGGCAGGTAAAGATTCTCGCCCCCGACGGCATGGTGGTCGGCCTGAAACTGGACAACGGCGAGATGTTCGAGCGCCTGCTGCGCGAGGAGACCATCCCGCTCCGTCCCGGCGATCTCTACCTGTTCTTCACCGACGGCATCAGCGAAGCGATGAACGCGCGCGACGACTGCTTCGGCGAATCGCGGCTCGGCCAGCTCGTCGAAGCGCATGCGCATCTGCCGTCCGACGAACTGCGCGAACGGGTGCTGCGCGAGATCGCCGCCTTCGTCGGCGATGCGCCGCAGCACGACGACATGACGATGATCCTGCTGAAGGTCGACGAGGTGAGCGAAGCCGTTGCCTGACCTGGTGGTGATCTTCCGCACCCATTCCGACATCGAAGCGCGGATCGTCCGCGGCCTGCTCGAATCGCACGGTGTGATGTCGGTGGTCTCCTCCGACGTGCCGCACGCGATTTTTCCGCTGTCGATCGACGGCCTCAGCGAGGTGCGGCTCGCCGTCCACCGCGACGAGGCCGAGGACGCACAGCGGATCATCGACGCGCATCGCACCGAGTTGAAGAGCGGCAAGAACGGCCAGCTGGTGCGGCTGCGCGACGAGTTCGAGGCACTGCAGCAGGCGATTGCCTACCGGTTCCGCGATCGCGGCCTGCTCGAGCACGCGATGACGCACACCTCGCGCGCCAACGAAGACGTCAGCGGCGGCGTCGTCGACAACGAGTCGATGGAGTTTCTCGGCGACGCGCTGCTCGGCTTCGTCGTCGCCGACATGCTGTTCCGCGAGTTCCCCGAGTACGACGAAGGGATGAAATCGAAAACCAAAGCGGCCGTGGTGTCCACCACCTCGCTGGCCAGGCAGGCCGAACGGTTGCAACTCGGCGATCATCTGCTGCTCGGACGCGGCGAAGAGAAGACTGGCGGACGGCGGAAGCAGGCGCTGCTCGCCGACGGCTATGAAGCGCTGATTGCGGCGATTTATCTCGACGGCGGGATCGAGCCGGCGCGGGCGTTCATCGTCCGCGAGTTCGGGCCGCTGATCGACGAAGCGCACGGCGTCGCCGTGACCGGGCGGGATTTCAAGTCGGCGCTGCAGGAACTGCTTCAGGCGCGCGACCTGCCCCTGCCCGAATACCGCCTGGTGTCGACCTTCGGCCCCGACCACAACAAGCAGTTCGAGATCGAAGTAGTGGTTCGCGGCGAGCCGCTCGCGACCGCTACCGGCTCCAGCAAGAAGGACGCGGAGCAGGAAGCGGCGCGGGCGGCGTTCGAGAAGCTACGCGGTTAGCGCGTAGCGCAGCTGCGCCGGCCGATGACGCTGCTCGCACGGCAGCCGGGTCGCGAATGCGGCCTGGATGTCCCACCCGGCCGGGGGGACGACGCCAAGCTGCGAGAGCGGGATCTGGGTGCCGGCCGCATACGCGTTCCAGTAGGTCTGCGCCGACGGCGGAAAAGCGGACAGCGGCAGGTGATCGTGCCGCAGATCGAACTCCGTGTGTGCTTGCACGAGCCGCGCAATCGATCGCAGGGCCTGGCCGATCGTCCGCGCTTCGGCTGCCAGATCGTGCTCGAGCCCGCGAATCACCCACAACCCGGGGGCGTCCTGGAAGATCACGAATCGAAGGCGTCTGGTAGTCATGCCGGAGCAGAAGGCAAACGGCCGACCTGGGATCCCGGCGGCGGAAGTCCCCCGGGGACCAGTACTTACCATCCTGTAGGAAGCTGAACTGTCGGGTTTGGAGACGAAGTATTTACACAGTTCAGAGACGACACGATAGGACTGATTGGTCAACCCTGGCACCAGACGCTCCGGTCCATCTGGGTCGACGGCCCGCCGAGCCGATTGAACAGGTCGACGGCCCCGACTCGCTGCCACCGGTACCAGCCCGCGCCGTGGCCAAAGTAGAAGCGCTCCGGCGTCACGCGCTGCGGCGCCGCGGGATCGTACGGCTCATATTCGAAGAGCAGCGTGTCGCGTACGCCGATGTCGCCGCCGCCGTCCACCTGCTGCTCGACCCACGCGCGCAGCCGGTACGGGAACATGTGCGATCGGCTCGGGACGACGTTGCAGGACGGATCGAACCAGACGACGTCGTTGCCGGCGACATCGAGCGTCCACGGTGATGCGGCGGTCGCGGACGCCGGCAGGAACCGCGGCAGCCATCGCCCATCGGTAAAGTGATACGACTCGTCGCTGTCGCCGTCGAGCGCGTGATCGACGGCGTGGTAAATAAAGGCGTCGTCCCAACGCCAGCATTCGAAACGGCGCACATTGCCGTACTTCGTCCAGCACACCTCCTGCCGCGCAACATCAACGACTTGATTCTGTCCGTGACTGCCGCGGCGGGGCCACGTCGACGCGTCGCCAATCAAATACGCGAGGACGTCGATCTGGCCACCGGAGGTCGAGGAGGGTGCTGCGGGAGACGAGCAGGCGGGAAAAATCAGAACCGTCGCGAATATCGCAGACGAACGCACGCACGATTGCCATTTCGGGGCAATCGCGCGGGCGGCCTGAAAGGCCGCCCCTACGTTAAAGCCGCGTCGCGTCGGCGCGTTCAATCAATTTCAATTATCCCTGATGACGGACCGCCGGCCATCGCAAAAGCCGGCTCGGCCTGCGGCGCGGGCGGCGGCGCCTCGGTTGCCTTCGGCAGACGAGGCAGCGCGTAGCGATGGACTTCGCGCGCGAGGTCGTCCTCGCTCGGCGCCGACGCTCGGCAGTGGAGGCGCACCCAGACGCGCAGCAGCGGATCGGTGAAGCTGTAGCGCTTCTGTTTCGAGACGACCAGGTCGACATCCTCGAGCCACGACAGGTAATCCTTCGTGGACCCGGGCGTGCGCTGCAGCCGCTGCGAGATTTCGGTGAGCGTCAGACCTTCCTCGTCGGCGAGGATTTCGAGGATGGCCTTGAGCGCGCCGTAACCGCGGGCGCGGTGCAGGCGCAGCTCGTAGCAGAAGCCGCACTGCCGCGCGAGGCGGCCTTCCGGCGCCAGCAGCGCCGCCAGCGCGCTGATCGCGTCGCCGCTGCCCGGCGCGCCGTGTTCGCGCATGGTCGCGAGCTCGTCGGCGATCGCCCGCACGTACGCGGGACGTCCGTCGGCGAGCGCGTTGACGGTGCGCGCGAGATAGTCGGCGTCGTGCGCCTCGTCCTGTCCGGCGGGTGCCGGTCCGGCGGCGGCGGTGATCGGGCCGAGAATGTCGAGCGTGTCCTCGACGCCGAGCGGCGGCATCGGGATCACTTCGAAGCGCGCCGCGCGATCGCGCAGCAGCCGCATCGCGCGCGCGACGTAGCGGCTGGTCAGCACGAACCGGTTGCCGCTCGCCGACAAGCCGTCGATGCAGTCGTACAGCACGCGGCGCAGCCCGGGGAAGCTCTCGAAGGTGCGCAGCTCGAGGAACTCGTCGAGGACGAACGTCGCCGGTTCGCTCGCCGCGGTCCGGGCGCGCCCGAAGAAGGCGAGCGTCGCGTCGAACGCCGGCCGTGCGCCGGTCGGCGGTGTCGACCCATCGGTCACCGGGAACGGCGACACCGACGTGACCGCGCGGAGGAACCGCTCGGGTGTCGTCGCCGTGCGTTCGACGTCGATGTGTTGTACCGACGTGCGGCCGATTCGATCGCGAAGCTGGCGCAGCACGGTCGTGCGGCCGCTGCCGCAGCCGCCGAGCAGCACCGGGATTCGCGACGGCGAGGCGTCGAGGGCCGCAGTGATGCGGCGGGCCAGATTGGTACGAGGGGTCAACATTCGCCTTCCTCACGCATCGGGATACGCAGGCCTTCTCGTTTCGCGGTGGCAATCGCAGCGCGGTAGCCGGCGTCGGCGTGCCGGACGACGCCGATGCCGGGATCGCACGTGAGCACGCGCTCGAGTTTCTCGTCGGCGTCGCTCGAGCCGTCGGCGACGATCACCATGCCGGCGTGCAGCGAGTAGCCGATGCCGACGCCGCCGCCGTGGTGCACCGACACCCAGGTGGCGCCGCTCGACGCATTGAGCAGCGCATTCAGAATCGGCCAGTCGGCAATCGCGTCGCTGCCGTCGCACATGCCTTCGGTCTCGCGGTTCGGCGACGCCACCGAGCCGGCGTCGAGGTGATCGCGACCGATGACGATCGGCGCCGTGATGCGGCCCTCGCGCACCAGCTCGTTGATGCGCAGGCCGAAGCGCGCACGCGCGCCGTAGCCGAGCCAGAGGATGCGCGCCGGCAGTCCCTGGAAGGCGACACGCTCGCGTGCCAAGCGGATCCAACGGACGAGCGATTCATCTTCAGCGAACATCTCGAGCGCGGCCTCATCGGTCACCCGAATGTCCTCCGGGTCGCCCGACAGCGCGGCCCACCGGAACGGGCCTTTGCCTTCGCAAAAGAGGGGCCGGATGTACTCGGGCACGAAACCCGGGATGTCGAACGCGTTGGCGACGCCCGCCTGCCTGGCTTGCGCGCGGATGTTGTTGCCGTAATCGAACACGATCGCGCCGGCGCGCTTGAGCGCGAGCATCGCGCGGACGTGCTCGGCCATAGCCGACATCGAGCGTGCAATGTACTCGGACGGATGCCGATCGCGCAGCCGCGTCGCTTCGTCGAGCGACAGGCCGTTGGGCACGTAGCCGTTCAGCGCGTCGTGCGCCGACGTCTGATCGGTGAGCACATCCGGCGTGATGCCGCGAGCGACGAGCGCCGGCAGCACGTCGGCCGCGTTCGCGCGCAACCCGATCGATCGGGCGGTGGCGGCGCTCATCCAACCGCGGACACGCGCCAGCGCGTCGTCGAGGCTGTCGGTGGCTTCGTCGAGATATCGGGTCGCGAGACGGCGTTCGATCCGCTGCGCGTCGACTTCGATGACGAGTGCGGCCGCGCCGTTCATCGTGGCCGCCAGGGGTTGCGCGCCGCCCATGCCGCCAAGACCGGCGGTGACAACGAGCCGGCCGGCGAGCGAACCTCCGAAATGTCGTCGTGCGACGGAGGCGAGCGTTTCGTAGGTGCCTTGTACGATGCCCTGGCTGCCGATGTAAATCCAGCTCCCGGCGGTCATCTGGCCGTACATCGTCAGGCCGCGATCCTCGAGTTCGCGGAAATTGTCCCAGGTCGCCCATGCCGGCACGAGCAGCGCGTTGGCGATCAGCACGCGCGGCGCGCCGGGGTGCGTCTGAAAAATCCCGACTGGCTTGCCTGACTGCACGAGCAGCGTTTCGTCGTGCTCGAGCGACTGCAGCGACCGCACGATCGCGTCGAAGGCCTCCCAGTTGCGCGCCGCCTTGCCCGATCCGCCGTAGACGACGAGATCGTCGGGACGCTCGGCCACCTCGGGATCGAGGTTGTTCATCAGCATCCGCAGCGCGGCTTCCTGCGGCCACCCTTTGCAGGACAGCGACGTGCCTCGCGGCGCGCGAATGGTGCGGGTTGCGGTGGCCATTGAGGATCGTGAAAACGAAAGTTAGACCTTAAGAAGCGCGGCGAGGGTTGTCAATTTGAAAATGAAAAATTTTTCACTTGACTAGTCCGCCGCACGCGTCTTCAAACGCGCGCGACGCGATCAGCTCCATGATCGTCGCGATATCCGGCGACGGCGCGCGATCGGCGTCGAGCGCCGGTACGCGCGATCGGATGAGCGCGTGCACGCCGGCAAGGGCCGCCGAGGTCGTGAGCGGCGCGAGGAAATCGATCGCCTGGCAGGCGCAGAGGACCTCGACGGCGATCACTTCACGCGCGCGCGCGACGGCGCGCTCCGCCTTGAGCGCCGCGCTCATGCTCATGCTGACGTGGTCCTCTTTGTTCGCTGAGGTTGGGATCGTGTCGACGCCGGCGGGGTGGGCGAGGACCTTGAGCTCCGACGCGACGGCCGCCGCGGTGACCTGCGCCATCATGAAGCCCGAGTTGACGCCGCCTTCGCGGGTGAGGAACGCGGGCAGCCCGCTGAGCGTCGGATCGACGAGCCGATCGGTGCGCCGTTCGCTGATCGTCGCGAGCGGCACGATGGCGGCGGCGAGCAGATCGGCGGCGACGGCGATCGGCGCGCCGTGAAAGTTGCCGCCGGAGACCACGTCGCCGGTGTCGGCGAAGACCATCGGGTTGTCGGTCGCGCTATTGGCTTCGACCGCGACGGTTTCGCGGACGAATCGCAGCGCCTCGCGTGTCGCGCCGTGCACCTGCGCGGCGCAGCGCATCGAATACGCATCCTGGACCTTGCCGCAGAACTCGTGCGACTTGTTGATGCCGCTGCCGCGCAACAGCGCCTCGATGTTGGCGGCCGCCGTCCGCTGCCCGCTGAACGGCCGCGCGTCGTGAATGCGCGCCTCGAAGGGATGGATCGACCCGCGCAGCGCGTCGATCGAGAGCGCGGCGGCGACGTCGGCGGCGCGCGCCAGCTGCTCCGCCGCCGCGAGCGCGAGCGCGAGCACCGCGGTGGACGGCTGCGTGCCGTTGATGAGCGCGAGCCCTTCCTTCGGCCCGAGCGTGATCGGCGTCAAGCCGGCGCGCGCGAGCGCGTCCGCGCCGCGAAGCGCGCGCCTGTCAGGCGAGCGATCGTCGAGCACCTCTCCCTCGCCGATTAACACCAGCGCGAGATGCGCGAGCGGCGCCAGGTCGCCGCTGGCGCCGACCGATCCACGTTCCGGCACGCGCGGATGTACGCCAGCGTTGACCAGGGCCATCAGCGCTTCGAGCGTCTCGACGCTAATCCCCGAGAATCCTTTGGCCAGCACGTTGGCGCGAAGCGCCATGGTCGCGCGCACGGTGCGGGCCGGCAGCGGCTCGCCGACGCCGGCGGCGTGGCTGCGCAGCAGGTTCAGCTGCAGCGTTTCGAGCGCGTTCGGCGCGATCTTGACATCGGCAAAGGATCCAAACCCGGTGTTGATGCCGTAAGCCGGCTCGTCGCTGCAGGCGCGGCGCATCACGACGTCGCGCGACGCCTGCACGCGGCGGCGCGCGTCGGCGGCGAGCGCGATCGGTTCGCCGGCGTCGGCAATCTGCAGCAGCTGTTCGATGGTCAG
>Ga0075425_100005799_pt1 | contig 12875 bp, 13 predicted proteins | sample SoiMethybrSBSTD4_FD_75300 | JGI IMG/M metagenome (GOLD analysis project Ga0075425, IMG submission 75300) | Bulk soil microbial communities from a Populus tree surrounding site in Tennessee, USA - Soil MetaG P. TD hybrid SBSTD4 | ecosystem: Environmental > Terrestrial > Soil > Tree plantation...
TGCTGTCGGACCTGTGGGGAAGGAAGAAGACGCTGCTGCTGGGCTCGACGCTCAAGGCGATTAGCTTTTCCCTCCTGCTGCTGTGGAGCAGTTACGAAGGGTTCCTCTTCTACCACCTCACGATGGGGATCGCGCTGAGCATGATCTCCGGCGGCGATGTGGCGCTCCTCTATGACGCGCATCTCGCGGCCGGCGGCGAGAGATCCCGGGGAGCGGCCGTTCTCGGAAACATGCAGCTCGCGGGATGGCGGTCAGCGCGCTGCTAGGCGCCGCCGTCGTCACGCTGTCCTTTGGGCATCTCCTGTGGGCGAACACGCTCCTGAGCTGGATCCCGATGCTTCTCGTGCTGGGCGTCACCGAGCCGGCCAGAGCCTTGGCCCAGGGGAAGAAGCGATTCGAAGGGCTCAAGGAGGTCCTCTCCACCACTCTCGCAGGGGATGCCGCGACGCGGCTCGTCTTCCTCAATCTGGTCGCTTTGGGCGCCGCCGGACTCGTGATGGTCTGGATGAACCAGAAACACTGGCAGGACAGCGGGGTGCCCTTGGCCTGGTTCGGAGTCTTGTATGCCGGCTACAACCTGATCGACGGGCTCGCGGGGAGATATGCCGCGCTCGGGAGGGCGCGATACGGCCGGCGACCTTTGCTCGCCGCGGTCGGCGTCTTGCCGATCGTCGCGTATTTCGGGATGGCGTCGTTCCTCGGTTGGGGCGGGATCCTGTTCGGGGCCCTGTTCAAGCTAAGCCGGGGGTTGGGCCACGTGCTGCTCATGGATGCGCTCAACGAGAAGATCTCCTCCGCTTTCCGCGCCACCGTGATCTCCATGGCGCAGCTGGGCGTCCGCGCTTCTTTCTGTCTCCTTGGCCCTCTCGCGGGCTATGGGATCGACGCCTGGGGATTGCCGTCCGTCTTGACGGCGCTCGGCATCCTGTTCTCGATTGCCTTCGTATTCCTGCTCCTGCCGCTGGTCCTGCGGGAAGAATCTTTGAGCTCGGCCGGCGGGATCAGAGCGTGAGCCGCTCCAGACAAGCGACGGGGGCGGCTCGCACCGCCCCCGTCAACGATTGTTTTTAATGGCGGGCTCGACGGGACTTGAACCCGCGACCTCTGGATTGACAGTCCAGTGTGCTAACCAGGCTGCACCACGAGCCCGCGCCGCGTCCGAGTGTATCACGGGCGGGCGCAGGAGCGACGCGCGCCGCGGTCAGAGCGAGAGCTGGCGCTGATCGTCGCGCTGATTCAGCTCCACGCGCGAGATGCGCAGCTTGCCCTCCTGCGCCAGCATCGAGAGCACCGAAGCAACCGCGCCTTCGGAAATTCCGAGCTGGCGAGCGATCTCGGCCGGCGCCATCGCGCCGGAGCGCTCCAGGCAGCCCTGCACCTGGTCATCGATCTCGTTCCACCAACCGTCCATCACACCTCTCCTGCTCTGCGTTCCGATCATCGAAAGAGATGCTCACCGTAACCGCGGAATTCGCCGGCAGCAACCCCTCAAAAAATTTTTATGGCGGGAGAAATGGTTTTTATCGCGGGGGAAAAAATGACGCGACCCATGGCACAGCGAATGCGTACGGGGGCAAGGTCGGACCGAACGGCGTTACGGCCCCTGGTTGCTGCTTCCGGCGCCGCCGGGGCTTCCGAAGCCCATGCGGAAGGAGCTGACGACCACGCGATAGTTCGTGGCGCCCGGCACCGTCGGCACGCTCACGGCGAACGACCGGCTGTCGCCGCGGGCGATGCGCGAGTCGACGTAGGTGATGCCGCGCGCGAGCACCTTGCCGCGCGCGTCGAGCGCCTCGGCGGTCACGCTCACCTCGAACACGTCCTGCGGACGCTCGTTGGTGAGGCGGCCGGTGAGACGCGCCTTCTCCGGCCGACTCTGGTCGACGTCGTAGCTGAGACGGAAGCCGTCCTGCGCGAGCGCCGGCGACACGCCGAGGGCGACGAGAAGAACGAGCAGCGCGAGGGAGCGAGCGGGCAGCACGAACATACCATCCGAAAGTAACACAGTCGGCGGCATCCCCTTTGCTGCCCTCTAAAGGTCCAAGGAGGGCTCTGCCATGAGAAAGATAGCGATCGCGTTCGCCGCCGCCCTGCTCAGCGTCGCCGTCGCCTCGGGCGCCTCCGCCCAGACCCGGCCCTCGGACACGCCGAGCAAGAGCACGAACGACGCGCAGCGTCAGGCGTGGTCACCCGAAGCGGGAGCCGTCGAAAGCAGCAAGCTGATCGGCACCAAGGTCAAGACGGTCGACGGCAAGACCGTCGGTGAGATCGACCAGCTCATCGTCAACCAGGCCGATGGCAAGATCACCCACGCCGTTCTGGGCAAGGGCGGCGTGCTCGGGCTCGGCGAGACCAAGCTGGTCCTCAAGTGGTCGGACGTGAAGCTGCAGCACGACACGGATCACCCCGATCGCTGGGTCGCCGTCGTGGACCAGGCCAAGCTCGACACCGCGCCGCGCTACGAGGCGCGCAAGGACCGCGACGCGGCGCCGGCCGCCAGCCCGGGCACGACGCCGCCCGCGAGCCGTCCGAGCGAGAACAAGAAGTAAGCGCCGCGAGTTTCGATTTCAGGAGGACATCATGAGCGATGCGCGGTTGGCCGGGCTCGCCGAGAGCGCGGCGCAGGTGATCGAACGGCAGCAGTGGCTCGCGCCACTCGAGGACGGATTGCAGCGGGCGGTTCAGGCCGCGTTCCAGGCCGGCGGCGCCGCCGGTCAGGCGGTGAAGAACTTCCTGCACGGCACGTGGCTCGGGCACCCGCTGCATCCCGTCCTCACCGACGTGCCCATCGGGGCCTGGACGACCGCGCTCGTCTTCGACACCCTCGACGCCGGCAGCCGCGCCTGGCCGTGGCAGGCGGCAGCACGCCGCCGCGCCGACGACGCGATCCTCGTGGGCATCGTGGGCGCGGTCGGCGCCGCGCTCGCCGGGATCACCGACTGGCAGCACACCGACGGCAAGGCCCGCCGCACGGGCTTCGCACACGCCGCGCTCAACACGCTGGCGCTCGGGCTCTACACCGGATCCTTCGTGATGCGCCGCCGCGGCGCGCGGGGCGCCGGCCGCTCGCTGGCCGGCGCCGGCTTCGGCGTGCTGATGGCCTCCGCGTATCTCGGCGGCCGCCTCGTCTACCGCGAGCGCATCGGCGTCGATCACGCGCAACGCGAGGAGCCGGAAGGCTTCGCCCGCGCGCTGCGCGAGGCGGAGCTGCGCGAGGGTCAGCCGCTGCGCGCAGAGGTCAACGGCTTGCGCGTCGTGCTCGTCAAGCGCAGCGGCCGCGTGTACGCGATCGGCGAGCTCTGCAGTCACCTGGGGGGCCCGCTGGCCGAGGGCCAGGTGCAGGACGAGTCGATCGTCTGTCCGTGGCACGGCTCGCGCTTCGCGCTGGAGGACGGGCGGGTGCTGAACGGGCCGGCGACGATGCCGCAGCCGTGCTTCGAGACGCGCGTGCGCGACGGGTTCGTGGAGGTGCGGCGGCGGCCCGAGGCGGGGCTGGCCGCCGCCTGAGGCTCAGTCCTCGGCGAGCGGCCCCTGGTTCCAGACCTCGATCACGCGCGTCTCGCGCTCGTAGCCGAGCACGCTGATCGTGGCCGTGTGCAGGCCGAGGTTGCGCCCGTAGATCGGCGCCAGCCCCATCCAGCAGGCGCCGAGGATTCTCAGGATGTGGCCGTGGGCGAAGAGCGCCACGTCGCCCTTGACCTTCTCGACGCGGGCGATGAGCCTGCGCGCGCGCTCACCGACCTGCTCGACCGTCTCGCCCTCCGGGATCGACGACTCCCAGATCGTCCAGCCGGGCTGCTTCACGCGCACGGCCTTTGTCGTCACGCCTTCGTAGATGCCGTAGTTCCACTCGTGCAGGTCTTCGGTGACCTCGGCGCCCTCGCTCAGGCCGGCCAGGCGGCACGTCGCCTTCGCGCGCGCCATGGGGCTCGTCAGCACGAGGGCGTACTTGCGGCCGGCCAGGTAACGGCCCAGCGCCTTGGCCTGCCGCTCGCCGTTGGGCGTGAGGGCGATGTCGGTGCGCCCCGTGTGCTGGCCGCTCTTGCTCCACTCCGTCTCGCCGTGTCGCACCAGCCACACCCGTCGCTCCGCCATGCCGATCCCCTGCCTTTCCAGGCTCGCGAGCCGGCAGGCATCTTACAACAACATTGACGGCGACCGCGGACGCGCGCGATGCTTCTGCGATGCGAGGAATGACACCATGACCGGCCCGCAGCGCTGTCTCGTGATCGTGCCCGCCGACAACCCGGAGCTCTACGCGCGGCTCGTCGCCGCCTTCGTGCAGAATCCGCAAGTGTTCGTCAGCCGCGATCGCCGCCTCGGCGAGCGTGCGTTGCGCTCGGTCGAGATCTTCGCCGTCGGTGGCGGCGAGCTGGATCCGCTGCTCCGGCGCACCGTCGAAACCGAGCTGAAACGACTCGGCGCCCGCAGCTGAGTCTCGAAGCTGGAATGGTGGGCGGAGCAGGTTTCGATCCTGCGACCTCAGCCTTGTAAGGGCTGCGCTCTTCCAACTGAGCTATCCGCCCGTGCGCTTGAAAAATGGAAGGCACGCCCATCGTAGCACGGTCGATCGGACGGACCACGGCGGTTGGTAAGGCCTTTGAGCGCGGCGCGAGCGTCTCGCACTTCGATTTCTCGGTTGCCACCCCGGGCCGGTCGGTATAGGCTCACGCCGTTCTCGACGTCTTGCGCGCTCGACCAACGAAGATGATTGAGAAACGTGGACGGGTTCTCGTCGTCGAGGACGAGATCGAAGTGGCGGCGACGATCCTCGAGCTGCTCGTCGCGCGCGGCTACGAGGTGCTCACCGCGACGACGGCCGAAGAGGCGCTCAAGATCGTTCCGGCATTTCGGCCGAACGTGCTCCTGCTCGACATCTCGCTGCCGGGGATGTCGGGACCGGGCCTGCTGACCACGTTCCATCGCGCACATCCCCGTCTTCCGGTCATCGTGGTCACCTCCGCCGTCGACCCCGGCGTGCTCGCACGCATCGCCGAGCGGGATCCGTTCCACGTGGTCTACAAGCCGTTCGACATCGACGCGCTCGATCGGCTCATCAGCCTGGCCGTGTCGAAGACGGGATCGGCGCCAACGTAATCCGTGGTGCGACCTCGCGCGACCGGCATGCGACACGCGTACGTAGATGTACGATATTGACAAGCCGAGCGCGCGCCGATAAATCTGACGCATGAGCACCCAGGTCGAAGGCACGCTCGTCGGCGCGAACGATCCCGTCCGGCAGGCGATCAACTCCATCTACGCGTGGGCAAAGCTGCTGCGCAGCGGCATGCTGTCCGCCGAGCAGTCTGCGGCGGCGCTCATGGCCATCGAGCACAACGCGGGCTTCATCCTGGAGCGCTGGACGACCGACGACGAGAGCGCTAGCGGGTCGCACTGACGCCCGTACGCGCGATGAGCTGTAGCGCGGGTTCGCCCGCGCTAGTTCGGTCGCCGCAGCCGATCGATCGCGCTCTTGAAGTCGTCACCCGCCGATTCCCAGCCGCGCCGGATCGCGCGCCAGTCGTCGCGGAGCTTCGAGCGGAAGTCGGCCGGCGGCGGTGGCGGCGGCGCCTCACGCGAGGAGCGTGGCCCCGGCGCCGGGGGCGACGCCTTCGGGGCGGGCGCCGGCGCCGGGGAAGCGGCCGGCTCCTCGCCGTCCTTGGGTGATTCGGCCGCGACGGCCGGCGGCTCGCCAGGCCGTGCCGGCGCCGGGCTCGGCCTCGGCGGCGGCGTCACGGTCACCGTCGACCTCTGCGGCGGCGTCACCGTGACGGTCGGACGCTCGGCAGGCTTCGCGGGCGCCGCCGCGGCACGCGGACGCTCGACGGCCTTCGGGGCCGCCGCGGCGGGCGCCGGCTCGGGCACGATTCGCTGGGCCGTCACGTCCGAGACCTCCGCCTCCAGCCGCTCGAGCGCATGCTCGGACTCCTTCATCCGCCGCTCGACACCCTCCAGACGCTCCATGTGCGCATCGAGCTTGGAGGCGAGCGCAGGCACCCGCGCATCGCCGCCGGCCGGCGACGTCGCGCGCGTCGGCTGGCCCAGGACCACCGCGAGCAGGATGGCGGTGCCGGCGAAGCACGCCGCGGCCACCGCGTGACCGACGCGGGTGAGGAACAGGCGGCGTGTGGCCTGGGCCGGCGGCTCCTCGCTGGGCGGCGTGAAGCCGAACATGGCGGTCAGCAGGCAGATGACGACGGCGCCGAGCGCGCTCAGGACGATCGAGGCAGCCAGGGCCGTGTGGGCGAGCGACGACATAGATCTCCTCCAGCCCCTAATGCCACCTTAACACGGGGTCCGAGAGGGGCCGGGAAACTAGAGGCCGAGGCGGGCCAGGTGGGCGGCGGTCGGCACGCCGTCGGGGTCCCAGCCCCGCAGCGCGTAGTAGGCATCCAGCATGGCGGCCAGCTCGTCGGGTGGACAGTGCATGCCGGCCGAGGGCCCATCGGGGATGGGCTCGTGCATCACCTTCCACGGCAGCACGTCGGCCGCGCGCCGCACGCCCTCGCGGACGTTGAACAGGCGCTCGAGGTTGACGATGCGCTCGCCGATGGACTCCAGCTCGGCCACGCTCACGTCCCAGCCGGTGACCGCGCGCACCATGCGCGCGTACGGCTCGTCGATGAACAGGCCGAAGCCCCGCTCGGAGGTGAAGCGGCACATCACCAGCGAGTCGCCGACCGCGGTGAAGTGCTGGCTGCGCGCGGCGAAGGCCGGCTTGTCGGCGGTGGAGCGGCGGTCGAAGGTGGGTGCGTACTGCGGCGTGGGCCGGGTGTCGTGATGGCTGCCGCCGCGCGTGGCCGTCGCATAGCCGATCGACAGGCCCTTGAGCGCGCGCGCCGAGTGCGCGGGCAGCTCGAGCCGCTTCACGGCATAGACCAGCTTCGTGCCCTCGGAGTGGACGGACTCCGCCAGCCGCCACGCGCCCTCGGCCAGGCGATCGCCGAAGCCCTCACGCCGGGCCGTCATCTCCACCAGCTTCAGCATCCCGCGCCAGTCGCCCCAGCCAAACGGCACGCCCACGTCCTTCTCGGAGAGCCAGCCGCGCTCGAGCGCCTCGCACACGAACGCCAGCGTGACGCCCATCGAGATCGTGTCCAGCCCGAGCAGGTCGCAGAGGTCGTTGGCCAGGATGAGCGCCTCGGGCTCGGCGATGCCCAGCATGGGCCCGAGCGCGAAGATCGACTCGTACTCCGGCATCTTGGCCTTGGTGCCGGCGAACTCGCCCTCCTTGATCGCGTACTGCTTGCCGCAGGCGACCGGGCACTTGAGACACGTCGTGTCGCGGTCGTGATAGTGCGCCTTCATCTCCTCGCCGCCGATGACGCGCGCCTGCTCGAAGACCTCCCGCCGCAAGTTGTAGCTGCCCAGCGCGCCGAGGGCGTTGATGGGGCCGACGAGGAACGGGGTGCCGAAGGTCGAGAGCGCCGCGGTGCCCTTCTTGAGCGGCTCGCGCACCTCCTCCAGCAGCGCCTTGAGGGCGGCGGCATCGGCGACCTCCGTCTTGCGCGCGCCCTTCACGACGACGGCCTTCACGTTCTTGCTGCCCAGCACGGCGCCAAGGCCGCCGCGGCCGGAGACGGCCTCGCGGTTCTTCCAGTAGTGGGCGAGCGCGGCGAAGCGCACGCGATGCTCTCCCGCCGGCCCGATGGCGATGGCGTCGGCGTCGCCACCCTCGGCGGCCAGCAGCGCGTTCACGGTGTCGCGCGTCGAGCGGCCCCAGAGGGCCGCCGCCGGCGCGACTCGGGCGCCCGTCTCGTCGACGACGACGTAGGACGGCGCTGCCGCGCGGCCGGTGAGGACGACGGCGTCGAAGCCCGTGCGCTTGAGCGTGGCGGGGAAGCGGCCGCCGAAGGTCGAGTCGAAGAAGAGTCCGGTCAGTGGCGACTTGGCGGCGACCAGCGCTCGGCTGTTGCCCGGCACCGTCGTGTCCGTGATCGGCCCCACGGCAAAGACCACGGCGTTGCGCGGGTTGAACGCGTCGATCCCCGCGGGCACGTGATCGTAGAGCAGCCGCGCGGCCAGGCCGTTGCCGCCGAGCAGCGCGCGGGCCGGCGTCTCGCCGAGCGCCTCCACCCGCGACGCGCCGGTGGTGCAGTCGACGAACAGGATGCGCCCGCCATAGCCCTTCATTTGGAGGGGCAACCCTAGCAGGGTTCCCCTCGAACCCCTCCTCTACGTCGTGTCTTGCCGAGCCGTTATCTTACAGGGTCAGCGGGCGGCGGTCGCGGAGCAGGGGCCCTGGCGGGCGGAGGTCGCAACGTCCGCCGGGAGGTCGGATTGCGTCAGGAGCTTGCGGCAGACCGTGGCCGCGGCTTCCGGCTGCTTGAGCGTCGTGAACGCGCGCGCGGCGCCCAGCAGACCGCGGCGCCCGGGCGGCGACGAAGGCGCCACGTAGGCGGCCGTCAGGTAGTACTCGGCAGCGGCGAGCGCGTCGCCCTCGCCGCTGTACGTATCACCGATCACCTGCGCGGCCTCGGCCGCGATGGCCGTCTCGTCGTTCTTCAGCAGCCGCTCGAGGATGGTGCGGGCCTGGTCCCAGCGCTGGTCCTGCACGAGCAGCCGGGCGTGGCCCATCAGCGCGGCGCTCGTCCACTCCGGCCCCTTGCTGATGCGGGCGGCGCGCGAGTAGGCCTCCAGCGCGCCGGCGCGATCGCCGACCGCCTCCCGCACACGCGCCAGCATCAGCGTGGCGCGCGGATCATTCGGGGTTTCCGCGACGAGCTTCTCGAGCTCCGGCCGCGCCTGGCCGGCCTTGCCGGTCTCCAGGAGGGCCTCCGCCAGTCGCATGCGGCCTTCGGCCGCGAAGGGGCTCTGGGGGAACTTCTGGCGCAGCAGCGTGTCGGCATCGATGACGGTCGGCCACGCCATCACGTGCGCCGCGCCGGCGGCCACGCGCTCGAGGGCGTCGTCGGCCGCCTCGTGCGCGGGCTGCTCGTTGACGAGACGGCGGGCGTACGAGAGCGCGACGGGCCAGCTCTTCTCCTCGACGGCGATTCCCGTCAGCACGTACAGCAGGGCGCCCGAGCGCTCGGCCGCCCGCGGACCCCGCGGCGCGGCCGCGAGGGCGGCCGCCGCCGGCTTCTTGAACTCGGTCACCGCGCCCTTGGCGAAGGCAGCCACCGCCAGGCCGTATTCGGCGGCGGCAACGATGTCGGGGGTGCCCGCGTCACGCGCCTCCTCGAAGTGTTTGGTGGCGTCGTCCCAGCGCTTCTGCAACAGCGCCACCACGCCGAGGCCCGCGCTGGCGAACGCGTTGAGCCCTTCCCGCTGGGCCAGCGCCAGCTCTCGCTGCGCCCCGGCGATGTCGCCGCCATCGATCAGCGCGGCGGCGAGCGCGGCGTGCGCGCGGCCGAAGAGCGCGGGGAACGGCGCGCGGCCCAGCCAGTCGTTCAGCGCCGTCTTGCCGCCGGCCGCATCGCCCGTGCGCACCAGCAGGATCGCGCGGTTGATGCGCGCGAAGTCGGTGCGTGGGTGCGTCGGGTACGTCTGCACGATCCGCTGGAGCAGCTCGCGCGCGCCCTCGTAGTCCCCGGCGGCCAGCGCCAGCTCGGCGGCCAGCTCCAGGGCATCGACGGCGTTGGCGTGATCGGGCGTGGCGCGCGCGAACTCGAGGAACTCCCGGCGGGCGACGTCGGCACGGCCCTGGCGGAGCGACGTCCACGCGATGGCCTGCCGCACCATGGGCGTCTCGGCGGCGCCGGGGAACTCGACGAGCGCACGGCGGAACGCGGCCCCCGAGGCGGCGTAGTCGCCGGCCTGGTAGGTGGCCTCACCCTGGAGGTTCAGCACCGCGGCGCGCAGATCCGGCGGCAGCGTGGTCTTGGTCAGGGCCCCCAGGTCCGAGAGCGCCTGGGTGAACTCGCGCAGCTCGAAGTTGATCCGCGCCAGCCGGAAGGTCGCCTGCGCCGCCGACGGCGTGCCGGCCGCCACCGTGCGCGCCAGGTCGAACTGCGTGCGCGCCTCGTCGCGATTGCCCTGCGCCCGATCGATCTCGCCCTTGGCCACCAGCACCCAGCCGCGTGCGACCGGCGTGAGGTTGGCGGCGAGCGCGTCCTGCACGATGGCATCGACGTCGGCCGTCTGCGGCGTTCCGAGCGCCACCTGGATGAGCCGGAGCAGCACGGGCACGGTCAGCGGCGAGCGGCGAGTGGAGAGGACGGCGGCGGCATCGCGCGCGCCCTTCCAGTTGTCGCCGGCCACCAGCGCCAGGGCGAGGCCGGCCTGGCCCCAGTCACGCTCGGGATTGTTGGCGGGTGGCGCGTAGGCGCGCAGCGCCGCCACCGCCTCGGGCACGTGGCCGGCCGCCAGCGCCCACCAGCCCAGGCGAAGCTGCGCCGTCGTGGTCATCGGGTGCGATCCACCGTCGACGAAGCGCTTGAGGTCGGCCTCCGCACGGCCGGGCTCGTTGATGCGACCGAGCGCCTCGCCGTGCCAGAAGAGGACGTCGCGCGCGAGAGCGTTGGGCGCGCCCCGCTGGAGCAGCGTGCTCCAGGTCTGCTCGGCGTCCTCGTAACGCGCGAGGGCGTAATTCGCGAGGCCCAGGCCGTGGCGGGCCCACGCCTCCAGGGGCGCCGGCATCGGCGCCGCCAGCACCGTGGTGAACGCATCGCGGGCGCGGCCGGCGTCCCCGACGCGCAGCGCCGTCCAGCCGTTCGAGTGCAGCGCCCACACGCCCCAGTCCTGGCGCGGGCCGTCCTGCACGACCTGGCGGAAGAGCCAGTCGGCCTGCTCGACACGCCCGAGGCGGTAATACGTCTCGCCCAGCCAGTAGCGTGCCTCGCGCAGCACGTCGCGGTCGGTCGTCCCCGGCTTGGAGGCGTTCTCGAGCGCGCGGGCGGCGTCCTCGTATTCTCCGCGCTGGAAGCGCGCGCGGCCGCACTCCAGCGACTCGCTGGCGGCGCCCGTCCACGCCCCGATGCACGGCAGCGCGCGCGGCGCCTGCACGAAGGCGACCGGCTTCTCGGCCGCCGGCACGACGATGGCGGCGGCCGGCAAGGCCGGCAGCCCGATCGGCGGCGGCGGGACCGATGCGTCGGCAAGCACCGGCGGCTTGTCGAGCGGTGCCACCACGAACGGGACCAGGACGGAAATCTCGGGCGGCGGCGGCGTCAGCGGCAGGGGCGTGGCCGCCGCGAGGCCCACCCAGAGCGTCAGCAGGGCGAGGGCGCGTTTCACGACTTTTTGCTCCCCGGCTTGGCCGGCTCGGACTTCTTCGGCGTGGTGCCGTTGGTGGGCTTGGTCGCGTACGGCTTGACCGCCGCCGCGCGTTGGCGGGCCCAGTCGCGCAGCGTCGGGTCGGGACTGTTCTTGGCCACGGCCTCGTAGGCGGTCAGCGCCGCGTTGTACTCCTTGAGCTCTTCGCGCGCCAGGCCAAGACCGGCGAGCGCGCGGAAGCGCACATCGGCGTCGACGTCGCCCACCGAACCGACAGATTCGAACGCCTTGGCGGCCGGGGCGAAGCGTCGCTGCTTGAGCTCGGACTCGCCGACCGTCAGCCAGCCGTCGGAGCGCACGCTGTCGTCGTCGCTCTCGGCCGCGAGGGTGCCGAGCGCGATGGCGTCCTTCCAGTTCTTCTTCTCGAACGCCGCTCGCGCGAGGCCGCCGGCCATCTTGCGCGTGAGCGGGTCCGTGGGGAACTGAGCCCGCAGCTTGCGCCAGGCCGCGTCCTGCTCGTCGCGGAGCCCCAGGCCACCGGCGAGCGCGGCCGCCTCGGCATAGGCCTCCGCGGTCGGAGGATTCTGCTGCATGAGCGATTTGTAGGCGGCCATTCGCTGGTTGCGGTCGCCGTACTTGGCGTAGCCCTGGGCGACGAGGCGGCGAGCCTCCGGCGCCTGGTCGTGATTGGGGTTGGCGGTGGCGAACTCGTTGAGGTCCTTGAGCCCGCCCTGCCGATCGCCGTTGTTGTACTTCACCCAGCCGAGCAGGTACTGCGCATCGGGGATGAGCTTGGAGCCCGGATACTTCGCCTTGAACGTGGACAGCAGCGGCAGCGCCTCGCTGAGGCGCTTGGCCTCGATCAGCGCCCGCGCGAGCTGCAGCGCCGCCGCCGGGGCCAGGCCGTGATCGGGCCACGTCGCGAGGAACTCACGGAACGCGGTGATCGCCGGCTCCGGGTTTTTCAGCTCGAGCTCGCTCCACGCCAGGCCGTAGAACGCGTCGGGGGCCAGCGGTCCCGTCGCGTCGTTGCGGGCGATCTCGTCGTACGCCGTGCGTGCCTCGGCGAACCGCTTGAGGCGGAACAGCGCTTCGGCCTGCCAGAACTTCACTTCCTCGACGTCGGCGGTGGCCGTGAGGCTGCTCTGCGCCCGCGTGAGCGCCTCCAGCGCAGACTCCGGGTCGTTCAGCGCCAGGCGGGCCTTGCCCAGCATCAGCAGCGCGCGCGGCTGGCGCGCATCGTCCGGGAACTGCACGACGAACCGCTCGAGCGCCCGGCGCGCGACGGGAAAGAAGCGGTCGGCCATGGCGCGCTCGCCGACCAGGAAGAGCCGGTCGGCCTCCTCGAGCGCGGACACCAGGGAGACCGCGGGTATGAGGAGGAAGGCGAGAGCGAGGGCCGCGACGATCGCCAGCCGGCGCTTCATGCCATCGAGCGTAGCACGGCCATGGTACGGTCAGGGCGTGCGTTTGTGCGTGTTCGACCTGGATCACACCCTCGTCAACACCCCGCTGGACCTGGCGGCGATGGCCGTGGACATGCGGGCGCTGCTGGAAACCCGCTGCGGCCCGCTGCCCGCGCGTCCGGATCGCTACCGGGTGGGCGAGCTGATCCACTGGTGCCAGTCGAACGCGCCCGACGTGGAGAAGCCCCTGTGGGAGGTCGCCCTGGACCACGAGCGGCGCGCGATGGCGGCCGCCTCGCTCGAGGCCGGCGC
>Ga0075425_100005801_pt1 | contig 12871 bp, 10 predicted proteins | sample SoiMethybrSBSTD4_FD_75300 | JGI IMG/M metagenome (GOLD analysis project Ga0075425, IMG submission 75300) | Bulk soil microbial communities from a Populus tree surrounding site in Tennessee, USA - Soil MetaG P. TD hybrid SBSTD4 | ecosystem: Environmental > Terrestrial > Soil > Tree plantation...
GGGTTCTCCCGCCACCAGGAGCGGAGCTGATCGGCCACGCGCTGCGCATACGGCTGGTCATGTGTGAGGAACCAGGCGGTGGCTAGCAGCGTGAGGTGCTGCAGCCGGGAGATCTCCCAGACCTGCTTGATGTTGCCGTTCTGCTCCTCCGAGCGGTGATTGATCCGGAAGGCGTAGCGGTCCGCCGGGGACCGGCGGCCGGTCACAGGGTCGAGGAACCAGTCGGGCGACACCAGGTCGGTCCTGACTACGCCCAGGACCTCCCACTCACCCCGCAGCAGCTGGTCCGCGGCCGCTAGAACGGCCTTCTTGGCCTCCTCGGGCACGCGGGCGGCGGTATGTGACGGAAGCACAGTGGTGAACCGCCGGTCGCCTGCGGGAGGCAACGCAGCCGCAGGAATCCGCTCGCGTCTCACCTGCCTGCGCGACCAGGCCACCTGGAGCGCCTGGTCGCGGGCACGCCAGGCCATCTCGGTCGGCGACATGCGGGCAACCCTGCGCGCATACCAGCCGATTCGATCGGTGCGGAGCACGCTCATACGCGCTCCGGGCGACCGCTCGCCAGGCTCTCTTGGGCGGCAATCGTCGCCCCTGTGGTCGCCACCAGGGACGCGAAGGAGATGGGCATCGGCGCACCGGTCCGGCAGGCCTCGAGGAAGTGGGCGAGCTCGGCCCGCTGGCCCTTGTCCTGGCCGCCCCGCGACCGGGTGGTGCTGCGGCGCCGCCCGGCCCAGACCACGGCGGAGGAGAAGTTATCGAGCCGTGCGCTCCGGCCACCGGCCGCGGCGTCGAGCGTCTCCTTCGGAAACCGGGGGCTGCCGGTCGTGACGTAGGTGATGGTCGCACTTGAGCCGTTCCGGAAGCGCACGGTGGCCTGCAGGTCATCCTTCTCGGGGCCGGGGACGGCGTAGACCTCCTCGGGAAGGCTGTCCACCCACCAGCTGAGCGTGTCGATGAAGTGGCCGCCTTCCCCGATGAACCGCGACCCTTCCAGCTCTTCGTTGCGGTACCAGCTGTCGGCTTCCAGCCGGCCCGCATTCACCAGGTACCTGGTCGATGAGCCATGACTCGGCTGGCCGAACTGGGACCTCATCTTCACCAGCAGCGGCGCGAAGCGCCGGTTAAATCCGACCATGAGCTGGTCGTTGCCCGTGTCCGCGACGACGTCGATGATCCGCTGAAGCTCATCGCTGGTAAGTGCGAGCGGCTTCTCGACGAAGACGGCCTTCCCGGTCTCGAGAGCGCGGCAGACCAGGTCGGCATGGGTGTGATGACGCGTAACGATGAAGATCGCGTCCAGCGACTCGTCGCCGAGCACGGCGTCGGCGCTGGTCGAGGCGGTGGTGAAGCCGAAACGCCGCTGCGCGTTGACCGCCGACAGGGACCTGGTGGTTGCGACGTGGGCCAGGTGGGCAGCGTCGAGCTGGGCTAGGGGGGGCAGCAGCATCGATGACGCGTAGCTGCCCGCGCCGATGAACCCGATCGCCAGCTGCTTTCCGCCGCCGTCGCGTGGTGGGGAGGGGGTGCCGGCCGGGACCGTACGGCTCGCCGCGGGCGGCTGGCTTTCCACGGGCTGCGCGGGATACTCGAGCAGAACGCCGATGGCGGCCAGTGCGCCGGACGCCAGATCCTTATAGACGGTGCCCGCTTGCGCTATCGGGAAGACGCCGGAGACCAGCGATCCGACCTCGATCTCCTCGCGGGCGATGAGGTCAAGAAAGCACCCAAGGTTGCGTCGTTCGGTCCAGCGGACGTAACCCGCCGGGTAGTCGATGCCCTCAAGCTCGTAGCGGTCGTCATACCGGCCGGGTCCATAGGATCTTGAAAAGCGGACGTCGAGCTCTTTGTCGTAGTAGGCGTTCCACGGCAGGTCAAGACGGGTCTTGCCGATGTCGACGATGCGGGCGCGGTCCCGGGCCAGCTTCACGGCGGTTTCGACCGGCCCATTGGACGACCCGCCCGCGGCCAGGAGGACGTGGTCGGCGCCGCGCCCATCGGTCATCTCGGCGAGCGCCTGCTGGAGGGCTGCCATCCCCGCGTCTGTCGGAGCGGCGCACAGCACCGCGCCGGCCTTCTCGGCCAGCCTGCAGCGGTCCTCGACCACGTCGAGCCCGATGACGCGGACCCCGGAGGCGATCAGGAGCCGGACCACGAGCTGGCCGACGAGGCCAAGGCCGATGACGCACGCGGTATCGCCCAGCTGGACCTCCGCGCGGCGTACGCCGTGCATGGCGATCGCCCCGACCGTAGAGAAGGCGGCATGCTCCGGTGAGACACCCCGGGGGACTCCGGCGCACAGGTTGACGGGGATCCAGTTGTACTCGGCATGAAGTGCGTACTCGTTGCCGGCCGCCGCGACGAGCTGGCCAACGCTGAACTCCTCGGCACCGCGTCCCACCTCGGTCACCACGCCGCACAACGAGTAGCCCAGCGGCGTGTAGGAGTCGAGCCGGTTCATGACCTTCTTATAGGTGGTCACCGGTCCCTGCTGGGCGACCGAGTCCATGACCTTGCGCAGCTGGTCCGGCCGCGCCCGCGCCTTGCCGACCATCGACAGCCTGGCCTCGGTCACCTTCATCATTTCCGTGCCGGTGGAGATGAGCGAGAACAGCGACCGCACGAGGACGCCGCCGGGACGGCACACCGGAGCAGGTACGTCGAGGACGGTGAGCTCCCCGGACTTGTAGTTCTGCGCTATCTGCTTCATCGTGTCCTCTGGTCGGCTGCGCGGGCGTGCATCAGCTGTCCTCGTCGTTATGCCGCAACGCCCATGGACTGGGCGTGGCGGTACCACAGCTCCAGCGTCAGCAGCTGCCATATCTGTTTGGAGCGGTCCTCGCGGCCGGCCTGATCGTCGGCGATGAGGTACGACAGCGCGTCCTTGCGGATGATCCCCGACTCCACGAGCTCGCCGCGGACGAGCACGTCGCGGATGACCTCCTGCAGGTCGCCGCGCACCCATGCCCGGAGGGGGGCGCTGAAGGAGGCCTTGGGCCGGTGCACGATCTCGCGCGGCAGCCAGCTCTCGGCGGCTCGCTTGAGCGCCACCTTGCCCTGGCGCCGCTGGATCTTCGCGCTGCCTGCGACCGAGAACGCCGCATGCGCCACGACGGGGTCGACGAACGGGACGCGCACCTCGACCGAGGCCGCCATGCTCGACCGGTCCGTATAGGCGAGGTTGAGCCCGGGCAGGAACATGCGTGCGTCGGCAAGGCACATCCGGTTGATCTCGTCCGGCAGCGAGTTGTCGTGGTAGACGTCGCTGTGCTCCTGGACGACCTGGCCCACATAGCCGGCGAGGTCCGGGCTCACGAGGGCGGCCAGCTCGTCCGGGTCGTACAGCGTATAGCTGCGTCGGAAGCGCGGCTCCTCTGGCAGCTCGGCGAACGTCAGGAAGCGCTTTGCCCATCGGGCGTAGCGCAGGCCGCGGCCCGCCGCGCTGACCGGGAGCCGCCCCACGGTAGACCGCACCAGCGCGCGGGGACCGGCGGGTAGCCGACGGTACTTGCCGGCCATGACGCACGCGAGATGCTTACGGTAGCCGCCGAACAGTTCATCGGCACCCATGCCGGACAGGATCACCTTGACGCCGCGCTCCCGTGCTGCCTCACACATAAGGAGCGTGTTGATCGCGGCCGGATCGCCGATCGGCTCGTCGAGCACGTCGACGATCCGCGGCAGGAGGTCGACGATGTCGGGTGAGATCTCGATTTCATGCAGGTCGATGCCGTAGCGGGCCGCCACCTTCCGCGCATAGACGGCATCGTCCGGCATGGCCTCCAGCCGCTGGTCCTCGGGACGGAAGGTGATCGTATAGGCGTCGATCTCAGCATCGGCCCGGTGGGCCAGGACGGTGACGATGCTGGAGTCCAGGCCCCCGGACAGAAAGCTCGACACCGGCACATCGGACACCAGGTGGGCGGTGACCGACTCCTCGATCACCGGGCCAAGGTCCACAGGCGGCCCGGCCGCCGCCTCGGCGGCGACCTCGGCGGGACGCCAATAGTGCTCCACACCGAAGCTGCCGTCGGGGCGGAAGCGCGCCCACGAGCCACCGGGAAGCTTCCGCACGCGGTCGATGGCGCACCGCTGCTCGGGCACCCAGTAGTAGAGCATCGACGCCACCAAGGCGCCTGGCTCGATCCGCAACTCGGAGCCCACCGCTGTCACCAGCGCCTTCAGCTCCGAAGCGAAGATCACGCCCTCACCACGAGGCAGGTAGTACAACGGCTTGATGCCCAGCGGGTCGCGAGCCAGGACAAGATCGCCGGTCTCTTCGTTGAGCAGCGCGAACGCGAACATGCCGCGGAACCTGCGCAGGGCCCCGGGCCCCCATGCCCGCCATGCCTCGAGCACAACCTCGGTGTCAGAGTTGGTCGCGAAGCGAACGCCCTGGGTGATCAGCTCCGCCCGCAGCACCTGGTAGTTGTACAGCTCGCCGTTGTAGATGAGCGTCAAGCCGTGCTTGGACAGCGGCTGGTCGGCCGCGGCGGACAGGTCGATGATCGAGAGCCGCCGGTGGCCGAGCTGCGCAGCGACGCGGCCGTCTTCATGGCCCCAGGCCCCGGTCGCGTCCGGCCCGCGGTGGGCGATCCGTTCGCTCATGATGTCCACGAGCTTCTGGCCGTCGGCCTGCTGGTAGCACCCGGCGATCCCGCACATCTCAGCCCCTGGCCCTGGCGTGAGTGTTGCTGCCGGTGGTCAGGCCCCGGTAGACGCCGAGGTAGGCGCGCTGCTGGTGGCTCCAGGCCAGCTCCTGCTCGATGCGGGCACGCCCCAGCTTCCCCAGCCTGGAGCGCCTGGGCTCGTCGTCCATGAGTTCCGCGATCGCCGCCGCGTAGGCCTGCACGTCGTTCGGCACAACGTAGACGCCGGCGTCGCCGGCTGAAACCCGCGTCTCGCGCAGGTCGAAGGCGACCACGGGAAGCTCGAACGCCATGTACTCCATCGTCTTGTTCATCGTGGACAGGTCGTTCAGCGGGTTCAGTGGGTCGGGCGACAGGCCCACGTCCGCGGTAGACAGGATGCGCGCGACGAGCTCATCCGACGCCCGCCCGGTGAACTCGACATGGCCGGCCAGGCCCAGCTCGTCGCGCAATGCCACCAGATCGTCGAAGCAGTCCCCCGAGCCGATCAGCGTGAAGGCGATGTCATCGCGGCCCAGCTGATGCACGACGATGTCGGCGGCCCGTACCACGATGTCGACGCCGTCCTGCGGTCCCATGACGCCGATGTAGGCGGCCAGGAACCGGCGCCCGCGGCGCAGCTCGACGTAGGGCTCGCCACGCCGCAGACGCTCCGGATCCGGGCCGGTGCGGACGACCGTGACGTCGGTGGGCGACTTGCCGCTTCGTGTCACGGCGACGTCCCGGTATGAGTCGTTGGTGGAGATCACGTGGTCCGCGGTCCGGTGCGTTCGGCGCTCAAGGGCCCGCAGCAGCCGGTAGGGCAGCTTCGGGCCGTGGGGGAAACGGGACTCGTAGAGCTCGGGGCACAGGTCGTGATGGTCGAAAACGAACTGGGTGCGGTCGATGGCGCGAAGGACCAGGGCGATCGGCCAGAAGATGTCGGGCGGGTTGCATGCCTGGATCACCCCGAACCGCCCGGACCGCCTTGCCTTCAACGTCAGCCACGCTGTCGCGAGGAAGGAGTAGACGTACTCCGCGGCAAAGCCGAGCTTGCTGCCGCCGGGCGCGTAGGGCCGGTATTTGTACAGCTCCACGGTGTCGACGACCTCGTACGCCGGGTCACCGTCGCCTTTGGGGCAGACGACAGCGACCCGATGGCCGGCTGAGACGAGCGCCTGGCATTCGAGCCACACCCGCCGGTCGAAGGGCACCGGAAGGTTCTGGACGATGATGAGGACGCGGGTCACCAGCCGAGCCCCTCGTAGCCCGGAAGCGACTCCACCTCGCTGCCCAGCCGCCCGCTGATGTCGATCAGGTGGGGCGGCTGGATCTTGAGCAGCGCATCCACAACAGCATGGTCACTCGACGAAACGACCGCGACGTCCGCGCCCCGCACCGCCTCGCCTGGTTCGTGGGTGAGGAGGCGCCCTAGGTGGGGCAGCTTTGACTCCACGTGGCGGCGGTTGGCGCCGACCAGCCGAGCAGGGTTGACGATCGGGTCATAGATCTGGACATTGAACCCTTTGCCGACCAATCGCTCAGCCAGCTCCACGTTGGGGCTCTCCCGCAGGTCATCGGTGTTCATCTTGAAGCTCAAGCCGAGCAGGGCCACGCTGTGGGCGTCGCAGGCGACGACCCGGTCCACGACTTCGTTGATCACCAGCTCGTTCGTGGCCAGGGTTCCGGCGAGCAAGGGCAGATCCGCGCCATTTATGCGTGCCAGGTGCAGCAGAGACCTGAGATCCTTGGGCAGGCAGGAGCCGCCGAAGGCGAAGCCAGGCCGCAGATAGGCCGGTGAGATGTTGAGGACATGGTCCTCGCAGAACAACGACATGACCTCGCGGGAATCCACCCCCAAGAGCCGGAACAGCCGCGATACCTCGTTGGTGAAGGACACCTTGGTGGCGTGGAACGCGTTGCATGCGTACTTGAGCGACTCAGCAGTGCGGACGTCGACGACCCGCACCGGCTGGTCGAGGAAGCCAAACAGGCCGGTGACGGCCTGGGCCACGCCAGGATCGGAGGTCCCCACCACAAAGAAGGGCGAGGCGAAAAAGTCTGCGACCCCGGAGCCCTCCCGGAGGAATTCCGGGCACATCGCGGCCCCGATTGTGATCTCCGTACCGGCAAGGCCGTCGGTGAGCGCCGGGATCAGCACGTCCTCGACCGTTCCCGGAGGCACGGTGCTGCGGATGACGACGCTGTGCTGTCGCGACGTCGGCGGCGTCACGGTGCGGATCGCTGCCACGATGTCATCGACGGCGCGCCGGACATAGGACAGATCGGTGCCGCCGCGTGCCGCCGACGGTGTCCCAACACACACGAGCGAAACGTCGGCCCCGTCGAGAGCGTCGATGCAGGACGTCGTCGCGTGCAACGTGCCGCCCTCTACCGCCTGGGCGACGAGCTCATCCAGGCCCGGCTCCGTGACTGGGCTGCGCCCGCGGCGGATCTCATCGACCTTGGCAGCATCGACGTCAACTCCCCAGACGTCGTGGCCGCGGGAAGCTAGGCAGGCTGCCGTCACCGTCCCGACATAGCCAAGGCCGATCGCTGCGACCTTCATCCCACCGCCTCACAGGGTTCGGCCCGCCACGGAACCTGTATACGGGGGCGCCGACGTGCATATGAGAACTGAGCAGGTGGAGATGATACGCGAAGTCCCCCTGCTCTCGGGATTTCAGCGGGGATCCACGCACCTACGGCGCAACGTGACAGGACCAATGAAGTATATGACCGCCCGGTGGGCGATCATGAAGGGGCCCGGATGTATCAGGACCGGACCGTCGGGGATCCTCTGGATCGCGGTGGAGCCTTGCCGTCCGCACTTGTGAGGAGGCCCACATGAACCTGCGCCCTGTTCCGCGCATTGCCGGTGCTGTGTTGTTCACGCCGACCCCGCACGTGGATGAGCGTGGCTTCTTCTACCGCACCTTCGACGCTGATGTCATGCGCTCGGCCGGGATTGACCCGGGGGCGTTCGTTCAGCACAGCCTGTCCCGTTCGGTTCGCGGCGTGGTGCGGGGCATGCACGTACGGCGCGGGGACGGAGAGGCGAAGCTCGTGCGGTGCTCGTACGGAGCGGTCTTCGATGTCATCGTGGACTTGCGGCCCGCGTCGCCCACCTACCGCAACTGGGAGAGCTTCGAACTGCGTGACGATGAGCAGGCCTCCCTCTATGTGCCCGCCGGCTGCGGACACGGGTTTCAGGCCCTCACCGACCCGGCGGACGTGTCCTACAGCATCGATCGCGCTCATGACCCCGCCGACGACGTATCGATCGCCTTCGATGATCCCGAATTGGCCATCCCGTGGCCCCTCCCGGTGACCGTGATGTCGCAGCGGGACCGGGCCGCCCTACCTCTCGTTGCAGCAACGAAGCTGCTGGTCTGAGCACGGACCACATAATCCGCCAGGCCGACACGCGCCAGCAGTTGCATAACCCAGCTTGTCCCCCATCCTCTGAGGAGGGCGTTTCCCAGGTCCGCACTGACCTGGCGGCCGGGAAGGGCGCCGTGGTTCAGGTCGCGCCAGATTCGATCACCTCGACGCGCAGGTTGCGCGCTCTGTAGCCCAGCAGGTGCTGGAAGTACTGGTTGCCAGCCGTTTCTCGCAAGGCGGAGCCGACGAGCAGGTACTTTACCCCGGAGCGGCCGAGGTCAAGGGCGAGGAAGGTATGCAGTTGGTACCGCGCCCAGGAAGCACTGGGGTGCCGGTCAAGGTGGCTGAGCATGGTGAGCAGCACCGCGAATTGGCCAAACAGGGCAGCACCGGCAAAGGCCAGCGGAGCTTCGTGAGCGTCGCGGGCCACGTAATAGGCCACTTGTTGCCCGGGCTCGGGCTTGTCCATCTCCCGGCCCACAGCGTGGCCGTCGAAGCGGGCATGCAGAATAGTGCTTGCAGCCTCGAACCACGCTTCGTAGGTTGGGATCCGGTCTGAGGTCACACCGAGATCGCGGGCGTGGCGGAGATTGGTGCGCAGGGCCTGCTTGGGACGGCCGGCCAAATACTGCTCTTCGACGGTGGGCAGCTCGAGGACGGCCTGGGCCAGTCGCCTGCGGCGGGCTGGGCCGAAGGAGGTTCCGAGCCAGGCGTCGGCGTCAGCCCGCCGGACTCGCAGATCGACGACGGGCAGCCGCCATACGGCTACGAGGACTCGGATCAGAGCCGGATCACGTACCACATTCCCAATCAAGGCCGAGACCGGGGAGGAGCCGGACAAACGCATGGCCAAGTCGCTGGCGGCGCGGAACTCCCAGCTGTCGTAGCGGAGCTCTCGCCCCCGCACCGACGCCTGATCCGCGTAACCGTTACCCCTCCACCGCCCATCGGCGCTTCCAAGCTCCTGGCTCGATGCTGGGCGTCTCGTTGCTGGCCACACAGGCGGTTGCCCCCTCTGCCGTCGTTGGCCACTTGCAGTAGACCCGGCTCTTGACTCTCTCTTTACACTACTGCGGAGCCGACGCGTTCTGGAAATCGGCCCATCCGCGTGCCATCAATTCCTGATCAAGGTCAGGACCGGCGCCACGTCCTCCGTACTCGGCTCGACGCGGCGGTCCGCGTCAGCGGCAGCCAGCCTGCGCATTCCCGCTGGTCGCAAGGGCAGCGGCGGGGACCTTACGTCCTATGCGAACCGTCCGGCGAGGCATTAGCCCCTTCTACGAGCCGGATGGATGATTCGGCGATGAGCACAGCACGCCCCATTCGCTGATGAGCGCAACCGTGTCCGTATAGTGCCGCTGGCGGTCGCGGGTATCGATCTTATCAGGCGACGGCTAAGGCAGGTATCCCGGTCATGTGGGGGGAATCCGGCGGTTCCTGCGCCCGACGGTGCGCCCACCGCCAGGCGAGCAAGGCCCCGAGCAACGCTCCAGCCGACTGCACCAGAATGTCGGCCACATCCGTGTGCCGGCCGTGGAAGAGGAACTTCCCAGCAGCCAGCACCACCGCGAGCGCGGCCGCGAGCAAGACGGCGGGAACCGGGCGCACTGGCGGCCTTCTAGCCCAGACAATGAGGAAGCCGACCGGGATGAACGACAGCAGGTGAAGGAAGAGGGCCTCCCACTCCCCCCGGCCGAGCGGCGGGAACGGTGCGATATGGTCCGGCAAGTACAGGTGGTACGCAGGGATGGAAAGCGCACCTGGGCGGATGTAGTCGACGGCGTGGCCTGGTGTGCGCACCTCAGCCTGCCGGATCTTGCCCTGCCATGGGCCGCCTCCATCAACTTCGCCGCCGAGCGCAACCCGCCCTGTGCCCCAGACCCTCAGGGAATCCGCCGGAAGCTGTTCGGTCAGCCGACGCGTACCGTTGACGTCGATCCGGATGCCGTCGCCCAGCAGCATCACGTCGACGCGGTTCCACCGGCGCGGCTGGAGCGCGCCGCCTAGCGCGAACGGCGGGTTGCCGTTCGCGTCCGATCCCGGGCGGCGCAGCCAAACGAGCAACTCGGAGTGGTTCTGGCCGATGGCGAAGTCGGTATGCCAGAAGTCGCTGGCAAGCATCATGATCGATGCCGGAGACTGCTCCTGCGATGACTGTGGGGCGACCTCGAGCTTGATCTGAACGATGCCGGATTTGCGGGCATCGGCCAGCCAGCCTGGTGTTCCAGGCGTGCGCGCCTCGTTCATCTCGCCGAACCGCAAGGATCCGCCGGCGCTTCTCGTCACGTCGTTGCGCACCACGCGCGGCGGATCCCATTGGAACGGGAAGTAGGCAGTGACAATGAGCAGGAGTACCACTCCCAGGAGGGCGGCGAGACATACGGCGCTGGTGCTGCCGCGCACCCGTGGGGTGACTTTCACAATTTCCTATTTTCCATTCCGGACTCCGCTCGACGGAATGTGCTCTGCCCGGTAATCGTGCCACATTGTCTTAGTCCAGTATTTTAGCGTCTTGCCCCAGTGTTTCAGCGAGGTCAGCTTACGGCGGGGAAGCGAGACGGGCTCATCTACAGGTCGATACCGGGCCGACGCGGTCTGCAGGGCCTGGTACTCGTCGTCAGCGAGTTCGATCTCGGCGGCAGCAACGTTACTTTCCAGTTGCTCGACGCTGGACGCGCCCGGGATCGCTGTCACAGCGGGGTGGTGGATGACCCACGCGAGCGCGATCTGCGCCGGGGTTGCGGAGTGCGCGTCCCCCACCTCGCGCAGGACCGCAATGAGCTCCTCGGCGCGCTCGAGGTTCTCCGGGCGGAAGAACGGGTTGGTTGCCCGGGCAGCGTTTACCGGCCGGCCAGTCCCGCGATACCGGCCGGCAAGCAGCCCGTGTGCCAGCGGGCTGGAGGCGATCACGACGCGATCGTGTGACTCAGCGTACGGGAGCAGGTCCCGCTCCGGCGAGCGGGCGACGAGGCTGTAGCCGACCTGATTACTCAGCACGCGGCTCCCCAGCGCGTCCTCGGCCGCGCGCCAGCGAGCGAGCGGGTAATTGCTGACGCCGACCTCATCGATCAGTCCGATCCGCTGTAGTACACGCATGCCGCGCATGATCGTCCCGTCGTGGATCAGCGGATTAGGCTGGTGCACCTGGTACATGTCGAGCCGCTGGGCCCCGAGCCGGTTCGCGCTAGCCACGGCCCGCTGCTCGACCACGGGGGCGAACGGCACAACCGGCATCATCTTGGTCGTGAGGAAAACCGAGTCCAAGCTGCCGTCGAGTGCCTGGCCCAGGATCCGCTCGCTGCTCCCGAAACCATAGATCTCGGCCGTGTCGAAGAGGGTGACCCCCAGCTCGAGTGCACGGAGCACGATCGCGGGTGCCTCCCGTTCGGCGTACCCGTCGCCGTATCCCCACTCGCTGGACCCGAACTGCCACGTTCCCAGCCCGATCTTGGAAATCCTCTTGGCGGTGTCGATCCCGAGATAGCGCATGCTTCCGCCCCCCGTTGACGCTTGGTTCCACTATTGCCCATCACTATGACGTCCTGAGTCCCAGGGGTCCGTAGAGACCCCAAGTACAGGCAAGCCTTGTTTCGCTCCCGGCTCTCCCGTTCACTATGAGACTGCTAGATCACAGGTGCTGCTCTCCATCTCCGCGCTCAGATTCGGAGGCCAGATGATGCCAGGGTTCGATGTGGTGATCGTCGGTGGCGGAATCCTCGGCCTCGCCGCGGCCCGTGAGATCCTCTCGCGGCGGCCCGGGACGACGCTGGCGGTCGCCGACAAGGAGCCCACGCTCGGCGAGCACCAGACCGGGCACAACTCGGGGGTGATCCACTCGGGCATCTACTGCTCGGGCCCGATGGCCTACTGTCCCAGGTGACCAGGCGGTGCTGGAGCGGGCGCTGGCCGAGGAGATGACCGGCCACCTGGGCTATGACAAGCATGACCCGGCCGGGCGGGGCAGCGGCAACAACCGCAACGGCACCACCGGCAAGACGGTGCTGACCGATATCGGGGCGGTGGACCTGGCCGTGCCACGGGATCGGAACGGCACCTTCGAGCCGCGGATCGTGCGCAAGGGGCAGACCCGGCTCGATGGATTCAACGACCGGATCATCGTGCTGTATGCACGCGGGATGACGACCCGCGACATCCGCGCTCATCTGCGGGAGATGTATGACGTCGAGGTGCCGCCGGGCCTGATTTCCCGGGTGACCGACGCGGTGGTGGAGGAACTGGCTGAGTGGCAGGGCAGGCCGCTGGACCGCACTTGGTTTCTACCGATGGTTGCGAATCCCGATAGTGAGGGGTTCGCATGCCGAGATACGCGTCCAACAAGATGCCGCCTGATGTTAAGCGCCGCTACTTCGAGCTGATCCGGGCAGGCCTATCGGGGTCGGAAGCGTCGCAGCAGGTGGGCGTGTCGCTGAGCTGCGGGTCGCTGTGGTTCATCGACGCTGGCCGGGTGGCTTTCATCGACGCGCCGGTCAGCCCGAGGTTCCTGAGCCAGGACGACCGGATCGAGATCGCCGATGGGCTGGCGCGCGGCGAGCCGGTCAAGGCCATAGCGGCCCGGATCGGTAAGAGCTACCAGACCCTCTACCGGGAGATCGCCCGCAACAGCAAGCGCGGCGGCCGCTACCAGCCCTGGTATGCACACGGGCAGGCGCATCTTCGCCGCAAGCGTCCCAGGACGCGGGTGTTCGAGGCCGGCGCCGAGCTGGCCGCCGTCGTGGCCGGGCGGCTGGCGCGCCGGTGGTCGCCCGGGCAGATCAGCCGGTGGCTGCGCCGCCGGTATACGCGCCGGCCGGACTGGCATGTGTGCACCGAGACGATCTACGAGGCGGTCTACCGGGGCCTGG
>Ga0075425_100005802_pt1 | contig 12871 bp, 14 predicted proteins | sample SoiMethybrSBSTD4_FD_75300 | JGI IMG/M metagenome (GOLD analysis project Ga0075425, IMG submission 75300) | Bulk soil microbial communities from a Populus tree surrounding site in Tennessee, USA - Soil MetaG P. TD hybrid SBSTD4 | ecosystem: Environmental > Terrestrial > Soil > Tree plantation...
AAGAAGAATGGATTGTATTGGGATGCCAAAGCGGGAGAACCCGAGAGCCCGCTCGGGCCGATCATGGTGCAGGCACGAAGCCAGGGGTATGGCGCAAAACTTACGACAGCACCGGGCCCATATCATGGCTACCAGTACCGAATTCTTATGGCGCAGGGTAAGGATGCCGCTGGCGGCGCGTACAGTTATCTTGTGAAAGGGAAAATGATCGGCGGGTTCGCCGTGGTGGCTTATCCCGCGGAGTACGGTAACTCGGGCATCATGACATTTATCGTGAACCACGACGGCAAAGTGTTCCAGAAAAATCTTGGAGCGAATACCGCGGCGGCAGCGAAGAGCATGAAGGAATACAATCCGGATAAGACTTGGACCGAGGTAAAGCAATAACACAACCAGCCGAAGCGCTGAAATCGACAACACGATCGGTGGTGCAGCCCGCGCATTTGGATCTCGTCCAACGCATATGATCAAGTGCTCGGCCCTAAAGCCAGCCAAATCTGAGATGCGATTCGTTGGCGGATGACAAGGCTCGCGCTCACGCTGTTGTTTCTCGCCGCCGGCGCTATCGCACTTGGGGCAGATGCAAATCATCGCTTTGTTCATCTTTTTCATTTTCCAAGCGGCAGCGAAGTGTTGGTGGTTGCCGAGGGCGATCTGGAACCCCGCAGTATTGGAAGTTACACATTGCGCGTCTATGCAGGATATTTAGACCAGTTTTCTACTGACGAATTCATTACCGGAATGGTGCGACCGAGAAACGGGACGATCGAGGCTGTGCAGTTAGCTGATGTGGACGGCGATGGTCGAGCGGATGTCGTTGTGCTGATGCGCTCTGCGGGGTCGGGCGGATATCTCGCCGCGGATGCGTTTCGTTATAGCCACAGATCGCTCGAATTGATCGGATCGGTGGCGGGGCTTGGCAAAGCGGCAGATGTGATTGCGGCATTGCGCGATCAGCTAAAATCGCCCGCGGCAGTCGAAGGCCATTAAGTCCTTCAGCGGCTTTCCTGAAAAGATCGCCGCAACATATCGAGTCGCAGATTAAACAAGAGTAGCGGCGACTACCGGTCGCCCAGACGTTTTACCGTCGAGATTGGGTGGTGACCAATGAAATCTAATTACCTCCAGATGACGAAGTCACAGAGCTTAAGTCGCACGATCGGACTCTTTATCTGCATTGTCCTCGCGGGTTGCACCTACTACCAGTCGGTTCCGGCTCCCGCGCCGAGTTCGTTCGATCGGTCCTGGAGCGCAGCGGCCTCTGCTGCGCAGGATGAGGGCGTGCGGATTACGTCGGAAGACCGCGGTGCCGGAGTGATCCGAGGCATCAGAAATGAGCAGGAAGTCACGATCAATCTTCGCAGCCAGGCAGACGGCAGCGTGCGTATCGAGATCAGCTCGCGCGGTCCCAAAGGATCAGATCCGGGATTAGCCGACAGAATATCGCGCTCCTACGACCGGCGAATGGGCCGATAAATAGCGACCGACAGCTAGCGCGAGATCACAATCGCAGCAACGTAAGGACTTACAATCGCACGTAAGTGAGGCGCTAAGACGTGACAACTTTTTTTACCGTTTCTCTCGTTCTCGCACTTCTGGCGGTCTGGCTGGAGAAACCAGTCACAGCCGCCGAAGGGGGAGTTTCACGCCCGCACATAGTCTACATTGTTGCGGACGATCTCGGTTGGAAAGATGTCGGTTTTCACGGCTCTGATATAAAGACGCCGAGCATCGATAAGCTGGCCCAGGAGGGAGCAAGGCTTGAGCAATTCTATGTGCAGCCGATGTGTACACCGACTCGAGCGGCGCTCATGACGGGGCGTTACCCGTTTCGTTACGGCCTTCAAACCGTTGTCATTCCAACTCCTGGCAAGTACGGCCTGCCGACTGACGAATGGCTGTTACCGCAGGCGCTGAAGGCGGCAGGTTATAGGACCATCATGGTCGGTAAGTGGCACCTGGGCCACGCCGATCGCAAGTACTGGCCGCGTCAACGCGGCTTTGATTATCACTATGGCGCCGTGCTGGGCGAAATCGATTACTACACGCACGCCTCATCGAACATTAGAGACTGGTACCGCAATAATGAACCGGTCAAGGAGGAGGGTTACGTAACGCAGTTACTCGGCAAGGACGCTGTAGCGCGGATCATGGAGCACGATCCGAAAACGCCGTTGTTTCTCTACCTCGCTTTTACCGCACCGCACGCGCCGTACCAGGCGCCGAAGGAGTATCTCGACCGGTACAAGAACATCGCCGATCCGACGCGTCGTGCTTACGCCGCCATGATCTCCTCGATGGATGATGAGATCGGGAAAGTGATCGCTGCGCTCGACAAAAAGAAAATGCGCGATAACACGCTGGTCGTTTTCATGAGCGATAACGGCGGCAATGTATCGGCCATGTTCTCCGGAGATGTCGATGTCTCCAAGCTCAAGTTGCCTGCGGACAATAGTCCTTACCGCGGTGGCAAGGGAACGCTCTACGAAGGCGGCACACGGGTCGCCGCGCTCGCCAACTGGCCAGGACGCATCAAGAGCGGCGAAGTCAAGGAAATGATCCACGTAGTGGACATGTTCCCGACTCTGGCGAAACTTGCTGGCGCGCCGCTCGGTAAGGGGAAACCGCTCGATGGTTTGGACATCTGGTCGACGATCAGCCAGGGCGCGCCGTCGCCACGGAACGAGTTGGTCTATAACATCGAGCCCTTTCGCGGTGGTTTACGCGAAGGTGACTGGAAGCTCATCTGGCGGACCCCGTTGCCGTCGGCACTGGAGCTCTATAACATCCCTCAAGATCCGTCGGAAAAAACCAATCTCGCCGATAAGAACCCGCAGAAAGTCGCTGATCTCCAAAAGCGGATCGAGCAACTGGCCAAGGAGAGCGCCAAGTCGCTGTTCCTGTTGGAAGCTTTCGAAGCCGTCAAGGGCTCCGCTCACGGAGCCCCCGCGCTTCCTACAGACGATGCCTACTTCATTCAGGGTGATTGAGGTTTTAATCTGCCGTTCGGCAAGCAAGAGCCAGAAAAAACGTCGTGGCGAGAAAAACTAACTTCGTACATCGAGGTTTGACAAACCTGTGCGCTCGACCAAGAACTGACGGTGTCCGCTCAGTATAATGAGAGAACCGAAACCTGCGCGCGAATCCTGAGGAGAGTTGTCGCGAACACAGCGACGGCCGTGGCTGAACGGAGCTGCCGTTTACGTTTATGGGTTCTAAATTAACGAGGTGATTCGATGAGATTGACTGTCAAAATTTGTGAGCTGCAAACATGCTTGAACCGCTCCGGATGGACCAGCATCACCAGCGCATTTGCACGATTCAAGATTGTGATGCGGATTACAGCGGCCAAAAACCGGAGCTTCTCATGGATGGCAGTCGCAGCTTTTACTGGCGCGCTCGTGCTGAGCGCTTGTGGTCCTGCCATGACCCGCCCGGCGCGCGAGCGGGTGGATCTCGAGAAATTGCGCGCCACTGAGGACGAACAAACCGGCGCGGCAAACCGCAAGATCCTAAGCAGATTGCTTGAACGCACGAAGGCGGAGTACGACCGGTTTGCCGCCGGCGGACGGAAAACGCCGCCGACGGTCGATATTTTAATTGTCTCTGGCGGCGGCGACTGGGGGGCGTTCGGCGCGGGGTTCCTCAAGGGTTGGAAGAAGGTTTCCTCGCAGGATCCGGTCGCGATGCCTGAGTTCGACGCGGTCACCGGAGTGAGCACGGGTACACTTATCGCTCCGTTCGCGTTTTTGGGCGACGAGAAGTCGATCGACGAGATCGTCAATCTTTATCGCAACCCGGGAGAGGACTGGGTAAAACAGCGGGGATATCTTTACTTTCTGCCGAACAACATCTCTTTTGCCGAGGTACCGGGATTAGAGCGCGAGATGCGCGATCACATTAATCTGGACAAGCTTCGCCAGATCGCGAACGCGGGCGCGGATGGACGGCTTTTGGCAGTGAACACGACTAATCTTGATGTAGGCCAGTCGCGAGTGTTCGACCTGGTCGCTGAAGCGCAGCATGCGGTTGATTCGGGAAATCTTGATCGTGTTCACAATATCATGCTTGCCTCCGCAGGAATTCCCGGCGCATTTCCGTTCCGGATGATCGACGATCAGCTCTACGTTGACGGCGGGGTAACGGGAAATATCATCTACGGCGGACGAATTGCGGAGGAGGACAGTCTGCCGGCCCAGTGGCAAAAATCCTTCCCGGCCCTCAAAATCCCCAAGTTTCGCTACTGGGTGATTTTCAACAATCAGTTCCGTCCGGTCCCTGAGGTGGTGCCGCCTAACTGGCCGGCGGTCGTGCAACGCAGCTTAGAGACGTCCACGCGGGCCGCGACCACGACTGCGGTGCGCCATCTTTTTGCCATGGCCGAGATCTCGCGGATAAAACGCAAGGCCGACGTGGAAGTGCGCATCGTGTCGATTCCCGGTGAGTGGTTTCCGCCAGTGCCGGGAACTTTTATCAAAGAGACGATGAACAATTTGGCGGACCTCGGCGAAAAGATGGGCGCCGATCCGTCGAGTTGGAGCACCGAACCGCCGGAATGAGACGTTGCCGAAGGAACTGCAATAGTTCCGTGCAACGAATCATCAATCTTGGCATCTTTTGATTCGCGATCGTTTTTCGGTAAGGGCTGAGTGCTGAAGGCTGACGACTGAGCTCGGTAAGCAGCCGACCCACGTCAGTTTGCTTCGCCAATGTCGGTTCGCCCGCTGGACCCATTCAATTCCCGTTTAGTCGTAGCACAAAGCGGCGGAGCAGCGAGATTCTGTGCCAGATCACGCTTTTGGAGCGGAAACACTTGGCAGCCAAGTTCGTTCTGGCGTTGTAATCAAAACCGTTTGTAAGGATCAATAGATTTTGATAATAAGGCCAATAATAAAAATCTATAGTATGTCTCCTGTGTCTGTCGCCCGGCTTTCGACGACGGACAGAAGAATCTCACGCGAGCCGATGGAAACCGCTTCCGAATCGAGTACCAGAGTTCAGGCCGTCTTGTATCGTTGCGGAAATTGTGACGAGACGTTCTCGACTCTGTGCGCTGCCAATCTACACAGCACGGACACTTCGCACTGGGACTTGCTTCAACAAGAAATTAAAAACCGTAACGTCGGTGATGCGCATCACGTTGAGTGGCTGCAAGGCAAACAGGCAATGGAATACCGTTGCAAGGGCGAACAGGATACCTGGCATTTCTGCCGAAAGTGCTCGAAGTGGCCGCAATCTAATTTTGATGCAATTTCATTTCAGCATCCCTTAGCCAACTTTGAGTTATGTAAAGAATGCATCGGGCTGAATCACCAGGATGAATGTGGGGCCTTGCCGCCGGGTTTTTTTTAGCGTGCTCGTCATCAGCAAGTATATAAGCTATTCCTTCGAAAGATTGGCGGCTTGTCTGAGCCACACGTTGTAATTTCCCGGCAATTCTTCGGCGGGAAATCGTCCAACCAGATTAACGAATTCGGTTAAACCGGCTAAGCACGATTGAGCTATGTCGATTTACACAAACCTGCCGCCGCTCCATAACTGCCGGACGTGACTACGGCAGGCATTCAATAGCTCTCGTGTGTGTGCCGCGATTAGATTGCCGCACCAGTCGCAACGCATCTCATGGGGCGACGTCTTTGACAACTTGGTGGCGGTTTTGCGGCGTGCCTTTGTCCGCTGTGTCCTTGCGCGCATTGAAGATAGCCTCAGATCACTGCCGGTGCTAAGTAGCAAAGCAATGGACATAGATCAAGAAGTCTTTACACCACATCATCCAGGAGCAGTGATCCTCTAGTCCACTCACCGACCGAGCCCATCGCCAAGTGCTGGCTGGAATTGTAAGCAAATCCGCGCACTTCGCCGCGTGTGGCGGATATTCACAAACATCATAACGCGAAAGCGTGCTTATGCTCGCGCTTCCGGACTCAGGTATTTCGCTCCAGCTAAGGGAATTCGCAGATCAAAATCAGTCAAGCCGCGATTGAGTTTTTCCTTGCTCAATTTCTAGACTCATCCGACGAGCCAAAAAAACGAGAACTCAATCAATACGAAGGGAGGATCTTATGGCGGAAAAGAAAAACCCCGATCCGTGGGCAATTCCCGATATCGGGACCGAGAGCGAAAACAAAAGTGACACTGGCGCCGATTCTTTCTTTCGACGCAACGCAGTGGCATGAGGTGACGAAGGGGGAGACGCTATGGAAAATCGCCGAGCAATATTATGGCGATGGCAATCTGTACCCGAAGATTTTTGATGCAAACCGCGACGTTCTCAAAGATCCCAACAAGATCAGCATCGGCCAGAAGCTTCGAATCCCATAACATCTTAGACCCACTGAACGGAAAGGAGAGTTTATGCGGCGAGCTATCAATTATTTCGTCGTTACGATTTTTATCGGTGCAGTAATGATCGGCTGCGGCGCCGGCGATAAGGGTCCGGCGGAAACCGCGCTCAAAGGGGTAGACGAGGCCGTCACCACAGCGAAGGCTGATGCGAGCAAGTACCTGCCCGAGCAGGCAGGATCACTGGACGCTCAGGTCGCTGCGTTGAGGGACAAGTTCAACAAGGGCGACTACAAGGCCGTCCTGGCTGACGCGCCGACAATCACGGCGAAGGCGCAGGAGGTAGCGAGCGCTGCGGCGGCAAAAAAAGCAGAGCTAACCAAGAGCTGGGAAGGACTAAGCTCCGGGATGCCTAAAGTCGTCGAAGCAATCAGAAGCAGAGTCGATATTCTTTCCCAGAGTAAAAAGCTGCCGAAGGGAATTTCATCCGAGACTCTCGCCCAAGCAAAAGCCGGTTTGAATCAGATCACCGAACAATGGAACGCTGCGACCGAGGCTTCCAAAGATGGGAACCTGGCGGACGCAATCTCCAAGGCCAGCTCTGTAAAAGTAAAGGCTGCTGAAGTTTTGACGCTGCTCAAAATGCCAGTTCCGGAAGCGCTGAAGGTATAGCTTGCGGTTGACTCAGACTGTCATCAGCGAACTCAGCAATGATTTCTCCCGGAACCGTTTTCATGAGCGTTCGTTCGCCCAGAGAGAATGTCATTGCCCTCACCCGTAGATCACGTCCGGGGCAGGCTCTCGCCTCTCCGGAACGAGCAGGGAATTTGTCGATTTAGGGAAGCACGAAGACTTACCCTCGCCCGCTTGCGGGAGAGGGAAGGGTGAGGGTCCTGACAGCGATTCGTTTCGATGAGATTTGAAACCGGTAACGATGAGTGAGCGGCTTCTATTATGACGGGTTTAAGCAATTCCGATCGAAGGAGGACAAAGCCATGGCTACTAATCTTATAGACACGGTGAAAGACTACTTGACGCCCGAGATAATGCAAAAGATCAGCTCGATCATCGGTGAAACTCCCGGTGCCGCGCAAAGGAGCATGAATAGCGTGATTCCGGCCGTACTTGCGGGGGTGGCGGATCTTTCTTCGTCCGCCGATGGAGCGAGTCAACTTTCCAATTTAATCGATAAGGCAACCAACAATGGCAACATGTTGAGTAATCTGCCGGGCCAGTTGAGCGGCGGGACTGCGACTCAAACTCTTTTGAACACGGGCAGCGGCATATTAAGTGCGCTATTCGGTGATCGGTTGAACAGCATCATCTCAGCGCTTACGAGCACCCTCGGCACCGGCAGCGGATCGGCATCTTCGCTGATGAAAATCGCGGCGCCGATGATTTTGGCGATTTTGGGAAAGGAACGAACCGCGCGTGGAATGGGCACGGCGGGGCTGGCGAGTTTATTGGCCGAGCAAAAAAGTTCCATAACGCGCCTACTGCCTGCAGGCTTGGCCGGTGCACTCGGGACGGGCAGCGGAACACTTCGACAGGCAGCAGGAGTCAGTACAACCTTCGATGAAAATCGTACCAATGAAAAGCCGTGGTTATGGCCTGCTCTGGGATTGGTCGCTCTCGCGGTGTTAGCCTACGCGTTCTGGGGACGCGACACTGGAATGAAACCTGAGAGTGTGAAGCAAGGGCTGGCATCGCTCACGCAAATGACGCTTCCCGGAGGCAAGGTCCTGAACGTAAAGCAAGGTTCCTTCTACTATAATCTCGCAGGTTTCCTCGCCAACCCCAGCGACACAGCGGCGCCAAAGAGCTTTGTCTTCGAAAACTTAAATTTTGAGTTCGCCTCGGCGAAATTAACTCCCGAGTCCGTTCCCACATTGAATGATTTAGTCGAACTTCTAAAGGCGTATCCGTCGGTTCAAGTGAAGCTCGAAGGATATACGGATAATGTGGGTGACGCCGCTGAGAACAAGAAACTTTCCCTGGCCCGCGCCGATGCTACAAAAGAAATAATCGTCACCTCCGGTATCGATGCGCAGCGTGTCACGACGGCCGGTTTTGGCGAGGAGAAGCCGATCGCGTCCAATGACACCGAAGAAGGCAGAGCGCAAAACCGCAGGTTGGAATTGGTGGTACAGAGAGGCTAGCGGTCCGAACGCCGGTAAAGATCCGAAGAAAATTTTCAACTGATAAGGGAGGGGCAATCATGTCCAAATCCACGGATTATACACCCGAGGAGTGGAAGGCGATTTCTTCCGCTCCCATGCTGGCAGGTTTGCTCGTGTCCGTTTCGGATCTTAGCGGTCCGGTCGGAATGGTCAAGGAGGCGATGGCGGTCGTGAAGTCGGTGACAGAGAGCGCCGGCAACACCTCCAATGAGTTGATTCGCGCCGTGGCTGAAGGGGTCAAAGCGGGAAGTGGAGCGCCGGATACGTCCGAGCTTCGAAGCACTCCGGCGAATGCCCGGGCCATTCTAATCGAGCGTTGCAAACAAGCGGCAGCGTTGGTTGGACAAAAGTCTCCGACGGAGGCGGAAGAATACAAACGTTGGCTGGTTTCGCTCGCGCGAAAGGCCGCGGAGGCTTCCAAGGGAGGCGGCTTTTTGGGCATTGGTACATTGGTCAGCGACGCAGAAAACGCTGCCCTTCGAGATATCGCTGCAGCGCTGGGGGTAAGCTCGGCCTAGCACGGGGATTAGGCGATCGAGAGCGGTATTTGTTTGCAAGTATTTCGCGATTAAAGACCAATGCGGCATTGTATTCTGAAATCAGACAGACGATGCACTAGACGTTGTTAGTGGAGACAATGTAGCTCGGGATCCAGATGCGCTCTAGAATTCGCGGCGGCAGAAGATTGTAGTCGAATTGTTGCGCATCCAGCACCATCTTGTTGATATTAAAAAGCAACTTGGTCTCCGGAATGTCGGCAAAATACGATCGGATCATCGGCGACAGCAGTTGTTGCGCGATACGAATCGCAACAGCGCCCAAGTAGTTGCGGCGCTGGCCGATGTGGGAAATCTCGTCGATGGTGATGGCCTCGAGCAGCCGTTGGAGTCGCACCAGGGCCTCGGGTTCGTCGGCAAAAACTTCGTCCAAGAGCGGCTTCAAATGGAAATAGAAAGTCACCCCCATCAGCTCTGAAGCGAGCGCCGGCGCTCCCAAAATGGCCCAAGGGAATCGCGCGATTGCCGAGTAAAATCCACGCACGAGCGGCGGCATGGGAATCCACTCAACACGATCGAGGTGACACGTCTTAAACATTTCACCGAAGAAGCGCACGTGACAAAACTCTTCGGCGAGGTGGTAACGAGCAATACGGGAGCGCACGTTGTCGCACAGGTCGAGGGTCGGAACGGCGTTCCAGGCAGCCTCGATGCCGGCCCACTCGTGGCGCGCAAATTTGTAAATGCAAGTAAGAGTGAGAGTCTTCTTGTCGAGTGAGTGAGGATTATCGCGCAGCTTGTCGCAATTGCGATAAAAAACTTCTGCAGAGGCAAGTGGTCGGCGCGTGCGAACCGCCGGCTCTGACAACTGCTTGAGCAGATCCCGCTTATGGGTCAAATCTTTGTCGGCTTCGAGCAACTCGCCGGATGTCTTGCGAACGAAGTCGAGGTAGGACATCCAGTTGTCATGGCGTGCCTCAGTTGTAGACGGTCCAAACAACGAACCGTACGACATAATTTCACCAGGCTTTAGAATGCACGGTCTGATATTCAGAGGTTCTCGTCCCCTTCAAGGACAAAGCCTCACACCAGTTTCGTTTTAGAGGGAGCAGTGGCAGCATCGGCACCGTGCAAAACTTTTCGTGCGCTCTGCTATGGCATTTTTTTTGGTTGTGCGCAGCCCTTTTTTCCCGCTGATAGACTATAAAATTTGTTCAGTAAAAATTTCAGCTCGTACATAGTATAAAGATGCCACGGAAACAATATTTTCGACATAAGACCCAGGCTGCAAAAACATCGACGGCATCTTGTGGTACGGATCACTTGATTGGGATCGTCAGTAGAGGTGCGGTCCGCGTTGCTCGGAAGTATGGCTTATTTCGGGTTGCTTTCGACAATTGCCGTACGCTACAAGGACAAGGATGTGGACTGTCGAAAATCAGAGAATGCCGATTCCTTATAGAGCTGATACGAAGCCACCATGCAATAAACCCGACGGGCAAAAAAATAAAAGGAGGGCTAGGATGAGAGCATTTATTTTTCTTACGATTGCAACATTGTTGAGTGCGTGCTCCACGACATCTCCGGAGATTGCAATGCAGCAAGATGTCGATCAGGCAACTTCGATCATCCAACGATTCCAGGAGATCCCGGAGAAAGGGATTCCACCGTCGGTTCTGAAAGCTGCCAAAGGTGTAGCCATCCTTACCGTCACAAAGGGTGGGTTTATTGGGAGTGTCAGGGGTGGTAGTGGAGTTGTTGTCGCGCGGACGGATAAAGGATGGAGCGGTCCTTCAGCCATTGGTACGGGGGGCCTCGGAGCCGGTTTTCAAGCCGGAGTGGAAATCACCGAGTTCGTTATGATTCTCAACACTCCGGATGCTGTGGTGGCATTCTCGAAGCAAGCCAACGTCACACTGGGTGGCAATCTGAGCATATCGGCCGGTCCCGTAGGACGTACGGCCGAGGCCAGCGTGGCGTTGCAAAGCGCGATCTATAGTTATAGCCGGAGTCAGGGGTTTTTTGCCGGTGTTTCGCTCGAAGGTACCGTGATCGGCGTGAAAGATGATTACAATCAGGCATACTACGGAAGGCCGATCACGGCGCAAGAAATCCTTTCGGGTAAAGTGCAACCGCCGGCTGGGGCGCGAAACTTACTCCAGGTATTGTCGAAATACTGAGCGAGTTTTTTCGTGCAGTGCGAATAAAGCAGGTCGCACGGGCGGCGTAGCTTGTCAGAGGCTCAGCTCTGGGGCGGGTTCGTCGCGCGCCGCCATCACATCAGGGCTTTCGCTGGGTCGAGCATTGAAAAATGTGCGCAGAGCGACCCCGCGAAAACCTTTGTGCTCTTCGCGTCTCCTTGGAAAATTTGGCTGAGTGGTGGCGGATTTTAGGCCGCCGGCCTCAGCGACAATTCGACGTTTTGTCCGAGTTCGTTGAGTTTACGGACATGGTAACGAATCTGCTGTTGGGGATTGAGTTTATCAAAGTGGTCAGGGCCCAAATCCGTGTAGGACTTATTGTCGCGAAGCATGAAGTAAATGGTGACCAAGATGCTGTGCTTGACCGCGCCAATGGCTCGCTTTTTTCCCCGCCGACCCGCTAAACGATGGTACTGCGATTTAAAATAACTGTCCTTTTTACGCACCGCCGCGTGTGCTATCTCGGTCAGCACGGCGTCGAGGTGGCGATTGGCCGAAGGGGTCTTGCCGCTTTTGCGTTTACCGGCACTTTCACGATTGCCCGGACAACGCCCTGCCCACGACGCAAAGTGCTTGTGGCTGGGAAATCGCGTCATGTCGGTGCCGGTCTCGGCCAACAACGCTTGAGCTCCGCGCTCAGCCACTCCCGCTACTTCATCGAGTCGCTCCACGGCGCCACGAAACGAGGGCGGCGCTATGGCCGCCAGTCGCTCACTTATACGGGCGATCTCCTTTTCCAAAAAGTCGTACTGATCGAGCAACCGGCGCAACAAAAATCGGTGATGCTCCCTGACCTCTCCCTCCAGAGCGCGCTGCAATTGTGGAATCTTATGGCGCAGCCTTTTCTCGGCCAGATCCGCCAACTTGCTGACATCTCTCTCGCCGCCAATCAGCGCTTCGATCATGTTGCGCCCCGACACTCCCAACACGTCGCTGGCCACCGATCCCAGCTTGATATTGGCCGTCTCCAACACCTTCTGAATGCGATTGGCCACCGCGTTTCGCTGTTGCACCAGCTTGGTTTGCTGGCGCGTCAAATCGCGCAGCTCCCGCTGCTCACGATCCGGGACAAAGCTTGGCTTCAAAAGCCCGCATTGCAGCAACTGCGCGATCCACTCCGCGTCCTTCATATCGGTCTTGCGTCCCGGCACTTTCTTGATGTGCTGTGCGTTGACCACCCACACCTCAAAATGACCTTCGAGGATGTTGAAAATCGGCTGCCAGTACACCCCCGTCGATTCCATTGCCACGTGCGTGACTTGCTCTTGGGCCAACCAGTAACGCAGCTCCAAAAGATCGGCCGTCATCGTACCAAACCGTCTAAGCGTGCTCTGCACCGTGCCATCCTGCATATCCAGGATGCGCACACACGCCACCACCACCTCTTTGTGTACATCCATCCCACACACTCGAGCGTAGATCGCTCCCAACCCCGCTACGGTTTGCTTCTTCTTACTCATTGCTGTCCCCCTTTCTTTTGGCAACCCCAGGGGACTTCCGGCTGGTTCGATTCTCCTTGGCGTGCTCTCGTCGGCAGACAACGAGGCGACATTCTGAGGCGCCGATGGAAATCCCAGACCACACTCCTTCGCGGGCTCTTGCGCTCCAGTCACTGATCGGTCTGTTCTCTGGGGCCGCCGACTATCTCTTATCCAAATCCGTTCTAATTTTCATTCTCTCGAGGTGTGCGGCAGGACATGAAACACTCCTT
>Ga0075425_100005803_pt1 | contig 12868 bp, 7 predicted proteins | sample SoiMethybrSBSTD4_FD_75300 | JGI IMG/M metagenome (GOLD analysis project Ga0075425, IMG submission 75300) | Bulk soil microbial communities from a Populus tree surrounding site in Tennessee, USA - Soil MetaG P. TD hybrid SBSTD4 | ecosystem: Environmental > Terrestrial > Soil > Tree plantation...
AAGAGTCGGCTCGGGGAGAGGACCACACCGTCGGCTGGAGCGGTGTGTCCACCGTGGGACTAGACGTCGAGATCGTTCCCGGTGCCCACCAGACTTTGCTGGATGAGCCCTACGTCCAAACCCTGGCGCGGGAGATCCGGGAGCGTCTCGATGCGGCCGCCGTCCTTGAAGATGGAGAGGAGACCCATGAAGGCACCTGAGAACTCGACGGACGTCATCGTCATCGGGGGCGGCCTGGTCGGCTCGCTGTTGGCGATCTTTTTGGCGCGCCGCGGTCATTCGGTGCGTGTTTTCGAGCGCAAACCCGACCCGAGGCAGTCGGAGCTCCCCTCCGGGCGGTCGATCAATCTGACCCTCTGCCACCGCGGCCTACAGGCTCTCGATCGCGTCGGTGCCGGGGACGCGGTGCGGGCAGTGGCCATCCCGGCCTTCGGCAGGATGGTGCACGACGAGCAGGGCGGAGTTGTCTTCCAGCCATACGGCAACAACGGCGAGGCTCTGTACGCGATCACCCGCAACCAGCTCAACCGCGTGCTGCTGGACTGCGCCGAGAAGGAACCCGGGGTGCAGCTCTTCTTCGACTACAAATGCCGCGAGATCGACTTCAAGGGGCCTTCCGCAGTGCTCGAGAAGGCGTACACGGGCGATCTGTACACGTTCCGCGCCGCGGTCCTGTTCGGCACCGATGGGGCTCACTCGGCGGTGCGCCTGCAGATGCAACGGACCGATCGCTTCGACTTCTCCCAGGAGTACATCCAGCAGGGGTATAAGGAGCTGACGGTGTCCGCCGCCGAAGTCGCCGCCTGGGGACTGGAGCGCCGGGCGCTGCACATCTGGCCCCGCGGCCGGTTCATGCTGATCGGCTTTGCCAACTTCGACGGCAGTGCAACCCTCGCCCTGCACCTGCCGTTCGAGGGAGCGAATTCCTTTGCCAGCGTGCGCAACGAAGAGGATCTGCATGCTCTTTTCGCCCGCCATTTCCCCGACGCCGCAACGCACCTTCCGAACCTGACCGGCGACTTCTTCGCCCGTCCGGTCAGCTCGATGCTCACGGTGCGCTGCTTCCCCTGGGTCCAGGGCCGGGTGGCCCTGGTCGGCGACGCCGCGCATGCCATCCTTCCCTCCTACGGCCAGGGGGCGAACGCCGGGTTCGAAGACTGCTCGTTTCTCGATTCCTGCCTCGAACGCTACGGCGACTGGGATGCTGCCCTGGACGCCTTCCAGCGCGAGCGCAAGCCGAACGCCGACCGGATCGCCGACCTCTCCCTGCTGCATTTCACCGAGCTGCGGGACAGCGTCGGCGACCCCCGCTTCCTGCTGCGCAAGGCGGTCGAGCGCAAGCTGGAAGAGCTCTTCCCCGACTCCTTCCGGTCGCTCTATTCGCTGGTCTCCTTCACTTCCCTGAGCTACGTCCAGGCGGTGCAAACGGCAGCGGAGCAAGAGGAGATCGTCGACCGCGTTCTCGACATCGAGGGGATCGAAGAGCGCCTGGCGCAAGGAACGGCAGACGAGGCCATCCACGAACGGGTGCGGCTGTCGAACCTCGGCTGCGCGCGACGGCCGGAAGAGATCGGCCACCTCGCCCTGTCGCCGGGCGCCCGCGACTGACAAGGGAGATGCACGATGGAAAGCGTCTGGCAAGACCTCAAGTTCGCCCTGGGAGCGCTGCGCCGGCGGCCCGGGCCGGCCGCGACGCTCCTGCTCACGTTGGGCGTGGGCATCGGCCTGGTTTCCAGTGTGTTCTCGGTGGTCGACGCCGTCTTGCTTCGCTCCTTGCCGTTCCATGAGCCGGCGCGCCTGCTGGAGATCGGCGGCATGCACCGGAAGGGAGGCCAGGTGGAGGACTGGCCGGTTTCCTATTACGACTTTCAGGACTGGCGCCGGGCGGTGGCGCCCTTGGCGAGCCTCGCCGCGCACAGCTCCGCCAACCCCTTCAACCTGATGGCGGAGGGGGAGCCCGAGCACCTCCAAGGCGAGCTGGTTTCGGCCGGGTACTTTGAGCTGCTGGGGGTGGCCCCGGCGGTGGGCCGGGTATTCTCCGCCGAGGAAGACACCGAGGGTGATCCGCGCTTCGTCGCCGTGCTCGGGTATGACCTCTGGCGCCGCCGCTTCGCCGGCGACCCCGGCGTGGTCGGGCGCCAGGTCCGTCTCGACGGCCGCAGCTACCAGGTTGTGGGTGTGATGCCGGCGGGCTTCCGCGGGGCGACCGATGTCGCCGAGCTCTGGACGCCGCTGAGCACCGCCAGGCAGACCCTCGGTCGCCTCTATGTCTACAACCGGCGCCTCCGCTGGCTCTCCGCTCTCGGTCGCCTGCATCCTGCCGCGTCGGTCGCCGGCCTGCAGGCGGCCCTCGATGCCTCGACCGCCGCTCTGGAGAAGGCCTTTCCGGCCAGCAACGATGGGATCGGCGCTCGTGTCACACCTCTCCAGGAGGCGTGGATGGGCAACCTGCGCTCTTCCCTGGTGGTTCTGTTGGCGGCGGCCGTGCTCGTCCTGCTCATCGCGTGCGTCAACGTGGCGAGCCTCTTGCTGGCCAAGGCGCTGGAGCGGCAACGGGAGATCTCCGTGCGCAGCGCGCTCGGCGCCGGCCGGCTGCGCCTGGCGCGTCAGTTGCTCACCGAAAGCCTCGTCCTCTCCACGCTCGGCTGCGTTCTGGGTCTGCTGTTCGCCGCGGCCACCGTGCACATTTTGGATCTGGCCACTGCCGCCGGTTTGCGCAGCTTTGTACAGATTGGCCTCGACCCGTTCGTCACTGGCATCACCCTGGCCACTTCGTTCGTGTGCGGTATCGGCTTCGGCCTCGTGCCGCTGTGGGTTGCGATGCGCCACGATCTCGCGGCGGTCCTGCGGGAGGGCGAGAAGGGATCGCCCCGCCAGCGGTTCCAGGGTCTCCTCGTCATCTCCGAGGTGGCTCTCGCGCTGGCTCTGCTCACCGGCGCGGGCCTGCTCGTGCACGATTTCCAGAAGCTCCAAGGCCGGGCTCTCGGCTTCCGCGCCGGGCTCTTGACCATGCGGCTCGACCTCAAGGGGCCGGCCTACGCCAAGAGCTCAGCCATCTTCAGCTTGATCCGCGAGATTCCCCCTCGCGTTGGAGCTCTTCCAGGCGTCCGCGATGTGGCTCTGGTGGGCCCGGGGGTGCCGACTGACGGCTGGAGCGGTGCCGGCTTCACCGTCGAAGACCGCACCGATGCCGTTGACGACGGAGCCATCGTCTTGTGGATCCACCACGTCAGCCCGAGCTATTTCACCACTCTGGGCATCCCGGTTCTTCAGGGTCGCGGGTTCGTGGCGCAGGACGACGCCGCGCTTTCTTCCTACTCGGCCGTGGTGAGCGATTCCGTCGCTCGGCGCCTCTGGCCGGGCGGCAGCGCCCTCGGCAAACGGCTGAAGGTGGGCAAGCGCGACAGCCCCTTCCCCTGGTTCGAGGTCATCGGCGTTGTCGCCGACGCGCGGCATCGAGGTTGGTCGACCGATGAGGACGCGCAGGGAACGCCGGATCTCTACTTTGCGGCGCTGCAGAATCCGCCCAGCTCTCCCCCGGTGCTCAACATCGTCGTGCGCTCAGCCGCGGGGGCCGCTCCGCAGACACTGGTGAATTCTGTGCGCCGGGCCGTGCAGGCCATCGACCCGGAGCTCTCGATCTACGACGCCGCCACCTTGGAGGAGCGCCTGTATCGCCAGGTCGCGGGCCCGCGCCTGTTGGTGCGGCTCATGAGCCTGTTTTCCCTCCTGGCGCTGACTCTGGCGGTGATCGGCATCTATGGACTGGTCACCAACGCGGTGGTGCGCCGCACCCGCGAGATCGGCGTCCGCATCGCCCTGGGGGCCGACCGTGGAGCGGTGATCGGCTGGATGGTGCGGCGCGGCGTGGCCACGACAGCGGCAGGTATCGCCATCGGCCTCGCCGCCTCCGTGGTCCTGGCGCGGCTGCTGCGGGCCTACCTGCACGGTATCGACGCCGTCGACCCGCTGACCTTCACGGCCACGGCCCTGCTGCTGCTGGCCGTCGGCGCTCTTGCGAGCCTGCTCGCCGCACGCCGGGCCTCGCGTATCGAGCCCTCTCTGGCGCTGCGCGCGGAGTGACGCCCTTATGCGGAAATCACCGGAAATCACAGACATGGAACCCGAAGACCGAACCGTCGGCTCGCCGAGCAAGCTGACACTTTCGAGGAGCGATCTATGCGACTGAATCGAATCTGGCTCTGCCTGCCTGTGGCGCTCTGCGCCCTGGGCCTCGCCGTAACCCGCGCCGGCGAGGGCGGTGCGGCGCCACCCGCCGCGCCGGCCGTGGCCGGGCCGGTCATCCCCAAGAGCTGGGACGATGAGGCCCTGCGCCAGCTCGAGGTGCCGCTGGTCAAGCCCGAGGCCTCGCTCCGTTATCTCGTCAAGGCGGATTTCTACTACCGCATCCCGGTACGGCCGATCTACAAGAGCTATCCCGTCTACGCGCCGGCGAAAGAGCCGCCCGGCTACATGGAGTGGCTGAAGAAGCAGGAGCCGGAGATCGCCTTCGACCCGGCAAAGCTCAAGAGCGAAGAGGACTGGGTGCGGGCCGGCGAGCTCGTCTTCGACCAGCCGCTTTCTTACTATGCCCAGGATCTCATCGACCGGTACCACGACCCGAAGTGGCTGGAGGCGGCCAAGCTCCCCGTCGCCAAGGACGGCACGCTGCCGTATACCCGCTACTTCGTCCGCCAGAAGGGGCAGGTTCTGATCGGCCGGTTTTCCTGCGCCATGTGCCACACGCGGGTGATGCCGGACGGGTCGGTCATCAAAGGAGCCCAGGGGAACTTTCCGCACGACCGGGTGGAGGCCCTCGACAAGGCGGACGATACGCAGGAGGCGACCGATCCGCAGAAGAATCTCGACGAGCTCCACCGCTACGCACGCAACGCCTTCGGCGCCCCCTGGGTGGCGCACGACCCGGCCGCACGCTACGGAAAGCTCTCCGCGCAGGAGATCGTCGCTCACTGGGCGGCGATCCCGCCGGGCGTCCAGGCGCGTGTCGGCACCAGTGTGTTCAATCCGGTACAGGTTCCGGATCTGATCGGGGTCAGGGACCGCCTGTACCTGGACCGCACGGGTCTCGTTCGCCATCGCGGTCTGGTCGACCTGATGCGTTATGCCATGGTCAACCAGGGCGCGTTCCTCTACGGAGCGCACGGCGACTTCCAGTTCAACCAGACCCTGCCGCCGCCCGAGAAGATGCTGCGCTACGGCGACGACCAGCTCTATGCGCTGGCGCTCTATCTCTACTCGCTCAAGCCGCCGGAGAATCCGAACCCGGTCGACGAGCATGCGGCGCGCGGCAAGGCGATCTTCGAGCGCGAGGGGTGCGTCCGCTGCCACACGCCGCCGCTCTACACCAACAACAAGCTGCTGCCTGTCGACGGCTTCACCGTGTCGGCCAATCATCCGGACCGCGACCACATCGTCGATTTCTCCGCGGGGACGGACCCTGGTCTGGCCCTCGACACCCGGCGCGGCACCGGCTTCTACAAAGTCCCTTCGCTCAAGGGGGTCTGGTATCGCGGCCCCCTCCAGCACAGCGGTCAGGTGGCGACGCTGGAAGAGTGGCTCAACCCTGCACGCCTGCGTGACGATTTCGTCTCCCAAGGAGGCTTTCGGCCAGTGGGGGCCACTTCCGGCGCTGTACGGGGGCACGAGTTCGGCCTCAAGCTTTCGGATGCCGAACGCAAGGATCTGATCGCCTTTCTGCGCACCCTTTGAGTCTCCGTGATCCGCTTCCTGAAAGGAGCTTGCCGTGGCCAAGAGAGTCGTCATTGTAGGGGGTGGCACAGCCGGTTGGATGACCGCGTCCCATCTCAAGAAATCTCTGCCCGCCGTCGATATCACGCTGGTCGAATCCTCCAACATCAAGACGGTCGGTGTCGGCGAGGCGACGTTCAGTACCATCAAGCTTTTTTTCGACTTCCTTGGCCTCGACGAAAGCGAGTGGATGCCGAGCTGCAACGCGAGCTACAAGCTGGCGATCAAGTTTGTCGACTGGCGGGCGGGCGGTGGCCACTTCTTCCACCCGTTTCAGCGCTATGAGGTGGTCGACGGCTTCAACCTGGGGGAGTGGTGGCTGAAGCTGAAGCGCCATGAGGAGCCGTTCGATTACTCCTGTTTTCTCGTCCCTGCCCTGTGTGATGCCCGGCGGTCGCCGCGGTTTCTCGACGGACGTGTTTTCGACGAAAAGGTGCAGGACTACTTCACGGTCGATGTGCGGGGCAAGAAGAACATCCTCGCCGAGCACAAGGTTCAATACCCCTACGCCTACCATTTCGACGCCGGACTGCTCGCCGAGTTCCTCAAGGGGTACGCGATGCAGCGTGGGGTCCGCCAGGTGGTCGACGACGTCGCGCAGGTCGTGCAGCGGGAGGATGGCAGCATCGACCACCTGGTCACCGGCGAGCACGGCGTCATTGCCGGCGACCTTTACATCGACTGCACCGGCTTCCGCGGCCTGCTGATCAATCAGTCCCTCGCTGAGCCGTTCCTCCCCTTCGCTTCGTCCTTGCTGTGCGACAGCGCGGTGGCGATGCAGGTGCCGCGGGACATCCAGACCCACGGCATCAATCCGTTCACCACGGCGACGGCACTCTCTGCCGGCTGGGTGTGGAACATCCCCCTCTACGGCCGTGTCGGCACCGGCTACGTCTATTCCCGCCGGTTCCAGTCGAAGGAAGGGGCGGAGGCCGAATTTCGCCGCCACCTGGGTCCCGCCGCCGACGGAATCCGGGCTTCGCACATCGACATGCGCATCGGCAGGTGCCGCAATTCATGGGTCAAGAACTGCGTGGCGATCGGCCTCGCGAGCGGCTTCGTCGAGCCGCTCGAATCGACCGGGATCTTCTTTATTCAGCACGGCATCGAGGAGCTGGTCAACCACTTCCCCGGTGACGTCATCGACGGTGACACCGTGAAGAGCTACAACCGGGTGGTGGGCGACTGCATCGACGGCGTGCGCGACTTCCTCATCCTCCACTACCGCACGACCGATCGTGCCGATACCGAGTTCTGGCGGGCGACGCAGAGGATCGAAGTGACCTCTGAGCTCGCCGAGCGTCTCGACCTGTGGAAACAGCGTCTCCCGAACCCTCGGAATATCAACGTCCGCTTTCACGGCTTCGAGGCCTACTCCTATTCCGTGATGCTGCTCGGCCTCAACTATCGGCCCGCGGCGAGCCTGCCAGCCCTCGAGCTTGTCGACCAGGAGCGGGCTCTGCACGCCTTTCGCCTGATGCGCGAAAAATCCCAGCGTCTCGTCGCGACGCTGCCCTCTCAACTCGAATACTTGAGCCACGTGCGGGCGCGCTCCGGCGTGCCGGTGGCAGGGAGTGTCGAGCCCAAGGCGATGTAGCCGCCTGTACAGCAGCCGGCACGTGCGGGGGCCAGCGCCGTAGAGGCGGTCGCGGAGCCCGGGGCCGCCGGCGAGCGCCCCTGCGGAGCGCCTGGCACCCCCATGGCTGGGGCCAAATCGCGGCCTCACAGCCGAAAGGTCGCGCCTTGGAGGCCCTCCCGGGTGCGTAAGACGTGGCCGCTGGGCGAGAGCCGTGTTCTAGGCGGGGCCCGCGCCGCCGTCCGCACAGCCGGCGTCGAGTGCGCCCAGGTGGCCCAAGCTCCCCAGAATCGCCTCCGGGTCGTCGACAAAATCGATGAGACAGGCGATCTCGTCGACGCCGGCCTCCGCAACGCGCTCCACCATGCGCAGGCAGCGCTCCGGTGGTCCCATCAGGGAGGCGGTCTCGAAGTAGCGCTCGAAGGTGAGATCGAGAAGTTCCTCCAGGACATCGGGCGGGATGCGGTGTGCCTCGATGCGATGGCCGCCGCTGATGACACCTCCGCCTCCGGCGGCGAGTTGCTCCAGGCTGATGGATGAGCGCAGGTACTCGCGGAACGGCCTCCGCACCGTGGCCTTGACGGTGTCCAGGTCCGGCCCGAGAAAAGTGTGCAGCATGAGAGAAACCTTGCCGGTGACCTTGGGTCCGTGGCTCTCGAAAAGCGCCGTCCGGTACCGCTCGATCTTTCCCGCCAGCGTCGCAAGATCCTGGCCGATGAGGTGCGTGAGGACGTTCGCACCGTACCTGCCGGCGCTCGCGAAGGTCTCCGCATGGCCGGAGGAGGTGACCCAGATCGGGAGCTCCTCCTGGACCGGCCGCGGGTAGAGCGAGACGCGGACCGGCTTGCCGTAGCAGTTCGTCTCTTCGATCTCCTCTCCCCGCCAGAGCCTTCGGACCAGCTCGATCTGCCCATACATGTGCGTCTGGCGCTGCGCGTACCGCTCCGGGAAGAACAGGAAATCGTCCACGTTCCACCCGGACCCGAACGAGACGGCGGCCCGCCCTCCCGACAGGTTGTCCACCACCGACCACTCCTCAGCAATCCGCAGCGTGTGGTGGAGAGGAGAGATGAGGCTGCCGGCACGGATCTGAATGCGCTCGGTGATCGTGGCCAGGGCGGCACCCAGAACCGCCGGGTTGGGGAAAAGGCCGCCGAAGGGATGGAAGTGCCGCTCCGGTGTCCACACCGCGGACAGGCCGCTACGGTCCGCCATTCGAGCGGCTTCCAGCAACAGCAGATACTTACCGGGCTCATTTCCGGTGCCGCCGCTGGCGAAGAACATGATTCCGAACTCCATCCGGTCCTCCCCGACGGGGCCTCGAGACCTCAAGAACGATAGGAATCTATACCTATCAAGGGGGCAGCTCAAGACCGACTCGACAAGAAGCGACAGCTCGTGCTTGAGATAGTGGTCGATCGCCTCGGTTACAGTCCGCCAAAGGTCGGTGGAGGTGGCGATTCTTCGCCTCCTCGTCCAAGTTGCACTCCAGTCACACTTCGTGGTGAAATCCGGTGACAGTCGACGACACGCCGTGACGGAGACGCTTTACTGTAACCCTTTGAAAGTATTGACGTTGACTGTCACCGAGTGCCACTGTCTTTCAGTTCAGTAGCGGCTTCCTAAACCCTTGGTCGGCGTTCGAGTCCTCCTAGCCGCACCATCAATAGAATCAATAGTTTACGTTTGCCAAGAGACGACGGGTTGGGGCGGCGATGGTGCGGAGCCGATGCCTTGGTCCCTGACGAAGCTACCTCCTTGATATCCGTGTCACTGTCGCGCCGGCGGGTGGCTCCAGGCCGAGGCGCGGCACATGTTTGGCCGCGTCTTCTCTCCGCCAATGATCAGCGAGGTGTGCGTAGTGGCGCAGTGTCATGCGGGTATCCGCGTGGCCAAGCTGCTTGGACAGCGCTGGGAGGTCGCCGCCGGCCATGAGGTAAAGGCTGGCGTAGGTGTGGCGGAGGATGTGAATGCCGATCGGCGGGTGGATCTGGGCTTCTAAGCAGGCCTGCCGTAGCGGGCGATTCGGCTCGGCCTTGTGCCAGCGCCGGTTACGGCGAAGGAGCATCGGAGCGCTGGCCGGTCGCGCAGCGGTCTGGCGATCGAAAAAGGCGGCACCCTCGTCCGAGAGGAAGATGCCCCGTTTCCTGCTGCCGGTTTTGCCATCGCGGATCATGATCGCCTGAGAGCCCGGGAGATAGTCGTCCACCTGAAGGGAACGGAGCTCACCAAACGCGCACCCGGTGTGTGCCACGGCCTCCGCGAGGAGAGCAAGGTCCGGGTCGCGGTCGCGCAAGGTGCGGAGGAGGCGCAGCAATTCGTCCCGCTCGAGGAAGCGGATCTTGGGTGCGTCCACACCGCGAAAGGGGGATACCGTCCAGAGGTCGGCAGTCGCCTTGGGCACGATCCCCTCTTTGACGGCGAAGTTGAGCGCCGCCTTGAGGACGGTCAAGGAGCGGTTGGCCGTAGCCTGCCGCTTCCGGCGGTCCTCGTCGGTCTCTAAGGGGCGGAAGCGCGGCTTGCCCGGTTTCGAGCGAAGTTGCGCTGGCGTCGCGGCGCAGTCTTGGTGCCACTTCCGAACGAGGGTGCGCGTCAGGGGCCGGTGGGAGTCGGTAGGAGGACCGCCGCCAATCTGGTAGTTGCCGAGAATGGGCAGAATGTACCGCTGAATGGTGTATTCGGCTCGCTCGAGAGCCTTCCGGTGGTCCCGGTACCAGCCCAGATAGTCAGCGCAGGCGTCAGCCACCGTATAGATCCGGGGAGGCTCCCCGTCGTAGGCGGCGCGGCGTCGCTCCTCTCGCCACCAATCCGCCGCCACGTCGAGCACTTCGCGGTAGCTCAGAATCGCGATCCCGTCCGATACCGTCAGGTCGTCGGCGCTGCCAAGAGGGTGGTGTTTGGAGTACGACCTACTTACTCTTTCAAGGCAGCAACACGGGTTCGAATCCCGTTGGGGATACCAAACGTTCTTCAGGGGTAGTAAAGGCGTGTAGGTCCTCGTAGAATGAGGGACTTACAGGTGTTCGAATCTCTCCTTTCTTGACTTGTAGACCTCCCGGGAACAGGAGCGCCTGGAACCTTTGGCGCTGGGCGAGGGATTGGGCACGCCGGCGGAGGAGCGGAGGCCCGCGTGGGTGGACGGCGGCAGGGCCGCAGCCTCCGGCGGCGTGACCGGCGTCCAGGCTTGGAGGGTTTGGTCCCTCTCTCACGGCTCGGCGGAGAGGGTGGGCGGATGGGTGGTCGTCCCTCCACGGCAGCTCTGCGCAGCTCGGGAGCAGGCCGCAGCGGCGGCCAAGCGGGAGGGTGTGATCCACACAGAAGGAGCGGCGGAGAGGCGGTGGGCGTCCGCTTCTTCGGCTCGGCGAAGCGAGGGTGGGCGGATGGAGATCAGATGCTTTTGGGGCGGGTGTGGATTGGGCACGGCGACGGAGGAGCGGAGGCCCGGTGGATGGGGGTGGCAGGGCCGCAGCTTCCGGCGACGTGACCGGCCTCGGGATGTGAAGGTGGGCGTCCAGGCAACAGGGGCGGCGATGCGGCGGTGGGCGTCCACGCGGCGGGGACGCCGGAGCGCGGGCGGGCGGCGGAGATCAGATGCTTTTGGGGCGGGCGTGGATTGGGCACGATGACGGAGGAGCGGAGGACCGGGTGGTAGGCGGCGGCAGGGCCGCAGCCTTCGGCGGCGTGACCGGCCTCGGGATGTGCCGGTGGGCGTCCACGCGGCGGGTACGGGCGATGCGACGGTGGGCGTCCACTTCTCAGGGACGGCAGAGCAAGGATGGGCGGATGGGTGGTCATCCCTCCCCCACGGCTGCGGGTGCAGCACGGAGAGCGGTCCGAGGGCGCGGCGGGGGGGAGTCCTTCAGGATTGGTCCCTCTTCGCCGCGGCTGTGTGTAGTTGTGGGAATCCCGGGTGGTGGTCGGAGGCGGGATTTCCAACGGGTGTGGGAAGGTGGCCGTCAAGCCGGACTTCGCGGCCGGATTTTGCGACTAACCCCCACCTTCCCTCCGAATCGAATCTCACGCGATAAAGGGATTCGGAGAGTGTGCCGAAGCCCCGCTTACACCATCTCCGGCGAGCCTCGACCGGTCGAGACTGCGCTAGGAGCAAGGATGAGTTAGGAGCAGAAGCAGGCGCCTCCATCGAAATAGTAGGAGTAACAGCCGCCGCCATAGCAGTACTGCTCACACTCCTCTTCACTGTCGAACCCGAAGCGCGACTCGACCTGGCACCATGCCTCGGCAGGAGCGGGTCTCAGCGTCGCCATGACCAGGACGGCACCGGCCAACAGGAGTTTCACTCGAATCTTCATAGTTTCTCCTCCTTCTGACGGAGAATAGCTCCGGCAGTGAACATTGTCAATTTAGATCTATAAAACAAAGACTGCACAACTGCATTTTGGCTAATCCACTTTCGGCAGAGAGGGCTTCGCCGCGGCTGTGTGTAGCTGTGGAAATCCCTGGGGTGGTGGTCGGCGGCGGGATTTCCAACGGGTGTGGGAAGTTCCGGAGGTGGATGGGTGGTGGTCCGGAGCTTTCCATACCCGGTCAGATTCCACAGCCGGGGTGGGCGGAAGGCTCGGCTCCGAGCTCCCGGCTGCTCCGCGCGAAGGGCGGGGGAAGAGTGCGGCGTGCGCGAGTCTGTCCCCGGAGTGCCGCGGACAGTCCCGGGGCCTCGGCGGACTGTCGCGCGCACTTGCGCGGCCGGATTTTTTGGCCCCCACCCCCTCCGCCCGCCTTCGGATTAGCCCTCTCGCGGATGTTGAAAAACCCGGGAGCCGAACGGAACTCCCACGCTCGCGAGATACATCGAACTTTTGGCATGCATAGCGATATAAAGATGAGGCCCGGCCGTTCAAGCCGCAACTTCATGCCGTCTGAAGGCGTCCAGCCGTCGCAAAAACTTATTCAAGTCAATGAAAATAGAGGGGTTAGCGTTCGAACTGGTCGCCGTTCGGGATACCATTGATCAAACCGGGGGCATGAATAGCGGCAGGAGGTCGTGCAGGGCATCCTGGCCCACGAAGCCCCCGACGCTGATACGCCCCCCCTCGGCCGTCCGGCGCGCGCACCGTTTAGAATCACCCGGCGATGAGAGGCGATGCGAAGATCTCCCTGAGGACACGATAGGCGATGGCGATTACCGACCGTCTCGCCGCGTTGAGCCCGGAGCAGCGGGCGCTTTTCGAGCGGCTGCGCGCGAAAAGCCGGCAGGCTTCTCCGCCGTCCCGCATGCCGCCGCCGGTACGCCGCGTCTCCGGCCCGGACGGCGTCGGCGACTGGCCGCTCTCCTTCGACCAGGAACGGCTCTGGCGCCTCCACCAGGAACGCCCCGATCTGGTGTCCTGGAACGTCGACGCGGGGAGCCGCGTCCTGGGGGATCTCGACGCGCGGCGCTTCGTGACGGCTTTCCATGAGGTGGTTCGCCGCCACGCGGCGCTGCGCGCCACGTTCCCCAGTGTGGATGGGCGGCCGGTGCAGCGCATCGTCCCGTTTCTCGCTCCCGAAACGTCGGTTCTCGACCTC
>Ga0075425_100005806_pt1 | contig 12866 bp, 11 predicted proteins | sample SoiMethybrSBSTD4_FD_75300 | JGI IMG/M metagenome (GOLD analysis project Ga0075425, IMG submission 75300) | Bulk soil microbial communities from a Populus tree surrounding site in Tennessee, USA - Soil MetaG P. TD hybrid SBSTD4 | ecosystem: Environmental > Terrestrial > Soil > Tree plantation...
CTCGATCTGGTGACGAGCCGCGGCGGCAAAAGTGCCGGCGCGATTCGTGTGTCGCTCGGGCTGGCGAGCAACTTCGCCGACGCGCACCGTTTCATCGAGTTCGCGGGCACGCTGCGCGACCAGGCACGTCTCGCGATCGGCAGCATCACGTGCGACATCGAGGCGGGCAGGATTATCAGAGACGGTTCGTAGGTTCGGCGGTTGGGGGGGGTCGGCATAGAACAAGCATGCAAGGGGCCTCTGGTATGGAGGGTATGCATGGCTAAGTACGGGAAGAAAGCCGGGGAGAAGGTCGAGCGCGCGATGCACGAGCGCAAGCGCGGCACGCTCAAGAGCGGCCGCTCCGGGCGCAAGGTGAAGAGCCGGAAGCAGGCGATCGCCATCGGCCTCTCCGAGGCGCGCCGGTCCGGCGCGAAGGTTCCGAAGAAGAAGGGGTCCCGCAAGTCCTCCAAAAAACGATAGTGTAGGGGCGGGTCTTCAGACCCGCCCAATCCGCCGTGACCGACGTCGCTCCGTTTGGCACCTGGAAATCCCCGATTACCGCACAAACCGTCGCCGCCCAGGGTCTCCGCCTTGGCTTTCCCGCCCTCGATGGCGACGACATCTACTGGCTTGAAGGTCGGCCGCAGGAGGGCGGGCGCAACGTTCTCGTCAAACGAAGCCTCGACGGCACCATCACCGACGTTACGCCGCGCGACCACAACGTTCGGACACGCGTGCACGAGTACGGCGGCGCTGCTTACGTCGTTTCGAAGTCTTTCATCTACTACTCGAACTTCGCCGATCAGCGCCTGTACCGCATCATCGGGTCGGGGACGCCGCAGCCGATCACCCCGGAAGGCAAGTGGTTCTATGCGGACGCGACGATCGACGAACATCGGCAGCGGCTCATCTGCGTGCGAGAGGATCACTCGAGAGACGGTCACGAGCCACGGACGACGCTTGTGTCGATCCGGGTTGACGGCGATTCCGATCCCGGCGAGGTGATCGCGGATGGGTACGACTTCTATTCAACGCCGCGCCTGAGTCTCGACGGCTCGCGGCTGGCCTGGCTCTCGTGGCGCCATCCACAAATGCCGTGGGACGGCACAGAGCTGTGGGTCGCGCGCGTGACCGGCGCCGGTACGCTCGAAGAGCCGGAGCTGATCGCTGGCGGACCGCATGAGTCCATCTTTCAACCAGGTTGGGGACCCGACGGCCTGCTGTACTTCGCGAGCGATCGCACCGGCTGGTGGTCGCTGTACCGCAGCGACGTTGCGAGCGTCGCGCCGACGGTTCGTCCGCTGTTGTGGCAGTCGCTCGAGGAGGCGGAGTTCGGTCGACCGCAATGGTTGTTCGGATGGGCAACCTGGGCGTTCGCCGATGACCGCCACATGGCGGTCACCTACGCGCGACGCGGTCGCTGGTCACTGGCCACCATCGACCTCGAGACGGGAACGCTGACTGACGTGCCAACGGACCTCGAGCCGCTCGAGTGGCTGGCGGCGACGCCCACGCACGCCATCTACGTCGCCGCGTCACCCGATACGCCATCGACGGTTGCGAAGACTAATCTGTCGACGGGTGGAACGGAGATGATCCGGTCTTCGTCCACCCTGGAGCTGAATCGTCGTCATATTTCGGTCCCCGAGGCGATTGAGTTTCCGACCGAGGGCGGCCTCACCGCGCATGCGTTCTACTACCCGCCGCGCAACGCCGACTACATGGCGCTCCCGTCGGACCGCCCGCCGCTCATCGTCATCAGCCACGGCGGGCCGACCACGCAGACGAAGGCCGTCCTCGATCTCGGCGTGCAGTACTGGACGAATCGGGGTTTTGCGGTCGTTGACGTGAACTACGGCGGCAGCTCCGGCTACGGGCGCGAGTACCGCGAACGGTTGAACTGGCAGTGGGGCATCGTGGATGTCGACGACAACATCAACGCGGCGAGGTATCTGGTCGAGGAAGGCAAAGCGGATCCAGATCGGTTGATCATTCGTGGCGGAAGTGCCGGCGGCTATACGACGCTGGCGGCGCTTGCGTTTCATCCGGATGTATTCGCCGCCGGCGCGAGTTACTACGGCGTGAGCGACGTCGAGGCGCTCGCCAAGGACACGCACAAGTTCGAGTCGCGGTATCTCGACACGATGATCGGCCCCTACCCGGAGATGAAGGATCTTTACCGGGAACGTTCGCCCATTCATTTCATCGAGCGCCTGTCGTGCGCCCTGATTCTGTTTCAGGGGCTCGAAGACAAGGTGGTCCCGCCGGATCAATCCGAGCGGATGGCGGAGGCGGTTCGCGGCAAAGGCCTGCCCGTTGCCTACATCGCGTTCGAGGGCGAGCAGCACGGCTTCCGCAAAGCCGACACGATCATTCGCTGTCTCGAGGCGGAGCTGTATTTCTACGGCGCGATATTCCGCTTCACGCCGGCGGACACGCTTCCGCTGATCTACATCGAGAATCTGCGTTAGGATTGGCGCGGCATGGCGACTGTCGCTCCCGCGTACGCGCCTCGCGCGGTCGCCACCGGCCGTTCGCGTCTCGATTCGATCGACCTGCTGCGCGGCATCGTGATGGTCGTGATGGTGATCGACCACACCCGCGATTTTGTGCACGGTCCGGCGCTCCGCTACGACCCCACCGACTTGGCGCGAACGTCGGCCGCCATCTTCATGACGCGGTGGATCACACATTTCTGCGCGCCGGTCTTTGTGTTCCTCGCAGGCGTCGGCGCCTACCTGCAGCGCATGCGCGGGAAGACGACCGGTGAGTTGTCCACTTTTCTGTTAACCCGCGGTCTGTGGCTGCTCTTCGTCGAAGTGGTGGTTCTGCACGCCCTTATCTGGTTCAACCTGGATTTCAGCTTTATCGGCCCGCTGCAGGTGATCTGGGCGATCGGCTGGTCGATGATCGCGCTCGCCGCGCTCGTGTATCTGCCGCTTCCCGCGATCGCCGCCATCGGCATCGGCATGATCGCGTTCCACAACATGCTTGACGGCGTGACGAGTCAGGCACCGCTGTGGCTCGTGCTGCATCGAGCGGCGTTCGTAATGGCGGGCGGTTCGCTTGTCTGGGTGCAGTATCCGCTGGTGCCGTGGATCGGCGTCATGGCAGCCGGCTATGCCTTCGGCTCGGTTTACACACTCGATACGGATCGCCGCGTTCGCATTGTCCTTCGCACCGGCCTGGCGCTGAGCGCAGCGTTCATCGTCATCCGGGCCAGCAACGTCTACGGCGATCCTTCGCGGTGGTCAATACAGTCGACGCCATTGTTTACGGCCTTTTCGTTCATCAACACGACGAAGTATCCGCCGTCGCTGCTGTATCTGCTGATGACGCTCGGCCCGGCGTTGATTGCCCTGGCGTGGTTCGAAGCACGGTCTATCTCGTTCGGGCCGCTCGTCACGTTCGGCCGCGTGCCGTTGTTCTTCTATTTGTGGCAGTGGGTGCTTGCCCACACTGCGGCGATCCTTGCCAACGTCGTTGCAGGAAAGCCGTTCGCCTACCTGCTGCTGATGCCGCCCGCGTTTTTCAACGTGCCGTGGGGCACCGGCTTTCATCTGTGGACCGTATACCTCTGTTGGGCTTGCATCATCGCGGTCGAGTATCCGCTCTGCGTGTGGTTTGCGGGCGTAAAGCGGCGGCGGCGCGATTGGTGGTTAAGCTATCTGTAAGGCATTCGCAATGAAACGATTCACGCTTGCTCTGCTCCTTACTCTGTGTGCGCTGGCATCGCCTCACGCGCAGGCACCAGCGCAGTCGCGTGTGACCGGAACGATCACGCTGGCACTCGATGCGCGCGAGACGCCGCGCAAGCTGCTGCACGCGCGCGAAACGCTGACCGTTACGTCGGGCGCGCTGACGCTCGTCTATCCGAAGTGGCTGCCGGGCGAACACGCGCCCGACGGTGCCATCGACGATCTCGTCGGCCTGAAATTCACTGCCGGCGGCAAAACGGTCCCGTGGCGGCGGGATACGGTCGATCAGTTCGCGTTTCACCTGACCGTTCCTGAAGGTGTCACAACGCTTGATGTCTCACTCGATTTTCTGTCGGCGATTGGGCAGGGCGGCTTCAGCTCCGCGTCCTCCGAAACCGCGCATCTGGGCATCTACTCATGGAATCAGGTCCTGCTCTATCCGCAGGGTGCGCGTACCGACGACGTCATGTTCCGCGCGAGCATGCAGCTCCCCGCGGGGTGGAAGTCGGGCACGTCGCTGCAGATTGCGAAGCAGAACGGCGACACCACCGAATACGCGCCCGTGTCGCTGACGACGCTCGTCGACTCGCCCGTCATCGCGGGCCAGTACCTCCGCGAAGTGCCGCTCGACCCGTCGTCGTCGCGCAAGGTCTACGCGGACCTTGTCGGCGACACGGCAAATTCGATCGACATTCCCGCGGACCTGACGGAGAAGTGGAAGCGGCTGGTGCGGGAGGCCGATGCGATGTTCGGCGCACGACATTACAACGAGTACCACTTCCTGCTCACGCTCAGCGATCGCGTCGCCCACTTCGGCCTCGAGCATCACCAGTCGAACGATTCGCGGGTCCCGGAGAATTCGTTAACGCAGCAGAACTCGATTGGTGTCGTCGCGCACGAATACGTCCACTCTTGGAACGGTAAGTACCGCCGTCCGGCGGGTCTGGCCACACCCGATTTTCAGCAGCCGATGGTCGGCGAGCTCCTGTGGGTGTACGAAGGACTGACGCAGTATCTTGGTTACGTGCTCGCGGAGCGCAGCGGCATCTGGAGCGAGTCGTACTACAAGGAGCGGCTTGCGCAGATTGCCGCGTACCTCGACAACGAGCCGGGCCGTGAATGGCGTCCGCTTGCCGACACTGCCATCGCGGCGCAGTTGCTCTACTTCGCGCCAGGGCAGTGGACGATGTATCGCCGCAGCACCGACTTCTACGACGAAGGCTGGCTGATCTGGCTGGATGTCGATACCGCTATACGCGAGCTCACACACGGCCAGAAGTCGATCGACGATTTCTGTCATCTGTTCCACGGCGGCGAAAGCAGCGCGCCCATGGTCAAGCCGTATACCGTTGACGATGTGGTCGCGGCACTGAATCAGGTGGCGCCGCACGACTGGAAGTCGTTCCTCTTGTCGCGCATCGAGCAGGTGACGCCGCACGCGCCGCTCGACGGCATTACACGCGGCGGCTGGCGGCTCGTCTACAGCGACGCGAAGAACGAGTACATCAAAACGACTGACAATGAGCGCATCGACGCCATCTACTCACTCGGACTTCGCGTGCGCGCACGTGATGGCGTCGTGGGTGACGTGACGCTGAATTCTCCTGCCGGCAAAGCGGGCATCGGACCGGGCATGCAGATCCTGGCCGTCAACGGCCTGCGGTTCTCGGCCGACGTGCTGCGCAACGCCATCAAGGAATCGAAGAGCGCGTCAGGGCCGATGACGATCGAGTTCCAGAATGACGATGTGGTGAAGACGGTTTCGGTCGACTATCACGGCGGCACGAGGGAGCCGCATCTCGAACGGGATGCGAGCAAGCCTGATCTGCTCGCGCAGATCCTCACGGCGAGGGCGAAATAGCCATGTACTCGTCCGCGCTCTGGCTTCATTCGCTGCTTCGCTGGGCGGTCCTGTTGACAGGCCTGGTCGCGTGGTTCCGCGCCATTGGCGGCAAGACGGCGAATCGGCCGTGGACGTCGAAAGACGATCTCTGGGGATTGATGCTGACGATCAGCGTCGATCTGCAGTTGCTCGTCGGCCTGATTCTGTACTTCGTGCTCAGTCCCATCACGAAAATCGGCCTGCGCAATTTCGCGACCGCCATGCAGATTCCGCCGGTGCGGTTCTTCACCGTCGAACACGGCATCGGCATGCTCGTCGCCATCGCGCTGGTACACGTCGCGCGCGTCAGGATTCGCAAATCCACCGAACCGGCGCGCAAACACCGTGTCGCCATGGTGCTCTACGGGATTGCGCTGGTGATCTTCATCATCCTCGTCCCGTGGCCGGGCATGCCGATCGCGCGCCCGCTGCTGCGACCGTGATCGAAGTCGTTCACGCCGATATCACTACTCTCGACGTCGAAGCGATCGTCAACGCCGCGAACGAGCGGATGCTCGGCGGCGGGGGCGTCGATGGCGCGATCCATCGCGCCGCGGGGATTGAGTTGTACGAGGCGTGCCTGGCGCTGCCCGAGGTGCGCCCCGATGTCCGGTGTCCCACGGGGGAAAGCCGCATCACGCCGGGATTCAATCTCGCGGCGCGCTACGTGATTCATACCGTCGGACCAGTCTGGCGCGGCGGCGGCCACGGCGAAGCGCAGCTGCTGGCGTCGTGCTACCGCACGGCGCTGGATGTGGCGCACCGACATCGGGTGCGGGCGCTCGCGTTCCCGGCGATCAGCTGCGGCGTCTACGGCTATCCGATCGACGAAGCCGCGGCGATTGCTGTTCGCGAAACGCGCGAGCGGGAAGCGCACTTCGAGCGCATTCTGCTCGTCGCCTTCGATCGCGAGGTGCACGACGTATTGAGGCGTTCGAATCGTTCGGATCGTTCGGATCGTTCGAATCGTTCCTGAGGAGACAGCACTGTTATTCGACGGATTCACGCGCGCGAGGATCTACACGGCCGGCGCGGCGATTACGACCCTCTACGCTGGTGACGGTCCGCCGCTCCTGCTGCTGCACGGCTATCCGCAGTCGCATGTGATGTGGCACAAAGCCGCGCCGCTGCTCAGGCGCGACTTCACCGTCGTCGCGACCGATCTGCGGGGCTACGGCGACAGCACCAAGCCGGACGGCGGTGCGGATCACGCTGGCTATTCCAAGCGTGCGATGGCGCACGACCAGGTCGAAGTGATGTCGCAGCTCGGCTTCGAGACGTTCTTCGTCGCCGGGCACGACCGTGGCGGCCGCGTCGCGCACCGGATGGCGCTCGATCACCCGCAGCGGGTGCAGAAGGTCGCGGTGCTGGACATCGTGCCGACGCACCGGTTGTATCGCGACTCGACGCGCGCGTTCGCGGAGGCGTACTTCTGGTGGTACTTCCTCATTCAACCCGCGCCGTTGCCGGAGACGCTCATCGGCAACAGCGTCGAGTTCTGGATCAGCGAGAAGCTGGGAAAGGCGGCGCCGGGCGCCGTCACCAGCGCCGCCTTTGCCGAATACCTGCGCTCCTATCGGCATCCGGAGACGATTCACGCAAGCTGCGAGGACTACCGCGCTGCGGCGTCCATCGATCTGGCGCATGACGAAGCGGACCTGCATCGCAAGATCGAGTGTCCGCTGCTCGCGCTCTGGGGCGAGCACGCGCCGATGCATCGCCTGTACGACGTCGCGGCAACATGGCGCGAGCGCGCGACGAACGTCACGGGCAAGTCACTGCCAGGCACGCACTACCTTGTTGAGGAGATTCCGGAATTAGTGGCTGCGGAGCTTCGCAGCTTCTTTATGTGAACCTTCGCACTGTCGCACCTTCGGACGCACCATCGCACCTATCGCACCCCTCGCACCGACCCGCGTCACCGTTTGACCCCGTCGTACTCGAGCATCTGCGTCGTCAGGTCCATCGGATACGAGATCTTCACGTCAGTGATCCTGCCGCTGGCATCCGTGACGGCCTCCAGCTTCGGCTGGACGAAACCCGTGTAGGACGCCAGATTCAGTTTGTCCACGCGCGCCACCACTTCGTCCCGCACCTTCGGATCGAAATGTACGCCGTAGGTGTCGAACAGCTTCGCCGCCGCAGCGTAATCGCCTTCCGATTTGATGCGCTGCACTTCCGCGAGCAGCCGGCCGGCGCCTTCTCTGAAAGCCTGTGCATCCACCATCACGAGATATGTCTTGCCGTCGCGCGTACGCTGCTCGATCGCTTTCGTGTTCGCCATCAGCCAGCGGATGATCATCTGCCGGTTGCGCATGTGGTCTTCCGCGATCGTCGTGCCCTCACGTACACGCCGCAGCTGCACGAGTGCGTTGCGCGTGTAGCCTTCGTACTCCGCGCGCACCATGTTCTCCTGATCGGCGGCGGGGATGATTCCCAGCTCGACGAGCTTCGGATCGGCCAGGTAGTACAACCCGACGAGATCGGCGCGCCCTTCCTCGAGTGCGGAGAAGTGTTCCTTGAGCGCCTGCTGCGGCGTCCCTTTGAATCCAGCCGCCAGCTGCCCCGAGGCGTGGCCGATCACTTCGTGCATATCGGTCACGAGGTTGTCGGCGATCGATCCGTACTTCATTCCGCGCGCCGCTTCTTCCGGCGTCCATGAAAACTCGCCGCGCATGGTGCCTGGCGTCGACTTGTCGTAGGCCTCGAGGATGTTCGCGAGCGACACCGACTTGCTGCCGTACTGCGCGCGGATGTGCTCGTCGTTCGGCAGGTTGATGCCGATCGGAGTCACCGGACCCGAGTCGCCGGTTTCGACGATGACGTCGATGGCATTGGCGACGATCCCCGTCACGTTCGGCTTGTGGTACTTGCGGTCGGCGGGTGAGTTGTCCTCGAACCATTGCGCGTTGTCGCCGAGCTTCTTGATGATCGCCGTCTTCTCCGGGTTGATCGAGAAGACCAGCGCCTCCCAGCTTCCCTTGATGCCGCGCGGATCGAGATACACCTCGATGAAGCCATTGATCGTGTCCACCGGAGACGCCTTGTCCGCGACCCAGGCGATGTCGTACTTCTCACGATCGCTCTGCTCGCCGCTGCGGTAGAACTGCACGAGCGCGCGCAGCGCGTTCTGCATCGGCTCGGTGGCAAAAGGAATCGCGTCGTTCAGATGCCGTACGATCTCCGAGATCTGCTTCGCATATCGACCATCTATCTTGTAGACCTCCTCGGTCAGCTTCCCGTTCGCTTTCACCAGCCGCGAGTTGAGGCCGTATTTCTCCGTGAACCCCTTCAGGTCGTTCATCGACACGCCGCCGGCATACAGGTTGTTGGCGCTGGCCGTGAGGATGTCCTTCCCCGGCGGTGGGGCTTTCGTCGTGACGCTGGCATCGAAGTCGGGGTCGAAGAACATCGGCTGCAGCCGCTTCAACATGGCGTCGAGCGTCTCGCCATTCTGCAGGGCGAACGTCGCGCCCGCGCCCTGGGCTGCCTTCGCCGCCGATGCAAACGCGTCAGGCGTCGTCTTCAGCACGAACTTGCGCGCGGTAAGGTTGTTGTACGGGCCGTTGTTGATCCAGAAGTACTTCGTGTAGCGCTGAATCTCGGCGAAGGTCGCCGGGTCGATGCCCTGCGGATGCGCGACGATCTGATCGAGAAGACTGCGCATCTCGAGCGCGTTGCGGTGTCGCTGATCGATGAAGATGTCGCGGCCGGCAATTGCGGCCTGATACAGGTGCCAGATCAGCGTCTTCTCCCGCAGCGGCAGTTCCTCGAACCCGTCCGCGTAATACTGCACGACCGCCGCATCGTCGACGCGCTCGAGCAGGTACTTACGCTGACCGGGGTCCGGGGTCCGGGATCCCGGATCCGTCGTTCGCGGTTCGTCGTTCGTCGCGTTCGACGGTGAGGAGGTTCGTCCGCACGCGACGGCGAGCGAGGTCGCCAGCAAGCACGTGATCAGGCGTTTCATGCCCATAGCTTAGATCCGATACGATTTCATCACTGCTCGAGGATGAGCCTGATGCACTACCTGCTGTTCTATGAGGTCGTCGACAACTACGCCGAACGGCGCACTCCGTTCCGCAAGGATCACATCGCGCACGCGAAGGCGGCCGTCACGCGCGGCGAGCTCGTACTCGCCGGTGCGCTGGCCAATCCCGTGGACGGCACGGTGCTGCTCTTCAAAGGCGATTCACCGGCCGCCGCCGAGGCGTTTGCGAAAGCGGATCCCTACGTGACCAACGGTCTGGTCACGAAATGGCGCGTGCGCGAGTGGACGACGGTCATCGGCAAGGACGCGGAAGTGACGCTCCCTCCGGGCATCTAGCACCTCGCCGCGATGACGAGTGGTTATGCCGACGATCTTTAGCCACGCCATCGCTGCGACGGCGGTGGGACAGTGGTGGCGCCGGATGCCCGCATCGTTCTGGTGGTGGACCGCCATCTGCGCGATGCTGCCGGACATCGACGTCATTGCGTTCTCATTTGGCGTTCCGTACGACGCGATGCTCGGCCACCGTGGTTTCACCCATTCGATGTTCTTTGCCCTAATCGTCGGCGCAGCGGCCTCCTGGCACCTGTCGCACCTTTCGCACCTTCGGACGCACTCATCGCACCCATCGCACCCATCGCACCGGTCGCACCTGGCTCTATTCCTCTGGTTTATGGCGGTGACCGCGTCGCACGGCGTCCTCGATGCCCTCACTAACGGTGGTCGCGGCATCGCGTTTTTCGCTCCGTTCAGCGGCGAGCGCTACTTCTTTCCCTGGCGGCCGATTCAGGTTTCGCCAATAGGCGCCGGCTTTTTCTCGCCGCGGGGCCTGCGTGTGCTGGCGAGCGAAGCCGTCTGGATCTGGCTTCCGTCTGCGATAATTGCGGCTTCCGCCCGTGTTCTGGCGCACGTCCATCGCCCTGATCGTGGCCGCCCTCCTTTGCTCGGTGAGCTTCGGAGGGCAAGCGGGCGCAAAGCCCGCGCAACAGACGGATCTCTTCAGAACCGACCCTGAAGGGTTCACGCGCGCCCGCTTTCCACCCGCCGACTGGCCCGATCGCGACTTCACCATTTGCCGTCTCTGGTACACGAGCGTGCGGTCGGAGCGTGACGGCAGCGGGTGGAAGACCGACTATCCCTACAGTGAGATTAATCTGCTGATTCGCTTCAGCGAGATGACGGCCGTGCGCGTCAGCTATGACGACGCGCAGAAGCGACCCAATACGTGGGTGGTGAAGCTCACGGATGCCAAGCTCTACGACTGTCCGTTCCTGCTTGCCTCGGACGTAGGGACTATTGGCATCAAGGATGAAGAAGTGTCAGCTCTTCGGGAGTACCTCCTGAAGGGAGGGTTTCTCTGGGTGGATGACTTCTGGGGAACCGAGGCGTGGGATCAATGGCAGGACCAGATCGCCAAGGTGCTCCCGCCGGAACAGTACCCAATCGAGGACATTTCCGCCGCCGACCCGATCATGCGCGAAATGTTCGACCTGGAGAAGGTTCCCCAAATCACGAATGTGACGTTCTGGCTCAAGAACAACGGGAAAACGTCGGAACGCGGCGAGGACAGCACCCAGGTTCACGTCCGGGCGATCCGCGATCAACATCGCCGCATCGTGGTCCTTATGACTCACAATACAGATGTCGGCGATTCGTTCGAGCGGGAGCGGGAATCGACGGAGTATTCGCGCCTGTTCTCGCCGCCCGGCTATGCGCTCGGAATCAACGTCTTGTTGTATGCGATGACGCAATGAGAAATCCCAAAGCCCAGATCCCAAAGGCCAAATCCCAACAAAGCGAGACTTGGGACTTGGGATTTGGAGCTTGGGATTTGGGATTTTCAACACTATGATCGCCCCGTTTTAGGAGTGGCCGTGTTCGAAAAGGTGTTCCAGGCGCTCTTCTCGTATCGCCCGGTGGTCTTCCAGCAGGGCGATTTTCGCTTCGACATCACGACGGCGTCCTTTGTGGCGGCGGGCATCGCTGCGCTCATCATGGCCGCGGCGATTTTCACCTATCGAACGGTCGGCGCGAAGGGCCGTCCGCGCGACCGGTTCGTGCTGACGGTGCTGCGAATGGCCGCGCTGGCGCTGGTCGTGTTCTGCCTCTTCCGCCCGACGCTCGTCGTCAAGGCCGCCATCCCGCAGCAGAACGTGGTTGCCGTCCTCATGGACGACTCGCGCAGCATGCAGATCGGCGACTGGAACAACAAACCGCGCGCCGAGTTTCTGCGGCAGGAATTGGCGTCCGACACGAGTCCGCTGCTGAAGTCGCTGTCGGAGCGCTTTCTAGTACGGACGTTCCGCTTCTCGTCCACCTCGGGACGCGTAAATTCCGTCAAAGATCTGACCTTCGGCGGATCGCAGACGAAGATCGGCACGGCGCTCGACGGCGTACGCGAAGAACTCGCCGGCCTGCCGGTCGCAGGGATCGTGCTCGTCACCGATGGGGCGGATACCACGGAAGGATCGCTCACCAATACGCTGCTCAATCTGAAAGCGGAAAAGCTCCCGGTCTTTACCGTCGGCGTTGGCAGCGCCAAGCTGCCGCGCGACATCCAGATCGATCGCGTCAGCACGCCGCGCACCGTACTCAAAGGTGCCTCGCTCCTGGTCGACGCGGTCATCACACAGTCCGGATACTCGGGTCAGACGGTGACGCTGGACGTCGAGGACGACGGCCGCATCGTCGGATCGCAGAAAGTGCAGTTCCCCACGGACGGCAGTCCCGCAACCGTGCGCGTGCGCGCGACCGCCAGCGAGCCCGGCCCGCGAGTCTTCACCTTCAAGGTGGCGCCGCAGCAGGGTGAGGTCGTCACACAGAACAACCAGCGCGACTCGCTGGTGGATGTGCGCGACACGCGCGAGAAGATCCTCTACTTCGAGGGCGAGCCGCGCTCGGAAATGAAATTCATCCGCCGCGCGGTCGCGGACGACAAGAACCTCCAGATCGTCACGCTGCAGCGGACGGCAGACAACAAGTTCCTGCGCCTCGACGTTGACACGCCGGATGAACTGCTCGGCGGATTCCCGAAGACGCGCGACGAGCTGTTCGCGTTCAAGGGCCTGATTCTGGGCAGCATCGAGGCGGCCGCCTTCAGCGCGGACCAGCTGCAGATGATTGCGGACTTCGTTGATCGCCGCGGCGGCGGTCTGCTGATGCTCGGCGGTGCACGTTCTTTCGGAGAAGGCGGCTACGGCGGTACGCCCGTCGCCGATGCGCTGCCAGTCCTCATCGATCCGCGTACGCGCCCAGCCGAGCCGACGACCTTCGCCCGCCTGAAGGTGCTGCCGACGCGTGCCGGCGCCGCCCA
>Ga0075425_100005811_pt1 | contig 12862 bp, 9 predicted proteins | sample SoiMethybrSBSTD4_FD_75300 | JGI IMG/M metagenome (GOLD analysis project Ga0075425, IMG submission 75300) | Bulk soil microbial communities from a Populus tree surrounding site in Tennessee, USA - Soil MetaG P. TD hybrid SBSTD4 | ecosystem: Environmental > Terrestrial > Soil > Tree plantation...
ACTTGAACAGAAACGTTCACGAGTTCGCCTCGGCCAAATCCGAATGATGTCGCTTGGATCGAGTAAGAGCCTAGCGATAGAGACGAAAACTCGAATCGCCCCACGCCGTTTGTCTCTCCCTCGCTGACAAGTTTCCTTTTGTCGTCGAGGACTGAAATATGAGCCTTCGGAATTACCGCTCCCGATGGATCGATTACTGTGACCGCGATTGCGCCTGCCATTTGATTCCTCGGAGATATCTGCGCTGACTGAGACGATGGCTCAAGATGTGGCTTTGATGAAGACTGAGCCGGCAAGAACGTGGGGCGGAGCAATGCCGATAGCACTGCTCCAGCCACGAGAGAAGCTCTTTTCACCCGCGTTCGGAATCCTACGGGGCAATCTCTGGTGAGAAGCGTGCCATCGGACCGACGGAATAAACGGGCGCACAACCGGCCTTCGCGTTTCGCCAGTAACTGCTCGATTTCCCGGGCCGTCATGGCAGAGAAGTCATAAACATCGAGTCGGCATTCAGGACAAAAACGAACGCGGTCATCACCCTGCATTCGATTCCAATCTGCGGAGCACGGCGATGCGACTCGAAGGTTTGGCAGCATAGCGCACCTCCCTGTTTAGAACGTGATGGCTCGTGAATCTTGCGGGCTATAAAGCTATAAAACAGGTCGCAACCATATCAACGCCGATGGCAGAACTGGCGATAATCCGGTAAAATCTATGTTTTACCAGTCAACTTCTATTCCATCCGGAGCAGTCATGGCACAAGTTTGCGAGATTTGCGGCAAAGGGCCGCAGTTTGGAAATAACATCAGCCACGCCCACAACGTCACCAAGCGGCGCTGGAACGTCAATCTTCGTCCGGTTCACGCCAGGGTGAAGGGAGCAACCAAGCGCATTCGCGTGTGCACTTCCTGCCTGCGCAGCGGCAAAGTCCAAAAAGCTTGAACCCATTGAGTAATTGGGTAATTTAGTAATTGTGTAATTTACAAGCCGCTCGGAGCGAGGCGTTCAATTACCCAATTTCAAAATCACCCAATTACTCAATCCTTACTGGATCCCCACCAGTTCCACATCAAAGATGAGGGTGGCATTCGGCGGAATGACTCCGGCTGCGCCGCGTGCGCCATAGGCGAGGTCTGGCGGAATCCGCAACTGCCTTTTTCCGCCGACCCTCATTCCCGGGACACCCTCATCCCAGCCCTTGATGACCTGGCCGACGCCCAGATCAAATGAAAATGGCTTGTTAACGGAACTATCGAACTTCTTGCCATTGGTGAGCCATCCGATATAGTGGACCCGCACCGTCTCACCGCGTAGCGCTTTGGCTCCAGCGCCGACCTTGATGTCCCAGTATTGCAGGCCCGAAGGCGTGGCCGTTGGCGGCCCAGTGACCTTCGTAGGACCACCCGTGGTCCGTGCCGCTGCAGGTTTTTTCGCCGACTGCGCCTGCGCGGACGTGACGACGCCGATTGCCACAACGCAGATTGTCAAAACACAGATTGTCACGACAATGACAAAAAAGTTTCTTAGCATTCAGTTCTCCTGGCGAGCAATCACTTGGCGGGCGCGACTGCGATCATGTCGATTTCCACCAGCGCGTTCTTGGGAAGGCGCGACACTTCTACTGTCGACCTCGCCGGTGGCGCTGTACTGAAATACTTGGTGTAGACGGCATTCATCGCGGCAAAGTCGTCCATATTCTTAAGGAACACAGTCGAGCGGATCACATCCTGCATGCCGCATCCGGCCGCCGTCAATATTGCCGAAAGGTTCTGCATTACCCGCTCGGTTTGCGCGGAAATATCTCCATCAACGATTTGCTGCGTTTTTGGATCGAAGGCCACCTGCCCGGCAGTAAAGACCAGGCCATCGGCACGGACGCCCTGCGAATATGGGCCGATCGCTTTAGGGGCATCGGAAGTTGAGATTACTTCACGCATGATCTCATCCGGTTGCAGATTTTAGATCTGCAATGTGCATCTTTTCACACTTTCTGAAGTCTTTGCACATCGTGTACGCCGGGGATCTTTCTCACCCCGTTAATGATTCCTTCAAGGTGCTTTAAATCCACGATCTCTATCACCACGTCGACATGGGCCTGGCCACTCGCCGTCTTAGCTTCAATGTTTCTGATATTAGTCTTGCTGTCGCTTATGACTGCTGTGATCTGCTTGAGCATGCCGAAGCGGTCATCACAAAAAACTGTGAGTTTGATGGGGAAGGAATCGGGAACGCCCTCCTCCTTGCCCCACTCGACATCAATCTTGCGCTCCGGCTCATACATCAGGTTAAGCACATTCGGACAATTCAGGGAATGCACCGCGACTCCCTTGCCCCGAGTGACATACCCCACGACGTCCTCGCCGCGAATGGGATTACAACACCGGGCGCGATAGACCAGCAGATCGCCATGCCCTTTAACGCGGATCGCATTGCTGTGGTCTCCGCCGAAGACGCGACGCATTACGCTGCCGATTCCAGAGTCTTCTTCGGCAGGAGCCTGGCTGGCGTCGGCCGCGGGCGAGAGTTTCCCCAGTACCTGTCGCGCTGAATATTTTCCGTAGCCAATACCGGCCATCAGGTCATCGGGCTGGCCCAGGCCGTATTCAGAAGCGATCCGCTGAAAGTCACTGTCTTTGATGTCTTTCAGCGAAATACGATATTTACGCGCTTCCTTGTCAATCAGCTTGCGTCCAATTTCAACGGCCCGCTCGCGTTGATGAATATTGAGCCAATGCTTGATTTTGTTCCGCGCTCGCGATGAGCGGACCACCGCCAGCCAATCGCGGCTGGGCTTGTGCCCGGGCTGGGTGATGATCTCGACAATGTCTCCGCTGTGCAGCTTGTGGCGCAGCGGCACCATGCGGCCGTTAACTTTGGCTCCGACACAATTGTGGCCGACCTCGGTGTGGATGGTGTAAGCAAAATCAATCGGCGTAGACTCTCGCGGTAAAACGACCACTTTGCCTTTGGGAGTGAAGGTGTAGACCTCTTCGGGGTAGAGGTCGATTTTTAAAGTTGATAGAAACTCGCTGGGATCAGAAACGTCGCGCTGCCACTCCACCACCTGCCGCAGCCACGCCAGACGCTGCTCGTCTTTCGCAGAGACCGGCCCGTCTTTGTATTTCCAGTGAGCGGCGATGCCTTCTTCCGCCATGCGGTGCATCTCTTCGGTGCGAATCTGGATTTCAAAGCTCGTGCCTTCGTCGGTGATGACCGATGTGTGCAGCGATTGATACAAATTCGGCCGCGGCATGGCGATGAAGTCTTTGATCCTTCCAGGCACCGGGCGCCACACGTTGTGAACGATCCCGAGAACTGCGTAACAGTCCTGAACCGAGCGCGTAATCACGCGCATAGCGTACAAGTCGTAGACCTGGTCTACCGATATACGCTGCTTAACCAGTTTTTTGTGAATGCTGTAGACGCGCTTGATCCGGCTCTCGACTTTGGCGGTAATGCCCGCTTCTTTAAGCTTGTCGCGAAGGGTGTGCTCGACACTGCTTAGGAACTGCTCACCCTTTTTCCGTCGCGCCTCGACCGCCTCCTGCACCTGCTGATAGCCGATCGGGTCGAGATAACGGAACCCCAGATCTTCCAGCTCGCCGCGGATTTTTCCCATCCCCAGGCGATGGGCGATTGGGGCATAAATGTCGAGCGTCTCCTGCGCGATTTTTTGTTGTCGGTCCGGCAGAAGATGCTCGAGGGTACGCATATTGTGCAGCCGGTCGGCGAGCTTGATGAGCACCACGCGAATGTCATCCACCATGGCCAGCATCATCTTGCGCAGGTTCTCCGCCTGCTGCTCTTCGCGCGATGAAAAATCAATCTGGCTGATTTTCGTGACGCCTTCGACAATGTGCGCTACCTGCTCGCCGAATTCTTTGCGGATATCGACGATGGTGACCGAGGTGTCCTCGACCGAATCGTGCAGCAGGCCGGCCGCGACAGCGACCCCGTCCATCTTCATCTCTGAAAGGACGAGAGCGACCTCCAACGGATGTATGAGGTAGGGCTCACCCGACGCGCGGTGCTGTCCGGCATGGTTCTTCTGCGAATATTCGTATGCCTTGCGTACCAGCTCGAGGTCGTCATTGGGGCGGTTCTCGCGCATGTGCCGCATCAGCTCCCGGAACTTGGTCACGGTGAGCACGTTGGTCGCGATTTGGTCGCGCAGCGTTGTCATTGGTGTGGCGCGGGCGCCCCGCCCGCGATCAGCGAGTGCACCAACCGAACCGCGTCCGGTGGCCTGTTTCCCTTGTTTCTGATTATATCGGCGATTCGGCGAAGCCCGCCGCAACGGCTCTGGAATAGCCGCTCAATTTAAGAACAACAAAGCAGCAATCGGCAGCTGCCACTGCTTTCGCCGGTCGCGGCTTCTAATGCCTCTGCTTGAGCCTCCACGGTTTTCGCCGGTCGCCACAAACGGGAAGGGCACGAGTTTACTCGTGCCGACCTAGCGTAACCATCGAGCGGCTTTAGCCGCTGAGGGTAGAATTCTCGAATGTCTCGCATCGCAATCAGCGGCGCCTCCGGGTTGATCGGCTCTGCCCTAGTCGCGTCGTTCGAATCGCGCCGCAACCAAGTTACACGCCTGGTTCGGCGACTGCCTCAATCATCGACTGAGCTTCAATGGGATCCCATGCGCGAGATTCCGCCGCAACTGGTTTCAGGCTTCGACGCGGTCATTCATCTCTCCGGCGAGAACATCGCGGGACGCTGGACCGAAGCCAAGAAGCGCCGCATTCGCGATAGTCGAATCGTGAGCACGCAAAATTTATCGCAAGCGCTGACTTCGGCCGAAAAGAAACCAGGCGTGTTCATTTGCGCGTCGGCGATCGGCTACTACGGAAACCGTGGAGATGAAATCCTGACCGAGGGAGCCCCATCAGGCAGCGGTTTCCTGGCTGAAGTGAGCCGCGAATGGGAATCTGTCACAGCGCCCGCTGCAGACGCCGGCATTCGTACGGTCAATTTGCGCATTGGGATCGTACTCAGCCGCAACGGTGGTGCGCTGACGCAAATGCTTTTGCCCTTTCGCTTAGGTCTGGGCGGGAGAGTCGGCAATGGACGCCAGTGGTGGAGCTGGATACAAATCGACGATTTTGTAGCCGCAGTCCACCGGATTGCGGACAATCTCTCCCTGAACGGCCCCGTGAACATGACTGCGCCGAATCCGGTGACCAGCGCCGATTTCACCAAGACTCTGGCGAAAACGTTGAAGCGCCCTGCAGTCCTGCTCTTGCCTGCTTTTGCCGCAAAGCTAGCGTTCGGAGAGTTCGCCGAAGAAGGCTTACTTGCCAGCGCGAGAGTCGAGCCGAAGAAGCTGCTCGAAAGCGGATTTAAGTTTCGTTATTCGGAGCTTGCTGCCGCGCTCTCGGAACTGCTGAAGAAAGACAAATAATCCAGCGCCCGGTCCGCTAAGAACTTCACTTTCCCCGCACCTTTGCGAATGCTTCCACCCGCTCACGCACGCTCAATACATGCTTGGGCAGCGGCAATCGGCTGCCCTCTTCGAGAATGGGAATCAGCTTGTCGAACTCCGGGCCAGAATGTGATCCGGTGATCACGATACGGATGGGGTGGAACAACTCCTTCCCCTTGGCTCCGGTCTCGGCCTTGACTTCGTTCACAATTTTTTTAAACTGCTCAGCCGTTAGCTTGGCCTCGCATGCCGATTCATGTTCCAAAATCTTGGAAGCAAACCGGGTGAGCACGGCATCGGTATTTGGCAGCGCAAGCACCTCAGCGTTGTCGGGCGCGGCCAGTGCGGATTTCGCATCGTAATTGAAGATGAGCGCTGCCCGCTCGGGCAATTGATCCAACCGATCGACAGACGGGACGAGAAGCCGGGTTACGTGGCCGAACCAGCCTGCCAGATCTGGAGATTCGGACGAGACAACCGTCCCGTTCTTCTGCGCTTCCGGCTCTCCAATAAAACTCTTGAAGTATGGAAGCGCCAGCTTCTCGATCCGTTCTGGCGAATTTTCTTTTATGTAGTGCCGGTTCAGCCAGTACAGCTTCTCCATATCGAAGATCGCGGGAGACGGCGTGACGCGCTCAAGAGAAAATTCTTTGACCAGCTCCTGCAAAGAGAAAATCTCCCGCGTGCCGCCTGGTGGCGCCCATCCCAGCAGGGCTAGATAATTCACCAGCGCTTCGGGCAGCACCCCCATTTCACGAAAATTCGCAATAGAAGTCGCGCCGTGACGTTTTGAAAGCCGTTCACGGTCTGCGCCTAGGATCGTGGACAGGTGGGCAAACTCCGGCACCGGCCAACCTAACGCTTCATACAATGCAACTTGTTTTGGGGTATTAGAAAGATGATCGTCTCCGCGAATGACGTGTGTGATTTTCATCAGCGCGTCATCGATCACGACCACGTAGTTGTAAACCGGCATTCCTGACGAACGCAGGATGATGGGATCACTCACGACTTCGTTCGAGAACTCGACCTCCCCGTGAACGATATCGTGAAAGCGAATCGGGTGCTCGGGAATGCGTAGACGGATCGCACAAGCTTCGCCTGCCGCACGGCGCCGTTGTGCTTCCGCCGGATCAATCGCGCGGCACTTGCCGGAGTAAATCGGCTGACGGTGCTCCACCGAAGCGCGCTCCCGTTCGTGCTGCAGTTCCTCTTCAGTGCAGAAGCACAAATACGCCTTGTGCTCACTCAGCAGCCGTTCCGCGTGCTCACGATAAATCGCCAGCCGGTCGGATTGCCGATACGGGCCGAACCCGCCGCCGACGTCCGACCCTTCATCCCAATCAAGCCCCAGCCACTTGAGATCGGCAATCAGCTGATCTTCAAAACGCGCCTCGCTGCGGTCCACGTCGGTGTCTTCGATGCGCAAGACCATGGTTCCGCCTTTTTGCCTCGCAAACAGCCAATTGAACAGAGCCGTGCGGGCGTTGCCGACGTGAAGATGTCCGGTGGGAGACGGAGCAAAACGCACGCGAACTGTGGGATTAGCGGCCATCGAAAGATGTTAGCAGAGGGATCGTGACCAGACAGCGCTGTTCAGGGAAAGATATAGCGAAGCGAAAACGCGCGCACCCACATCTCCGACCAGCCTTCTCATGTGAGGCGATACCACTCATCGACTCGCGCGCGCCGCGCCTTCTCCCTCGCTCACCGGCGCTAGTCAGAAAAGATTATGGCTGCTTGCGCGCCGTATTGATGCGAAGCGAGGGGAAAGTGTCGAGAGATATTGGAAAACTATGGATATCCAAACCTAGCTTTGAGAACGCATGGCCATATTCACGTGTATGCCGGAAGTCGGAAATGACTGCGAGTCCTCCAGGTTTCAACCCCCGCGCGATTTTCCCTGCAAGCCTGAGCTCTCCTGGGTACGTTATAGATATTGTGTAAGCACAGGTTCGAAAGGACGACATCGAAGCAATTCAGAAGGTACGCGCGCGCTCAGCAGTACCGACGCGGCACGCGCTTTGAAATTGCGCACAGGATTTCGTAAGGAATGGTGTGGGCCAGTTCGGCGTGTTCGCGTGCGTCCACGTTGAGACCATCGCAGGAGCCGAGCAGAATAACTTCATCGGCCACGGAAACGCCGGGAATGCCGGTGACGTCAGCCAGAGTTAAATCCATGGAGATTCGTCCCACAATCGGCGCGTAGTGTTCGCGAATAATCACCCGGCCGCCGTCAGATAGTCCGCGATTCAGACCATCCGCATATCCCACCGGCAGAACTGCAATTCTTGCCGGCGCTTTGGTCACGTAAACACCGCCGTAGCCCAGCGCCTGGCCGGCGCGCACATCACGTACAGAAAGAATTCGCGTCTTCCAGGTCAGCACCGGTTTGAGAGGAAGCCGCAGCCCCTTGCCGCTCACCATTCGTCCGGCACGCTCGAACGGGAGATGGTACCCGTACAAAGCCAGCCCAGGGCGCACCATGGTGTTCCAGCTCTCGTGATGCGAAATTACCGCCGAAGTATTCGCGGCGTGCACGAACTCGGGATCGAAGCCATATTCGCGCACCATTTTTCGTGCCGCTTCAAAGTCCCGTAACTGCGCCTGGACCGACGGGGCGTCGAGCACCTCGGAAGACGCAAGATGAGTGGCAACACCTTCAAGCTTGAGATGGCGAGACGACTTGAGCGCCTCTAACACCTGCGGCAACTCCTCTATCGCCGCGCCCAGCCGACCCATGCCAGTGTCAATCTTGAGGTGCAGCGCATGCTGGCCGACACCAACTCGAGCGGCTGCCTTCTCTAGTAAGTCAATTTGACCGACCTCCCAGATTGTAGGCGTCAGTCCCAGGCGCACAATCTCTTCTTCTTCGCCACGCCAGAAGCCGGTCATTAATAAGATTCGAGTGTCGATTCCTGCTTCACGCAGCGGAATGGCTTCATCGAGAGAAGTAACGCCGAGCCAGGTCGCACCTTCCTGCTCGAGCGCTCGCGAACACTCAACTGCGCCGTGTCCGTAAGCGAAAGCCTTAACCACCGCACAGATGGTCACCTGCTGGCCGATATAGTCCTGAAGCGTGCTGTAATTGTGGCGGAGATTGGGCAGCGAAACTTCCGCCCAGGTCGGCCGTGTCGCAGTGCGCTTCGCGATTTCAATGGTTGCCACTGTGGCGATTATAGTTCGCAGACCCGGCCTGGACAGGTTACTGGGGTGCCACTCCAGGCATGCCCCCCGCTGGCCCCACTCAAGATTATGTTTTTGGCCAAAGCCGAGACTGCCAGCTCGACAGGCTCTGTCCTAGCGATTGAGGATGAAGTTAACCGTGACTTGTGTTTCCACTTCCAAGGGTTCTCCATTCAGATAATAGGGCCGGTATTTCCATTGCCGCACTGCATCATAGGCTGCATGCGTAAGCATTGGATGACCGCTGACGACTTCGGCCCGCTCGATCATTCCTGATCGACTGATGAATGCTCTGATTACTACCGTTCCCTGGACCCCAACCTGTCGCGCGATGCTCGGGTACACAGGCTCGACTCGATGGACTAAATTTCCTTCCATCATCGCGGAGATACGAAGTGGGCGGATGGTTGCGATGGGTTGCGGAACCGGGCGAGTGAGAACGCTCTCAATTGAGCCGTCGATGCCTTGTCTCGTCCCCATCAAGTCGCCCAACGGCGGTGCCTGCGTAACTTCGTTCTCAGTGGTGTTCTGGGTCTGATGGAAGACGAACCTCGAACTGTTCACGACTATTGCGTTCGCGTGAAAAATTCCACCGGGTCGACCGGGACTGTGGCTCGTCTCGGGACTAACATCTCCGAGCGGTGTGGGTAAAAATATCCTCCTTGGCACAAGGGCTTCAGGAAGACTTTTTGGATTTAGCAGCGGGACAACCAGGCCGACGGCGACGATCGTAGCTTGTACTGTGAATGAAACCATTGCCGTCCAGCGGCGCTCAGTGTGCTCGCGAATAGATTCGAGTCCTGCAAACATGGTGTCTTCTCCTCAATCGTGCATGCGGATAAAGACACCGCTGCGGCGCTGCGAGCACCGTGCCGGCAAAAAAATAAAGCCGTGATTTGATCACGGCTTTGGGAACTAAGTTCTGAGAACTGGTGTCGCTATTTGGCTGGAGGAGTGGTTGTCGCAGGCTTACTTGTCGCCGGAGCTGCGGGTTTTAACGTCGACCCTCCGGGCCTCGAAGTTCCTCCGGTGCCTGCTGGCTTCGCACCACCAGCTCGGGGCGCAGGTGGCGCAACACCGGATTGCGCATTATAGGCGTCGACTACCGGCTTGGTGATGTCCATGGCCGGTCCAGCCCAAAGCACCAGGCCTTGTGGCCAGGGCTGAGAGGTATCCAAAATCATTCCCAGTCCATTTTCATTGGCATACTTCATGATCACCGGCGCCAGTTTCTGCAGAATGCGCTGGCCGATTTCGTTCTGCTGCGTCTGAAAATCCTCGCGGGCATCCTGGGCGGCGCGATCCAGCGCTTTCTGTTTGACTTCGACCTGTCGCTGCAACTCAGGCTTGGTGTCATCAGTCGCGGTATTAGCCTTCTTCTTCAAGGCTTCGAGCTCGTCATTCTGGGTTTTGAGTTCGTTGCTCTTGGGCTCGAACTTCTTGCTCAACGTATCCATGTCGCGCTGGCCTTCGTTGCTGGCGAAAATTGCCTGCTCAACGTTGATAGCGGCAATTCCTTTTGCGTTTGGATTCGTCGTAACCGCCGGGGGGTCGCTGGCAGCGCCCGGTGCAGACGGGAGAGCGGCAGAAGAGCCAGTGCTGGTTTGGGCCGAAGCTGCTGACGCGATCAGCATAGCCGCGGCCATCAGGGAAAACACAAACTTGGGTTTCATGAGATTAGCTAAACTCCTTGGAGAAGCTCCTGTTTTTTCAGACGCGAATTTTTCAGAACCGGAACCCTGGTCACACCGCTACTCCTCGCCGGGTTGAGGCGAGCCGATTCAGGCTGATCCGTTCAAACTGGGAGCGCCGTGTACGCACAAGCACCATCGGCAACTCTAAGGGTGTGATGCTAACCATTATAGAAACACACTCTTCTCAGCGTCAATCGGGCTAGAACGTCGTTCCCACGGTAAACCTGAAAGTTTTGCGCGGTTCGTGCAGCAGGTACTGCGGCGAGAAGGAGTTCTTATAAAGTTGATAGCTGAATTCCCCCGCATCGCAGTTCACTCCTGGGCACCCCGGGAACATACCGCGCGTGACCGGGACCGGCGCCTGCGAAAGCTGGTTCAGCCGCACCGGGTTGTAAGCCCAGTAGATTCGGAAAGGCGCGTTCACAACCGGCAGGAAAACCTGCAGTTCAATTCCCGTAGAAGCTCGCGGTTGCCAGCTGGCATTGCCTTGAATTGCCAAATTCTGGCTGAATTGGAAATTTTGCTGGAAGCGAGTATCGCACTCGTGGGTGATTGGGTCTTGAACCGGGCAGCCATAGGGCAATTGATTGATTGCCGCTAGCTGGCCGTTGTTGATGCGCAATTGCGAGCGGCGAACAATCGGATCAAAACCAAAATCGAAGAATGGCGCTATGCCGACCGGGCCGGCAATGGTGATGCGGTATTCCGCATTGGCCACCAACTCCAAATCGCCTCCAGGGAACGTGATCTGGTCGACGGGAATGCGCACCGTGTAGGGGCCGGCTAAAGGGTTCGCCGGATCTTTCGGAACGATGGTGCCGTCACGGTTGCGAAGTGGCACACTCGTGGCTGTGGGCAGAAACGCAATCGGCGACACTGAGCGGATATCGAAGCCGCGGAGATCGTTCTCTCCTCCTGCATAGAAGCGTTGAAATGGTGGCGCTACAAGGCCGCCGTAACCCGACAAGAAGGAACCGAGGAAGTGGAAGCCCACCGCATTTCGGTGGTTCTGCACCGGAATGTAATGTTTGTACTCGAAGATCGGACGCACGGTGCGGACGGTACCGCCCAGGCCGGAAATCTCTCCACCAGTAAAGATCGAGCTCCCCGAGTGCGGGTACAAAGACGCGTCCAGGGAATTCTTTGTGTAGCTGAACAGAAGTTTGCTGGTCACAATTCCGTTCAGAGAGTTGGGCCCACTGATGCCGCTGAAAGCCAGGAAGTTGAACAGGTTCTTCGAAGCCGTGGTTAGCGCGACCAGCGAGGAAACGTCGTAGGAGTAGGTGAGACCAAGGCGCTTGAATGAGTGATGCAAGGGATATGAGGTCGTTAGCGAAAATCCCTTGCTCGATTGCGTGTAGTTCTGCAGGCTCTGCAACTGGGCCTGCGAAAGGTTGAGGACCGTTCCCGACACCAGCGCGCTCTGTCGCGCCTGGTCGAAGCTGATTTTGTTGCCATAGACCGTAAAGCCAGCGGTCAGGGGACGATCGAACAGATAGGGTTCCGTGAAGCCAAACATGATGCTGCGTTCAAGGCTGCCGATATTGGCTTGAACACTGAGGGTCTCGCCCAAGCCAAGGAAGTTGTTGGTCGTGTAGCTCAGACCAATAAACGAGCCGGCCAGACCGCTCACGCCGCCGGAAAGGCCGATCTGGTTCTTGCCTTTCTCTTTCAGCTTCAGAGTCAGGTCCACAGTGCCGCCTTTTTCGTCGAGGTGGCGATCCGTGACTGCCGGATCATCGGGCTTAATCTGGTCAAAGTACCCCAGCTGATTCAGCCGCTGAATACTGAGCTTCCAAAGCTGTTCGTTATACAGCTGGCCTTCTTCCAGAATGAGCTCGCGGCGGATGACCTTGTCGCGCGTTGTGGTGTTCCCTTGAAACTCAATGCGGCGAACCGAGAACTGCTTGCCTTCGTCAATTTCGACTTCCCACGAGACCATTTTCTTTTGCTCGTCAAAGCTGGGCGTAGGAATAGGCGCGTAGTTAATGAAGCCCTGAGTTCCATAGGCTGTTTTCAGATTCTCCAGGCCCTTCGCGAACTTCTTGCGATCGAATACATCGCCATCTTTGATCGCGAAAAGCCCACGCAAGGCTTTGCTGTTCGGGATGCTCTTGTTTCCCTTGAAGGTAATGGCGCCCAGCCGGTATTGATCGCCTTCGTCAATCGGAATGGTGATGTCCATGGCTTTGCCGGGACCGTGCTGGACCAGAGGAATATGGAAGCCAGTGTGCCCGGTGTCACGGATTTTCGTGATCGGTTCGCCAATGTTGGCTTTGAAGTATCCGCGGTTCTGTTCCGCCTCGCGCACCAGTTCTATGTCGTCATCAAGTTTGGTCGCGTCGTAAGTTTTGGCAAACAGGTTCTCCAGGAAAATCGAGTGGGGAACTCCTATCGGCTTCATGAAGTGCATGGCGCTGCGCAGTTCGCGGCTCGTCACATGACGGTTTCCCTGGAACCTGATCTTACCCACTTTGACCTTTGGGCCTTCGCGGACCACAAAGGTGATTCCAACGGACGAAGGCGGAATCGGACGGACCTCAGTTCTTATGGTCGAAAA
>Ga0075425_100005812_pt1 | contig 12862 bp, 12 predicted proteins | sample SoiMethybrSBSTD4_FD_75300 | JGI IMG/M metagenome (GOLD analysis project Ga0075425, IMG submission 75300) | Bulk soil microbial communities from a Populus tree surrounding site in Tennessee, USA - Soil MetaG P. TD hybrid SBSTD4 | ecosystem: Environmental > Terrestrial > Soil > Tree plantation...
GCGTCCCATTGTTCGTGCAGTTGCGCTCGGCAACTCATGGCTCACAAGGAACGATAGTCATTCTGGGAGCGTACCTGCCGAAGCGGCTAGATACCGGACTCGAATTGACCATCCTGCCGACGATCACCTGGATAGATGGGCGACAAATGCGCGCGATGTTCGGGGTCAGCGCAAGCACAACGGAAACGAGCGCATTTCCTCCCTACAACCCGGGCGGCGGGTGGCAGGACGCGTCGATCGAGGTCGTCGGCGACTGGCACGTCTCGGGCAATTGGCATCTCACGGTCTCATTTGCGTATCAACGGTTGCTTGCGAGCGCTGCGCGCAGCCCACTCGTGCAAACGGCAAACCAGCCAAGTGCGCTCGTGGGCGTGCTCTTCGCGTTCTGACGTAAGGTTGTCGACAGGTACGAGTGCTAGCCTCTTTCACTGCGCATCAATGTGCACCGTGCGCAATGCAACGCGCACTGGCGACATACGTTTCGGAGGCGGCCGATGGCCAGCGACAGCATAGAAGCGGTGCTGCAGGAGGATGCACCGCGCGCGGAATACTCGATCGAGCAGACGGTCGCAACCATGCGCCGGGCTTTGATCGAGAACTATGGAATCGATGACCCCAACCTTTCCGAGGAGGCTGAAATTTCCGCGCTGGGCCTCGACTCGTTGAGCTTTGTCGAGTATGCGTTCGACCTCGAAACCGCGCTCCACGTGAAGTTCGACGACCTGCCGCGCGACATCACGACAATCGGCGACTTTATCCGCTTCGTGCACAGCGAAGTGATTCGCCAGAGCGACGGCCAGCCGAGGGATTGAATATGGCCCGGCCGTCGGTCATGGTCACCGGCATGGGTGTAGTGTCGGCGATCGGTTGTTCAGTCGGCGCGTTTTTTCACGCACTCGTGTCGGGCCGCTCCGGCGTTCGCCCGCTCGCCGGCGAGGGCGGACTGCCCGTCGCGAGCGTGGAGTTCGATGTCAAGGCGCATTTTCCGCTCGCCCACGCGCGTACGCTTGACCGTTTCGCGCAGTTGGGTTTGGTGGCGGTAGACGAAGCCGTGTTGCAATCGAAGCTGCAAAAGGCCGATTTACAAGGACCCCGCGTGGGGGTGTATTTCGGTTCGGGGCTTGGGGGAGCCACCGCCATCGACGACGCCTACCGGTCGTTCTTCGCACCGGAGGGTCGCGTCAATCCCATGACGGTGGTGCTCACCATGGCTAATGCGGCCGCCGCGCACATATCGATCCGTTACGCAATCCGCGGACCTTCGCTCACGTATTCGGTTGCTTGCGCCTCGTCAGCGGTAGCGATCGGCGAAGCATTTCGCGCGATACGCGACGGCTACATCGACGTCGCGATCGCCGGCGGTGCCGAATCGATCATCACGCCTGGAAGCCTTGCAAGCTGGAAGGCGATGCGTGTGCTGGCAACGCCCGACGCGAGCCATCCCGAGGCGGCATGCCGGCCATTCTCCGCGGACCGCACGGGACTCGTCGTTGGCGAAGGAGCGGGCGCCCTGGTTCTCGAATCGAGCGAGCACGCGAAGCGCGGCGGTCGAGCGCCGCTTGCCGAAATCGCCGGCTATGGCATCGCGAGCGATGCAACCAACCTTGCCAAACCCGACGCCGACGGTCAGGCGCAGGCGATGTCGGCAGCCCTCGTCGACGCCATCGCGCAGCCGTCGGACATCGGCTACATCAACGCCCACGGCACCGCAACGCCGACCGGCGACGTCGTCGAGACTGAGTCAATACGCAAGGCGTTCGGCGCGACAGCCGATCGCATTCCGGTGTCGTCGACCAAAGCGCTGCACGGCCATCTGCTCGGCGCCTCGGGCGCAGTCGAGCTAATCGCTGCACTCATGGCATTGCGTACGGGAACGATACCGCCGACGTGCCATCTTGAAGAGCGCGACCCGCAGTGCGATCTCGATTACGTTCGCGAGGGCGCCCGGCGAGCGCGCGTGGACGCGGTGATGTCGAACTCTTTCGCTTTCGGGGGTACGAACGCCGTTCTTGTCGCCCGCCGCGCTTCAGCGAGCTAACGACATCCAATGCTGCGCTTCGAGATACTGCAAGACCGCATCGAGCGAGCCATACGGCCGGAATGTGACGCGGCGTCGCGCGAGCTCGGTGGCGAGCGAGTCCTTGGCGAAGACGACGTCGGCGACGAGTGCGGGACAGACATCGGAAAGCCCGTCTCCCACGAAGATACGAGGCCGTGCCGCAACCGCGCGCAAGTGCTGCGCCTTGCAATGGGCGCACCGCTCGCAGGCGGCGTCGCGAAGCGGAAACCGCGGCTGCAATCGACCGTCGGCGCAAAAAAGTTCGTTCGCGGATACCCGCATCCCGCCGAGGCGCTTCGTCCGCAAAATCGCCTCGATCAGCGGCACGAAGTTGTCGCTCACGATGTGGACGTCGATTCCACGTTCGCGCGCCCATTGCACGATGTTCGGGAATGCGGGGTCGATTACAGTCGTCGCAACGAACTCGCACAGTTCGCTGAGCGATGCGCGCAGGTCACCCACCTGACGCTCGAGGCAGTCCACCGTCGTCATTGCGCCGGCTTGCCATTGTGCTTCCCACGCGCGCCAGGCCTCGCTCGCCGAGTACCGCTCGACGACGCGATCGAGCACATCGCCCTGCGTGACGGTGTTGTCGAAGTCGAAGAACAGCACCGGCGCCGCACTATGCACGTTCCGCCTCCCGTGTGTGGGCTCTCGCGATCGATGTGCAGAATTCGGTCATCGCGGCAGCGACCTGCGCCCGATCGCGGTCGGCGGTGATGACGTGATAAGAATCCGCGAACATCACCAGCTTCGTTTGCTGCGAGTTCACGTGCTCGATGATGTAATGCGCATTGCGCGGGCTCGTGGCGTCGTCTTCCGCGGCTTGCAGGACGAGAAGCGGCGCCCGCACCTGTGGCAGCGTGCGCTTGCACAGCGCGATCAGGTGCCGCATCTCGCAGAACAAGCGCAAAGGGAAATGCGCGTAGCCGAACTGGGCGGGATCCTCGTCTGCGCCAACCTTTGCCCGTTCGTACGACATGGCGACTTTCCGTCGCAGCGCCGGATCCTTGAGCCCGTAGGGTGGTTGCTCACGCAGGTAGATGAAGTGCTTTATCGGAACGTAATCGGCAAGCGCGATGAGACGGTGGGACCATGGCACGTTCCAGCCGTCGTAGAAGAGGGTCGGCGACAAGGCGATCACGCCTGCGATGTCATCGGGGCTCTCCGCCGCGAGAATGAGCGAGAGCACCGCGCCGAGCGACAGCCCGCCGACCACCAGCGCAGCGTCTTCGCGTTTCGCGCGCACACTTGCGGCGCGCAAGTGCGCTCGTGCGCTATCGAGCAGCTGACGCCACGACGTACGAGCGAGGATTGCGAGCGGCTGCCCGTGATTAACAAGGCGCGGACACTCGACGCTCACCGCGCCACGCCGGTGGGCAAAGTGCGCGATGTAAGCGAACTCCGTCGGCGTTCCGGTCAATCCGTGCAGGAGCAGCAGGCGGCAATTCTCGCTACCCTCGAGCCCGATTTCGTTACGAGGCTCCGGGACTGCGGTGCGGCCGCGAAGCCACGCCCATTCCATCTTCATCGCGTGCTCCGCAGGCGCATGTTCACTTTCAAATCCCTTCACATTGCACCATGACCGCTTCCAACGAGCGCCCGAGATCCGCCGTTGCCGCGGACGAAGGAACGCTTCTCGAGTTGGAGAATCGCGTCTGTTCGCACGGCGACACCGTTCACTATGCCGAAACGCCGAAGATCTTCGAGCGTTGCGCCGGCAGCTATTTGTACGATCTGCACGGCGCCGAATACCTCGACTTGCAGATGTGGTACTCGGCCGTAAACCTTGGTTACGCCAACCCGGCGGTGACGTCGGCGTTGCGAGCGCAAATCGACCGGCTGCCGCAGCTCGCCTGCCAATACCTCCATCGGGAGAAAATCGAGCTTGCGGCCATGATATGCGAGAGCGTGGAGCGGGCTTTCGGCACGCGCGGTCGCGTTCACTTCAACGTCGGCGGGTCGCAGGCGATCGAAGACGCGCTGAAGCTCGTGCGCAAGCACACACGCCGCCAGCGAATGCTCGCGTTCCAGGGCGGCTATCACGGACGCACGCTCGCGGCGTCGGCGATTACGTCGTCGTACAGGTACCGGGAGGCGTTTGGCGAGTTTGCGGACCGCGGCGAGTTCCTGCCGTTCCCGTATACGTTCCGGTCGCCGTTCGTCGGCGACGCGAAGCGCACGGAAGACCATTGCGTACGCGAGTTCGAGCGCCTGTTCGAGCACGAGTACACCGGCGCATGGAACCCGAAGACGGGCCGGTCGGAATTCGGCGGGTTGTTCATCGAGACTGTGCAGGGGACGGGCGGGTACATCGTCCCGCCGCGAGGCTATTTCAAGCGCATGGCGGCGATCTGCCGCGAACACGGCATCCTGATGGTCGACGACGAAATCCAGATGGGGTTCTACCGAACGGGCAAGATGTGGGCAGCTGAGCACTTCGACATCCAGCCGGACATCATCGTGTTCGGCAAAGCTCTGACCAACGGCATGAATCCCATCTCCGGAATCTGGGCACGCGAGGAGTTGATTTCGCCTGCGAAGTTCGGGCCGGGTTCGACGCATTCGACATTCGCATCGAATACGTTGGGCACCGCGGCGGGCCTTGCCGTGATGAAGGTCTTCGCGGCGGGCGAATACGAGCGCAAGGTGCACGACAGCGGGGCGTACTTCCTCGCGGGGCTGCAAGCACTCAAGACCCGTCATGCCGAGATCGGCGACGTCGATGGCCTGGGCCTCGCGCTTCGCATGGAAATGTGCGAGGCCGACGGGCGCACGCCGAGCCGACGCATAGCGGATCGAATGTTCCAGATCGGGCTCCAGGGAGGGCACGAAGTCAACGGCCAGACCATGGGCCTCGTCCTCGACATCGGCGGCTACTTCAAGAATGTCATCACGCTCGCGCCGTCGCTGGACATCACTCGGCAAGAGATCGACCTTGGCCTCGCCGCCTTGGAGGTAATCCTCGACAAGGCCAAGCAATAGGGCAGCCGCATTCAACGGGTGCGCGTCCACGTCTCGGTACGCCCGAAAATCTCGAGGCCGACGAATCCGCGCAAACGCAATTGCTTGCCGTCCGAAGAGGGCGTGACGACGACCTCGTAGATGCGCCCTTCCCCCGGATCGAGAGCCGTGCCGCGAAAGCGACCGTCGATCGCGTCGGCGCTTACATCGAGGATCGATAGCCCGCGGATCCGATGTCCCCTTTCCTTGCCGCTGCATTTCTCGCAGACGGGGTCGGCGTCCCCGTCGAGAGCGGTGAACAATTCGGCGATGCGCCCGCGCAGACGCGATCCTTCGCCCACGATCTCTATCACGGCCCGCGGCTGGCTGGTGGCTTCGTCGTAGGTCGTCCAGCGGCCCACGATCGCGACTCCAGATGCGACTGCCGGGCCAACGGCTAAGAAGAGCAGCGCGAGGCAGCGGCGCGCGAGTGCAGTCATTGCTTGTTCGCTTCGGGATGGGCCCTCAGGTACTCGCACAGCTGCGGGTCGAGAGTCTCCCACCGAATGCGCTTGCCGACCGCGCGGTACACGCGGTTCATCAGCATATTGCGGTGCTCGCAGAAATTCCAAAGCGGCACAAGCGTATGCCCGAGATCGAGCTTGCCCATGTAGCCGGTCTGCCCCGACTGCATCACCGTTGCACGGGTACTGCAGGCCCAGTCGTAGGCTTCCGCAAACAGCCGGAAGTACAGATAGCCGCCCGTCCCGGCTTCATAATCGATGCCGATGAATTGATTGACGACACGTTCTCCGAGATTCAGCAAGAGCATGAATGCGACCATCTTTCCGGTGCCGGTGTCGCGCTGTATGACGAATGTCGACTCGTCGCATGCGGCGATGTTCGAAAAAAACTCCGGCGTAAGGCGCTCGAACTTCGTCGCGCCCCGCTTATACGTCTGCCAGAAGAGCGCAAACACTTCCGCGATCTCTGCCGGGTTGGGTCGGCGGACGACGCTGCTGGTAGTCCCAATCTTCGCCGCTCCTCGCCGCAACTTGTTGTTGATTCGCCAGCGACGGTCGGAACGCAACGTTGCGAGGAATGCCTGGTATCCGCCCGGCATGAGAGGCATGACCGTGCCTGGATACGATACGGTCGAAAAGACCCGTCCCGATCTCGTCAATTCATCCAGCGCTCCGCGGTCGGCGGCGGGGAACTCCTTCCACACCAGCATCGTCGCGCGCAGACTCTTCGCCTTCTTGCATGCCTCGCGGTGGATGAAGTGAACGAATGGCCGGAGCGAGCGACCGCGAACGAGGCCGACATGTCCCTCCTCGATGGCAACGCCGCCGATGAAGAATGTTCGTTGAAAGGCGAGCCAGCGCAGCGGGCCTCGCGCGATTGGCATGACCGTGCGAGCGACTGCGTTGGGCATCACAATAGCTAGCGGCAGATCGAAGACGAACGCGGGAACGATGCCGACGGGGATTCCGTTCAACCTCAACAAGCCGAACAGGAACGTGAACTGGTCGGAGAGCTTCGCGCGCTCGAGCGCCCGAAACCAAAACAGGCCGATCTCCGGGTCCGGAAAGCACTCCCGCCAAAGCGTTTTGGGAAGGCTGTCGGTGGTCTGACACCAGACCATTTCCAAGGCATGATCGAGCGAGGCGAATACCTTACGCGAAGTTATTGCGGTCGTTCGGTCGATGCGCGGGTTTATCGAAGAAATGGCGGTCTCCATGCGGCTTAGTCGTCCTGCGCTCGTATCAAGCCCACGCCGACGACGATGAGCGCGATACCGCAGAACTGGATCCACTGGATGGGCTCGCCGAAGAGCCAGCGCGACCCCGAAATCACGCCGATGTATGTGAGCGCAGTGGCCGGAAAGGCGAGGTTCACCCGCGCGGTACGCAGGATCAGCATCCACGTGGGGAGCGTCGTCGCAAGCGCGATGGTTCCCAGCCAGAACGCGGGCGATTGCGCGACCGCCCGCACCCAGCCAACCCAATTCCCTACCTCGCCCATGCGCTCGGCCGACAATTTGAAGAGGAGCTGCGCGATGGTGTCGAGGCCGATCATGACCGCCCAGAGTAGAATCGTCCGCGGTTCAGCGCGCATGGGAAGGGTCGAGCTCGAGCATGACGCTGCACGCGGTCATATTCATCGTCGTTGCGATTGCGCTCGAAGTGCTAGGCCAGACGAGCTTCAAGGTCGGCGCGTCGTCGACCGCCGCGGTGTCGTACGGTCGTGGCGCGGGGGTATATCTCGGTCGCACTGCACGCAGCGGGTGGGTTCGCCTCGGCGTAGCGGCGTACGCGCTCGAGATTCCTTTCGGGGTCGCGGCTTTGGGGGAGGCACCGTTGAGCGTTGTGTTTCCATTGCTGAGCTTGAGTTATTGTGGCGTCGCGTTGACGGGTTGGTGGTTTCTCGGCGAGCGGCTAGTCCGTCGCCAGCAAGTGGCCATCGTGCTGATCACGATCGGCGCCGCGATGGTATCCGCGCCCTTCGCTGGGTGAGAGGTTAACGGCCGAGGCTGTCGCAAAGCTGTCGGCCACGTCACCGCCCGGAACGCCGAGATCTGCTTTAGGAGGAGCGTCCGGTTGAGCGAGAGGTTGGGCGTGCTCACGACAGATCGCGACGAGCAAGTTCACGGCGAGTGAACTTGAGACCACATTCCGAGCAGCCATAGCTCAATACGAAGTAGTCCAACATGGCGATTCCGACCATTAGGGCGACCCAAAGCACGACGACGGAAACGATAGCGGCGGGGCCGGGCACCATGAAAAATGCGATCAGCATGTAAATGAACAGAGCTGCAAAGAGGACGGCCTCGACAATCAAGCGCGATCCGATCGCATAGCCGCGAAGCTTGCCATGTCCGAATGGGCACATTGGTGCGGCGAAGAGGTTCGGTCTTGGCACGCCTAACAAGACCAAGTTAACCGGCCCGCCGCCACTAGCGATCGCCAGGTAGAAAGCCCCGTATTGGCGGGTCCGGTTGAATGCGTGTTCAGTGCGATCCTTGAGCCACTGTCATTTTGCTCGCTATCAGCTCCGCCATCGCCGCCTTCAACGCTGCCAGGTCACTCCTCATGGATTGCAGCTCAGCCACTTGCTGTTCGAGCGCGCTGATGCGCAGGTCCTTTTCCTGCACGAGCTCATGCAGGCCCTGTATCGCCGCCAGCGCCACTCCCTGTGCATCGGTCGTCCCGATCGATAGCTGGCTATCACCTAGACCGAACGCCGCGTAGAAATCCTGCGCCATCGGCCCGATGTGTTGCACACCTGGGACGACTTTCGCATTCCAACTTGTGATGGGAATGGCGCTCAAGCGTCGCAGCACGTCGCGGGTGTCCAGCGGCGTGAAATTCTCCTTGAGGTTACGATCGCTCGCGCACTGCCAGCCTGCCGTGCCGTTGGCTAACGTGCAGCCTCCGCCGCCCGCCGGTCCCGCATAGAGACGAACTAGAAAGGGTGCGTACACAACGAAATCGCCGGCTGCGATGCTGACGGTGTCTACAAACTGGCCGCCGCCCCAAACAAATGAGTAATCATGGATCGCGTGGGCGCGGAAGCCGGCGGCAAAGCTGTTGGTCCCTTTGGCGATGTTGTTGCCTCCGCCCGCGACGATGCTTTCCTCGCCGCTGGCTGAGTTGAACACGCCTCCCGCGACGGTGCTATTAAAGTTGCTGGCCGTGCTGTCATGCCCGCCTGCGACGACGCTGAAGGAACCCGTGGCAGCGTTGTGGTACCCCCCTCCGATCGTGCTTGCATCGCCGCCGCTGGCAGTGTTGTTGTCCCCCCTGCAACGGTGCTGAAAAAACCGCTGGCAATATTATTGTTCCCCCCTGCGACCGTGCCGTAGTTCCCGCTTGCGGTGTTGCCGAAGCCACCGCCGTCGGTCGCATACTGACCTGTGATCGTATGCGTGCCGCCGTAATTGCCAGGCTGCTTGAAATAGCCCACCACATCAATGGCAACGTTCGCCCCACCGCCGCGCACCTGCACGCCGATCTGGTCGTTCGCCAGATTGATATTCGCGGTCGTCGACACGGTGTTAATCAATACGTTGCCGACGTAAACCTCCGTCGCCGTGCTGCCGAATGTCGAGCCCTGCGGCAATATCTCGATGTCGGCGTTGGACCCGCTGTTGATCGGTATCCCGAACACCTGCAACTGCACCGCGCTCGGATTGAGCGCCGCGGATAATTGCGAGAGACACACCCCGTTGCCACCTTGCACTGTGTAGTTGCGAATCTCGTTCGGTGCAAACGCCCCGCCGCCCTGATACACCGCGGCGAAAGTGCCGGGTCGCGTCTCGACCAATCGACAAGGAGTAACCGGTGTATAGACGACATCGTGGCTGCTGTCACCGAGCGCTTTGGTCTGCATCAGGCCGGCCCTGCTTGTCGCCGGCGCACTCAATGCGTTTGCCAACACATCTCGTAACCCATTAACCGAGCCAGCTAGACTCGCCGCCAGCAGATGATCCGCTCGCATCGCGAACAGCATTTCCCGTAACTGCTCTCGCGACACCTGCGCACCGCTGAGCGCGAGTCGGTCTCCCCACTCGTTAACGACCCGCTCTACTACGGTGGTGCGATGCTGGTCGATTACGAACAGCGATGATGGCGCGACTTCGGATACTGGTGGTGTAGGTTCAGCGGCGTGCGCGTCAACACCGATTGCCAACGCGGCGAGCAGCCACGCTGCGGCACAAAGCTTCTTCATTTCGCCCCCCTGCATTGGTCGGACTCGGTTAGATTTCGGCGGGTTGAGATATTGCACTACGGAGGTTGGCCGACTTCAACTCCACCTGAACGCCTCACTGGAGGAAGGGCGTCGCTACTCCGGCCCGCCGCGACGATGATCGTTGTAGGGCGGCCGTCGTTACTGATTGGCCGACGGTCAACCAGACCGGCCAAGGCACGGCGTCAACCTCTGATTGCAATTGATTGCAAGTCAGCGGGTCCCGATACAGCGGCGTTCGAGCAGCGAAAGCTGTCAATCTGCTGACATTGACCCGCGAGCGATTGACTCCGCTCGTCATCGGGAGCATAACTTCGCGGAGGCACGACTCGAGCAATAACGAGCGGCGGAGACGAACGACAACAACGCGCGGAGGATGTCGCGTGAAGCATGCCGCCCGATTGCGCGAGTCGCTGCTCGGCAAACCGCTCGACCCTTTCAGCGGCGAGACGCGAAAGCATGTTGCGCTGATCGCGTTCTTCGCGTGGGTCGGACTAGGAGCCGATGGCCTGTCGTCCGCCTGCTACGGGCCTGAAGAGGCCTTCCTCGCGCTTGGCACGCATACTCCGCTGAGCCTCTATCTCGCGGCGATGACCGCCTGCACGGTGTTCATCATCGCCGTCGCGTACAACCAGGTCATCGAGCTCTTTCCGAACGGCGGTGGCGGCTACAAAGTCGCTTCGAGCCTGCTCGGGTCGCACGCGGGGCTCGTCTCGGGGAGCGCCCTGATCGTCGACTACGTGCTTACGATCGCGATTTCGGTTGCGAGCGGCGTCGACGCGCTGTTCTCGCTGCTGCCCGAATCGTACGGCGCGGCTAAGGTCGGGCTCGAGGTCGGCCTTACGCTGATGCTGCTCTACCTGAACCTGCGCGGCATGAAGGAATCGATCCGGTTCCTGCTTCCGATCTTTCTTGGGTTCGTCGTCACGCACACGCTGCTGATCGCGTACGGCGTCGCGGTCCATGCCGATCGCCTGCCCGCGATGATGACGGAGACCGCCGCGCAGACACGTCAGCTCGGCAGCGATCTCGGATGGGTCCCGGTCGCGGCGCTGCTCTTGCGCGCCTATTCGCTGGGCGGCGGTACGTACACCGGCATCGAAGCCGTTTCGAACAACGTCCAGGCGCTTGTGGAGCCGCGCGTGAGTACCGGCAAGTGGACGATGTTCTACATGGCGCTGTCGCTCGCGTTCATGGCGGCGGGAATCATCGTTTTATATCTGCTCTGGGACGCGCAGCATGTCGAAGGCCGCACGCTGAACGCGGTGACGTTCACATCGATCATCGCGAGCTTCGGCTGGCAACAGGCTTCGGTCGAGGCGGCCGCGCTGACGATCGTGCTCGCGCTCGAAGCGGGATTGTTGCTCGTCGCGGCGAACACCGGTTTCCTCGGCGGGCCCGCGGTGCTGGCGAACATGGCGGTCGACTCGTGGATGCCGCACCAGTTTCGCAATCTCTCGAGCCGGCTCGTCACGCAGAATGGCGTGATCCTGATGGCGATCGCTGCCGTGGCCGTTCTGTTGATCACCGCGGGCAGCGTCGCGGTGCTGGTCGTCCTCTACAGCATCAACGTATTCCTGACGTTCACGCTCTCGCTGGCGGGTCTCATTCGTTACTGGTGGGGCCACCGCCAGCACGCGCAGTGGTTCGTGCGCCTGCTCTTGTCATTCACGGGTTTCGCCGTGTGCGCCGGCATCCTCTGCGTCACGACGGTCGAGAAGTTTACCGAAGGTGGCTGGATTACGCTCATCATCACCGGCCTCGTGATCGCGGCGGGCATCGCGATTCGCCGCCACTACGACGCGACCGCCGCCGCACTGAATCGCGCCGAGGCCATCTACTCAGCGCCGACCGGTCACTTCGCCGCCAAGCCGCGCCTCGATCCTGCGCGTCCGACCGCGGCGTTCATCATCGGACGCAACCGCTGCGGCCTCGTGCATGCGTCGCGTACGGTCCTGCAAATGTGGCCTGGCTTCTACAAGAATTTCCTGGTCGTGAGCGCGCAGCCGGTCGACGTGCGCAGCTACGGTGGTCACCGGGCGCTGGAGCAGCTCCGCGCAAATCGGCTGGAGGACATGGAGTTCTACATGGAGCTGGCGCGCCAGCACGGAATCGCCTCGAAGTACTACCTCGGGTTCGGCGTCGACGGCCTCGAGGAGCTCGTAAAGCTGTGTCGCGAGGCGAAAGGCGAGTTTCCGCGCATCGTATTCTTCGCGTCGAAGCTCGTGTTCGACCACGAAACGTGGATCACCCGGGCGCTGCACAATCAGATCGTGTATGCGATGCAGCGGCGGCTTGAGCTCGACGGAATGCCGATGGTGATCCTTCCGATGCGCGCACCCGCGTAATCAGTGCCCCACTGCGGCGGCCTACGGTTCAGGTCGCATGAGCCGTAGGAGCGGAAGGTGATCCGATCCTCCGCGACACTGCGGGACGATCGCGAGGCACTCCTTGGCCTGCTAATCATTCAATCGCGTGACGCTTGCGAGTTGGCGCGCTTGGTTGTCGCCGGTGAGTTGGCCGACCTCGTCCCATCCAGACCGGGCCGATCTTCGCGGCTTGTTGCGAGAAGCCCACCCGCCGACCAAGAAATAAAGCGTCGTGCGCTTATTCCAGCCTTCGGCGCAGTAGGACTTCTGCGCGGTACCTTCGTCATGGGCCGTGGATACGGATCCGAAGTTGACCGGCTGGTAGGCCGGAACGCTCCGGGATTCGGTGTGAAGCGACCTTTCCTGGGCGATGCTTGGCGCCAGCCTCTCTCAAGGCATCGACAGACACCATCGTCTAATGGACTCCGCTCATCACTGCCGGTCTAATGCGACTGAGACTGCGTTGGTACTTGCTATTGACGATCCACGTAAGAGAGGGGTTATGGGCATCTCGTTCGCAAACAACATCCGGCCGTTATTTAGGGACAAAGACGTTGCCTCGATGACTCGCGCTCGGAAATTCGACATGTCGAGTTATGCCGTTGTATCGCAGCGGGCTGACGCAATACTGCAGCGACTTCAGGACGGCGACATGCCTTGGGATGGTCCGTGGACAGCCGACAAAGTACTGCTATTCCAACAATGGATTGCCGATGGAAGGCAGCCATAGCCAAGTTCAGCT
>Ga0075425_100005814_pt1 | contig 12861 bp, 11 predicted proteins | sample SoiMethybrSBSTD4_FD_75300 | JGI IMG/M metagenome (GOLD analysis project Ga0075425, IMG submission 75300) | Bulk soil microbial communities from a Populus tree surrounding site in Tennessee, USA - Soil MetaG P. TD hybrid SBSTD4 | ecosystem: Environmental > Terrestrial > Soil > Tree plantation...
GGCGGAACTGGCCAAGCTGTTTACCAATAGCTGGCGCTACCTGAACTTTGCCATTTCCAACCAGTTCTACATGCTGGCCGAAAGCTATGGCCTGGACTTTTACCGGATTCATGACGCTGTCACCCGCGAATACCCCCGCATGCGCAGCTTCGCTCGCGCGGGATTTGCCGCCGGCCCCTGCCTGCTGAAGGACACGCTGCAGCTTGCCGCCTTTGCCAGCAACAATTTCTTTCTCGGCCACGCTGCCATGTTGATCAACGAGGGCTTGCCCAACTTCCTGGTCGGCCAGTTGCGCGGCTACGATCTGAGCAACCGTTCGGTGGCCCTCTTGGGCATGGCTTTCAAGGCGGAATCCGATGACCGGCGCGACAGCTTGTCTTACAAGCTCAAGAAGCTGCTGCAGGTGGAAGCCCGGGAGGTGTATTGCACGGATCCTTATGTTCCCGATCCGTCATTGGTTCCTCTGGAGAAGGCGCTCGCGTGCGCCGACATCGTGATTCTGGGCGCGCCGCACGCTCTCTATCGCGACCTGGAACTTCCCCCTGACAAGCTGGTGGTAGACGTCTGGGGATTTTGGCCGGCCCACAAGCCGTCACGGCCGCAGACGCAGGCGGCATCATTGGCCTAGTTTTTAGAAGATACGATGAAAATTCTCGTTTCCGGCTCGGCCGGATTTATCGGTGGTTACCTGGTCGAGGAATTGCTGCGCCGCGGCCATGATGTGATTGGGCTGGACAATTTCACCAAATATGGCGAAGTCCGCAAGTCCTATGACAGCGATCCGGGCTACCGCCTGGTTCGCGGCGACGCTAAGGACGTCTCGCTGATGAAAGATTTGCTGCGGGACTGCGACCATTTTTTGGCTGGCGCCGCCATGATTGGCGGCATCTCGTTTTTCCACGAGTTTGCCTACGACCTGCTGGCGGAAAACGAGCGCATCACGGCAGCCGCGTTTGACTCCGCCATTTACGCGCACCGCCACTGCCGTCTGCAGAAGATTACGGTTCTTTCCTCCAGCATGGTCTTTGAATCCACCACGGAGTTTCCTACTCCGGAGGGGGCGGAGCGGCGCTCGCCTCCGCCGCGTTCCAGTTACGGGTTTCAAAAGTTGGCCACAGAATATTTCGCTTATGGAGCATGGGAGCAATACCGCCTGCCCTACACCATTGCCCGGCCTTTCAACTGCGTCGGGGTGGGCGAAAAACGGGCTCTGCGCGATCGCGACATCCAAAGCGGCAATGTGAAGCTCGCCATGTCGCATGTGGTGCCCGATCTGGTGCAGAAGGTGTTGAAGGGGCAGGACCCGTTGCACATCCTGGGATCCGGCCAGCAGGCGCGGCACTACACCTATGGCGGCGATTTGGGCGTTGGCATCCGGCTCTGCATCGAACACCCGGCGGCCTCCAACCAGGATTTCAATCTCTCCACGCCAGCGCGCCATACCGTGCTTGAACTGGCGGACATGATCTGGAAAAAGATTCACGGGAACAGCAAGCCCTTTCGCTATGTCAGCGACCCGCCTTATGAATACGATGTGCAGGAGCGCTCGCCGCAGACGGAAAAGGCGGCCACACTCCTGGGCTTCCGTGCTCAGACCTCGCTGAGCGAGGCGCTCGACGAGGTCATCCCGTGGGTTGCCCAGCAGATCGAGGTGGGGCAGATCTGAGCGTGGAGCATGGAAGACGACCTGGAAGTCATCTACGAAAGGCGTTTTGCCGGCAGCGAACAAGAGCGGGAAAGGGTCTGGCGGGTCCTGACCTCTCGCTTTTTTCAGCGATGGGTGCAGCCCAAAGATGTGGTCCTCGACGTCGGTGCGGGCTATTGTGAGTTCATCAATAACATCCAGGCCGAAACTAAGTACGCGCTGGACTTGAATCCCGCAACGGCGGCGCGGGCGGGCTCAGAGGTCAGGGTCTTGTCGCAGGATGTAACCACTGCCTGGGCCCTGCCCTCGGACTCGGTCGATGTGGTCTTCAGCAGCAATTTTTTCGAGCATCTCCCCGCCAAGGATGCCTTGCAGCACTGCCTGCGGGAAATTCGCCGTGTGCTTCGGCCAGGCGGACACCTGTTGGCGATGGGACCCAATATTCGCTTCTGCTATGACGTTTACTGGGACTTTTTCGACCATGGTCTGCCTCTCAGCGAGCGCTCCCTCGCGGAGGCGCTGGGAATCGTCGGATTACAAGTGGAACGCGCCATTCCACGGTTCTTGCCCTTTACCATGAAAGGGAAGAAACCGCCACCAGCTGCCCTCATTCGCCTTTATCTTCAAATGCCTGTCTTCTGGAAACTGCTGGGCAGGCAATTTCTGGTCGTGGCGCGCAAGCCCTAGATGGAGCCGCTTACCATACTTATTCCCGTTTACAACGAAGGCGCCAATTTCCCGGCCCTGTGGAAGGAGTTATGTTCGCAGATTCATTCGGAATTTATTGTTCTCGTAATTCACGACTTTCCCGAGGACGATACGGTTCCGGTCGTGAAACAACTCGCCGTCCAAGGCGAGACGCGTCTCCGGCTACTGCAGAATAATGTTCGAGGCGGGGTTGTAGGCGCGATTTTGACGGGATTTCAGCAGGTGGAGCGCGGCCCGGTTCTGGTGGTCATGGCTGATCTTTCTGACGACCTTGGCCGCGTGGATGAAATGCTGGACTTATATCGCCGTGGGTACAAGCTGGTGGCCGGCAGCCGCTACATCAAGGGCGGCAGCCAGCAGGGCGGCCCCTGGTTCAAGAAGTTACTTTCGCGCACTGCCGGCCTGAGCCTGCACTGGCTGCGCGGTATTCCCATTCATGACGCTACGAACGCGTTCAAAATCTACGATAGAGAAATGCTGAGCACCTTGACTCTCGAGAGCCAGGGCGGCTTCGAACTGAGCCTCGAGATCACGGTGAAGGCCTTTCTGGGGGGCTATTCCATGGTTGAAGTGCCCACGTGCTGGCGCCACCGCACTGCCGGGCGATCACGTTTCCGCCTGTGGGCGTGGCTGCCGCAATACTTAAGGTGGTATGTGTACGCATTTCGTCGCGTGCACAAAATCTGATGTGGCAGCCTGCTGCCAGCGGCCGGGCAGGTCAAGTCCGGATCCGCTAATGGTTGAGTACCGGCATCAGCACGCGAGCCAGAAATAATTTGCGGTGTTCACGGCGGATTCCTCGAGTCTGCGGGCGATAAGAACGGCAGGCTGGGATAAAATGCTGCAAAACACTGCGACCCAGATCGGAACAAACAGCAGCGAGGACAGCGGGCAGCCAGAAGCTAGAACCTGGGCGCTTGGTGCCCAGATGGGATGCGGTTCTCGAGGCCGGAAAAGACGTAGCGCCGATGCGCTGGATTAAGAGAGCCGCAAACAAGATTGTTGAGGCGACGGCGCTGGGCAGCGCCAGTTCACCTGCAAATAGTGCATGAACACTCTTTCTATGCCCGCCACCAGCAACAAAGAAAACCGCAACTCGATCTCTGACGCCGCATCGATATTGTCCTATATTACCCTGGCCGGTGGACTGGGAACGATTGCGGCAGTGGGCTACTTGGTTGTTCGTTCCTATACATGTCTGCCTTTTTGGGATTTGTGGTCCGTTTCCATCTTCCTGGCTGGACCCAAGCCATCCGTCCTTCAATGGCTCTGGGCACAACACAACGAGCACCGAATCCCGCTTTCTAAGATTGTTCTCTTACTTGATTATCGTCTGTTCCATGGCATGGACATTTTTCCCTTGTACTGCATTTTCCTGGCGCAGTTGATGCTGCTTTCTGTTCTGCTGTATGCCTTCGCAGCGATCGGGAGAATGCGAGGGGCCGTTTGGCGGGCTGCAGCGGGGATTTCCGCTGTTTGCCTGTTCTCGACAGCGCAGTGGGAGAACTTTGTTAGCGGCTTCCAGGTGGCATTTTTCCTTGTCGGGCTGTTTTTCAGCCTGGCCATGCTTGCCGTTTTGCGCAGCGGTGCGCACGACGGCGTGCCTCGCGGCACACAGTGGAAACGCGCCGCTCTCGCAGTGCTGGCAGGAGCGGCGGCGACTTATTCTCTGGCCAACGGCATTATTGTTTGGCCGATTATGACTTTGGTGGCTGTCCTGAACCGCTGTCGCAGAAACATTATCGTTTTTGAGGCGCTCAGCGGGCTCCTGGTCGGAGGGTCCTACCTATACCATTACAAGACGCGTGCTGCGCAAATCAGTTCTTTGCCGTGGACGCGGTACATAGAGCTGATCGCCCTATATATCGTGAAATATGTTGGCGCCCCAATGGATTTCGGCCATTTATGGCTGGCGGGTGTTTTTGGCGCGGTTGCTCTCATAGTTGTCCTCCTGTTGGTATGGAGAATTCTGTTTTCCTCTGACCGCTCCCCTTTTTTGCTGCTTTTGGCATCGTTGTTTTTATTTGTCTTAGGCACGGCGGCTATGACGGCCTTCGGAAGGATGCATTTCGGCACTGACCAGGCTCTCTCCAGCCGTTACAGTACAGTGGCACTGCTTCTATGGTTGTCGCTGGCGGTTTGGCTGCTGCGATTTGTCAGCCGGCGAAGTACGCTGGCCTTCGTCGTGGTCCAAGCTGGATTGTTGCTCATAATCGCCCTCGGCGCAGCGCGATTGAAGTACCCGATGCGGCAAGCTGAGGCACGTAGGATGCGCGCCAGCACAGCTTCGCTGGCGATCCTGACCGGAGTTTTTGACCCGCAGGTGCTTGCCGGTGTCTACCCCAATGCTGAACTCCCCTGGCGGCAGGCGAGCTTTTTCAGGCAAGAGAAATTGTCGATCTTCGCTACCGCACTGGCCCGACATCTGAATCAGCCCCTGTCTGCGGTTTACCGCATGCGTCCTCAATCCTGCTGGGGAGAGGTAACAACCGCTGAATCCATCGTCCAGAGCGCCGGCTCCGGTTTGCGCCTTTCTGGTTGGGCCTGGGATCCGTACCGGCACGAGGTGGTAAACGAGATTGTGTTCGCCGGTGGCGGAAGAATCATTGGTTACGCGACACCTGGCATCTGGCGGCCGGATTTGAGCGTCCGGCTTGGATCGCGCACTGCCAGGAGGGCGGGTTGGATCGGTTATGTGGGAGCCATTCCGCAAAATACAACGGTAGCGGCTTACGCGACGGTGAGGTCCGGACTTCACGAGCAAGCCTGCGCGCTGGTGCATGCTCCTGCCAGCCCTAACGACAGTGCTGGCGGGCCGGTTTCATTTCCTGCCCACGCCTTTGGCCAGTAGACGCCGTTCTCCCGCAAGTTCCCGGAATGAATTTCGGACCAGCTCAAGAACTATGACGATGAGCCGGATCTCGGGAAAGATTCAGCGCGCTGTTGCTCCATGCCTGCAAATATTGGAGGCGGTTCAGAACCAGATTGGCGGATTACTGCCCGCAGCGGCGACGAATGTACTCTGCCAGGGCCTCCTGCCAGGGACGGAATTCGGCAATGCCGGCCGAGCGCATTTGACAGTTGTCGAGCACGGAATAAGCTGGACGGCGGGCTTTGGCGCCAAAGCTCGGGCTGTCGGTGGGATGTAGTTCGGCCTTAACCTTGGCCAGCCGGAACACTTCGGCAGCGAAGTCGTACCAGGAACACTGGCCGGCACTGGTCATGTGATACAACCCATAGCGCTCCGATTCAATCAGCGGCAGCACGCGAGCCGCCAGGTCCGCGGTCGAGGTGGGAGTAACAGCCTGATCAGCGACCACGCGAATGGTTTTCTTCTGCGCCGCCAGCCGCAGCATAGTCTCCACAAAATTGCCGCCCTTGCTGCGGCTGCCGCCCATGCCATAGAGGCCACAGGTGCGGACCACAAAATGACGCGAGCAGTAGCGGCGGGCGGCAAATTCGCCCGCCAGCTTCGAGATGGCATAAACCGAAAGCGGCTGTGGCAGGTCGCTCTCCTTATAAGGCGTGCGTTTCTCCCCGCCAAAAACATAATCGGTGCTGAAGTGTACCAGGGCGGCGCCGGCTTCTTCCGCGCTCTGTGCCAGATTGCGAACTCCGAATACGTTCACCGCAAAAGTTTTCTCCGCCTGATCTTCGCATTCATCCACTCGGTGGAACGCGGCCGTGTTGATTACACATTGCGGCCGCGCGTTCGCGATCTGCTGCCGCACCGCTTCCGCAGAGCAGATCTCCAGTTCTTCGTGGGTAAGTGCCTTCACCTCATGCCGCCGTATTTCCAGCATGGGAAGCAGGTCCTGGCCCAGTTGTCCGGCCGCGCCGATCAGCAGAATTCGCATCAGGTTTGACGATTCTATATAAAATCCGGGTGCCTGAGCTTGCCGGCGTGTCTTTTTCCATGCAAATCGAACGAGCCCACTTAAAAAGGGAGAACACACGAGGGGCAGTACCGTTCCGAGTCGTGGGGTGATAACATGACGGCCTAAGGAGACGTATTTTTCTTCATGGCAGCAGTATTGGATGGGGGCAGTGCCGCAATTGGCGCCCGCAAAAAGCGCATCCTCATTCTCGTGGTCGCCTACAATGCCGAGCGCACCATCGAACAAGTAGTAGCCCGTATTCCCCAGTCCCTCCTGCAATACGACACCGAAATCCTGATCATTGACGATTGCTCGCCCGACCAGACCTTTGCCAGGGCGCATGCGGCGCAGAACAACAAGGCGCTTCGTTTTCAGATCACCGTGCTCTACAACCCGGTGAGCCAGGGCTACGGCGGCAACCAGAAGATCGGCTTCCACTATGCCATCGAGAATGGTTTCGACGTGGTGGCCCTCATCCACGGCGACGGCCAGTACGCGCCCGAGTGCCTCCCTGACCTCCTGCAGTCGTTGCTGGCGCGCGAGGCCGATGCCGTTCTTGGGTCGCGCATGATGACGCGCTTTGGCGCGCTCCGGCAGGGCATGCCCCTCCACAAGTTTGCCGGAAACAGAATTCTCACCTGGCTGCAGAACCGCTTGCTGCGCTCCTCCCTGAGTGAATTTCATTCCGGATACCGTCTCTATTCGGTAGCCGCGCTGGCCGCTCTCCCCTTCGAGCGCAATACCAACGACTATCACTTTGACACCGAGATACTTATCCAATTGTTACGCGCCCGCCGGCGCCTGAAGGAATTGCCCATCCCGACCTATTACGGCGATGAAATCCGTAACGTGAAGGGATTGAAATATGCCTTTAACGTGCTCCGCACTACCCTCGTGAGCCGGGCACAGGACCTCAGCATCCTCTACCAGCGCAAGTTCGACGTAAACCCTCCCACGGAAGCCAATCCCCTTTATCGGTCCAAGTTTCATTTCGAAAGCCCGCACAGCCTGGCTCTACGGCGGGTGCGGCCGGGTTCGTCGGTGGCCGACATCGGTTGTGCGGGGGGATACGTAGCGCACGCCTTGAAGCAGAAGCAGTGCCGCGTGACCGGCATTGACCAGTTCCAGGCGGAGCGCGACGCCAACCTGGACGAGTTCATCCAATGCGATCTCGATCGCGGCGAGTTCCCGGTGGATGCCGGTCGTTTTGACTATATTCTTCTGCTCGACATAGTCGAGCATTTGCGCTCACCGGAGCGGATGCTGGACACCTTGCGCCGGGCGCGCAGAACGGGCACCGACCTGACCGTGATTTTCAGCACTGGGAACATCGGTTTCCTGGTTACGCGCCTGGGTCTCTCGCTGGGGCGGTTCAATTACGGAACAAGAGGAATTCTTGATCTCACCCACACCCGCCTTTTCACCTTTCGCACCGCGCGCAACCTGTTCGAGCAGTCTGGCTACATAGTTGAGGAAATCCGCGGCGTGCCCGCGCCCTTTCCCCTGGCGTTGGGCGACAACGTTCTGTCCAGGCTTCTGCTGTTTGCCAACAAACTGCTCATCAGAATCTGGAGGTCATTGTTCGCCTATCAGATTTTCCTGGTGTGCAAGCCCACTCCTTCGCTGGAGTGGCTCCTGGAGAGGGCTCACGAAGCCAGCCGGGAGAAGGCTCGCGCCGAGATGGCGGGCATGGCAGCCAATTCTCCTTAGCCGCCGCTGTGTGCGAGAATCCCTGCTGTCAGGCTCAAGTCTCCTCCATGATCTCAGTGCTGATTTGCACTTTCAACAGCTGCCGCGTGCTGCCTGCCTGCTTGCAGGCGCTGGAACAGCAGACCTGCGGGCCTGTGGAGGTGGTCATCGTGGATAACGCCTCCGCCGATGGCACGCGCGATCTCCTCACCCGCCTGCAGCCGCCCACCTATCAGGTGCTCCTGAATGAGAAAAACACGGGGTTCGCCGCCGCCCAGAATCAGGCCATTCGCCGCGCCCGGGGCGAGTGGCTGTGCAGCCTGAACGCCGATGTGGTGCTCAGCCCCGATTTTTTCTCTCAGCTCCTGCACGCAGCGGAACGCGACGAGCGCGCCGGCGCGCTCTGTGGCAAGCTGCTGCGCTGGAATCCCGGAGGCGAGCCGGAGTTCACCTCACGCATTGATTCCACCGGCATTTATTTCACCCGCAGCCTGCGCCATTTTGACCGTGGTGGCGAGGAAACCGATCAGGGGCAATACCAGGAGATGCAGTATGTTTTCGGCGCAACCGGGGCCGCCGCTCTCTACCGCCGCGCCATGGTGGAGGACATCTCCGTGGAAGGCGAATTCTTCGACGAGGATTTCTTCGCCTATCGCGAGGATGCCGATCTGGCCTGGCGGGCGCAGTTGCTGGGCTGGAAATGCCTTTATGTGCCGGCCGCGGTGGGCTGGCACGAGCGCCGCGTCACACCCGAGCGCTTCTGGCAACTGCCCCTGGTCATCAACTGGCACTCAGTCAAGAATCGCTTTCTGATGCGCTTGAAAAATGCGACGCTCGGAACCTGCCTGCGTCTTTTCCTGCCGGTCACCTTTCGCGACGTGACCATTGTCGGCTATTCCCTGGTGGGCGACCGCAGGTTCCTCTCCGCCTTCGCTTTCGTGTGGAAGAACCGTCAACGCACGCTGCGGAAGCGCCGCCTCATTCAGGCACGCCGCCGTGTAGGTGAAGCTGAGATCCGTTCCTGGTTCCGCAACACGCCCGAAGCGCGCGCCCTGGAAACACCTGCTCCGGCATCCCCAGCCCACCCCTGATGCCCTGCCACGAAGGGGTTGTGAAAAGGGTACGCCCTCCGTGTAAGCCATTGACCCTGAACGTCGGCGCTGCCTACCATGAAACGGCATGTGCTGATGTGGCTGCATTGGCCACAGCGCGCATTCATCGCAGGAAGAAACAGGGGGAATCGTGAGCAGAGGTTGGATGATTTCGCTGGCCGGAGTCGTGGCCGTGCTCGGCTTTGCCGCCTACATGTCTCTGAAATCACCCACCCAGCCTGCGGCCACAATCAGGACTATGGTCGGGCCTGTCAGCAAACCGGCAACAGCTGCCCGCTCGCCTCAGGTCTCATCCTCCGCGGTGTCGGCCAGGCCAGTTGCGCAAGCGGCCAGACTGCCGGAAACAGCGCCGTCCCTGCTGCGTGCCGGCGAAGTAAGGCGGCGAGGAACCAAGTTCAGTTCCCGCCAGAATTCCTATGCGCAATTGCGCTCCGCTGTGGAGTCTGCTCCAGCGGATGGTGTGGTTTCCCAGCCCTCCGCGCCGGTTGTCGCTCAGGCGAGTAATTTGGAGGCTGGCCCTGACGTCGCCAGCACTAATAACCCGCCACAACCCGGTGCCGCCAATCCTGCTCCAGCGCCAGCAGCCCCGGCAACACCTGCTTCGGCCGTCTTAATGCCTCATGGTTCCATCGTGTTGAATGGCCACCCGGCAGCGGACTCCACCGCCCTCTTCCCGGGTGATCACATAGAGGTTCCGCCAGGCTCCTATGCCAGCATCAACGGCCACGGTTCGCTGACGGTGCTGCAGCCGGGGTCTTCCGCCGTGTATACCAGTAACGGACTCGACTTGCAGCAGGGTGGCGTTGCCGTCTCCACCTTGGATGGCATGCCGGTGAATACGGAAGGCCTCAACATCGCCCCGAGCGCCGGTCACGGAAAATACGATGTGCTCGATGAAAATGGCACCGTCCAGATAGCCGCGCTGGAGGGCGATTTGAATGTCATGGATGGCGGGAAGACCAGCCTCCTCGCGGCGGGCCAGCAGACCACCCTCGACAAGCGTAAGAAAGCCGCTGCGGACACGCCGCCTGATGGTCCGCCTGCTCCTGAAACCCCGCCCGCCACCGCATCGGGAGGGTTTCCCACCACAAAAGTGCTGCTAATTAGCGGCGCGGTGGGCGGCGGTGTAGTGGCCGCCATCCTGCTGACACGCTCATCCTCTAAGCCAGTTAGTCCGGCCGTACCCTAGCGCTTACCTCCCGCTTACCTCGTATCCCAGTGCCCACAGTATGCAGTTCTCCATTTCGTATGGGCCCATGTTCTCAGGCTTGCTGGACGGCACAACAATAGTGCAGAGCCCCCGCAGGTAAGCCTGGCAGAAGCCCACACGGCAGCGGATAAGGCCGGTTGGATCCTCATAAGGGCAGTGGGCGCAGTTAGGCAAATTATTGATTTCTTGAGCCGCAACATCCAGTTCGCTCTGCACCACAACGTTGTGCGGCTCAAGCTGAAGCGCGCGGGCATCGGCTGGCACTATGAAAGGCCCCGACTCCGGCGTTGCGGCGTGAAGGTCAATCGTGTGGGTGGCAAGCGCTCGCTGCGCCTGCTGCCACTTCTGTTCAGCCAAAGCTTGGAATTCGGCTTCGGCCAGCCCAGTTCGGTTCACAAACCGAGCCCCGCTTCCACCCCACGAGCCCCGGCCGCAGCTTGTCAGCAGCAAGAGCAGAATGCCGCCGAACAACCGGATGTTGCGCATGGTGTGCCTCGCAGGGCAAGATGCCCCGGGCCCCCTGCGTCAACATACAGCACTAGAATGACCATCCCAATGCGCTGAAAGCAAGGCTTTTATGCGTGGTTTCGCCAATCACTGATCCCGTTTCGGGAATCCCTGGTTCAAATCGGATTGCGGGTCGCCAAGGCGGAAGAATGCTTGGGAAGTTTTTCGAGCCGTCTACCCGGGACGGCTAGTCAGAAGCCATGGCCATCTGCTGCCGAGGCTCCTCTTTGCAAAGGCCAGCCAGGTTTTTGAATGCTTGCAGGTTGTAATAGACAGGATTGTCCCAATCGTCGAATCGCGTGCTGTGCTCAATGAGGTTGGCGACGATGGATTTCACATCGTGCTGGGGATGGAAGCTCAGCACGTTTTCCGCCTTTTGAATGTTGACCTTATAGTTGCGGAAATCCTGGATTTGCTTGATTTCTAAATTCACCCTGAAACCCGCGTGCTGTTGGATAGCATCCCGCACCAGGTCACCCACCTCGCCTACCGTGTAGTTTCCAGAGGCGATATTGAAAATACCTGAAATGTTCTGGTGCGCCTCTATAGCACGGATGTAGGCGCTGGCAGCATCTTCAATGGCAAGAATGGGACGCCAGATCGAAGGGTTATTCACCGTGATGGTGTGATCTCGCATTGCCGTTTTGAACATGGTGTTCACGATGAGGTCCAGGCGCATGCGCGGGCTGTAACCCGACACCGTACCTTTGCGCAGAGAGATGACCGAGAAATTATCATCTTGCAGTTGCATCACCGCCTGTTCGCCCTGCACCTTCGCAATCCCATACGGGTAGGCACACACCGCGGGATGGCCCTCGTCCAACAATTCATTTTCCTTGTAGCCGTAGACCGAGCAGGAGCAGGCGTACACAAAACGCCGTACCCGAGACTTTTTGGCGATATAGCCCAGATAAGCCGGAGCCGCGGCATTGAAAATAAAGTTGTCGCGCGGCGAGAATTCCGCCATGGGATCATTGGACAGGCCGGCCAGAAAGATGATCTGCTCGTAACCCTTCAGGTCGTCCGTTGACAGATCAAAGATGTCTTTATGAACAATTCGTACCTGTCTGGGTAAATGGTTGCCGAACCAAAACAAGTCCACGACATCAATTTCGTAGCCTCGGTCAAGCAGTTTAGGGATGAGCACGCAGCCCAGATATCCTGCGCCGCCGGCAACCAGTATCTTCATGGAAAATCAACCCTCATTTGGCATGTACCGGAGGAAATCAGAATTAGGCGAGCTTACCCAATCCTTCAGGGCGTGTGCTGTGCGGTCCTTTTCTGACAAACGCGGCTTCTGGACCGGCCATTGAATTCCAAGCGCAGGGTCGTCCCAACGGATGGCTGATTCGCCCTCGGGATTGTAAGTGCCGGTGCACTTGTATTGGATATCCGCAAAATCAGAGAGCACGCAGAAGCCACGCGCGAACCCGGCGGGCGCCCACACTTGCCTTTTGTTGTCCGCAGATATCACCGTGCCGAACCACTGCCCTAGTGTCGGGGAACCTTTTCGGACATCTACCGCTACGGCGAAGGCTTCACCGAATGTCGCCCGCATCAATTTCCCCATGGGCGGTTTCCATTGGAAATGCAGACCCCGCACTACGCCTTGGCTCGACCGCGAGTGATTGTCCTGCACAAAAGCGCTGGGCAAGCCCAAGGCTTCAAAGTGGTCGGCGCGGAAGACTTCCATGAAGAAACCGCGCGAGTCCTCGAAGGCTTTCGTCTCAAGAACCACAACCCCTTGTAAGTGACGCTCCAAGATGCGAATTGCCATCTGCTCCTATTCCGAGCTTTTATCCGGTTCCTTGACCTGGTCCGTTCACCGCTGAAAGAGAGACCGTCTTTTCACCAGGCGGTTACTCGGAATTTTGCTGTGGGCAGGGCAAAGCCCTGTGGAGTCTAGCTTTTTCGGAAAAAGCTAATCGCTGCCGATTGCCAACTCCTGAGCGTAGCGAAGGACCTGCTTTCTGTCTCTAGAGCAAAGGAAGCGGGTTCTATCGCAAGTAGTCTTCGGCCCGATGGCTAAGGGCCAAGGCCGGTCCTGCCGCCTACTCTTCCGCAACTGCCGCCGGCACGGCGTTCTTGCGCGGACGCTTGTTGGCTTGCAGA
>Ga0075425_100005815_pt1 | contig 12860 bp, 5 predicted proteins | sample SoiMethybrSBSTD4_FD_75300 | JGI IMG/M metagenome (GOLD analysis project Ga0075425, IMG submission 75300) | Bulk soil microbial communities from a Populus tree surrounding site in Tennessee, USA - Soil MetaG P. TD hybrid SBSTD4 | ecosystem: Environmental > Terrestrial > Soil > Tree plantation...
GCGCGTAGATAGCTCCGGAGGCGTCGCGGAGCGGCACGGCATGGGTAGACAGCCAACTGCGCTTGCCTCGAAGCCCGATGATTTCGAACTCCAGTGTCGCCGGTTCGCCCGCAAATACGCGGCGATGCAGTCGTGTAAACGCGACGCGGTGCTCGGGCGCAACGAGATCCACAACAGGCCGGCCGCGCAGACGGTCGAAGCTGTCGGTTTCGACCATCGCGAGTCCCGCGGGATTCATCTCTATCAGACGGCCCTGCGGGTCGATCAGCGTCACACACTCCGGCTCACTTTCGAAGATTGTGCGAAGCCGTGCCTCGCTTTCTCGTAAAGCGTACTCGACCTGGCGCCGCTCGGTGACGTCGACCGCGAAACCGACGACGCCGACGACGTCGCCGCCGCTATCGAGCAGCGGTTCCACCGTCGATGTGAGGGTTCGGCCGCGAAACCGCGTTTCGTAGGAGGCAGATTCGCCCCGTAATGCGGTTTGATGCGCCGCCCGGACCGTGGCGAGGTCGTTCGGATCCGTGAAGTCGGCGATGTCTGATCGATCCAATGCGCCGGCTGCAAGGCCAAACGTCGCGAGGCCGCCGCCATAGCGCGACGTCACGTGCAGCATCGTATCGGTGGACCACACGATGACGGGCAATTGCGTAAGCAGACGGCTAAAGTGATCCGCGCCGATGCCCATGACGGTCTGAGTCACCTGCCTACGGTACTCCTTGCAACATTAGGCGTCCAGCACATCGCGCACCTTGCGCGCCAGATGATCGGGAGAGAAAGGCTTTTGCAGGAAGGCGCTGCCCGATGGCAGCGTCCCGTGCTGTACGACGGCGTCGCCGGGGTAGCCCGACATGTACAACACTCGAATTCCGGGCCGCCGCGAGGCCAGCTGGTCGGCCAACTCCTGTCCCGAAAGCCCGGGCATGACGACGTCGGTCAGCAGGAGATGAATCGTGCCGCCATGGCGCTCGACGATGCGCATTGCGGCGGGCGCATCGGTGGCCGCGAGCACGACGTATCCGAGCGCCTCGAGCGCGCGACGGCTGAGACTCAGTACCGCCGGCTCGTCTTCGACGACAAGCACGGTCTCAGTGCCACGCTTCGGTCCGCTCCTGGGTGCGGCGCCGCCATCGCCGGTGGGCGCTGTAATCCGCGGCAGATAGATCTTGAAGCTCGATCCCCGGCCCGGCTCGGAATACACGGATATGTAGCCGCCGCTCTGCTTGACGATCCCGTACGCGGTCGCGAGCCCGAGACCCGTGCCCTTGCCGACGTCTTTGGTCGTAAAGAACGGCTCGAAGAGATGTGCGCGAATCGCCGCATCCATCCCGGAGCCCGTGTCGGTCACGGCGACCATCGCATATGGTCCCGGAACGGAGCCGAGGTGCGACTGCGTGAACGCGTCATCGAGATCCACGTTGGCCGTCTCGATCGTGAGCTTGCCGCCGTTTGGCATCGCGTCGCGTGCGTTGATCGCGAGGTTGACGATCACCTGTTCGATCTGATTGGGATCGGCCCGCACGCGACCCAAATCGGGCGCCAGAACCGTGGCGAGCGCGATATGCTCACCGATCAGGCGGCGCAGCATCTTGTCCATCTCGGCGACGACGACGTTGAGGTCGAGGACCACGGGCTGCAGCATTTGACGGCGGCTGTAGGCGAGTAGCTGCCGGGTGAGCGATGCGGCGCGTTCGGACGCTTTGCGAATTTCCTCGACGTCACCCCGCTTGCTGTCGCCCGCGGGCAAGTCCCGCAGCAGCAGCTGCGTGTTGCCCAGAATGGCGGTGAGCAGGTTGTTGAAGTCGTGCGCAATGCCGCCCGCGAGCTGCCCGACGGCTTCCATCTTTTGTGACTGACGGAACTGCTCCTCGAGATGGCGCTGCTCGGTGACGTCGCGCTGCGTGCCCCAAACGCGAATGAGGTGACCGTCCTCCAGGAATCCGATGACGTTATTAAGGAAGACGCGCGATCTCCCCTCGCGGTCGTGCTCGCGGGTCTCGGAATCGGAAATACGGTAGCCGGCGCGAATGAAGGCGCGGATCTGTTCGCGGTTCGCGGGATCGGAAATGGTGTGCAAATCCCCGAGCTTCGTGCCGACGAGCTCGCGCGCTTCGCCGAAGCCGTACATGCGCGCCATGGCGTCGTTGCATTCCGCGATCCGGGCGTTGGCGTACAACCGGTCTACCTGCTCCTCCTCAGGGAGGTTGATCGGCACTGGCGGGTCGATCTCGATGCGGGAGACGCCCTCGGAGCTCTGCGCGATAAACGAGCGGTACCGCTCTTCGGCGCGCTTGCGTTCCGACACGTCCATGCCGATCGCCAGCCAGCCGCCGCCCGTGAGCGGGGCGTTCGCCCAAATGGTCTCGAGCACTGTCCCCTGACGCGTGCGGGTCCTGAAGTCCGTCCAGTGGCCGACGGGAGCGCCAACCGATTCCTGGACCCGCCGCAGTTCCTTTGGATCGGGATACAGCTCCGGGAAGATGTCGCGCGCGCGTGCCTCGCTGATTTCGTAGCCGAGGGTTCGCGTCCATTCCCGGTTGCCCCATTGGATCCGTCCCTGCTCGTCGAGGAACACGAGCATCACGGGGATGTTGTCCACGATCCGCTGCAGCAGCTCACTCTGTTCCCGCCACGCGTCTTCTACGCGTTTGCGCTCGATCGCCATCGCCATCTGCGACGACACGAACGTGAGAATGTCGCGCTCGCTCTCGCCGTAGCGGACGCCCTGCTCGTACGTCTGCGTCACGACGACACCGATCGTGCGGTCTTTGACTTTAAGGGGGACGCCCAGCCAGTCGATGGAGGGCGCGCCGATCAGCTCCGCCTCGCCCGCGGCGACCAGTCGCTCGTACACGTCAGGCGTCGCCAGCAGCGGGTGCCCCGTGCGCAGGACATACTCCGTGAGCCCTTTGCGCAGCTTGCGCGGCCGCACATCGCACGTGGTGTCGATCTCGTCGACGAAATACGGAAACTCCAGCTGATCGGTCTTCTCGTTGTACAACGAGACGTAAAAATTCCTGGCCGGCATGAGTTCACCGACGATCGCGTGAACGGCGCCGAGCAGCGCCTGAAGGTTTTCGGCGGTATGGGCGGTGTGCGAGATGCGATACACCGCTTCCTGCACACACTCGGCGCGGCGCCGCGCCGTGACGTCACGAAAACTCCAAACCCGGCCCACGGAGCGACCATCGAGCCGCAGCGGAATCGAGTAGCGCTCGATGACCCGCCCGTCTTTGAAGTTGAGGATGTCGAAGCTGTCGGACTGCGGCTCGGCGTACCGCTCTTGAATTCCGTCGACGAAAAATTGTGGATTGATGAGCTGCGACTGCACGTGCTGGATGAGGTTGCGCCGTCCCGCCGCGTCGCTGTTGGCCGCGATCATCGACGCCGGCACGTGCCAGATCTCTTGGAAGCGGCGGTTGTGTGCGACGATCTTGCCGTCCAAATCGACGACAAGAATCCCGTCCGCAGTGGACTCGAGGGTGGCCTGCAGGACCGAGACGGTCAGCGAATCCACGGCCCTACGGGGTTTCTTCGCCCTCGACTTGGGATTGGACGCCTTTTTCGCCATGGGCCGAATTTAGGGGTCGCCGAGCGGGTGACCAGCCTCACGGGCCCAAGGCCGTATCGCACCTAGCTTTCGAACCCTTCCATAGTGCCCCGACCACAAGGGGGGGAGTGCTGAGAGCCAAGCGGTTTCGCTGGTTGGGCGTCGAAGAGGCGTCCCGGGCCGAGGTACAGTTGCGCGCGGCTGCGCGGCAACAGGAAGCGGTTGCGCGCCTGGGGCAGCAGGCGCTCGCCGGCGTTGCCCGCGGCGAACTCTTCGATACCGCCGCGAAGCTCCTGGCCCGCGGTCTCGACGTCGAGTTCAGCGAGATCCTCGAGCTGCGGCCCGAGCACCGCAGCCTGCGCGTTCGGGCGGGGGAAGGGTGGAGCGGGCGCGAGGGCAATGCGCGCAGGGTAGTCACCGCCGACGCCGCTGGGCTCGCCGGCTACGTGCTGAACGCCGCCGCGCCGATCGTGATCGAAGACCTTCCTACCGAAACTCGCTTCAACGTCCCGCCTCATCTCGAAGAGCACGAGATTCTCAGCGGCGTCTGCGTCGTCGTGCAGGGTCGCGAACGTCACTGGGGCGTGCTGGGTGCGTACAGCGCGCGTCCCCGTGAGTTCAGCGGACCGGATGTCCTGTTCGTTCAAGCGTTGGCGCACGTGCTCGCGACCGCGCTGGAGCGCGCGCGCGTGGAAGACGCCCTGCGGAGCAGCGAAGAGCACTTCCGGTCGCTGACAGAAAACGCGTCGGACATCGTCACGATCCTCGGCGACGACGGCATCCTGCGGTACGTGAGCCCGTCGGTCCAACGGCTTCTGGGGTACAGCATGAACGACCTGCTCGGACGCAATGCGTTCGAGTTCATGCATCCCGACGACCTGTCGCCGGTGATGGAAGCACTAGCGGACGCGATCGAAAAGCCCGGTACGACGCACAGCGCGACATTCCGGTTCAAGCACTCGGACGGCAGCTGGAGCGTGCTCGAGTCGATCGGCCAGGCGCGGCTCGACCAGCCGAACGCGTACAGCGTGATCGTCAACTCTCGTGACATCACCGAGCGTATCCGGCAGGAGGAAATTCTCCAGGCCAGCAAGCAGCGCCTCCGCACCGTCGTCGCCGGATCTCCCGTCATTCTGTTTTCCCTCGATCCCAAAGGCGTGTTCACGCTCGCCGAAGGCAAAGGCCTGCACTCGCTGGGCGTGCGTCCGGGCATGCTGCTCGGCAAATCGTTCTTCGAGCTGCTGGGCGACGTGCCGCAGGCGATCGATGGTGTCCGGCGGGCGCTCGCGGGCGAATCGATAACCGCCACCGTCGAGCTGTTCGGCTTCGAATTCGAAGCACAGTACTCTCCCGTGCGCGAACGGGACGGCAGCATCTCGGGCGTGGTCGGGGTGGCCACCGACATCACCGAGCGGCGCCGTGCAGAGCAGGCCGCCCGACGGGCCGACGCCGCCAGCCGAACGCTGGTGCAGCAATCACCATTCGGAATTTTCCGCGCGACCCCGGATGGCACTCTTCAAACAGTCAATCCCGCGCTGGTGGAAATGCTCGGCTACGAGAGCGAAGCCGAGCTGCTCGCGCGGCATCTCGACCGTGACGTATTCAAGGAGCCGGCGGCGCGCGCGCGCTACATCTCGCAGATGAATGAAGCGGCGGGCGCGGTCGAGACCCAGGCGGTCTGGCGCCGCAAGGATGGGGACCCGATCACGGTCCGGTTGTACGGGCGGTCGGTGCGGCACGAGGATGGCCGCGTCGAGTGCCACGAAGTCTTTGCGGAAGACGTCAGCGAGCGGCGTGGCCTCGAGGAACAGCTCCGTCAGGCGCAGAAGATGGAGGCGATTGGCCAGCTCACGGGCGGCATCGCGCACGACTTCAACAATCTGCTCACCATTATCCTCGCCAACGCCGAGCTGTTGTCGAAGGGGCCCGATCCGGAAAGCCTGCGCGACATCGTGTCCGCGGCGGTGAGCGGCCGACTGATGGTGAATCAGCTGCTCGGATTTGCGCGGCGCTCGACGTTGACGCTCGAGCCGGTGCATCTCGGGCAGCTCGTGACCGATCTGGCGGCCGTGCTTCGTCGTGTGTTGCCGGCTGACATCGAGCTGCTCGTGTTTGCCGACGAGGATTTGCCCGAAGTCTCCGCCGACGGCCACGCCGTCGAACAGATCCTGCTCAACCTCGTCAACAATGCGCGCGATGCGATGCCGGAGGGCGGCGTGCTGCGCCTGGAGACGAGCTGCACCTGGATCAGCGACGCGCAACGCGAGGTGCTCGGACCGGGATCGGCGTCGGAATACGTCTGCCTCGCCGTGGACGACACGGGCGCCGGCATGGACGAGGCCACGCGGCAGCGTGCCTTCGAGCCGTTCTTCACGACGAAGCCCGTAGGCAAGGGAACCGGGCTCGGCCTGGCGACAGTGTACGGTATGGTGAAGCAGCATGGCGGTTTCGTGCAGATCGACAGCGCGCCCGGAGCGGGCACCCGGCTGCGGATCTACTTCCCGGTCGCAGAGGAGACGACGCGACGCCGGGCGTCTGGGTCACATGAACGGCTCGACCTGGGCGTTGGTGGCAAAGAGACCATTCTCGTCGTCGAGGATCAGGCGCAGCTCCGGCGCGCAACGGTCTATACGCTCGAGAACGCGGGATACACCGTGCTTGCGGCTGCGGATGGCATGGAGGCGCTCCACCTGCTGCGCCAGCATCAGACCACGATTCATCTGGTGTTCAGCGATCTCATGATGGGCCGGCTCGGCGGGCTTGGGCTCTATCAGAGCGATCGTCGCGAAGGGCGGCAGACGCCGTTCCTCTTTACAAGCGGATACGCCGGTCGAGAGCAAGAACCTCTCGATCCGGCGTTACCGTTCCTCCCGAAGCCGTGGACGAGCGCGGATCTACTCGCGCGCGTTCGGCAGGTGCTCGACGGGGCGAAGTTGTCGTGAGCTAGTGACAGACCCCACTGCCCTTGTCCTGGACGTGTGAGTACTTGGTGTTCAAGAATTCCCAAGAGTACTCGCCGTTGCCCAACACCACCTTCAAGACGCCATTGCCACCGCTCCGATACTCACTCGTCGGCAAGCGCACGAGAGCCGAATCGGCGTTGAGCGGTCCGTCCCCGCCGAGCCCACTGGTAATCTGCCGAATGCCGCGGACCGAATCGGCTGCCCACTCCGTCGTCGTCGGATGCTGGTAGCCTTCCGCATACCGCATCGGTGCGAACCGTTCATAGATCCGTGGCCAGCCATTGATCACCAAGTCCGCATTGTTGTCATACAATGCGGTCCAGACTCCACGGACGTCCTGAATGCGATAATCGCTCTTGTGAAGCGGGTCGTTGGGATTCGTAATGTGCGTCCCTGAAAACCACATCGACTCGTACCAGACCCCGAGCGTGCACTTATTGCTGTGCGAGCCGAGATCATCGTACAGCCAGTTGAGCTGCGGGCTCCCTGCGTGATACGCGATCTGCGGAGGCCGCTTGTAGCCACCGGGCGTCTGTACGTTCAACGCGACGACGTGCCAGCTGCCGATATCGAAGCTCTGCCAGTTCTGGCCGGGCGGCCCGACGTGTGCGGCACCGAAGTACGCATCGGCACCTGATGCCATTCCCGAGCCGTAATTGTCGGACGCGAGCGTATCGATATCGACCTCATGATCGCCGAGGGTCGCGTAAGTCTTGTCTTTCCATTTCCCAAATAGCGGATCGTAGCAGTTCACGTAGTCCTGCAACGTGGTCACGGTGCCGGCGCTCGGCGCCGCGTTGCTACCCATCATGAAGATGTAGGTGGGATTCGCAGCTTCGATGACCTTCGCGGTCTGCTGCGCGAGGTCGCCGCCGCAGGTGCCCAGGTTGGCCGTGAATACGACCGTCACACCGCTCACCGGCGGCGCGGCCGCCAAGGCGTAGGTGACCGAAATGCTCTCCGGCGCCACGCCGGCCGTTGTCGAGGTGAGGCTGACCGTGGCCCGATACGTCGCGGCGTTCAGCCCGGCGTTCTTGGCATTCAACGTGAGCGTCGCCGGCGCCGTCGTGTCGCTCAGCGTCGCGGTGAGCCAGCCGGCCGCACCAGACGCAAAGTTGATCGTGGCCTTCAGGCCATTCAGAGGCCTGCTCCCGTCCTTGGTGATCGACACCGTCTGCGCGCCGGGATTGCTCGTCCCAGTCGTGTCGTTGAACGAGACGGCCGCAGGTGTGGCGATGATGCCGACAGGAGGAAGCGGCGCCACTTCAAAGCTGACGGGAACGTCGAGAGAATTCGCGGCACCCTTGCCCGAAATCGTGACCGTCGCCTGATAGGTGCCGGCGCTAAGGCCGCCGATATTGGGCATCAGCGTCAGGGTCGCGGGAGCGACGGTGTCGCTCAGCGCCACGGCGAGCCAACCGTTGGCGCCGCTTCCGAAGTTGATGGTCGCTGTGAGGCCCGTTACCGCGGCCTGGCCATCCGTGGAGACCGCGACGTTCTGCGCTCCAGGACTGGCATTCCCGACCGTGTCCTTGAAGGAAACTGTCGATGGACTAACGAGAATTTCGGCCTTTGGCTTGGTGGGCTCGCTGCATGCGCCGTTCCAAAAAGCAGCGGCTACGCACAGAACGAGGGCGGCCTTCAATGCCCCTCGCACCGCAATCGATGCCATACGCTCTACCTTCCGCTTTGAAAGTCACGCTCTAGGTTCGCGTTGGCTGTATTTGGCGAGAATCGTGCCGAAAGTACTCGGCGCGTCGAAGAGACTAAGCCCTTCGACGCGCGCGAGACGAATGCGTGGAGTTAGCGAGTCGCTTTCGAGCGGCCGCGGCTGCGGCGTGTGGTGCGGGTCTTGGAGCTTGAGTTGGCGGCGCGGCTGCTCTTGTTGGAGCGGCTGCGGCCGTTGCCCGAACGCTCTCCCTTATCCTCGTCCTCTTCCGAGGCAGCTTCGACGTTGATCGAGCCCTCCGCGATCTCCGTCAGGAGTCGGTCGGCTTCCTTTTCTTCCTCGAGCGTCTCTTCGAGCAGCTCGGCGATTTCGTTGTTTCCGATGGTCTGAGCGAGAGTGCGGACGGTGCCGTAAGAGGCGATCTCGTAATGCTCCACCTTCTGAGCGGCGCTGATGATCGCCGCATCCATGGTGGCCTCTTCCAGATCTTCGCCGAGCATCTCCTGGCCTTCCGAGATGATGCCGGCCATTCCTTTACAAGGCTTCCGCTGCGGCTTCTCACCGAGCTCATCAAAGACCTGTTCCAGTCGTGTGACCTGGTTTTGTGTGACGCTGAGATGGTCCTTCAGCGCTGCCTGTAGCTCCGACGAGTTTGCGGCATCTATCATTTTGGGGATTGCCTTGACCAGCTGCTGCTCCGCGTCGTAGAGATCCTGCAATTCATCCTTCAGCAATTTTTCCAGTGCTTCCATGGCGGCCTCCACAGAATCCGGCGGTGAGAGTCAACGGTGATTCCGGGAGTGTAGTCGGCGGTAGCGGGTGGGAGCAGCGCCCCGCTGGGCGAAAATGGGTTAACTCTTCGGAGGGGTTTCGGCTGAGAAGCTCCCGAGGCAGGACTCGAACCTGCGACCCGCCGGTTAACAGCCGGCTGCTCTACCAACTGAGCTACTCGGGAATGAGGCGCGAAATATCGCGGCGCGAGGCCGCGAGTTCAACCGGTGACAGGAACCCTTTCGCTCCTGGCTTCACCGAGAACTGCAAGGATCATCCCAGCGAGGATCATGACCGCGCCGGCGCCCTGGCTGAGAATGAATCTTTCGTCCCAAAATAGCCAGGACGTTAGCGCCGCGAATACGGGCTCGAAGCAAAAAATCAGCGAGGCGCGCGCGGAAGACATCTGACGCTGGGCCCGAAACTGCCACACCAGCGCCACGACCGTGGACATGACCGCAAGAAACAGCAGTGCGCCGATGAGCCCCAGGGACACGTCGAACCGCATGTCCTCCAGAAGGAGCGCGGCGAGGAGACTGCCCACCGCGGTCCCGGGGAGCTGCAGCCAGACAAGGCGCTCAGCCTCGAATTGCTTTGAGAATTCCGAGACCGCGACGATGTGCCCGCCAAACACCACCGCGGTGATGAGCGTCCAGAGGTCGCCCTTGTTGAGACCGCCCGCATCGGGAGCCGTCAGGAAGTAGATCCCCACGGCCGCCATCACAACCGCGACAATCACCATCCAGCCCGTCCGATGCTTGAGCAGCACCATCGCGATCAACGGCGCGAGCACCGACGACATCGCGACGATGAATGCCGAGCGGGCGGGCGTGGTGTACTGCAGCCCGTAGGCCTGTGTCGCGAAGCCTGACGCCAGAAGCAGGGTCAGAATCAGGCCGGCGCGTAGCTCGCCGCGCGAGAATCCACTGCGCAGCTGGATGAACGGGGTGAGAGCGATCGTCGCGATCGTGAAGCGTAGAGCGAGAAAGAGCAGGGGAGAGGCGTTGTTGAGCGCCGCTTTGACGACGACAAAACTCACGCCCCATACCGCCGCGGCCGTGAGCAGCAGTAGATCGGCGCCCCGGCGGGTCACGCCATGTCTCGCAGATAGCGCCCGGTCGCCGATTCGGCGACTTTCGCCACGTCCTCCGGTGTTCCGGCGGCCACGAGTCGCCCGCCCTGACTCCCGGCTCCAGGCCCCAGATCAATCACCCAGTCGGCGCGCTTGATGACGTCGAGGTTGTGCTCGATGACCAGCACCGTGTGACCCGCGTCGACCAGCCGGTCGAGCACGCGACACAGCACGCGAACGTCGTCCAGATGGAGGCCGGTGGTGGGCTCGTCCAGGATATACAGCTTCCGCTTACCACTCCCACGTTTGCTCGATCCGGCGGATGCGAGCTCGCGCGCGATCTTGAGGCGCTGCGCTTCGCCGCCCGACAGGGTCGTCGCCGGTTGCCCGAGCCGCAAGTAGCCGAGGCCGACCTGCTGTAGATACCAGAGACACCGGGCCAAACGCGCATGGCGATGGAGTCGCTTGATCGCCTCGTCCACGGTCCACTCGAGCGCCTGCGCGATGGTCGCGCCCTGAAACTTGACCTCGAGCACCTCGCGCTTGAAGCGCGAGCCGCCGCACACTTCGCACGGCACGAACACGTTGGCGAGAAAGACCATCTCGATCAGCACGTGGCCCGCGCCTTCGCACGCCTCGCAGCGGCCCCCGCCCGCGACGTTGAACGAGAATGTGCTGGGCTCATAGCCCCGCGCGCGCGCCAACGCCTCGTTCGCGAACAGGGCCCGCAGCTCGTCGAACGCCTTGACATAGGTCACCGGATTGGACCGTGGCGTCCGACCGATAGGTGCCTGATCGATCAGCACGGCGTCCTCGAGGTACTCCCAGCCTTTCAGACCCGCGATCTCGCCGACGGGCTCGCCGAGATGTTGCTTGGCACTGTGCTCACCGCGCAGCCGGCGTTCGAGCTGCCGGTACAGGACGTCATGGACCAACGTGGATTTGCCGGAGCCGGAGACACCGGTAACAGCAGTGAGCGTGCCGAGCGGAATCCGGACATCGACGCCGTGGAGATTATGGAGGGTCGCGCCCCTGACCTCGAGCCAGCGCACCGCGGGCCGGCGCGCCGACGGAACGCCGATGCGCTTTTCCCCAGACAGGTACTGGCCCGTGAGCGTGCCGGCCTCCCGCACGGCCGCTGCGGGACCTTGATACACGAGCTGCCCACCGGCCTCGCCGCTTGCGGGTCCGAGCTCCACCATCCAGTCGGCGGCCCGCATTGCCGCGGGATCGTGCTCGACGACGACGACGGTATTGCCGGCGTCTGAAAGCTTCCGCAACAGTCCGAGCAGCCGGTCGACATCGGCGGGATGCAGGCCGATGGATGGTTCGTCCAGCACATAGAGTGTATCGACCAGATGCGAGCCGAGTGCGTTCGAGAGCGCGATGCGCTGCGCCTCTCCTCCGGAGAGGGTGCGCGTCTGGCGGTCGAGCGTGAGATAACCGAGGCCGACGTCATTGACGAATCCGACGCGCGCCTTGAGCTCGCCGAGGATGTGGTTCGCCACGCTCTGCTGGAACGCAGGCAGCGCGAGTTGCTCGAGCCAGGTGGCGAGCTCCGTCGCGGTCAGCGCGGCAGCCTCGGCGATCGTCTTGCTTGCGACCCGGACTGCCAACGACTCCGGTTTCAGGCGCGCACCGTTGCATGACGGGCACGTCTTGGCGAGCTGATACTGCCGCAAGAATACGCGGATATACTGCTTGTACCGCTTGTCCTCCAGCCGCTCGAGGAACGGGAAGATTCCGAGATACCGGCCGCCCTTGTTATGCAGGAGGAACTGCCGGTCCCGCGCGGGGATGTCCTGCCAACTCAGGTCCAACCCGATACCCCGAGCTCGGGCGGTCTCGCGCAGCAAGCGGCGACGGCCTTCGTAGCGCGGCTTGGTCCACGGATCCAATGCGCCCTTCGCGAGCGAACGGCTCGGATCGGGAACGATCAAGGACTCGTCGTATTCGAGGACGGCTCCGAAGCCATTGCAGGTGGGGCACGCTCCCCGCGGGTTATTAAAGGAAAAGAGGGTAGGGGTGAGCACCGGCGCCGCGGTGCCGCAGTCCGAACACGCAGGATGCTCGGAGAAGCGGCGCCGGTCGCCGTTGTTCAACGCCACGGCGATACCCTCCCCCTCGCTGAACGCAGTCGCTACGGCGTCGGCAAGCCGGCCCCGATTCTCGTCGGTTGGGGCAATCCGATCCACCAGGACCAGGACTTCCTTCCCCGACCGGACACGCTGCTCCGCGCCTGCTTCATCGAGTCGAACTGTCTCGCCATCGATTTGGGCCCGCACAAAACCGGCGGCGCGCAGCTGCGCGGCGACTTCGACGTCCGGACGATGAGCCGAGGCAGGCAGCGGGAACGACACGACAACCGGATACGCCGCACTCCGCACGCCCCACGCCGCCCGCACCGTATCCACGACTTCCTGCACCGTATCTCGCTTGACTTCGGCCCCGCATTGGAGGCACGTCTGCGTTCCCGCGCGCGCCCACAAGAGCCTCAGGAAATCAGCGATTTCCGTGGCCGTGCCGACGGTGGAGCGGCTCGATGTCGTGGGATTCTTCTGCTCGATCGCGACGGCCGGCGACAATCCCTCCATCGCGTCCACCAGCGGTTTCGGCATCCGTTCGAGGAACTGCTTGGCATAGGTCGACAGCGATTCGATGTAGCGCCGCTGCCCCTCGGCGTACAGCGTGTCGAATGCCAGCGAGCTTTTGCCGGAGCCCGACGGGCCAGTGACGACCGAGAGCGCCCGTCGCGGGAACTCGACGGTGATGCCCTTCAGATTATGCTGGCGTACGTTGCGGAGAACGACGCGCTGCGGAGGAGCAGGCATAACT
>Ga0075425_100005817_pt1 | contig 12860 bp, 7 predicted proteins | sample SoiMethybrSBSTD4_FD_75300 | JGI IMG/M metagenome (GOLD analysis project Ga0075425, IMG submission 75300) | Bulk soil microbial communities from a Populus tree surrounding site in Tennessee, USA - Soil MetaG P. TD hybrid SBSTD4 | ecosystem: Environmental > Terrestrial > Soil > Tree plantation...
TTCCGCGTCGGAAATAGAATGCCCTCCCATGAAACGCGCATTCGTCGTCGCCCTGCTCCTCGCCACGACCGCATTCGCCGCGCCGAAAACGAACAAAGCCGCCAAACCCTTCTCCGTCGTCGAGGCCTCCATCCCTGAAATGCAGGCCGCGCTGAAGGACGGCCGCGTCACTTCGCACGATCTCGTGCAGCAGTACCTCAATCGCATCGCCACGTACGAGGACAAGCTCAACGCGATCATCACCGTCAATCCGAAAGCGCTCGAGGAAGCGGATGCGCTCGATCGCGAGCGCGCGGCGGGAGAAATCCGAGGACCGCTGCATGGGATTCCGGTCGCGCTGAAGGACAACATCCTCACCACGAACATGCCCACCACCGGCGGCGCGCTCGCGTTCGAAGGACTGGTCCCGCCGTACGAGGCGACGGTGACGAAGAACCTGCGCGACGCGGGCGCGATCATCATCGCCAAGACGCAGATGACCGAGCTCGCGAACTGGGTCGCCGGCAATCCGTCGATGCCCAACAACTACAACTCGCTGAACGGCTACGGCATGAATCCGTACGATCCGCGCCGCGATCCGCGCGAGGCCAGCGGCGACGGGCGTCCCGCGCTCAACACCGGCGGCTCGAGCTCCGGCACCGGCACCGCCGCGAACTTCTGGGCGGCGAACGTCGGCAGCGAGACGTCCGGCTCGATCCTCAGTCCGTCGAACGCGAACATGCTCGCGGCGATCAAGCCGACCGTCGGCCGCATCAGCCGCTACGGCATCATCCCCATCACCGCGGATCAGGACACCGCCGGACCGATGGCGAAGTTCGTCACCGACGCGGCGATCCTCTTCGGCGCGCTCGAGAAAGGCAATCCCGATGCGAACGATCCCGCGACGTCGAAGTGCAAGCCGGAAGGCGACTACACGAAGTTCCTGAAGGCGGATGGCCTCAAAGGCGCGCGCATCGGCATCCCGCGCCAGTTCTATTACGACAAGATCACGATCCCGGGATCCGAGCGCCCGCGCGGCGGACTCAATGACGATCAGAAAAAAATGATGGACGAGGTGATCGCCATCCTGAAGGCCCAGGGTGCGACCATCGTCGATCCCGCCGACATTCCCGACATCGTCGATGTCATCCAGTGGGGCGTCTGCACGTCGATGGACGACGTGAAGGAAAAGAAGTGCTCGATCGTCCTCGCGTACGGGATGGAGCGCGACTTCAACACCTTCCTCAAATCCCTCGGCGACAAGGCTCCTGTGAAAACGCTCGCCGATCTGCGCAAGTGGAATCGCGATCACGAGAAGCTCGGCACGATCAAGTACGGCCAGTCGCTGCTCGACATCTCTGACGCGATGGACCTCGAGCTGATGAAGTCGCGATACGAGTCGGATCGCGCGCATGACCTCGAGCTGACGGCAACGAAAGGCATCGACGCCGTGATGAAGGAGAAGAATCTCGACGCGCTGCTCTTCCCCGGTCCGGGCGGCGCGTCGATCGCCGCGCGTCCCGGTTATCCGACGGTGATCGTTCCGTTCGGAACGCAGCCCAACGCGCCGACACCCGCGTTCCCCGACAAGTTCGACGCGAAGCCCGCCCCGTACGGCGTGAGCTTCACCGGCCTCGCGTGCAGCGAGCCGACGCTGCTGCGGCTGGGATACGCGTTCGAGCAGGCGACGAAGAAGCGGGTACCGCCGCCCGCGTTTCCGTAAGCGTTTAGGAGTGCGGTGGCGCAAGCCACCGCTTTTGTTTCGCGATCGCAAAGCGGCGGCCCTGCCGCCGCACTCCTATACTTTCCCGCATGCGACGAATCGCTCTTCTCCTCCTTCTGGCCCTCGCCTGCTCGAAGAAAGAACAACCCGCAACGACGACGACGGAAACGACCGCGACCACCGCGACGACGGCAACCGCCGCCGCGGCAACAGCCACTCCGACGAACCAGCCCAGCCTCACCTCCTTCTCCTCGGGGGCGCTCGTCGTGCAGAAGCCGCAGGAGTACGACCAGAACTGGTCCTCCTTCTGGATGTTCGATGGTCGCGCCGACACGGGGTGGGCAACGCCGGAGGGCGTGGCGACGCCGCAGACGATCGTCGTTTCGCTGCCGGAGAAAACGCAGCTCGATCGCATCGAGTTCGACAACGCGCATGTCGATGGTGATGACGGGCGCGGCGCGAAGGACGTCGTCGTCGAGATGTCCGACGTCAGCGCGACCGATGGCTTTCAGCCGATTGCGACCGTCGCCCTCGCGGACAAGACCGACAATCAGAGCTTCCCGGTCTCCGCGCCGGTTCCCGGCCGCTGGATGCGCCTGCGCGTGAACAGTAGCCAGGGCTCGAAGCAATACATCGAGCTGATGGACGTTCGCGGCTACGGAAAGCAGCTCACGCACACGCCGTTCCCCGACGCGAGCGGCACGTATCAAAGCGACTACGGCAACTTCCATCTCAAACAGGAAGGCACCTCGGTCACCGGCTGCTACGAGCACAAGGAAGGTCTGCTCAACGGCGGCATCGACGGACGAGTCATGAACTTCACGTGGCACGAGGCTCCGAACGACAAGGGCCCGGCGACGATGATCTTCAGCCCCGACGGCAAGCAGATGTATGGCCTGTGGTGGGTCGAAGGCGACACGTCCGGGCGCGGCGGGACGTGGAACGGAACGAAGATCTCCAGCGACGTCGGCACCTGCCCGCACTGGTCGGGCGGCGCGGAGGCGCAGCTCACGAAGGAGCTCGAGGAGCTCGGCCGCACGCGCGTGTACGGCATCAATTTCGATGTCGATTCGGATCACATCCGTGACGAATCGAAGCCGACGCTGGACAAAATAGTGTCGATGCTCAAGGCGAAGGCGGACTGGAAGCTGAAGGTCGAGGGTCACACCGACGCGACCGGCGGCGACGCACACAATCAGCAGCTCTCGCAGAAGCGCGCCGACTCGGTGAAGAACTATCTCGTCTCCGCCGGCATCGAAGCCTCTCGCCTCACCACCGCCGGCCTCGGCTCCTCGCAGCCCGTCGCGTCGAACGACATCGATTCAGGACGCGCGCAGAACCGCCGCGTCGAGCTCGCGAAGGAGTGACATGCATCGCCGCGCCGCCGCACTGATGATCGTTCTCGCGGCGCGCGCGGCGCTCGCATGCGCGCCTGCGCCGCACGAGTTCGATCACGTCGACGTCGTCGAGGAGTCGGCGATCATCGCGTGGGATCCGGCGACGAAGACGGAGAACTTCATCCGCCGCGCGACGTTCCAGGGCGATGCGCGCGACTTCGGATTCCTCGTGCCGACACCGTCCGCACCGATGCTCGCCGAATTCGACGACAACGTTTTCGCGAAGCTCGTCGAGAAGACGACGCGGAGCAGCGTCACCACGGTCACGAAGAGAATCGACTGGACGCCGCTCTTCGCGTATTTCTTTCTTCGCGGCAGAGGTGAAGGCGCGCCGATCACGACCGCACGACCACCGGTCGAGGTGCTGTCGACGCAGAAGCTCGCCGGCTACGAGGCGACCGTGCTCGATGCGACCGACGCCGTTGCGTTGAAGAAGTGGCTCGATGAGAACGGCTACGCAACGACACCCGATCTCACGGCATGGCTCGATGCCTACATTCAAAAGCAGTGGAAGATCACCGCATTCAAGGTCGATCGGCCCGCCCAGACGTCGGCCGTGCGGATGACGTTCACGACCGATCGCCCGTTCTTCCCGTATCGCGAGCCCGCATCGCAGCGTGATAACAAACCGGCGTCGAATCGCAGCCTGCGCATCTTCTTTCTCGGACCGGAGCGCGTCGAAGGCACGATCGGTGCGGACGGCAAGTGGCCCGCGGATCTGATCTGGTCCGAGCGCCTGAAGTTCGACATCGGTCTTCCGATGCCCGCGAACACGCGGCTCACGCGATTCGACGACTTCTCATCGCCGCGGCCGGGGACGGATGATTTGTTCTTCGCGGCGGCGCAGGATCAGCGCGAGGTCGTGCCGGAGCCGTGGGTGATCGAGACGTACGACACGACGCACGTCCCGCTCGACCTCGTCATCGCGCCCCTGCTCGTGATCGGTTTCTTCGGCGTCCGGCGCATGAGAAGCGTTAGACGACGTTGAAGTCTGGACTGCGGTGGCCAAGCCACCGCTCTCATCGCCGCGACGCCAGTCGCGGCAGCTGGCGCTGCCGGTTGGGGTCACATCTGGAAAACGAACTTTGTCTCTACAGGGTGTAGCCGAGAAGTTCGTTTTCCAGATGTGACCCCAACCTCCGAACCATTCTTCGCGGCGGCGAAGGATCAGCGCGAGGTCGTAAGGCGGTGACTGCCTGGAGCGCGGCCGTCTCGGCCGCTGGCCCGGCGGCGTCCCGCCGCCGAGAGCGAGACGCTCTCGATCCAGCGGGCGAGGGCGCCCGCGCTCCGAGTTTCAGCTCCGCGCGATCAACTCCATCAGCGTCGATGGCTCGAGCGGCTTGAGCAGATGGTGATCGAAGCCTGCCGCCTTCGATCGATCGCGATCCTCCGGCTGGCCGTAGCCCGTCAGCGCGATCAGCACCGCGGCCGCGCAGCGCGGGTTCGCGCGCAGTTTTTCCGCGACCGCGTAGCCGTCCATGCGAGGGAGTCCGATGTCGAGCAGCACGATCTCCGGCATGAGCTCCTCCGCGACGGAAAGCGCCGACGCGCCGTCCGAGACGCCGCGCACGTCGTGGCCGTCGCGCTGCAGCATCACCATCAGCACGTTGCGCGCGTCGTCGTGATCCTCGACGACGAGAATGCGCCGCGGACGCGATGTGCGCGCGGGTCGCGACGTCGCGACGACCGGCTCGATCGCCGGCGGTGCCGTTGCGATCGGCAGTCGCACCGTGATCTCCGTTCCCTTCCCGCCGCCCTCGCTCGCCGCGGTCACCGTGCCGCCGTGCATTTCGACGAGGCTGCGCACCAGCGTGAGTCCGATGCCCAGTCCGCCGAGCGGACGATCGAGCGCGCGCGGGCCCTGGACGAAGAGATCGAACGCACGCGCGCGAATCTCATCGGTCATTCCCGCGCCGGTGTCGCGCACGGAAACGACCACCATCCCATCCTCCCGCCCCGCCGTGATCGTGATCTTCCCCTCCTCGGGCGTGAACTTCGATGCGTTGTGCAGCAGGTTCGCGATCACCTGCGTGCAGCGCGTCGGATCGGCGTCGAGCCAGATCGGTTCTTTGCCGAGGTCGATCGTCAGCTCCTGGCGATGCCGTGCGATGGCGTGTTTCCACATGTCGACCGCGGACGAGACGACGTCCGTCAGCGCGACGGTCTTTCGCTCGAGACGCACCTTGCCGCTCGTGACGCGCGAGACGTCGAGAAGATCGTCGACCATGCGCGCGAGGTGCCGCGACTGCCGGCGAATCACTTCGACGTGACGGCGGTCCGCTTCGCCGAGGTCGCTGAGAATTTCCGTCGCGTGGAGGATCGGCGCGAGCGGATTGCGCAGCTCGTGGCCGAGCATCGCGAGGAACTCGTCGCGGCGCCGCGTTTCCTGGCGCAACTCATCCTCGAGATTTTTCGCGACGGTGATGTCCATCCCGACGCCGAGCATGCGCTCGGCGCGGCCGTCCTCATCGCGCAGCACCTGCGCACGCGCATCGATCCAGCGCAGGATCCCGTCCGCGCCGACGACGCGAAACTGCAGCTCGTACGGCGCGTTGTTCTCGATCGCCTCGCGCAGCGCGGTCTCGACGCGCGCGACGTCGTCGCGATGAATGAGCCGCTTGAACGCGTGGAACGTGCCGGGAAAACTTCCGCGCGACAAACCGTGCAGCGGCTCGAGCTCGTCGGACCACATCATGTTGCCGGTGGTGATGTCCCACTCCCACACGCCGACGCGGCCCGCGCTCATCGCGAGACGCAGCCGTTTCTCGCTGAGCTCCGCGCGCTCGTGCGCGTCGCGGTTCTGCGCGGCGATGGCGCCGAGGAAAAGGCCGGTCGTCGCGCCGACGGCGGTGTAGATCTGCAGAAGCACGAGGCCCTGTTCCGGTCCCGCGCCCGCGTACGGACCGGCGCCGCTGCGCGTGCCCCACACCGCGACGATGTTCGCGACGACCGCCGCGGACGCGGTGCCCGCCGGTCCGAATCGCAGCGCCGCCCAGATCACGAACGGGAAGACGACGAACTCCGCGGCGCCGATCGCCGGCAAACGAACGAAAACGAGGAAGCTCGCAACGAGCAGACCGGCGACGAGCAGCGACGCCTCGACGAGGGCGCCGCGGCGATGCGGCATCGGATGGCGGTCGCTCCAGACGAACAGCACCGGCGCGAACACGAGACCGCCGAGCGCATCGCCAACCCACCAGATCCACCAGAGCGCGGGCAGTGCGCTCATCGGCTGCACACCGCCGAATCCGAGCGAGGTCACGCCGATCGCGGCGCTGACGACCGGCGCGGCGATGACGGCGCCGAGGAGCGCGACGACGTCGCGCACGCGCGAGAGGCGGCCGTCGAACGCGAAGCGGCGCAGGATCCACGCGCCCGCGATGGCTTCGAGCGTGTTGCCGATGGCGATGCCGCTCGCGACCCATAGCGGCTCGTGCGCGGTCGCATTCGCGATGAACGCGCCGAGGAGAATGCCGGGGACGGCGTGGCGGCGATAGCGGAACATCGCCGCGATCGCGAAACCGGTCGCGGGCCAGACCGCCGTCACCTGTTCGGCGCGAAAAGCGACCGCAAGACCGAGCTTCGCGCACGCGACGTAGAGCACGGCGACGATGACGACAATCAGGGCGCTGCGGACCTTGGACACGAGTGCCGGCTAGTGTAGAAGAAGTCCCATGTTCCTCGCCGCCGTGCTGCTCGCCGCCGCGCCGTACACGATCGTTCTCGGCATTGCGCAGGACGGCGGCTATCCGCAGGCGGGCTGCAATCGTCCGGATTGCGTCGCCGCGTGGCGCGATCCGCGGAAGCGAAAACGCGTTGCATCGCTCGCCATCGTCGATCCCGATTCCGGTCAGCGATGGATCATCGACGCAACGCCCGATTTCCCATCGCAACTGGCCACGCTCGATGAAGCTGCGCCGCGACGCAGCGATCGCCAGGTCGCAGACAACGCTGCGCCGCTCCTCGACGGCATCCTCCTCACCCACGCCCACATCGGCCACTACCTCGGACTCGCCCAACTCGGCCGCGAAGTCCTCGGCGCGAAATCGATTCGCGTTTACGCCATGCCCCGCATGCGCGACTTCCTCGAGCACAACGGACCGTGGGATCAGCTCGTGCGTTTGAACAACATCGCGCTGCAAACGATCGACGGCGAATTCGCTCTCAACGCGCGCATCACGGTGACGCCGCTCGTCGTGCCGCATCGCGACGAGTACTCCGAAACGGTGGGCTACATCGTGCGCGGCCCCTCGCGCGCGATCCTTTTTCTTCCCGACATCGACAAGTGGGAGAAGTGGACGACGCCGCTCGAGTCGGTGCTGGAGCGCGTCGACGTCGCGTACGTCGACGGAACGTTTTTCAGCGCGTCGGAGCTCCCCGGCCGCGATCTGCGCGAGATCCCGCATCCGCTGATCAGCGAAACGCTGTCGCGCCTCGCCCATTCACCGCTGCGATCACGCGTGCGCTTCATCCATCTCAATCAGTCGAATCCGCTGCTGCGCGAGAAGCGGAAGGGCGTGACGGTGGCGCGGGATGGGGAACGGGAACCGCTGTAACGTCATCCTGAGCGAAGCGAAGGACCTCTACTGCGAAACAGCAGCGCAGAAGAGGTCCTTCGCTGCGCTCAGGATGACGAATCACAACACCAGATCCCGCACGTTCAGCATCACGTGCGCCTGGTAGTTGTACGAGTTCGGGCCTCCTCCGTTGTAGCGGCGCACCGCGTATGGCCAGTCGCAGCCGAACAGCTCGCGCTTGGGGAGGTTCGGGTAACTCGCGGTCGGGTAGATGGCGCGCTCGTACACCTTCATTGATCCGGGAAACGTCGGCGTCACGCCTTCGACGACGTTGCGCGAGCCCGCGTCGATCGCGCACTGGCGGCAGTCCGTGAGGTAGCGCGCATCGGTCGATGCGTACTTGCAGAGGCGCATCGCTCCGTTGCCGATCTCGGCCTGACGATCATCCGCCTTCGATGCCGGTCCGTTCACGAACTTGTCGAACTTCTCGCGCAATTCGTTGGCGGCCTTGCTGAGATTCTTCGTCACGTCGTTCATGAAGTCGTCGACCTCGTCCTGCCGCGGCGGGTGATGGAAGATCGTGAACTGTCCCGCGCCGTAGCCGCGCGACGTGATCGCGAACGCGTTCTGCTCGTCGTTGTGATCGAGTCCGAGGGTGATCGTCGCGTCGCTCTCGTTGTAGTGCTTCAGATCGCTCTCCTGCTTGAGCATCGACGCGATGAAGCGCATCGGCACGATGGTCGACGGCGTCGTGGCGATCTTCTGCACCACGATCTTGTTCGCGCTGACCGGATCGTCCGCGAACGGAAGGCGGATGAACTTCGCGTCGTCGAGGATCTCCGCGATGCACTGCGCGGTGTTCTGATCGACCACGCCCGTCACGCTCGTGACGCGGCCCTTGTTGTAGCTCGTGAGCGCCACTGGCGCGTGACCGTCGCTGCCTTTGCCCTCATTCGTCAGCAGATCGTGCTGCAGCGCCTTCACGCCGTTCTCGGTGCCGCTGCCGAACCGGCTGTCGACGGCCTTCAGGTACCCCAACTCGCGCAGCGCTCGCTGCAGATCGCGGATCGTGTCGCTCGGCGGCATTCCCTTTTGCAGAACGAGTCCCGGCTGAAGAAACGAAAGTGTCGGCATCGAAATACGATACGGCATTTCCTCCGGTCGGAGGCCGTTTCGCCGCCCGTGCGCGCCGTCGTCAGTCTCAGAAAATTCATCCCGCGCGGCAGTCTGGGCCGCGGCGACGCGTACTACGCGCAGGGACGCGTGCGCCGGATCGAGGCCGTCAGCAGCGGCATCATCGAGGCCCAGGTGCAGGGCAGCCGTTTGTATTCGGTCACGCTCGCAATCGACGGAGCCCGCCTCGAGTCGCGCTGCGACTGCCCCTGGTTCGAGACCAACCTCGCGGAGTGCAAGCACGTCTGGGCCGCGATCCGCGCCGCCGACGCGACCGGTCTTCTTCCCGATCGCGAGCTCGTCCCGCATTTCGGACGCGCGCGCGATCAGCGTCCGCAGTGGCAACGTTTCCTCGAATCCCTCGGCACCGGCCACCATCGTTCGCGCGACTTCGAGCCGAAGAAACCGCCCGAGGAGATCGCGTACGTCGTCGTCCGGATGCCCAATTCGAATTCGCTGACGCTGCAGATCTCCGGCCGCTCCCGAAAGAAATCCGGCGAGTGGGGCAAATGGAAGCAGCTCTCGATGCGGCTCGACGAGATCAATGCGCTGCCGCCCTTCGATCGCGAGAGCATCGCGCTGCTGCACCAGCGCTCGTGGGACACGATGGTCGAGTCGACGATCTACATCGATGCCGTCGCGACGGCGTGGTGGGTCGAACGGCTCGCGCGCGCGGGACGGCTCGCGCTGCGCACGAGCGACGACGAGCCGCGGCCGATCGCGTGGGACGACGGCCCGCCGTGGAAGTTCCGCGTCGCGGTCGTGAGCGATGCGAAGAAGTCGCAGTACCGCCTGGAAGGTTCGGTCGCACGCGACGGCGAATCGCTGCCGCTCGATGTGATCGACGCCGTGGTCAACGACATCCTCTTCGCCGGCGATCACGCCGCGCGATTCGATGACGGCGGTCAGGCGCAATGGCTGCAGGCCTTGCGCGCGAGCGGCCCGATCGTGATTCCGCACGCCGACGCGGAGCGTTTTCGCACTGCTCTTCTTCGCGCGCCGATCGCGAACATCGCGCTGCCCGAGGAGCTCGGATGGACGCTGGTCGACGCGGAGCCGCGGCCGCTGCTGTCGCTGATGCACGACGGATGGAGCAGCGAGCTGCAGGCCGAGCTGCTGTTCCAGTACGACGAGTGGCGCGTCTCGAACCGGTCGGCAGAATTGCAGAAAACCATCGGCCGCAAGCTGATCCGGCGCGAGCGCGAGCGTGAATTGCTCTTCGACGCGCGCCTCACGAGCCTCGGCGCGATCACCGCGTGGCCGGGCTTCCGCATCCGTTTGCAGCATCTCGAACCGATCGTGCGGACGCTGATCCGCGAGGGCTGGTCGATCGAGATCGACGCCGCACCAGTGCGCGTCGCGGACGCCATCGAGGCGGAGGTGTCGAGCGGCATCGACTGGTTCGACCTGAACATTCACGCGAATTTCGGCGACGTGCGCGTGCCGCTTCCGGAGCTGCTGACGTCCGTCGAAACGAAACGATCGCTGCTGCGCCTCGCGGACGGCTCGTACGGAATCGTTCCGTCGGCGTGGAGCGAAGACCTCGCGCCGGTGATCGAGCTCGGCAAACGCGAGGGCGATGGGCTGCGCTTTCGCTCCGCGCAGGCCTTGCTCGTCGATTCACTGCTGAAGTCGAAGGCGAAAGCCGACAAACCATTCACCGAGCTGCGCGAGCGGATGATCGCCGCCGCGCCGAAGCCGCGTCAGGAACCGAAAACCCTCGCGACGACGCTCCGTCCATACCAGCGCGCGGGACTCGGATGGTTTCACTTCCTCCGCGACGCCGGCCTCGGCGGATGTCTCGCCGACGACATGGGCCTCGGCAAGACCGTGCAGGCGCTGGCGCTGCTCGAGGAATTGCGCGTCAGCGGCAACACGCGGCCGTCGCTCGTCGTCGCGCCGCGATCGCTGCTCTTCAACTGGATCGCCGAGGCGAAACGATTCGCGCCGAAACTGCGCGTCGTGGAACATCACGGCGCCGCGCGCGCGAACAACGTCCTCACCGACTGCGACATCGTGCTGACGACCTACGCAACGATGCGCCTCGACATCGATCGTTTGAGCGAGATCGACTTCGAGTACGCGATCCTCGACGAAGCGCAGGCCATCAAGAACGCGACGAGCGCCGCCGCGAAGGCAACGCGGCAGTTGCGCGCGCGCCATCGTCTCGCCCTCAGCGGCACGCCGATCGAGAATCACCTCGGCGAGCTCTGGAGCCTCTTCGAGTTTCTCAATCCCGGCCTGCTCGGATCGTCGCGATCGTTCGCGCGCACGTTCGCGTCGAAGACCGCGCCGCCGGAGCGTCGCGAGGCGCTCGCGCGCGCCGTGCGTCCGCTGATTCTTCGCCGCACGAAGGAGCAGGTCGCGCCCGAGCTGCCGGAGCGCATCGAGCAGACGCTCTACTGCGAGCTCGAAGGGAAGCAGAAGAAACAGTACGACGACCTGCGCGATCACTATCGCCACGCGCTGCTCAATCGCGTCCGCAAAGGCGGGATCGAGAAGTCGCGGATGCAGATCCTCGAGGCGCTGCTGCGCCTGCGCCAGGCCGCGTGCGATCCGGCGCTGATCGATCGCGACTCCGATGCGAACAGCGCGAAGGTCGAGCTGCTGATGGACGAGCTGCGCGAAGTCGTCGAGTCCGGCCATCGCGCGCTCGTCTTCTCGCAGTTCACGTCGTTCCTCGACATCGTCCGCGGCGCGCTGGACGTCGAGAACGTCGAGTATCTCTATCTCGACGGCAAGACGCGCGACCGCCAGTCGCTCGTGCAGAAGTTCCAGAGCGACGACGGACCGCCGCTCTTCCTCATCAGCCTCAAAGCGGGTGGACTCGGACTCAACCTCACGAACGCGGACTACATCTTCCTGCTCGATCCATGGTGGAACCCGGCCGTCGAAGCGCAGGCCATCGATCGCGCGCATCGCATCGGCCGCAGCAAACCTGTCGTCGCGTACCGCCTCATCGCGCGCGACACGGTCGAGGAGAAGATCCTCGAGCTGCAGGCGAAGAAGCGGGAGCTCGCGGAGTCGATCATTTCCGAGGACAACAGCGTGCTGCGGAAACTGGAAGTCGAGGACCTCGAGCTGCTGCTGGCGTAAGCTTCCGCGCCATGCTGCATCTCGTTTCTGCGATTCTCTTCGCCATGTTCGTCGATGCCGGTGATGGCGTTCGCCTCTGGTACGAGGAGCGCGGCAAGGGCACTCCGATCATCGTGATTCACGGCGGTCCGGGGATGGATCACGCGACGCTCGCGGCGGATCTCGGGCCGCTCGAGAAACACCATCGCGTCATCTACTACGACCAGCGCGGCGGCGGTCTGTCGACGCTGCCGAAGGACGAGAAGGCGCTCACGATCGACGATCACGTGCGCGATCTCGAGGCGCTACGCAAACAACTCGGCCTCGAGAAGGTCACGCTGCTCGCGCATTCATTCGGTCCGGCGATCGCGGCCCAGTACGCGATCCACTATCCGGAGCGCGTCGACCGCATGATCTTCCTCGGACCAATTCCGCCGCGAAAAGGCAGTTTTTCCGAGGAATATGGCAAAACTCTGAGCGCGCGGCTTTCGCCTGCCGATTTGAAACGCGCCGAAGAGCTGTCGTTCGACAGCGACAACGTCGTCGCAGTGTGCCGCGAATACTGGTCGATCATGACCCGGCCGCGCGTCGCGAAATCACTGCCGGTGACCGTCGTGAAGTCGGACCTCTGCGCAGCGCCGGCGGAGGCGCTGCGCTACGGCATGACGAAGACGAATCCCGCGACCTTTGGCTCTCTCGGTGACTGGAACTGGACGGCGGACCTCGCGCGCGTTCGTACTCCCACTCTCATCATTCATGGCGAAGAGGATGCGATCCCGCTTGCGATGGTGCGCGAATGGACGACCGCTCTTCCCAACGCCAAACTCATCGCGCTGAAGGAAACGGGACACTTCCCGCACGCGGAAAGGCCGGGGATCGTGTTCCCGGCGATCGAGAAGTTTTTGAAGGGGAAGTGACCATCGTCATCCTGAGCGAGGGTACTTCGCGAAGCGAAGTGACCGGTGAAAGAAACACGGGATAAATTTGCAGCCGTGG
>Ga0075425_100005818_pt1 | contig 12858 bp, 12 predicted proteins | sample SoiMethybrSBSTD4_FD_75300 | JGI IMG/M metagenome (GOLD analysis project Ga0075425, IMG submission 75300) | Bulk soil microbial communities from a Populus tree surrounding site in Tennessee, USA - Soil MetaG P. TD hybrid SBSTD4 | ecosystem: Environmental > Terrestrial > Soil > Tree plantation...
GTAAAGAGGATGACGGACTTATGGTTCAGAGGCTGACGTCCGTCCGCCACCCGTCAACTTTCGCCGTGGCTGCACGGGAGGGCGCATGACAACATTGGACCGATCGGCCGACCCCGCGGCGTTCGATCTCTTCACCATCGGGCATTCCAATCACCCGATCGACCGGTTCATGACGCTGCTCGACGGTGCGGGCGTCACGGCGATCGTCGACGTGCGGTCCTTGCCGTCGTCGCGACGCTATCCCTGGTTCGCCGCCACCCGCCTGAAAGATCACTTGGCGCAGGCCGGCATTGCCTACCTGCCCATGGGCCATGCGCTGGGCGGGCGACCGCGCGACGAGGCCCTTTATCGCGATGGCGTCGCCGATTATGCCGCCATGGCGCGCACACCCGAATTCCGTGCCGGCATTGACCGCGTGATCGCTACCAGCGAGCGGGCGCGGTGCTGCCTCATGTGTGCGGAACGCGAGCCGCTCGACTGCCACCGCTGCCTGCTGGTAGCGCCGACCCTGGCCGCGCGCCGCCTGCAGATCGGGCACATCCTCGGCGACGGCAGCATCCTGCCGCACGCCGCCATCGAGGAACGGCTGCTGGCCGGCAGCGACGACCTGTTCGCCGGCGACCGTGGCGCGCGGCTGGCGCAGGCGTTGTCCGCGCGCGCCAAGGCGGTTGCGTTCCGGGCGCGCGGATGATTCCTACCGGCACGCCGGGTGATTCCCGGCTTGCGCAATCCACACCAGTTGGCATGCTGCGGGCGGGGCAGATGAGGCCATGACATGCAACGAACAACAATCGGCAAAATGTTTGCCACTTCACTCGTGACGCTGCTCGCCGCGGGGTGCGGTGGCGCATGGGCGCAGGACAAGGGCACGCTCAACCCGCAGCCGCTGCCGCCGCTCGCCCATCCGAACGACCCAAAGGTCCCGGCCAAGCAATTGTTCGGCCGCAAGGCGCAGCCGGCGCCGCTGGAAGCGCGCGCCATCGGCTTCTACTCCAAAGGCTGCCTCGCCGGCGCCACCGCGATGCCGATCAACGGCAAGACCTGGCAGGTGATGCGGCTGTCGCGCAACCGCAACTGGGGCCATCCCGAGCTGGTGCGCTTCCTCGAGCGGCTGGCCGCCAAGGCGCCCAAGGTCGGCTGGAACGGCCTCCTGGTCGGCGACATGTCGCAGGCGCGCGGCGGGCCGATGCTCACCGGCCATGCCAGCCATCAGGTCGGCCTCGATGCCGACATCTGGCTCACGCCCATGCCCGACCGCGAGCTTTCGCGGGAGGAGCGCGAAGAGATGTCGGCGACGCAAGTGGTGCGCGCCGACCGCAAGGATGTCGACCCGTCGGTGTGGACGCCGGCGCACATGGCGATCATCAAGACGGCTGCCAGGGACGCGGAGGTCGAGCGCATCTTCGTCAACGCCGCCATCAAGAAGGCGCTGTGCCGCGACGCCAAGGGTGACCGCGGCTGGCTGCACAAGGTGCGGCCGATGTGGGGCCACGACTATCATTTCCACATCCGCCTGGGCTGCCCGAGCGACCAGCCCGGCTGCCGGCCGCAGGAGCCGCCGCCCAGCGGCGACGGCTGCGGCGCCGAGCTCGACTGGTGGTTCACCGACGCGGTGCTTCACCCCAAGCCGCCGGAAACGCCGCCCAAGTCGAAGCAACTCACCATGGCGGACCTGCCGGCCGCCTGCCGCCAGGTGCTAGTGGCGCCGTGATCAGACCTTGTAGGGTGGGCAAAGCGCGCGACACTCGGCACATTGGCAGCACGATGCGATAAAGCGCGCGTGCCCACCGGTTATCTGCGAGGCCGCATGGTGGGCACGGCGCGCTCGATCTACCGAACGCGCTGAAGGCGCGGCGTACCGCGCCTTTGCCCACCCCTACGGAGCGAAGGTCAGAACGGCGAGATGATCAGGCCGAGGATGAGCGTGACGACGACCGCCAGCACGATCAAGATCACGACCACGGCGGCCGTGTAGCCGAGCGCGCGCTCGGGGGGCGTCTTCATCAGCACCGGCAGGCCCAGGTACAGCAGGTACAGACTGTAGAGCCCGAGAATGCTCAGCCAGCTCAGCGGCGGCAGCAATTGGAAAATTCCCGCCAGCCATGATGCGGTCGCCGAATAGGCGGAGACCTTCAGCGCCGCCGGCAGGTTGTTGCGGCCGCCGAAGGTCGGCGCCAGCGCGTCGATGACGAGGCCCGCCACATACCATCCGCCGCAGTGCATCACATAGATAAAGATGCCGAAGATCAGCGCGCCGCCGATCCCCAGCCTGCCGCTGAGCGTGTAGCCGATGAACGTGCAGACCGCCGGGACGGCGGCGAGGATCGCCACGTAATTGGTGAACAGGTAATTGGCATCGCCGGTCTCGGTATCGATGACCTGCCATTCCTCTTTCGGCGTCACCAAAATTGCCTTCACGCGCTCCACCAAATTCATCGTCGCCCCTCCTGTTCACGAACTCGACAACACGCACAAACCCCGGCCGCTCGCAAGAAAAGGGTCTCGCGGGGCGTCACTCTCCCGCATCGCTCAGGCTTTCGCAACGGCATCCTGGCGCACCACGGCAGCGCCTTTCTCGGCGATCATCATGGTGGGCGAGTTGGTGTTGCCCGACGTGATCGTGGGCATGACGGAAGCGTCGATCACACGCAGGCCGGCAAGGCCGATCACGCGCAGGCGCTCGTCGACGACGGCGCCGGCATCGCTGTCGCGCCCCATCTTGGCGGTGCCGACGGGGTGGAAAATGGTGGTGCCGATGTCGGCCGCCGCCCGGATCAGGGCGGCATCGTCGTCGCCGACACGGGGGCCGGGCAATCGCTCGACGGGAGAAAAGCGCGCGAGCGCCGGCTGGCGCACGATTTTTCGCGTGAGCCGGATCGCATCCGCCGCCACCCGCCGGTCCTCGTCGGTCGACAGGTAGTTGGGCTTGATCACGGGCTTGTCGGCAGCGTCGGGTGAGCGCAGGCGCATGGTGCCGCGGCTCGTCGGCTGCAGGTTGCACACGCTGGCCGTAAAGGCCGGAAACGTGTGCAGCGGATCGCCGAACTTGTCGAGCGACAGCGGCTGAATGTGAAACTGGAGGTTGGCGCGCGCGCGCGTCGCATCGGAACGGGTGAACAGGCCGAGCTGCGATGGCGCCATGGTCAGCGGCCCGCGCCGGAACAGGGCGTATTCCAGCAGCATCAAGGCGCGTCCGACCGGCGAATGGTAGGTCTCGTTGAGCGTCTTGATGCCGCTCACCTGATAAATCAGGCGAAGCTGCAGGTGATCCTGCAGATTGGCGCCGACGCCAGGCGTGTCGCGCACCACCGGAATGCCCAGGTCGCGCAGATGCGCGCCCGGGCCGACGCCGGACAGCATGAGAATCTGTGGCGAGCCGATGGCGCCGGCGGCGAGAATCACCTCGTGGCGGCAGCGCGCGCGCAACACTTTTCCGTCCTGACGCAAGCGCACCGCGATGGCGCGGCCATCGGCAAATTCAATGGCCTCGACCAGGACGCCGGTCTCCAGCCGCAGATTTTGGCGACCGAGCACGGGCTTCAGAAATCCGCGCGCCGCCGACCAGCGGCGGCCGCGCCGCTGGTTGACGTGGAAATAGCACGAACCCTCGTTGTCGCCGCAGTTGAAGTCGTCGATCGCCGCGATGCCGGCCTGCGCGGCGGCCGCGCGGAATGCGTCCAAAAGCTTCCAGCGCACGCGCGGCGCCTCGATGCGCCATTCGCCGCCGACCGCATGGTGATCGCCGGCGCCGAGAAAGTGATGCTCGTGCCGCTTGAAGTAGGGCAGCACGTCGTCCCAGCCCCAGCCGGTGAGCCCGAGCTGGCGCCAGTGATCGTAGTCGGCCGCCTGCCCGCGCATGTAGATCATGGCGTTGATGGCCGACGAGCCGCCGATCACTTTTCCACGCGGATAAGCGAGGCTCCTGCCGTTAAGCCCCTCCTCCGGCTCGGTGCGGAACATCCAGTCAGAGCGCGGATTGCCGATGGCGAACAGGTAGCCGACCGGGACGTGATACCAGATCCAGTTGTCGCGCCCGCCCGCCTCGAGCACGAGCACGCGCGACTTCGGGTCGGCCGAGAGCCGATTGGCCAGCACGCAGCCGGCCGAGCCGGCGCCGACGATGACGTAGTCGTACTCGCCGTCGATCGTGGTGACCTGGCTCACGCTGCACTCGCTGCTATCGAATTTGCATCCGCCGCGTGCGGCTTTCGATCATGACATCTGCGCCCGCCGGTCGGTTTGCAATTTGACCAGCAGAATATAGCCGGCCTGGACGAACGTGAGCGCATTGGCCCAGACGATGGCCGGCGCCTGCACCAGATAGCCATAGGTGAGCCACACCAGCATCGAGATCAGCGCCACCACCAGCCAGGCGGCGGAAATATCCGCTGTCGAGCGGGTGCGCCACGTCCGCACCACCTGCGGCAGCAGCGACAGCGTCGACAGCGCCGTTCCCACCGTGCCGAGGACCGTGATGGCGATCGCATCCATTGCGTCGTCTCCCCGAATGACGGGGCGAGATTACCAAGCTGCTGCGTCAAAATCTCGATGGTTGGCTCACGTTGAGAACCCCCCTCCCTGTCCCTCCCCCATAAGGGGGGAGGGAACGCTGTGGCGCGCGCCTTCGCACAAGCTGACGATCTGCAAACGTCGGAGTCTCTCCTTCGGCACAACCGCGAGACTGCCAAGCGCGTATCGAAGGCGCTCTCCTCTGGTCCCCTCCCCCTTGTGGGGAGGGACAGGGTGGGGTCTTCGCTTGACCAAGCACTTAACAGCAGTCCGGCGGCTTTACCCGGGCCGGCGGGGTTTTGTATTGTTGGGCCTGCGGCGCGCCGTAAGCGCGTCGAGCGCGCCCGGAACGACGGTCCTGGGTCTTTAAGCCAACAACATGCCAGCCGTGCGGTGACGCGTGCCGTCGCCGGAGAACTAGGTATCCGTGCTCGATCTGTCGCCCGATGAATGGACCGCCATCCGGCTGTCGCTGCGCATCGCCAGCGTCGCCACGCTGGCGGCGCTGCCGTTCGGGCTCGCGGTCGCCTGGCTGCTGGCCCGCAAATCGTTCTGGGGCAAGGCGCTGCTCGACGGCCTCGTGCACCTGCCGCTGGTGCTGCCACCGGTGGTGACCGGATATCTGCTGCTGATCTCGTTCGGCCGCCAGGGCCCGATCGGCAAATTTCTCGCCGATACGACCGGCCTCGTGTTCTCGTTCCGTTGGACCGGCGCGGCGCTGGCCTGTGGCGTCATGGGCTTTCCGCTGCTGGTGCGGGCAATCCGGCTGTCCATCGAGGCGATCGACCGCAAGCTCGAGGATGCGGCGGCGACGCTCGGCGCGAACGCGTTCAAGATTTTTCTCACCGTCACGCTGCCGCTGGCGCTGCCGGGCGTGATCGCCGGCGTGGTGCTGTGCTTCGCCAAGGCCCTGGGCGAGTTCGGCGCCACCATCACGTTCGTCGCGAACATTCCAGGCGAGACACAGACGCTGTCGGCGGCAATCTACACCTTCACGCAGGTGCCGGGCGGCGACGCCGCGGCGCTGCGGCTCGTGGCGGCCGCCATCGTGCTCTCGCTGGCCGCGTTGGTTGTGTCCGAATGGTTCGCGCAGCGCGCCGGCACGCGGCTGCACGGGGGCTGACGTGATCGAGGTCGATGTCGGCAAGCAGCTCGGCGCCTTCTCCGTCGCGGTGCGCTTCGCCAGCGATGGAAAGGTGACCGCGCTGTTCGGCCCCTCGGGCTCGGGCAAGACCTCGGTCGTCAACATGATCGCCGGCCTGATCACGCCCGACCGCGGCCGCATCCTGTGCAATGGAAAGGTCCTGTTCGACGCGGGCGGCACGAATGTGCCGCCGCACCGCCGCCGCATCGGCTATGTGTTCCAGGACGGCCGCCTGTTCCCGCACCTCGATGTGCGCGGCAACCTCGATTACGGCCGCCGCATGGGCCGGCTCGCGCCCGACCCCGGCGAGTGGGAGCGGGTCGTCGATCTGCTCGACCTGCGCACGCTCGTTGAGCGCCGGCCGGGAACGCTGTCGGGCGGCGAGCGCCAGCGCGTCGCCATCGGCCGGGCGCTGCTGATGCGTCCGCAACTGCTGCTGCTCGACGAGCCCCTCGCCTCCCTCGATGCCGCACGCAAGGCTGAGATCATGCCGTATCTCGAGCGCCTGCGCGACGAGACCGGCGTGCCTATGATCTATGTCAGCCACCATGGGGGCGAGCTGCGCCGTATCGCCACGACGGTGGTGCGCATCGACGGCGGCCGTGTGGCAGCGGTGGGCGGCCACGAGCTCTTGACCGTTGCGGACGCCGATGCGCTGGGGTAGCGAATGGCGAATAGCGAATAGGGAAAGCCAGGCCACAAGGGTCCATTCGCTACTCGCTATTCGCTACTCGCCCGGCGAATTTGATGTCAGCATTTGTGCTATCGCCCATGTTTCCGCCCGAACGCATCGTCTGCCTGACCGAGGAGACCGTGGAGACGCTCTATCTCCTCGGCGAGGAGCGCCGCATCGTCGGCGTCTCCGGCTATGCGGTGCGTCCGCCGCGGGTGCGGCGCGAGAAGCCACGCGTCTCGGCCTTCATCACAGCCGACATCGAGAAAATTCTCGCGCTCGAACCCGACCTCGTGCTCACGTTCTCCGACCTGCAGGCCGACATCGCGGCCGAGCTCATCCGCCGCAATGTCGCGGTGCATGCGTTCAACCAGCGCGACGTGGCCGGCATTTTTGCCATGATCCGCACGCTCGGCGCGCTGGTCGGCGCGAGTGAGCGCGCCGACGTGTTGTCGTTTTCGCTCGAGCAAAAGCTGGCCGCCGCGCAGGCGCGGCCGCGCCCGCGCCGGCCGCGCGTCTATTTCGAAGAATGGGACGACCCGATGATCTCCGGCCTGAAATGGGTGTCGGAGCTGATCGAAGCCGCCGGCGGCATCGAAGTCTTTCCCGCTCTCGCCGCCGCCAAGAATGCCAAGGACCGGATCGTAGCGCCCGAGCAGGTCATCGCCGCGGCGCCCGACATCATCGTCGGCTCGTGGTGCGGAAAAAAATTCGTGCCGGCCAAGGTGGCGGCGCGGCCTGGCTTTGCCGACATTCCGGCGGTGCGCGCCGGCCAGTTGCACGAGATCAAGTCGGCGCTGATCCTGCAGCCGGGTCCGGCGGCGCTGACCGAGGGCCTCGACGCCCTGGTGCGCATCGTCGACGGCTGGGCCGCACAGGCCGTGTGACTTGAATTCAGTTCGGAATGCTTAACCCCCTCCCTGTCCCTCCGGCACAAGGGGGGAGGGAACGCTGTGGCACGCGCCATCGCACAAGCTGAATCATAGCCGCGGAAATGCCGAGCGAGTAGCAAAGGCGCTATCCTCCGGTCCCCTCCCCCTTGTGGGGAGGGACAGGATGGGGTCTTGGCAGTTCACTTCGTGGTCGCCATCCGGGTGAGCGCGTCGGCGAGATGATCGAGGCCGGCGACCAGGCCGGGGCCGCCGCACAAGGTGTATTGGCCGGGCAGGATGATGCGGCGTGACGGCGGATAGAGCGCCTGCAGCGCCGGATGCGTAAGATAGACCGAGCCCTGGTCGCGCGGCTGATCGATGATGTTGTGCAGCACCAGGATGTCGGGGCGCATCACGATGAGGCGTTCGAGCGACACATAGCCGCCGATGCCGGCCGGCGCGCCGGCCGGAGCTTTCAGGCCGGCCTCGGCGATCATGCCGGCGGCGAGGCTGGCAGGGCCTTCGCTGTAGCCGTTGCGCTCGACCAGGAGCGCGGTGGTGGCGTTCGGCCGTGGCACGTTGGCCAACCGCGCACGCGCGGCGTCGAGCCGCGCCAGCAGCGCCTCGCCGCGTTCGGGATGGCCGAGCAATGCCGCAACTCTTGCGATCTGCGCGCGCGCCTGCGCAATCGTGCTGACGAATTCGATCTCGACCACGCGGAAGCCGAGGGCCGTGAGCAGGCGCTGGGTCACCGAACGGTCGCGCGGCCCGACAAGCACCAAATCGGGATTGAGCGAGATCGTCGATTCGGCGTGCCACTGGATCTGCGGGAAGGCTCGCGCCTCCTCCGCCACGGCCGACAAGGCCGGCTGCGTCGCATAAGGCGACAGGCCGGCGATCTGGGTCGGATCGGCCAGCGCCACCGCCAGTTGATCGGCGCAGATGTTGAACGATACCACGCGGCGCGGGGCAGCGTCCGCCCACGCCGATGAGCTCGGCCATGCCGCCAACACGGCGAGAAGCACACAAATCAGCGGCGGGCGGATCATCGCGGAATCATGCCGCAACCGCATTGGACCGCAAGACGGAAGTGGCGCGAGATGACTTTTCTTCGAATCGTCATCTCGCTCTGACTTATCCTTGGAACATGATCTTTTCCGAAAACCGGTATCCACTTTTCGGGATCATGCTCTAGGAAGACCACCGGAGGGCGATTCATGGCCGGCCGTACGTTTTTTTGGGTCAACGCCGCGCTGGCGGCGTTGCTGGTGATTCTCGCGGTCGTGTCGCTCATGGTCGGGCCGGCCGGATTGTCGTGGCGCACGGCGCTGCAAGGCCTGTTTGGCGGCGAAGGTCCGGCCGGCATCATCGTGCGCGACATCCGGCTGCCGCGCACGCTGCTGGCGCTCGCCATCGGCGCCACGCTGGGACTTTCGGGCGCGGCGCTGCAAGGACTGCTACGCAACCCCCTCGCCGAGCCGGCCCTGTTCGGCGCGCCGCAGGCCGCCGCCGCGGCATCCGCTGCCGTCATCGGCTTCGGCTTTGCCAGCGCCGTCTCGCTCATGGTGCCGCTCGCTGGCATTTTGGGTGCGCTGGTGTCGATCGGTGGCCTGGTCGCAATCGCCGGCCGGCGCGCCAGCCTCACTGTGACGCTGCTGGCCGGCCTCGCGTTGGCGAGCTTCGCCGGCGCCATGACGGCGCTCGTCCTCAACCTCGCGCCCAATCCTTACGTCGCGCTGGAGATCGCGTTCTGGCTGCTCGGCTCCCTGGAGGACCGCAGCACCGATCATCTGACGATCGCGGCGCCGTTCTTCGTGGCGAGCTGGATCCTGCTGGCCGCCAATGCGCGCGCCTACCGGGCGCTGACCCTGGGCGAGGACGCCGCGGCATCGCTGGGCGTCGACCTTCGGCGCGTGCGCGCCATGGTGGTGGTCGGCGTGGCGCTGGGCGTGGGCGCCGCGGTGGCGATCACCGGCTCGATCAGCTTCGTCGGGCTGGTGGCGCCGCACCTGGTGCGGCGCGCGGCCGGCTCCGATCCGGCGCGCGTGCTGTTGCCGGGTGCGCTGGCCGGCAGCGCACTGCTCACTCTCGCTGACATTACGGTGCGCGCCATTCCGGCAGCGGACGAGCTGCGCGTCGGCGTGGTCACGGCGCTGATCGGCGTGCCGTTCTTCCTCGCCATGATCTTTTCCGAGCGGCGCATGCTGGAGGGAGCGCCGTCGTGACCCTGGTGCCGGCCAACGATCCGACCGTGGCGACGCTCGTGGCGATCGACGTGACCGTGCGGCTCGGCGGAAAAACTGTCGTCGAGCGTGCGAACCTGACGCTGAACCGCGGCGAGGTGGTGGCCCTGGTGGGCCCGAACGGCGCGGGAAAAACCACGCTCATCCGCGCGCTGGCGGGGCTCCTGCCGGCGGAAGGAGGCATTGCGCTGGAAGGCCGTCCCCTCGGCTCCTACTCGGCGCGCGAGCGCGCACGCGGCATCGCGTATCTGCCGCAGGGCCACGTGTTCCATTGGCCGCTGCCGGTGGCGTCCGTGGTGGCGCTCGGCCGGCATCCGCATGGCGACGCGTGGTCGCCGGCGTCGGAAGCGGACCGCGCAGCGGTGCAGCGTGCGCTCAACGCGACCGGCATCGACGGATTGGCGGACCGCTCGATCGTGACGCTGTCGGGCGGCGAGCGCGCGCGTGTGGCGCTGGCGCGGGCGCTCGCCACCGAGGCCCCGGTGCTGTTGGCCGACGAGCCGACCGCATCGCTCGATCCGCGCCACCAGCTCACCGTCATGGAGCTGCTGCGCCATGGCGCCCGGCATGGCGCCGTGCTGGCGATCGTGCACGACCTGTTGCTCGCCGCGCGCTTCGCCGACCGTGTCATCGTGATGGACCGCGGCCGCCTCGTGGCCGACGCGCCGCCGAAGGAGGCGCTGACGCCCGATCGCCTCGCCGACGTGTTCGGCGTCGCCACGATGAACGTGAGCACCGCCGACGGTGATGTCACGATTCCGTGGCGACCGTTGTGATGTTTTTTCGTAGGGTGAGCGCAGCGAGCCCTACGAAACGCGCCCCCACGACAGCATGCGCTGGAGCGCGCGCTTCAGCCGGCCGCGCCACGAGTCGTCGTCGGGCTCGGCGAGCTGTAATCCGACCTGGGTGACGCGGCCGTCGGCCACCGTGTGGGCGACCAGCATGATGGGACCGAGCGGCAGGATTTCGCCCTGCTTGGCCGGCCGTCCGAGCCAAGCGGCGAAGTGGTCGGCCAAGGTGACCACGGCATCCTCGGGCTCGACCGCCAGCCCATAAATTTCCGCCAGGGCGCCCAGCGTGACGTCGGCGGAGATAAAAAAATCTTCGATCAGGCGGGGGTCGGGCGTGGTCGGCGCCGGCATGTCGACGAAGAAGCGGTCGAGCATCTGCGCCTTCTCGGGCGGCGCCAGGAAGTAGACGTAGTCCCCCTCGCGCACGTCGCCGGCTTCTTCCGGCGTCAGGATGCGCTCCTGGCGGATCGTGAGCGTCGGCTTGGCCCAGGACGGCACGAGGCGACGCCGCAGAAAGGGGCTGTTCTGTCCCACCGCATAGCCGACCAGTTCCTGCTCGAGTTGTCCCGGCAGGTCGAGCTCGACCCGGCGCGGCGCACGGTCGCTGCGCGGCAACGCGACCTGCAGCGCGCGCGCGGCGGCGACGATGCTCCACCCTTGCACCAGCAGCGACAGCAGCACCACCACGAAGGCGATGTCGAAATAGATGTAAGCCAGCGGCAGCTGCACCAGCAGCGGAATGGAGGCGAGGAAGATGCCGACCGCGCCGCGCAAGCCCACCCACGCGATGAACAGCTTTTCGCGCAACGAAAAGCGGAACGGCGCCAGGCACAGGAACACGGCGGACGGCCGTGCCACCAGCATCAGGGTCAGCGCCACCAGCAGCGCCGGCCCGAGCGTGTCCGGCAGGCGGCCCGGCCACACCAACAGCCCCAGCAGCACGAACATGACGATCTGCGCCAGCCAGGTGACGGCATCGAGAAACACCACCACCGTGTTGTGCGCGCGCGTGGGCCGGTTGCCGACGATCAGCCCGGCCAGATAGGCCGCGAGATAGCCCGAGCCGTGCGAGGCCTGAGTGACGCCGAACACGACCAGCGCGCCGGTGGCAACAAAGGGCGCATGCAGGCCCTGGGGCAGGCCGAGGCGATTGAGCGTCCACACGATGAGGCGACCGCCCGCAATGCCGAGCACGGCGCCAAGCGCCGCCTCCTGCGCCAGCCGGATCGCCACCTCCTGCCATGGTCGCTCGCCCTGCAAGAGGATCTGCACCAGAAGAATGGTGAGGAACACGGCGAACGGATCATTGGTGCCGGATTCGATCTCCAGCGTGGCGCCGACCCGCGGCCGCAGCCGCAGCCCGCGCGAATGCACCAGCAGGAACACCGCCGCCGCATCGGTCGAGGCCACCACGGCGCCGACCAGCAAGGCCTCGAGCCAGCCGATGCCGAGCGCATACTTCGCCACCGGCGCGGTGAGCGCCGCCGTGATGAGGACGCCGACGGTCGCCAGCACCACGGCGGGCCCGAGCGCGTTGCGAAAGGTTTGGGCGCGGGTGCGCAGGCCGCCGTCGAAGAGGATCAGCGCCAGCGCGACGGAGCCGACCAGATAGGTCGTCTGCACGTCATTGAACTTGATGCCGCCGGGACCGGACTCGCCCGCCAGCATGCCGATGATGAGAAACACCAGCAGCAGCGGCGCGCCGAAGCGCAGCGCCACCAGGCTCGACAGGATGCCCGACAGCACCAGGATCGCGCCCAGCAGAATGGTGACGCTGACTGAGTCGAGGGATTCCATCGCTTGCACCAAGCCCTTCGCCGCGGTGGCAGGCCCGCGCCGCGCGCGCCACCGGCCTTCCTTTCTGCGATGTTAGCAGCAGTTTGGCGAATCGGGATTATGATCGCAGTCGCAGGCCGGATGAGAAAATGGACGAGGGCGGCCTCTAACGACGCGGCATACGCGGACGAAGCCCCTCCCCCTTGCGGCGTCAAGGGGAGGGTTCACCTCAAGCAACCTCCGTACATTCTCACGCCGCTTTCCGCGTCGCCAAAAATTCGCCGATGCGGCCGAGCGCCTTGAGGATATTCTCCGTCGAATTGGCGTAGGACAGCCGCACATAGCCCTCGCCGAGAATCCCGAAATCGGGACCGCCGATGATGGCGACGCCAGCGTCATCAAGCAGCGCATTGGCGAGTGGCTTCGCCATCCAGCCAGTGCTCTTGATATTGGGGAACGCATAGAACGCGCCCTTCGGGATCGCGCAACTCACACCGGGCAGCCTGTTGAGGCCCTCGACAACGACTTTGCGCCGGCGGTCGAACTCGGCGACCATCTTGTGCACCTCGTCCTGCGGACCGGTAAGCGCGGCAAGCCCAGCATATTGCGCCGAGGCATTGACGCAGGAATGCAGGTTGACCGCGAGCTTGCGCGCATAGTCGTAGAGCTTGCCCGGCCACACCGCATAGCCGAGCCGCCAGCCGGTCATTGCATAGGTCTTCGACCAACCGTTGAGCAGGATCAGACGATCGCGGATCGACGGATAGCCAAGCAGGCACACATGCGACTCGCCGTCATAGACCATGTGGTCGTAGATCTCGTCGGAGAGCACGCAGACATCGGGCCAGCG
>Ga0075425_100005819_pt1 | contig 12857 bp, 8 predicted proteins | sample SoiMethybrSBSTD4_FD_75300 | JGI IMG/M metagenome (GOLD analysis project Ga0075425, IMG submission 75300) | Bulk soil microbial communities from a Populus tree surrounding site in Tennessee, USA - Soil MetaG P. TD hybrid SBSTD4 | ecosystem: Environmental > Terrestrial > Soil > Tree plantation...
TTCGTAAATGGTGCAGATGTTGGGATGATTCAGGGCGGAGGCAGCCTGGGCTTCGCGCTGGAAACGCCCCAGCGCTTCGGGATTCCGGGCCAAGTCATCCGGCATAAACTTCAGCGCCACAAAGCGGCGGAGGCGGGTGTCTTCGGCCTTGTACACCACGCCCATGCCACCGTGCCCTAGTTTTTCAAGGATTCGATAGTGGGCGATGGATTGTCCGATCAGCGACGACGAGTCGGCCATTGGGCGACCATCTTAGGTTGCAGGTTTCCGCGAGTCAACGAACACGAACACGAAACGCCCGAGCGAAGTGGTTTGACGGCAAAGTTAATGGCATCGTAGGCTTGCGGCCACGCTGCCGCGATTCGCAAAGGAAGTCATGTCCAACGAACCCAATCGCCGGGAATTTCTCGGCACGCTGGCTGCCTTTTCTCTTTTTCCTATGGAAGGCGAGAAGGCGGACCTGATCCTGCACAGCGGCAACATTTACACCATGAATGGCAAAGAACCGCGGGCGCAAGCGATCGCTATCGCGCGCGGAAGGATTGTTGCCATCGGCAGCGATGCAGATGTGATGAATCTGGCTTCTACTGGCGCGAAGAAAATTGATCTCGGCAAGAACACCGTGCTGCCGGGATTCATTGACGCGCACTCGCATCCGGCCTTGGCTGGCGTAATGCATTTGCGGATGGTGGACTGCGACCTGCGATCAATTGCGGCGATTCAAGCGGCACTGCGCGAGCGCGCGGCGAAAACACCGGCCGGCGAATGGGTACTGGGATTCAAATACGACGATACCAAGACGTCCGATGGAAGGCCGCTCGCGATCGGCGATTTGGATACTGCCGTGCCGGATCATCCGGTGCAGATCGAACATCGCGGCGGGCACACAATCTATTGCAACTCGCTGGCGTTTCGAAAGGCTGGAATTGACAACAAGACGCCAGATCCGGCAGGAGGAAAGATCGACCACGATCCGGCGACCGGCAAATTGGATGGCCGCGCGGCAGAGAGCGCCCGTGCCCTATTCGACAAAGTGATTCCCGACACCGTGACGCGGTCGGACCACCGAGAGGGCGTGAAGCTGATTTCGAAGATGCTGGCAAAGACCGGAATTACGTCGGCCCACGAGGCGCAAGGCACACCGACCGATCTGCTGGCTTACCAGGATGCGCGGGAAGCAGGCGAATTGCTCTATCGCGCTTACTGCTTCATCAATTACCGGCATATCGATTCGATGATCGCGGCGGGTGTGCGGACCGGACTGGGCGACGAATGGGTGCGCGTGGGAGCGATGAAGCTGGTGTGTGACGGCTCAATTTCGGAGCGAACGGCTCGTCTCTCGCAGCCATACGAGGGCCGCCCGAACGACTACGGCATTCTGGTGATGCCAGAACCAGAACTTTACGAGTATGGGCGCAAGGCGCATCAGGCGGGCTGGCAGATCGGCACACACGCCAACGGAGATGTCGGCATTGATACCACTCTCCGGGTATACGAGCGATTGCAGCGGGAGAATCCGCGGCGCGATCCGCGCTTCCGGCTGGAGCATTGCACGCTAATCAATGATGATTTGATAGCGCGCATCAAGGCGCTGGGAGCGATTCCAACGCCGTTTTCCACGTACGTTTATTATCACGGTGAAAAAATGCGCTACTACGGCGCGGAGCGACTGAACCACATGTTCGCGCTGCGGAGTTTTCTGGATGCCGGGATTCAAGCGACGCAAGCGTCGGACTATCCACCAGGCGAGTTCATTCCGATGATGGCGCTGCAGTCAGAGGTGACCCGGACCGACAGTAAAGGCAACGTCTGGGGGCCGAAGCAGAAAATCACGGTGGAAGAAGCGATTCGAGTGGGAACGGTGCACGGGGCATACGCTTCTTACGAAGAAAATATTAAGGGGTCGCTAGAGGCGGGGAAATTGGCAGACCTAGTGGTGTTAGGTCGCGATCCATTCAAGGAAGAACCGTCCACGTTGGTTACGATTCCCGTGGAACGCACCATGGCTGGCGGACGTTGGACTTACGAATCGTAAACAATTTCTGCGGCTGCATTGGTGTAGACTTCCGAGTGCGAAAATGTCCTCAGGGGCCAAAGCCCGGTTTGTTGCGGAGCACAAACGTTTGAGCTGAAGCGCCGACCCCAAAGAACGCAGCGGTGGAAGGGAGTTTCGATGAAACGACGGGAATTGTTGCGGGCTGGTGCGTTTGCAGGCGCGGTAGTGGCGCTACGGCCGCCGATGGGACAGGCGCAGGGCCAGATTCAGAATCCTGCGCAGGGGTCGGAATTGACGCCTGCGCAAAGAGGCGTGGATGCTGCAAATGATTTAGCAGCTCCGGGATGGAAGCCGCTGTTTTTCGATGAACACCAGAACGAAACCCTGATTGTGCTGAGCGATTTGATTATTCCGGCTACCGATACACCAGGCGCGAAGGAAGCGCTGGTGAACCGGTACATTGATTTAGTGCTAGCGGCGGAAAAGCCGGAAGCGCAGAAGGCGTTTCTGAACAGCTTGAGTTATCTGGATGGCGAGAGCATGCGGCGGTACAAGGCGGCGTTCCGTTACTTGAAGCGTGAGGACCAGGACGATTTGCTGCACACGCTGGCGTATGCGAAGGCGGGCAGCGGATGGACAGGTGAAGCGTCGGGGCCGGATGTCGGCCATGGGCATTTTGAATCTCTGAAGCAGCGGATCGCAGGAGCGTATTACAGCTCGCAGATTGGGGAAAAAGAACTTGGATGGGACGGCGCGTTTGCGCACGGACCATATAAAGGTTGCGATCATGCAGAGGGGAACCACAAATGAGCGGGCTTTTTAGATTGGAAGATCCGTTGGCGCAGACCTACGACGTGATCGTGGTCGGATCGGGCGCCACGGGGGGCTGGGCCGCGAAACAAATGGCCGAAGCCGGGCTGAAGGTGGCGCTGCTGGAAGCGGGGCGCGCAGTGAGTCCGAAGGAATTCACGGAACACATGCCGTCGTACAAGCTGAAGTATCGCGATCATTCGCCGGAAATTGCGCGGACGCGGCCGGTGCAGAAGCAGTGCTACGCGTGCATGGAATACAACTACGAATGGTTTGTAAACGATCTGGAAAATCCCTACAGTACGCCGCAGGGCAAGCCGTTTACCTGGCAGCGACTGCGGATTCTGGGTGGGCGGTCGCTGGTGTGGGGGCGGCAAAGCTACCGCATGAGCGACAACGATTTGAAGGCGGCAAGCCGCGATGGATACGGTGATGACTGGCCGATTTCGTACGCGGACTTAGCGCCGTATTACGACCTTGTGGAGAAGTATGTCGGGATTACGGGCGCGGCGGAAGGCAATGAAATGCTGCCGGACGGACAGTTCTTGCCGCCAATGAAGATGAGCTGCGGCGAAATTCTGATGCGCGATCGCGTGAAGGCAAAATTTGGGCGGACGGTCACGATCGGACGCGCTGCAGTGCTGACGCAGAATCATAACGGGAGGTTGGGCTGCCATTATTGCGGGCCCTGCGAGCGAGGATGCTCGACGTTTTCCTATTTCAGCAGCCCGTTCACGACCGTGAAAGATGCGGCAGCTTCGGGAAACTGCACGCTCATTACCAATGCGGTGGCGAGTCACGTGGATATGGACAACGCGGCGAATAAGGCACGCGGCGTGACGTATGTAGACCGATTGACGCGGCAAGTGAAGGAAGTGCGCGGCAAGTCGGTGATTTTGTGCGCTCAAGCGATGGAATCGACGCGGATTTTGTTGAATTCCTCCACGCGCGAGTATCCGAATGGACTGGCAAATTCGAGCGGAGCGCTGGGACATTATTTGATGGACCATGTGGTAGGCGGCGGCGCTTACGGCAAGTTGCCGGACATGAAGACGACCGCGAGTGCGAATGAGCCACAACGTCCGAATGGAATTTATGTACCGCGATTCCGCAACACGCCGACCAGCGGAAAGCATTCGAGGTTTATTCGGGGATACGGCTTCCAGGGCGGAGCCGAGATGGATTTCAATTTTGGCGCGGAAGGGTACGGGACGACGTTCAAGAATGCGGTGAAAGAAGGCGTGTACCAGATTTCGCTGGGCGGGTTTGGCGAATCACTGGCGCGTTGGGATAACTACGTCGAAATCGACAAGGATCTGAAGGACGCGTGGGGAATTCCGGCGCTGCGGATTTCGATGACCCACGGCGACAACGAAGCCGCCCTGATGGAAGACGCGGCGGCGACGGCGGCGGAAATGTTGGAGGCGACAGGAGCCAAGGATATCCACCTGCAGGCCAACGTGGAGATGCCGGGGATGGCGATCCACGAACTGGGTACGGCGCGGATGGGCACTGATCCGAAAAAGTCGGTGGTGAATCCGTTCAATCAGACACACGATGTGAAAAATGTCTTCGTGATGGACGGGGCGAGCTTTGTTTCATCGGCGTGTCAGAATCCGACGCTGAGCATGATGGCGATCACGGTGCGTGCTTGCGCGAACTTGATTGACCGGTTCCGCAAGAACGACGTGTAGCGCTGGCAGATTTCTCCGCGGCACCGCCAAACTACAGGGATTCTTTCAGGGCCTGCGACGCGACTTCCTTGGCGTCGCGATCGTTCAGGCTGTGGTCGGTGAGGTCGTCATAATGTTGTTGGGCGGGGCCCGGGTTGAGCTTGTTGTTGTACTCGGCAGTAATCTGCGCACTGAGTTGCAGGAGAGCATTGCGGAATTCGGCGTTTAAGTCCTGGCCGCTGATGGCGATTTGTTGCCCGATGTGCGGCGCAGCGATCCGCGCGGCGACCTTGTCGGCGGATTGGTAGTAGTACTCTGAAATTTGCCGATGTCCTTCCTCGTGTTCGATGACGTGTTGCGTGGCGCCGTCTGGAACCCAAATTGTAATCTTGAGCTGTAGCATCATTTTGAGCTGAGTAATGGTGACCGTAGCGTGAGTGGAGTCAGTTTTCTCCATGCGGCCGCTTACGTTGGCGTCGGAGATAAAATTCGAATCGCACTCGGCCTCTTCGCCTTCGCCAAGCGGTGGCATATCGGACGGAGGTGAGGCCGGATCAAATGCCCGTTGCGCAAAGACTGCAGGCAACTTGTCGATGATCGGCTGGAAAGATTCCGGCTGCTGACCGGATGCCGAGTAGTGCTTCCATGCAAAGCCGGCGAAGAGCAAGGCTCCCAGCAGGACAAAAATAACCATTGAACGACGCAAGGAGGCAGACCTCCGATTCCATTTTCGGAGATAGATCCGCGCGGGAGCCATCTAATTTGTGGAACATTGCCTTTGAAAGTACCCATGGCCTCCAGCAGCAACCTGCTTACGACAGATTGCCGATGGAAATGCCGATAGCTTTCCCGCGAGGACGTTTTTGGGAGGACCCTTCGTGGGCTACGGCAAGACAACGAAGCGCGGCGCGCAGGAATATTCGCAAGGCGGCTAGAGCAGCAAAACGGAAGCGCACCGTGGCGCACCTGCCAAAGGCCACGAGAACGGCGCTTTGGGCAGCAGGTGGCCAAGGTGAGGAACCAGAACCGCGGCTGACTCCCGGGAAGTCGAGCTGGAGCCGGAGGCAAATTTCAAGTTGGGGAGCACGCTTTGCGGTCGCGGTATAATGCAGATCTAGACCATGGACTCTGCTCCAAACTCTGCTTCCGCATTACCGCTCGCCTCTGGCCCGGAACGGCCCCTGGAATGGGCGCACCCGCTGGTACGGGACTGGTTTGTGCGCCGGTTCGGAACCGCCACGGAACCACAACTGGCAGGTTGGCCGCGAATTCTGGCCGGAGAGACGACGCTGATTTCCGCACCCACCGGATCCGGCAAAACTTTGGCGGCGTTTTTGATTTGCATTGACCGACTGGTGCGCAAGGCGATCGCAGGAGATCTGACCGACCGCACGGAAGTTCTTTACGTTTCGCCGCTCAAGGCGCTGAGCAACGACATTCAGAAAAACCTGGAGACTCCTCTGGGCGAGATTTTTCAGCTGGCGGGCGAGCGCGGGATCTTGATGCCGGAGATCCGCACCTCGGTGCGGACCGGCGACACGCTGGCGCACGAACGCCGCGCGATGCTCGCGAGACCGCCGCACATTCTGGTGACCACGCCAGAATCGCTGTTCATATTGCTGACGGCCGCCAAGAGCCGCGAAATCTTGAGTACGGTTGGGTCCGTAATTGTGGACGAAATTCATGCGATGGCCGACGACAAGCGCGGCGCTCACCTGGCTTTGTCACTCGAACGGCTAGACCATTTGACGGGCAAACGACTGACGCGAATCGGGCTTTCGGCCACGCAAAAACCGATCGAGCTGGTGGCGCATTTTTTGACGGGCCATGACCAGCCGGAGCCGGCAGTAGTGCAGATCGGCCACTGGCGCGAGATGGATTTGGCCATCGAAGTTCCCGGGGACGAGCTGGGGCCAGTGGCTTCGAATGAGATGTGGGGCGAGATCTATGATCGCCTGGCTGAATTAACGAAGCAGCACCGTTCGACGCTGATTTTTGTGAACACCCGGCGGCTGGCGGAGCGTGTTGCGCATCACTTGGCCGAACGGCTAGGAAATGAGGCGGTGGCGGCGCATCACGGCAGTTTGGCGCGCAAGCTGCGGTTGAACGCCGAGAAGAAATTGAAATGCGGAGAGCTGCGCGCGTTGGTGGCGACAGCTTCACTCGAGTTAGGTATCGACATTGGCGCGGTGGATTTGGTTTGCCAGATTGGCTCGCCACGTTCGATTTCGGTGGCGCTGCAGCGCATTGGCCGCGCGGGCCACTGGCGCGGGGCGATTCCGAAAGGGCGGCTCTTTGCGACCACGCGCGACGAATTGCTGGAGTGCGCGGCGCTGGTGCGCGCCATCCATCAAGGCGAACTGGACCGCATCGTAATTCCAGAGGCTCCCCTGGACATTCTCGCGCAACAGATCGTGGCCATGTGCGCCGCCGAAGATTGGAACGAAACGGAATTGTTCGAAACAGTGCGGCGCGCGTATCCCTATGGCGGACTAACGCCAGCGACGTTCGACGAAATCGTGGAAATGCTTTCGGAGGGAATTGCCAGCGCCCGCGGACGCTACGGCGCTTATTTGCATCGCGATCGCGTGAACGGCATTTTGCGCGCGCGCCGCGGCAGTCGGCTCGCAGCGATTACCAGTGGCGGCGCGATTCCTGAAAATGCGTTGTACACGGTGATTGCGCAGCCCGAAGGAACCGTGGTCGGTACGATTGACGAGGATTTCGCCGTTGAAAGTTTGGCCGGCGACATCATGTTGCTGGGAAATACCTCCTGGCGCATTCGGCGCGTGCAAGCAGGCAGCGTTTTGGTGGAAGACGCGCAAGGCGCGGCGCCGACGATTCCCTTCTGGCGAGGCGAGGCTCCGGCGCGCACGGACGAACTTTCGGCACATGTAGGTGATTTGCGGGCAAAAATCAGCAGCCTCCTGGCAAACCTCGGTCCAGCCGCCGACGGTGAATTGCCGGCTGAGGCGGCCACTGCCGCGAACTGGCTGAAGTTCGAATGCGGCGTGGACGACGCTGGAGCGGAACAACTTGTCCAATACATTTTGGAAGGCCGCGCGGTTTTGGGAGCAGTGCCTACACGAACCACGGTGATTGCGGAACGGTTTTTTGACGAAAGCGGCGGCATGCAGCTGGTCATTCATGCGCCGTTCGGGGGACGGATCAATAAGGCCTGGGGATTGGCGCTGCGAAAGAGATTTTGCCGGTCGTTCAACTTTGAGTTGCAGGCTGCAGCTACCGACAACGGCCTGAACATTTCGCTAAGCGAACAACACAGTTTTCCGCTGGCTGATGTTTTCCATTTTCTTCACCCGAACTCCACGCGAGCCGTGCTGGCGCAGGCTGTGCTGGCGTCGCCATACTTCACAACGCGCTGGCGGTGGGATGCGGGACGCGCATTGGCGCTGCTTCGCTTCCGAGGCGGAAAGAAAGTGCCGCCCAATATCCAGCGCATGCGCGCTGACGATTTGCTGGCTGCAGTGTTTCCGGAGCAACAGGCTTGTCCGGAAAATTTGGCCGCAGGCGATATTGAGATTCCCGATCATCCGCTGATTCGCGAAGTGATGAAGGATGTTTTGACCGAGGCATTGGATGTTGACGGACTGGAGCGCGTCTTGCGCGGAATCGCCGACGGGACTATCAAATGCCTGGCGGTGGATACGCCGGTGGCGTCGCAGTTTTCGCATGAGATTCTGAATGCGAATCCCTACGCGTATTTGGATGATGCACCGCTGGAAGAGCGGCGGGCTCGAGCGGTGGAAATGCGCCGAGTGCTGCCACAAGCAGTGCTGGAAGAGATCGGAAAACTCGACCCGGCGGCAATTGAAGAGGTTTGCGAAGAGGCGTGGCCCGACGTGCGCGACGCCGAGGAACTGCATGACGCATTGCTCACGTTGATCGCAATACCTACACGCAGCGAGCACGCAAAGGCAATCAGCCGTCTGCCTTCGACCCTGGACAGTTCCCTGCGGTCTTGGACTCCCTATTTTGAACAACTGGTCGCCGAACGCCGCGCAGGAATTGGCAGCGTGGGCGGTGCAAGGTACTGGGTTTCCGCAGAACGTCTTGCAGCGTTCATGCAGATTTTCCCCGCAGCTCAGTTTGAGTCGGCCATGCCGAAGCTCGAGGCGCAGGATATATCGCGCGAAGAGGCTGTGCTGGCCAGCGTCACCGGATGGATTACGCACAGCGGACCCGTTTCAGCGAATCAGCTGAGCAACGCGCTCGGAGTCTCCGTTGCCGACGTTGAAAAATCACTGCTACGGCTGGAATCGCGCGGCGTGATTCTGCGTGGCAATTTTACCGCTGCCGTTGCGGCGACAAATGCGGCAGGCTCAATCGAATGGTGTGAACGTCGTCTGCTGGCTCGCATCCATCGTTTGACGCTGGGGCGGCTCCGCAAGGAAGTGCAGTCCGTCAGTCCAGCGCAATTTATGGCTTGGCTGCTTTCCTGGCAGCACGTGACACCAGGAACGCAATTGCTCGGCGAACGCGGAACGCTGGAAGCGATTCGCCAGATGCAGGGCTTTGAAGCGCCGGCCAATGCGTGGGAGCGGCAGATTTTGCAGCGGCGAATCGCCGACTATGATGCGAAGGTTCTGGATCAACTTTGTCTTACTGGCGCCGCGGGGTGGGGACGGCTCTCTCCGCATCCGGCGACACTTGAAACAATTTCCGATGGAAAACGCCGGGTGATTCCCACGAGTGTTGCGCCGATTACGTTTTTTGTGCGCGAGCATGCAGAGTGGATGATTGCGCGGCGCGAAGCTAGCGAGGCGACACCGGTTGGGTTGAGTACGGATGCGTCGGCAGTTTTGCACTTCTTGCGGCAGCGTGGTGCTTCGTTTTTCGCGGACATCGTGCGCGGCACCGGGAAACTGAAAGCCGAAGTCGAAACTGCGCTGTGGGAACTGGTTGCCGCGGGATTGCTGACGGCGGATGGGTTCGACAATTTGCGCGCGCTGATTGATCCCAAGAGGCGCTCCGGCCAAGGCAGTGGAAAGTCGGCGCGACCCCGGCACAGCGCCGGACGGTGGTCGTTGCTTTATTCCGGTGAACAGCAGGAACGTGGGCGCGCGCTTGAAGCGACTTGCTGGATGCTGCTAAAACGCTACGGAATTGTCTTTCGCGAGTTGCTGGCGCGCGAGTCGATTGTGGCGAAATGGCGCGAACTGCTGATCACTTTCAGGCGTCTGGAAGATCGCGGCGAAATCCGCGGCGGGCGATTTGTCAGCGGCTTTCTGGGCGAACAGTTCGCGCTACCGGTGGCGGTCGAGTCAGTGCGCGCCCGGCGCAAGCAAACACCATCCGGCGAAGTGGTCACTATCTCCGCGGCCGATCCGCTGAATCTTGTGGGTATTGTCGTTCCCGGAGACCGCGTTGCTGCAAACTCGGGCAAGGTCGTGGCGTTTCGCGATGGCGCGGCACTCGAGCAGGACGATCCTTCGCTGGCCAGAACGAAGGTCCTCCCCATGACCGCAACGCGCTGAGAAACTGGCCATGAATCGACGAAATCAAAGAGTGAAGACAAACGGGAGGCCTGTGTGTTGAGTGGCATCCCAATGAGACGATCTTAGGGCTCTTCCTGCCGAATTCGTGGCAACCATGCATCAGGCTCGGGTCGATCTCGGACCGACTATCAGGTGCACCGAAGTACGGTAGCCTATTTTGTCCGATCCTCGAGTTTCAACTTGCCCAGCCTGCGAAATGCGCGGTCACTCGTCACCAAAATGGCTTCCACAGCCAGGGCATGCGCGGCGATCATCATGCCTAAGTTCCCTATCGGTTTCCCGTGGCGTTCCATCCCCCTCACAAATTCTTACGTCCACGCGAATCTTGTTCAGGTTGAATCCAAGGAGCCGCAAACGACGTGCCAACCTCGGTCAAACCATTAGGCCAACAGAGGCAACAATATTCTTGAGAAGCCTTTTCGTTGGCGAACCTATTCCTGCGGATTTTCTGAAGTCGGCTGTCAATTTTACCAGTAGTTTCAGGTGGAAAGCAGATTTAGCCTTCGGGTTGCAACTCGTCACTGAAGGCTGGGAAAAAGTGAAAGGATGTGGATGGGTAAAGGTATTTCAAGCAAGAGTGCTTCCATTCCTGGCCCTCGCAGGATCACCGAGTGACCGATGACGTCGCGATGGTCTTTATCTTAACAATGTGACTGATTGAGGATTCTAAATCTGCTGGCAACGACAAGACGGCGGAAGGGCAGGCGGAGAATCGTCGCGAGAAAGTCTGGTGCGCCAGTTTCCGCCTGAATAGAAAATCCAATGAAGAGTGAGGAGGAAACTATGAAGACAAGCCGAATCATAGCGAGTCTGGCGGCGCTGTGTCTGCTCCCACTGGCACTACCAGCTGGAGCAAGCGGTGACGAAATCGAGGGGATGATCATGTCCCGCGCGGGTGACACGCTAGTGGTCAGCGGTTCTGGCGGAAAAACAATGGTTCTCATGAACGCCAACACAAGAGTCAAGGACGACAAGGGTCTCTTTGGCCTGGACAAGCAAGAAATGGCCGACACGGTTCTGATCCCGGGCCTCAAGGTTCGAGTGGATGGATCGTCGGATAGTCTGGGTCAGTTCAGAGCGCAGACGATCACCGTGGACGGCGATGACTTGGAAGCATCCGAGATGATCCAGGCGGGGCTGCATCCCACCGCCGAGCAGGTCGCTACCAACGTTGTGGGAATCGAAAACAACAAAAAGGGTGTCGCGACCAATCAACAGAATATTGCAACGAATCAGCAGAACATCGCGGCCAACAAGGAGGCGATTGCTACCCATGCTCAGCAGATTGAAAAGAACATTAAAAACATCCAGGAGACTACAGATCGCTTCGACCGGCTGGACGACTACGGTGTAAAGGGCGAAGCAACCGTCAAATTCAATGCCGCCAGTTCCACCATCTCGAAACAAGATAAGGAGCAACTGAAAAAGCTCGCGGAAACAGCCATCAGCCTGAACGGATACATCGTCGAGGTGAAGGGCTTTGCCGATTCGACCGGAAGGGCGGCCATGAATGAAAAACTGAGCGAAGATCGTGCCAAAGCAGTAGTCGGGTACTTGATGAGAGAGTGCAACGTACCGGTATGGCGCATCGTGGCACCGGGCGCGATGGGCGAATTCCAGCCGGCAGCGTCCAACGAGAGCGCTTCTGGAAGGTCCGAGAATCGTCGCGTTGAGGTGAAGGTCCTGGTGAACAAGGGCGTCGCAGGATCCTAGACCGGGTTGCTCATCGGGAGTCGAACCGAACTCCGTAGTTCCTCCTGAGCCTAACAACCAAAGACTGCTCGCGTCGAGAGGAGCCGACATTGTTAAGCAATTAAGTGAAGTCCTGGTACGGAAGCTGTGAAGAAACCCTCCGAATTTCCGCGTTGTAAAATAAAAAGTCTGCCGTAAGCTTGCAGCATGTCGATGCGGTCGTTCTTCTTTTTCGTAGCCGCACTAGCCCGCAGCATCAGTGGATGGGCTAGTGCGATAGTCGCATTCACCTACGTAGTGTTTGGCGGACAGAAGGTCCCGCTGGAACGACCACGCGTGCGAACCCGCGAAGGTGAACATCCTCTGGCAAGTCTCCGATTTGCCGACAAATCGGGAGTTGACGGATTTGAGTGCGCCCACAGAGATGCCACGCTGGTTGACTCAACATAAGCCCTAAGACTATGCCGGGTCCGGTGGTTTCAGCATATTGTCTTTCAACGCTTTGAGACGCACCCAGCGGGAATAGAACAAAATATTCAAAGCGCCGATTGCGGAAAGAAACAGAACCAATAAGAGCTCAGTCTGGCGAATGATCCACCAATAACCGAAAGCAACCGCAACAACCACGATTGCGGTAAATGAGACCATGAGAATGCCCCGCAACATCAAGGCGGCATGGCTTCGGCCGATCCAGAGGCCGCCGAAAACCATTGCGATCAAGCCCCACAGTAGTTCCTGCATTGGTCTTTCCGGCAGCATTGGAATTTTCTCGACGACCATTCCGAAAAATGCTGTCACTACCAGGCCAAGAACCAGTCAAAAAATCGCAAGCGGGAAAGAGAGAAGTAGGGATCTGATCCTCGCTCTCATGAACTGTGACACCAGCTCCTGCCAGAGATGGAACATAGATATAAACCCCATTCCCAACATGGCGAAAAACAGAGCCGCACAAAACCCCATTAGACAGCCGGTTAGTGCGAGCAGCCAGTCCCCTCCGGTATCGGCCGCGCCGGAAAATATAAAGAAAACCACAGAGACAAAGACGCCCCATTGCAGATAACGAAGTTCCGGCCAGCAGGGCTTTTCGGGTTGGAATGGAGCATCCGGGGTGACGGGTGGTGCTGAGGCTTCTTTGAGGCTGCGCGAAACGCGTACATAATACGTGCCGAC
>Ga0075425_100005821_pt1 | contig 12855 bp, 15 predicted proteins | sample SoiMethybrSBSTD4_FD_75300 | JGI IMG/M metagenome (GOLD analysis project Ga0075425, IMG submission 75300) | Bulk soil microbial communities from a Populus tree surrounding site in Tennessee, USA - Soil MetaG P. TD hybrid SBSTD4 | ecosystem: Environmental > Terrestrial > Soil > Tree plantation...
GATGTTCCAGGAATGCTATTGCGCACTCATACTTCTACCGTACAAATTCATATGATGGAACAAGGTAAATTACCGATTGCTATGGTCAATAGTGGCCGTGTGTATCGTCATGAAGCAACCGATGCATCGCATGATATTATGTTTATGCAAACTGAAGGTATGATGATAGATACTAATATTTCGATTGCAAATTTACGTGCGGTGCTCCAAGAATGGCTCACCAATCTTTTTGATACCAAAAATCTCAATTTACGATTACGTCCAAGTTATTTCCCCTTTGTTGAACCGGGCTTTGAAGTCGATATTTCCTGTCCATTTTGCAAAGATGGTTGTTCCGTCTGCAAACGATCTCGTTGGATCGAAATGGGCGGCACTGGATTAATACATCCGAACGTGCTACGCGCCTGCAAAATAGATCCAAATAAATATTCCGGTTTTGCATTTGGCTTTGGTCTTACCCGATTAGTCATGCTCAAATACGGCATTACTGATATTCGTCTTTTACATAGCGCCCCTATTCCATTCTTACAGCAGTTTGGGCACCAGTATTGAGAAATAGATAAAAATAAAAGGAGTTGTAGTAATGGATATTGTAAAGGCAATCATCCCTGCCGCGGGTTTGGGTACTCGTTTTTTACCCTTTACTAAGGCAATGCCTAAGGAAATGCTCCCGCTTGGTAATAAACCAGCTTTACAATGGATTGTCGAAGAAGCAATGCAATCAGATATCAACACGATTGCATTTATTGTTAATAAAGAAAAATGCGTTCTATCTAATCACTTTGAACAATATACTGGATCAACGAGCAATCTCAGTCATAAAGAATTACAAACCTTAGTAGAAATTGATCGCATTACCCGCAACACTGAATTTATGTATATACGCCAACCAGAACCGCTTGGTCTTGGTCATGCCGTATGGCTTGCACGCCACATCATCGGTAAAGAATATTTTAGTATCATTTTACCGGATGATATTATTGTTAATGCACAACAATCTGCACTTAATCAGCTTATTCGTATTGCACGTCAAGAACGTGCCTCGGTCATTGCGGTACAAGAAGTACCACTCTCTTGTGTATCATCCTATGGTATTGTTGATATTCGCAAACAGATCACCCCAAATCTGTTTCAAATTGGGGGCATTGTAGAAAAACCAACGCAGAAAGATACGCCATCACAATATGCCGTCATTGGTCGTTATGTTTTATCACACAAAATATTTGCTTCATTAACGGAAATTAGTTCATACAGCAATGGAGAATTACAGCTGACTGATGCAATTGCCCATATGATGCGCAACCAAAATGAGAAAGTATTTGCATATAAATTGCAAGGTATTCGTTACGATTTAGGCACTCCCATTGGATGGCTTAAAGCAGTAATTGGTACCGCCTTGCATGATCCTGAATATGGCCCAGAGTTGCAACGCTTTCTAGAAAATAGCAACTATCCGCAACCGTTTTTGTTTGAGCAAGCTAAAACTATTGAACATCAGCTTGGTTAAATTCCATGTTTTATTTTTTCTCTTGCTAATGATGCATATGCTTCAGGAACTACCAATAAAAAGCTTCCCGTGGCATGTGGCTTTATGATTCGTTGTTCATGCGGTGCAAGAATTTTATCTTTCAGGTCGCGTTCAATCAGAGGTTTGGTTTTGTACATTTTGTATATATGCGCTATTGCAGTACCCCAAATAACGGCAGGACTAAAACCGAACGCGAGCAGCATTGGATTACCCAATACCGCCCCCCAAAATGCTAAATCGGTCGTCATTTGTGGCAATCCCAAATCGTGAGTAATCCATCTTGCCCGTAGATAATCAAACATCCCACCACCACCCTTAATTCCTTCAGGAGTAAGAAGAACTCGCGTACCAGAAGGTAATAACTCGAGCGAAGAAATAGAAGAAAAAACTTTCGTGAGCGCTGTCTTGGTTATTAACGGATTTAATGAAGCAACTATTTCAGAAGCATTCGCTAATGGGAATTCAACAGTATTAGCATCGAGCATGTAATTTATGTCACGGTGATTTTGTATCGTAACGTTAATAAAAAGATAATGTTGCGCAAGCGCATCTGCATACGCACCGAATAATTTTTCTAAATCATTCTGATTTAAAATCTTTGTCGCTACAGTTACGCCATTCCGCGACATTCCTTGCGATACATTAAGATTAGTTAATGGTTTTGGTACATATTCAGTCATTGCGTGCAGATTGGTGCTGGCAAGCAAGCTCAATACAAAAGCAAAAGATCTTATATGCATACAAACCCCTCATATAATTTCATAATAGGATAATTAAATAAGATAAAGCAATAGTTTATCCTTCGATACATTTTTGCCTAGAGCAAAAATACTCAGGATGACCGGAATGAGGAGTAATATTTAAAACTTAGCTCATACTATTTTCAATTAATCTTTAGACTCATTTTTATCTCAAAGATATTGCTAAATTAATAAGTTCCTTTTACCGGTCATCCTGAGTGAAATTCCGCAGGAATTTAGTATCGAAGGATTGCTATTTGAAATTCAGAATTGCTACCATGATAACCAAAGGGGAATATCATGAAAAATTTGCGTTTTTATTTATTCGGCATCATTTTTCTTATTAATTCATTATCGGCATGTCCTGATTGTACGGGCAAAGTAGGCAATCAAAGCCCTTCTTATTTTGATGAAGAGCTCTATCTACCTACCCATGATGACCCTGCTAAATATAACCCCGGATTTCAGTACTTCCATCAATTAAAGCCATATCCTTATCAATATCAGCTATCTCCCGATGAACAACCTTCTTTAAATGTAGATAATGATGATCAATATTAAACGATGGTGCATCATTTTATTTCCGGTTGCGCTTCAGGGTGCTGTTGGATGCTTTAGTTATAGCTATCGGTTAAATCCGGTTCCCATTCAAGAACATATGGCATTTGCTTGGCGAACTGATGATCGTCAATTTGATTACAAAAATCTAAAACCGATTATGTGTAATCATCCATGTAGAATAGGGGATCTTGATGACAAAGGACGTTGTCGTTTTTGTCGTCATTTTGGCATACGAACTAACTTCAGCATTGCCGGAATACCAAATGATGCCGGTTTTATTACCGATGCATTAGAACGATTGAAAGCTGGACAGCAATCCTCTATAAATCTTAGTTGATTTACCTAACGATATACCCAATAACTTTATCATTTGGTTTTTGCAGATGATATAAAGCGCCGGTGACAAGATCTAACTTAAATACCTGACCGAGCATTATATTTTGGATATACGCTGATTTATTTCCATGCCGTTTTTTAGTAACCGTAACCGGAAATGGTCGTGAAGAGGTAATTGCAAAGTCTTGTTGGGTGACAATAACTATTTTATAACGGACGGCAATACCCTTAGGTTGTTGTTCTATCTGTTTGTACAAAAACCAATCTGCTGATTTATTTTGTTGATCAATAAATTTGATATGCCATTTGCCGACTAAGTAATAGTTGTGGCGCATTACGCCCGGTTTATGTCGTGTCTTAAAATTATGATTTGCATATAGCGACAAGGAAATAATATTTAAACATATCGATAGTTTGATTACTAATGTACGCATGCCCCCTCCTATTTATTCTTAGAGGAGGATACTTAATAGCGAGTGAAAAAGTAAATCCTTTCCTGCCGTACCGCATCCCCGGCCTTCTGTCCGCCATAGCTCATTTTGAGCGACGGCTAGAAAAGGTCTGAATAAGCGAGTCGGATATATTAAAATCTATTTACTATTTTTATTTTCTAAAACAAAGAGCGCTCTTTCTGATCGATCAGTTTCTTTTTGTTGTTTTTCAAGATTTTTCTTCAATATATCTATACGACTAATTTGTTCTTTTTGAGATTTTCTATGGGCCTCAAAAAAATCTTTAAGATCAAAACATGAAAAATTTTGACTGATCTCTCCAATTTCATTTTCTGCTTGCATAATTTTCCCTGTCTTAAAATCCCTAATAACTTTAGGATCTTCTTTATTAGTTATTTTGGTAATAACTATCTGATTATCTTTTTTGGTTGATTCAACAATAACTTTTTCTTCCTCGAACCATTTTTGGCCCGCAAGCAGCAGAACATTATCATCAAATAAATACCAATCGTAGGTAGCTTCTTGATTTAAAAGCCACAACATGGTTCGTTTTTCAGTACCTTGACCGCACGCAATAATTTTGGCCGCTTGTGATGGCGCTACCTTTTCATCCGCAAAAAGTGCAATAGAAACAAACATTACTACTAACTTTTTCATACAATCCTCGTAAATTAAAATAATTTTTAAGAATTTTAAGTCCCCAGTTTTGCTGGCTCTTCGGGGTCCCCAACTGTGTTGGGGCTATGGCCATTCTGTTTACAATAAAGTCCTTTTGATCGGCATGGTCCGCAACTCAGCAGAAACGAGAGGACCGTATCATCATTGAGCGATAAAGAATCAATACCTTGGCAGACTAAAAATTCGGCAATTTCTGGATAATCAGATGGTGCTTGACCACAAATACCAATAAAGCGTTTATGTTTATGCGCTCCTTCTATTGCCATGCACATCATTGCCTTAACTGCCGGATCACGTTCATCAAATAGTGCTGCTAACAATTCTGAATCACGGTCCACCGCAAGCGTCGTCTGGGTTAAATCATTAGAACCGATTGAAAAACCATCAAAATACTCACAAAAGCGATCAATACAAATGACATTTGAAGGAATTTCGCACATCATAACCAATTCAAGACCATCTTGACCACGTACCAGTCCATTTTTGTGCATCGCTTCTTGTACTTTTTGTGCTTCAGTGACCGTGCGTACAAAGGGGATCATTAATTTAATATTTTTAAATCCCATGACTTCACGCGCTCGTTTATATGCTTTGCATTCAAGCGCAAATGCGGGTGCATATTTTTCATTGTAATAACGCGAAGCACCACGAAACCCGATCATCGGATTCTCTTCAACCGGCTCAAATTGCTCACCACCCGGTAAATTACGATATTCATTGCTTTTAAAATCAGAAAAACGCACAATCACCGGTCGTGGATAAAAAGCAGCGGCAATCGTGCCAATACCACGCGCAAGGCGAGAGACAAAAAATTCTTCAAGGCCCCCAAATGCATGCGCTTTTTGTTCTAAATCATGACGAACTTTTTTATCGATCATATCCGGATAAATAATTGCCATGGGATGACAACCAATATGATCGGCAATCAGAAATTCGGTACGCGCTAAACCAACACCCGTTACCGGCAATGATGCTAAATTATATGCCCGATCAGGAACGCCAATATTGAGCATAATCTCAACGGTTGATTTAGGAATCTCTTCCAGCTTAATGACATTAGTCTTAAACGTGAGTGCACCATCATAGATGTATCCGGTTTTTCCGCGGCTACAATCAATCGTTACGGTACTACCATCTTGTAATAGTTGGGTGGCATTGTCGGTACCAATAATAGCAGGAATACCCAATTCGCGGCTGACAATTGCTGCATGGCAGGTACGCCCGCCACTATCAGTGACAATCGCCGCTGCTTTTTTCATAATAGGCACCCAGTCAGGATCAGTCATGTAGGTGACCACAATATCTCCTTGTTGTACCCGATCTATCTGTTCAGGACCGGATAAAATACGCACACGCCCGGAGGCAATTTTTTCACCAACACTCTGTCCGGTAACCAACACCCGATTAGCAAGGTCACGCGCATTAATGCCGACTAATTCATATTGCGTAATCGTATGGAAATTTTGACGTTGTGAGTAAACCGTTTCTGGACGCGCTTGCAAAATATAGATATTACCATCAAGACCATCTTTGGCCCATTCAATATCCATCGGAGACCAGCGTTTATTAATGTCAGAATAATAGCTTTCGATAATAACAACTTGTTTTGCAAGTAATAAAATTTCATCATCCATTAAACAAAAACGGTGTTGATCTTGTGCAATAACCGGTACATCAACCACGGTACGATGGCCATTTTTTGCGTAAATGCGCTTAATTTTTTTTGATCCTAAATATTTTTTAACAATGGGACGATATCCTTGTTCCAGCGTTGGTTTATGCACATAAAATTCATCCGGCACGACATTGCCTTGCACAATAGGATCGCCAAGTCCGTACGCAGCATCAATCACAATAACATCTTTAAAACCACTTTCAGTATCAAGCGAAAAAGCGACACCTGAACAGGCAAGATCAGAACGGACCATCTTTTGCACACCAACGGAAAGTGCAACTTTAAAATGATCAAAGTTCTGTTGTATACGATAAATAATTGCACGGTTAGTAAACAAAGAAGCCATGCTTTTTTTGCAGGCTTCAATCAATTGTCGCGTTCCGTTAATATTTAAGAAGGTCTCTTGTTGTCCAGCAAATGATGCTTGCGGCAAATCTTCTGCCGTTGCCGACGAGCGTACGGCAACATCAACCGCTTTCTGTCCGTATTGTTGACTCAATTGTTCATACGCTTGCGTAATTTCTTGCACTAAATCAACCGGAAATTCCGCTTCACGAATTTTTAGTCGTACGTTGTGACCAATACGCTGCAATAATGCAATATCATCAATCTTGGTAAATTGCGCCATAAGATCTTTGAGTTCTTTAAGTAAATGATTATGTTCAAGAACATACCAATAGGCATCAGAGGTGAGAGCAAAACCGTTAGGAATTAATAATCCTTTTGGGGAGAGTGCTTGAATCATTTGTCCTAATGAAGCATTCTTTCCACCAACAAGACCAATATCTGCCATGGTCAATTCATTAAACCATTTGATATAGCGCATAGAATTTCTTTATCGTTTTAAAAATGATGTGATACTCAGATAAAGAATAATAAAATTAATGATATAAAGCGATGTACATAACAGACAAAGTGCTTTTATTTTAAAATATAATAAATAGGCAAGAAACAGTGACACCAATGATGCGACAATTGCGGCAATAAGAACTAATACGCGCATATCAAATGCCGCTAATATCGCTAGAATTGCATATAACAACACACCTGCTGTACCATTTGAAACATAAAAAAGATAGCCATACGGACTGCGTATCGGCTTTGTGCACGAAATTTTATCTGACAAATCACATACCGCTTTATAATCCGGCTGTTGTCGCACTTTTCTTTCGAGCAAAAATACATACAACGCAATACAAAAACCGAGCACTGCCAAAATAACTATTGATAGCATCATACGACATCCTTTATTTGAATTTTTTCATAGGTAGACTAACAAAGTTGTCTGATCATTTTTAATAAAAAGGTATTTACATTGTATGAAACCGTTGCGTGATTCACTCGAAGTCACTATTGGACTTGCTATTTTTTCGATGCTTTTTGGTGCAGGAAACTTACTTGCGCCATTATTAGTCGGTATAACAACCGGCGCTGCTCATTTGATACCGGGTATCTTTCCTTTTTTAACTACTGCGGTGTTATTACCATTACTTGGCCTTATCGCCATGGTGCTTTTTGATGGTAATTATTACGCATTCTTTAATCGTTTGGGCGCTATTCCCGGAAAAATTGCACTCTTTCTTTGTATGTTTATTATGGGACCGCTTGTTGCTATGCCACGATTAATCACCACGACCTATATTATGCTTGAACCAGTGCTGCCGACCGTTCCATTATTTTTATTTAGCATATTCTTTATTTGCGCTACGTTTGTTTGTACCGTACAAGAGAATAAAATTATTGATATTCTGGGCGCCTTTGTCAGCCCTTTCTTACTTATTTCGCTGTCTTTAATCATTATTAAAGGAATTTTATTGCACCCGCCACATCTGCCTACTCATACCAATCCTGCGGTATGGTTTTATAATTTACAAACCGGGTATTTAACGCTTGATCTATTAGGAACTATTTTTTTTACTTCCATGGTTTTAGGATCGCTGAAAGAGCAAATCAGCGATTCTGCTACACCAAAAACGATCGCATTAATCACGTTAAAGGCTGGTTTAATTGGCTTTGGGCTGCTGACGCTTATTTATTTTGGCTTATCTTATTTAGGTGCTTATTATGGTCCTTACATATCGTTTTCTAATCCGGTAGAACTGTTTAGCACGCTGGTATTTAATTTGTTTGATACATGGGCGGCAATCATTATGAGTGCCTGTATTTTTTTAGCATGTTTTTCCACTATGATTGCACTTGCCGCGCTTACCGCTAATTATTTTCATCATCTTATTGCTGATGAATCAGTTACCTACCCACAAGCACTGTGTATGATATTAGGTACCAGCGCATTTATTTCTAACATTGGACTCAATACTTTGTTATCTTTTTCTGAGCCGCTTATTTTAATCGGCTATCCATCGCTGATCGTTATTACCATAGCCAATATTTTACATAAGCTCTGTGGTATCCAAACGATAGCAACGCCGACAGCACTGACACTTGCAGGGACGTTATTTTATTATTTTTTGTGGTGATTATTTTTTAAATAGTGCGCAACGCTTTGCTGAGTTGGTTTAATGCCCTGTTCACCCGATTTCCAATCTGCAGGACATAAGTTGCCATGTTGTTCTGAATATTGAAATGCATCAATCATCCGAAGCATCTCCGTCATACTGCGCCCCACATTGCGATTATATATGGTGGCAGCTTGTACAATATTATCTTTATCAACTAAAAAAAATCCGCGTAACGCAATCCCCTCCTGTTCATCAAGAACTCCATAGTCACGCGATATATCTTTATTGACATCTGCCAACAGCGGAAAGGTGATTCCTTGAATACCACCCTGCTCTTTGGGCGTCTCTAACCAACGACAATGTGTATCAAGATTATCGGTTGATACGGCCAGCAATACCACACCACGTTTTTTAAATTCATCCATATAATCTTGCAAGGCATGCAGTTCTGTCGGACAAACAAAGGTAAAATCTTTAGGATAAAAAAAGATAAGTTTATATTGATCCGGAAAATCATGTAATGAAATGGTTTTTTCTACGCCATTAACAACCGCTTTACATGCAAAATCGGGAGCTTTTTTGCCAATACAAATCATATTATTCTCCTTTTGGTAACATGATATTGTTTCAAGAGTATACTAAGTTTATTCTTTTCAACCATTAGGTACCATATGACGCGTATTGTGATTATTACCGATAGTTTGTCCAATTCTATTGCAGCAAGCCAAATTATAGCGCCGCTGCAACAATATCATGCCGATCATCCTGATCAAGCATGCCTGCTTATTAGTTTTGAACGTACGTATAACTCAGAACTTTTTCAACAGATACAGGATCAAATTCCGTTTGCAAAGCTTATTATCAAAAAACGATCACCTTTTTTGGGTACATGGTCATTATGGGGAGCACAACGTACCCTGCAAAATCTATTAAAATCATATAATTATTACCATATTGTGGCACGCGGCCCATTAGCCGGTTTTCTTGCCATCAAAAGTGCAACTAATGCTTGTTTGTCTATCACAATTCAAGCACGCAGCTTACTTGCACAAGAATATCTTTTTGCTCATCCGCTTACGCGTTGGTACCACCCACGTACCTGGTTTGATTGGGTGCGATTCCGTCAATTGCACACCATTGAACAGTTTGTGTATGGCGCACATTATCGCGCAGCTGCACCGGTTACCATTCAAGCAGTTAGCCATGCGCTGAAACATTATTTGCAAAGGACCTATCATACACCAGCAACGATACTTACGATTGCACAAGAAGATATTCCTACGCTGATTGATATCAATAAAGTGGTAGACTGGCGTATCCAAACACGCCAAGAACTCGGTATCGATCAACAAGCAACCGTTTATTGTTACAATGGATCGATAAAACCATGGCAACAACCGGACAGTACCATTACCTTTTTTAAACAAAAATTAACGCAGGATGCAACCAGCGTATTGTTGGTGCTTACGCACGATATAGATTTATTTAAAGAACAATTGCATGCACAACAGATTAACACCACTAACTATCGAATTATTAATTGCGAACATAGCCAGGTGTATCGTTATTTATCAGTTGCTGATTTTGGCATTATTTTTAGAGAACCGCATATTGTTAATTGGACGGCACGGCCAACTAAAGTGCTTGAATATCAAGCAGTTGGGCTACCAATCATTCACAACAACACGATTGCTATGTTGATAGAGAAAGATCGATGTTGCAGCCCCAAGTAGTTGGGAATTCATTTTTCCAATCATCCTGAGTGTTTTTGTGAAACAAAAATGTATCGAAGGATTACAATCTTTTTTTATTTTTTGATGATTTTGATAAAAAATAATTGCTTACAAGTCCTACACTAAGCATAGCCATGCCGGCAGCAGCAAGATGATTGTTTTGGCACAATTGCGCGAATTCCGGTGTTGTATTAAAAAAACCAGGAGTAATAATTAACTTATCAAGTGCTTGTACACCATTAAAAAGCAATGGGGTTTTTGTAATATAATTTGCAATGCCATTAAATGCTACCACGGTGGAGACCCACCCAATTGACTTTAAAAAAGTACCAATTCTAAAATTGCGTCCTTTTTCTTCTTTCTCCCCATCAAAACCTGTATTCAATGTACGATTTTTATCAAGATAATGCTGTCCCGCAAAGCCCCCACCTATTCCTACTAAAATACCAATACAAGTAGGTATCATTTTAAAACTTACCTGGTTGTTAAGTAATAAACCGGCCATGCACGCAGTTGGTACATACCACGCAAAAGATTTTGGTGATGGCTTTTTTTTATCTTCCTTTTTTTTTGCTGATGTATTTATTAATGGGTCTGATTCTGAATTATCTCCTAATGACAAAATATCTGTTGCAATTGAAAAACTTAATAAGAAGAAAAATAATTTAATCATAAGTATCTCACGGTGTACCTAAACTAATGAGGCCCACTTTATGTGGGCCCCTGTTATATTTGGAAACTATTTAATCAAGAAAATGTTCATCGAATGGTTGACCTACCCAAGCATCTCCCCAAAAGCCGATTTTATTATGCAATGGTATTTTTTTCTCCATATAACCAACGCCAGCAATACCAACTAAAGATGCTCCTGCAGCTCCTAAATGATATGATTTATTCCAATTTAACAGCGTTTGCGGCTTAGGCAAAATTTCCAACATTGGTGTTGGTAATTTATCACAGGAGGCAATGAAAGAATTGATTTTCGGAGAATCCAATGCGCTCTTAAAACCAACCGCCCACATAACACCTGATGCAACAACGCCTACCGCTACTCCACCAGCTTCTCTCCAATAACGACCTTCACGATGATGACGATGTGCGTAGGATCGGGCACTTTCTCCTAGTACATAGGCAGCTCCTCCTATTACTGGTGTCCATGCAGAATTTGGAACTATACCAAGATTATAAAAAATGCCCCCCAAACAAAATCCTATTGCATGCTGTTTCAGAAATGTCAGAGCAGAACCTTTTGTTGGTATTAATTTACTATTATCACTACAAAATGTAGCGTGTGCCATCAACATACTTACCACTAACAATAAATATTTTTGCATTATCTTCATTAATGATTCCCCGAGTTAAAAATGTATTATTAATAGTTTTTAAATTTTTAAAAACGTGTCCTATATACCATAAATATCTTTATTATTATTTCAACAATAAAAGTACGACATATTGTTTTCTATCGCACTTTTTTATAGTAAGAAATGTTATTTAAAATTTGGAATTGCTTGCGTATATAAAAATCCTGCTGTCAACTGAAAAAGATTATATTTGTTGTAATATTTTAGTGATTGAGGAATTGGTAATGATGTAGCAGCATTATAACCTATGGTGGCTAATGTATATGCAGTTACTATTTTTAGTTCCGGCGACATATTTTTAAAGTATCTGTCTTGTTTTATATTACTAACATTTCTGCGTGCAATATCTGCAATAGCAAGTGTTGTCAGCGTTATTGCCACTTTCATAGTGGTTGTTGATTGGGGAAATTTAAGAAAATTATAAAGTACTTTATCGCCAATAAGCCAGCATGTGATATGCATTATGATTGGTGAACTAAGAATATCAACACATCTGGTACGTATTTGAGAAAAATCAATCTCGCTCAAACTAGAACGCCAATTAATAGTGTTTATAAAAATAGTGCTACTGCCCAAAAGCAGTAGCACTATATATTGTATTCTTATTTTTTTCACGCTGAATTAATCAAGCGATGCATAAAGCGATGCACCATATCCTACCAGAGCCGCAGGTGCTGCAGATTTTGCTGCATTACCAAGTTTTGCTTTATCCAGATACTTTACGCTTGTTTCTATTAACGAAGGACTACTCCAAATAGCCGCCCAAGCAAGTGTGTTACATGCAAAAGTTACTGCAGTTGGTCCAAGTGGCAACGGTTCGTCATCTTTAATGCTATTGAAATAGGTCTGCAATGCTGGTTGATAGCTATTTTTGTGTAACCATATTGAACCAAGCAGTGCTAAAACACCTAAGCCACCACGAACTGTTTCATTAGGGATGCATGATTTCATAAAACCGCTCAGAAATCCTGCGGTAACAGCTGATGCAATTTGGCATGTCAAAGGGGAGTATGATGCTGCTTTTAATGTTTTTTCAATCATACCACCAGGTTTACCATGCGCACAAGAGGTACCGAGTAACACGACAAGAATTATTTTTTTCATAATCTTCCTTTTATTAGTTTAAATTAAACACCACTCATTTAATTTATTCTTTTTTTAAGTAACAACAAGAGCTTTCACTTCCCACAATCTACCACCGCATTTTATGATTGAATCACGTGCCGTTTTTTGGTCAAGTGCACAGCTATAATTAATAAAAATACTCAGTACAAAAACATAAACATACAATTTCATGTGGTCCTTTTCACCAAGAAAACCCAAGTTGTC
>Ga0075425_100005822_pt1 | contig 12853 bp, 14 predicted proteins | sample SoiMethybrSBSTD4_FD_75300 | JGI IMG/M metagenome (GOLD analysis project Ga0075425, IMG submission 75300) | Bulk soil microbial communities from a Populus tree surrounding site in Tennessee, USA - Soil MetaG P. TD hybrid SBSTD4 | ecosystem: Environmental > Terrestrial > Soil > Tree plantation...
CGCTTCGCGTTCGGCCACCTGCGGGCACGCGACCGCATCACGACGCCGCTCCGGAAGGCCGGGCCGCGACGGTTCGAGGCGCTCGAGTGGGACACCGCGCTCGACCTCGTCGAGAAGGCTCTACGGACGGGCGGCGAGGCGACGCTGACCGCGCTCTCGGGCTGCGAGACGGTCGAGGAGGCCTACGGCCTCGCGAAGCTGCTGCGCCGCGGTCTCGGCGCGAACTCCGCCGTGCTCCCGGAGGAGATCCCGGACGGCCTCGACTCGTTCCGCGCGCCCCTGTCGGCGCTGCGCGAGGCGAAGACGATCGCCGTCCTGTCGGACACCCCGGTCGTCGAGCGGGCGCCGATCGTCGAGCTGTGGCTGAAGGCCGCGCGCCGCGCCGGGGCGAGCATCACCTACGAGCAGTCGCAGGGCGAGGTCGACGCGCTCGTCACCGACCACGCCGACACGGCGGAGTCGGTCCGCGCGACGAACGTCTACTTCCTGCCGCTGACGCCGAACGGTCGCGGCGTCGTCGACGCCTGGAGCGCCGCCGGCGAGGGCGAGCCCGTCGACGTACCGCCGCGCGTCGTGATCATCTCGGGCGACGAGGCGGCACTCGACCCGAGCGTGCGCGCCGTCGCGGCCGAGGCGGAGACCGTGATCGGGATCGGCATGTTCGAGGAGAGCTTCCGCGGCATCGCAGATCTCGTCCTGCCGGGGACGAGCTATCTCGAGCGCGACGGGACGACCGTGAACCTCGAAGGGCGCCTGCAGCGCCAGCGCCGCGCCGTGCTCGCGCCGGTACCCGATGTCCTCGCGTGGCTCAGCAAGCTCGGCGAGCGCTTCGGCGTCGACATCTCGCCGTACACGTCGGTCGTGTTCGACGAGATCGCCGGGCTCTGCTTCGGCGGCATCGGGTTCGGCGAGATCGGCGAGCTGGCGCCGCTGCCGCCGCGCGCAGACCGTCGCGGAACGCGCGAACCTGGTTCAAAGAGCGAACCAGGTTCCGGCGGACGGGGATTCAGGCTCGCGACGTACAAGCCGCTCTTCTCCGGCCCCGCCGTCGAGCGTACGCCGGAGCTGCAGTTCCAGCGGCCGGCCGGCGAGATCCAGATCGCGCGCGAGGACGCACGCGCGCGGAAGATCCGCAACGGCCAGACCGTCACCGTCTCCTCGAACGGCACCGCCGTCGAGCTGCGCGCGCGCATCGCGCGCGACCTCGCCGCAGGCACCGTGCGCGTCGCCGACGCCGACGCGGCCGATCTCCACGTCGAGGTGGAGGTGCGCGCGTGACGGAGCCGTGGTGGATCACGCTGCCGAAGGCGTTCGTCGTCATCAACGTCGTGATGGTGTTCTTCGCCTTCACGACCTGGCTCGAGCGGAAGCTGCTCGGCCGGATGCAGCTGCGCTACGGCCCGAACCGGGCCGGCCCCAAGGGCCTGCTCGTGCCCATCGCGGACCTGCTGAAGCTCATCCGCAAGGAGGCATTCGCGCCGGTCGCGGCCAAGGAGCCGCTCTACATCATCGCCCCGATCGTCTCGATGGCGACGGCGCTCGCCGCCTTCAGCGTGCTGCCGTTCGGCGCCGGGTGGACCGTCCACGGTTACTTCATCAGCGGCAGCGTCGTCAACGTCCCGATCTCGCTGATCCTCATCTTCGCGCTCGGCTCCCTCGGGATCTACGGGTTCATCATCGGCGGCTGGGCCTCCGAGTCGAAGTACTCGCTGCTCGGCTCGATGCGCACGTGCGCCCAGCTCGTCTCCTACGAGGTGTCGCTCGCGTTGAGCGTCCTCGGCGTCGTGATGATGGGCCAGTCGCTCAACTTGCAGCAGATCGTCGACAAGCAGCAGCAGACGCTCTGGTTCTTCATCCCCCAGTTCGTCGGCCTGATCGTCTTCCTGCTCGGCGCCATCGCGGAGACGTCACGCCCGCCGTTCGACCTGCCCGAGGCCGACACCGAGCTCGTCGCGGGCTACCACACCGAGTACTCCGGGATGCGCTGGGGCCTCTTCCAGACCGCCGAGTACGTGAACATGCTCACGCTGTCGGGACTCGTCGTGACGCTCTTCTTCGGCGGCTACCACTTCCCGTGGGTGCCCGCGCTCGACAAGTTCGGGCCGATCTGGTTCGTGCTGAAGCTGTTCACGTTCGTCGCCTGCTTCATCTGGCTGCGCGCGACGCAGCCGCGCCTCCGCTACGACCAGCTGATGCGGTTCGGGTGGAAGGTGCTGCTGCCGGCCGCGACGCTGAACGCACTCGTCACCGCCTTCCTCATCATCTGGATTTAATGCGCCCCCAGCGAACACTCATCCAACAGCGTCCGCAGGGGGCGCATTAGCGATGGCCGCCGTCCCGAACACGCTCAAGGGCTTCGGCGTCACGCTGAAGCAGATCTTCAAGAAGCCGATCACGCAGCAGTACCCGGAGTACAAGCGGCCCGTGTTCCCGCGCTACCGCGGGCGGCACCGGCTGCACCGGCACGCGAACGGGCTCGAGAAGTGCGTCGGCTGCTCGCTCTGCGCGGCCGCCTGCCCGGCGGACTGCATCCGCGTCGTCGCGGCCGAGAACACGCCCGACAACCGCGTCTCCGCCGGGGAGCGCTACGCGCGCATCTACGAGATCAACATGTCGCGCTGCATCTTCTGCGGGTACTGCGAGCTCGCGTGCCCGTTCGACGCCATCACGCTCGGCAACGACTTCGAGATCTCCGAGTACAACCGCGACGATCTGATCTACACGAAGGACATGCTGCTCGCCGAGCCGATCAAGCGCGTGCCGGTCGCGGATCCCGATCTCTTCGACACGCCGATCCCTTACTACAAGGACAATTCGTGACCTTCGGCCACGAATTGTCGAGAGGACGGTCTTCAAGCCATTTCTCGATCTGTGAGAAATGGCATGGCTAACTTCCTCGTCTGGTGCGTGTGGCTCGTGGCCGCGTTCGCGTGCCTTGCGAGCGCGCTCGCGGTCGTCTCCTTCCGGAACCCGTTCTACTCCGCGCTCGCGCTGATCGGGAACCTCGCCTCGCTCGCCGTGCTCTTCCTGCTCCTCTCCGGCGAGTTCGTCGCCGCCGGCCAGGTGCTCGTGTACGGCGGCGCGGTGATGGTGATGTTCCTGTTCGTGATCGCGTACCTCGGCGACCGGACCGAGGAGTCGCCGTGGTCGGGCGGGCCATCTTGGCAGATCGTCGGCGCGGTGCTCGCGGGCGGCGCGATCCTCGCAGAGGTGATCGTCGTCGTCGGGCTCGAGGCGGGCAACTTCCTCTCCCAGCCGAAGCACATCGGCCGCTCGTTCGGCTCGCCGGAAGCGATCGGGCGGCTCTTCCTGACCGACCACTTGCTCGCGTTCGAGGTCACGTCGATCGTCCTGCTCGTCGCCGCCGTCGGAGGTGTCGTGCTGGGGGCGCACGCACGGCAGCTGGAGGGCGATGCACGGCCCTGAGATCCAGTGGTACGTGATCCTGAGCGCGATCCTGTTCACGACCGGCGCGCTCGGCGTGATGCTGCGGCGCAGCCCGCTGATCATCCTGCTGTCGGTCGAGATCATGCTGAACGCGGCCAACCTCCTGCTGATCGCGTTCTCGCGGCTGCACGGCCGCGAGGACGGCCAGATCTTCGCGATCTCCGTCATGGCCGTCGCCGCGTCCGAGGTCGTCGTCGGCCTCGGCCTGATCGTCGCCATGGGCCGCCGCCACGTCGACCTCGACGTCGACAAGCTCAGGACGCTGAGGGGGTAGAACCACCAGTGATCGACGCCGCTGCCTGGGTCTGCCTGCTGCTGCCGCTTGCCTCCGCGATCGCGATCACGCTCGCCGGCACGCGCGTCTCGCGCCGGCTCACGGGCTACGTCTCGACGATCACCACGATGGGCGCCTTCGCGGCCGCCGTCGTCGCGTTCATCGGCCTGCTCGGCGAGAGCCCCGAGGACCGGACGCACACGACGACGGCGTGGACGTGGCTCTCCGCCGGGCCGTACCACTTCGGGCTCACGCTCCTCACCGATCAGCTGAGCGTGGTGATGATGCTCATCGTCACCGGCGTCGGCTCGCTGATCATCGCGTACTCGCTCGGCTACATGGACCGCGAGGACGAGGAGCGCCGCTTCTTCGCCTACATGTCGCTCTTCGTCTTCTCGATGCTCCTGCTCGTCCAGGCGAACAACCTGCTCATCCTGCTCGCCGGCTGGGGCATGGTGGGCCTGTCGAGCTACCTGCTGATCGGGTTCTACCAGGAGCGGCCGGTGGCGATCGCCGCCGCGAAGAAGGCGTTCGTGATGAACGCGTTCGGCGACGCGACGATGGCGCTCGCACTCTTCTTGCTGATCGAGCACACGGGGCAGCTCGACTACGCCGGCGTCTTCGCCACCTCGCCGCAGAGCGGCACCGCGGCGAACCTGATCGCGCTCGGCCTGCTCGGCGGCGCCGTCGCCAAGTCGGCGCAGGTGCCGCTCCACACGTGGCTCCCGGACGCGATGGAAGGCCCGACGCCGGTCAGCGCGCTGATCCACGCCGCCACCATGGTGACGGCGGGCGTCTATCTCATCGTGCGGTGCCACACGCTCTTCGAGAACGCGTACATCGTCGAGGACCTCGCCGCTGCGCTCGGCGCGATCACGCTGGTGATGGCCGGGCTGATCGCGCTCGTCCAGACCGACATCAAGAAGGTGATCGCGTACTCGACGATGTCGCAGATCGGCTACATGTTCGTCGGGGCGGGGCTCGGCGCGTATCCGAACGCGATGTTCCACCTGATGACGCACGCCTTCTTCAAGGCGTTGCTGTTCCTCGCCGCAGGGATCGCGATCCACGCCCTCACCGGCGAGCAGGACATCCGCAGGCTGGCCGGCGTGGGCAAGCTCATGCCCTACACGAAGATCGTCTTCCTGATCGGCACGCTCGCGCTCGTCGGGATCTTCCCGTTCGCCGGCTTCTTCTCGAAGGACTCGATCCTGGCCGCGAGCCTCGACCGCGGCTGGTACGGCGCGACGATCTTCGTCATCGGTGTGGTCGGCGCCCTGCTTACCGGCCTCTACGCGTTCCGCCTGTACTTCGTCGTCTTCACAGGCGAGCCGTCCCCGTTCGCGCGCGAGCACTACCACGCCCACCAGGGCAAAGAGGGCCCGGTCTCGATGCTGTGGACGGTCGGCGTGCTCGCCGTCCTGTCGTGCGTCGGCGGCCTGTTGCAGTTCGCGCCCTTCTGGGACCCGTTGTCGAAGTGGCTCGACCCGGTCGACGCGCCGATCGCCACCGCCACGAGCTGGGAGGAATGGTTCGCCTCGGGCCTCTCGCTCTCCGCCGGGCTGCTCGGCATCTTCATCGCCTGGTCGATCTACGCGGCGAAGCGGAGGCCCGCGCCGAAGCCCGTCACGCTGTTCGAGAAGAAGTTCTACTGGGACGAGCTCTACGACCTGGTCTGGTACCGGAGCACCGAGTCCTTGACGCGCGGGCTCTACGCGTTCGTCGAGCGGCCGTTGATCGCCGGCTCGCTGACGGCCGTCACGAGCGCGTTCGGGCTCGGCTCGCGCGAGCTGTCGACGGCGCAGAACGGGCTCGTCCGCTCGTACGCCCTCGCGCTCGCGGGCGGCATCGCCGTCCTCGCCGTCGTCTTCCTCGCCGCCAGGTGACCGGCCGATGAACGACTGGCTCACGACGATCCTGATCTTCCTCCCGGTCGCCGGCGCGCTCGTGGTGGCCGTCCTCCCGCTGCCGCGCTACTGGGCCGGGTCGCTCGCCGCGCTCGTCTCGCTGATCGAGGTCGGCTTCTGGATCACGGCTGCGACGAAGTTCGACTTCGGCTCCGCCGACCTGCAGTTCGCGCAGCAGGCATCGTGGCTCAGCGACCTGAACGTCAGCTACCACGTCGGCCAGTACGCGTTCTCGCTCTGGCTCGTCGGCGCGACGACCGTCGTGATGGCCGCCTGCATCGTCTACGGCTGGTGGATCGGGCGCGAGCGTGCGCGCGCCTACTTCTCGCTGATGCTGCTGCTCACCGGCGCGATCGTCGGCGTGTTCACGGCGCAGGACCTCCTGCTCTTCTACGCGTTCTTCGAGGCCATGCTGATCCCGCTCTACATCCTGATCGGCGTCTGGGGCGGCGCCGGGCGGCTCAGAGCGACGCTGACGTTCGTCATCTACACCGTCGTCGGTTCGTTGCTGATGCTCGCGTCGATCGTGGTCTACGGGCTGCAGCAGGGGACGTTCGACCTGACGAAGATGGGGCCGTCGACCTCGACGTGGCTCTTCCTCGGCTTCGTCGTCGCGTTCGCCATCAAGGCACCGCTCTTCCCGCTCCACGGCTGGCTGCCGAGCACGTACCGCGAGTCGCCGGCCGAGGTGTCGGCGGTGCTCTCCGGGATCGTCGGCAAGGCCGGCCTCTACGGCCTGCTGCGGATCGCGATCCCGAAGTTCCCGACGGTCGCGCACGACTGGCGCATCGTGCTGCTCGTGCTCGCCTCGGTGTCGCTCGTGTACGGGTCGCTGCTCGCGTGGCGCGCGCCGGACTTCCGCGGGGTCGTCCTCTACTCCTCGCTCGCGCAGGCCGGGCTGATCGTGCTCGGCCTGTTCGCCTTCAACGACCTCGGCCTCGACGGCGCCGTGCTGCAGATGGTCAACCACGCGCTCATCTCCGCGACGCTCTTCCTCCTCGCCGGCATGGTCGAGCGGCGCACGTCGACCGGCGAGCTCGCCCTGCTCGGCGGCATGGCGCGGGGCCGCCCGGCGCTGGCCACGATCGTGATGACGACCGGGATCATCGCCCTCGCGGTGCCGCTCTCGACCTCGTTCGCCGGCGAGTTCCTGATCCTCGCAGGCGTCTTCCAGCAGCACTGGGCCTGGGGGGCGATCGGCGCCACCGGGATCGTGCTGGCGGCCATGTACATGCTGCGCGCGATCTCGGCCGTGCTGCACGAGGACGTCGGCCCGGCGGTGCCCGAGTCAGCGCTCGACCTGCGCGCGGGCGAGCTCGCCGTGGTCGTCCCGCTCGTCGTCTGCCTGCTCGCGCTGAGCGCGTACCCGAATCTCATCTCCGGCCACGCGTTCGGCACCAACAAGGTGTCGTCGCTGATCGGGGTCGTCAAGTGATCGCAGCGATCGCCAAGCCGCACGTCGACTGGTTCGCGCTCTCGCCGTCCCTCGCGCTGATCTCGGTCACGGGCGTCCTGCTCTTCGTCGCCGTCCTCGCCCCGCGAGCGGTTCGCAAGCCGCTGAGCGCGTTCCTCGCGTTCGGCGGCTTCATCGCGTCGTTCGTCTTCGCGATCGTGCTCGATGCGCGCAGCGCGGACGGCACGACCGCCGTCCACGACGCGATCTTCCGCGACAAGTGGTCGGCGCTCGCGCAGGTGCTGCTCGCCGGGTCGGGCGCGGTCGCGGTGCTCATCTCCTACCGCGAGCGGATGCGCGACGAGCACATCGCCGAGTACTACGCGCTCCTGACGGCCGCAGGGGCGGGGATGGCGTTCTTCGTGCAGGCGTCGAGCCTGCTGACGCTCTTCCTCGGCCTCGAGTGGTTCTCGATCGCCCTCTACGTGCTGACGGCGATCGACATCGACCTGATCGGCTCGCTCGAGGCGGGCCTCAAATACCTGATCATCGGCGCCTTCGGCTCGGCGACCCTTCTCTTCGGCTCGGCGCTCGTCTACGGCATCACCGGCGAGCTCTCGTTCGACCGGATCGCGGCCGCGGGCCACAGCCACGACGTGATGACCGTCGTCGGGCTCGCGATGATCATCGCCGGGCTCGCGTTCAAGGCGTCGGCGGCGCCGTTCCACATGTGGACGCCCGACGCGTACCAGGGCGCGCCGACGCCGGTGACGGCGTTCATGTCGTCGGCGACGAAGATCGCCGCGCTCGTCGTCACCTACCGCGTCCTCGTCACGGCGTTCCCGGACGACCAGAACCTGTGGACGGGCGCGATCGCGGCGATCGCGATCGTCTCGCTCGCGTGGGGAAACATCGCCGCGCTCCTGCAGCGGAACGTCAAGCGGATCCTTGCCTACTCCTCGATCTCGCACGCCGGCTTCATGCTGATCGGAGTCGCGGCCGCGAACGCGCTCGGCGCGCGCGCGGTGATGTTCTACCTGATCCCGTACGCGGCGATGTCGCTCGGCGCGTTCGCCGTCGTCGCGGCGCGCGAGCGGGAGCTCGGAGTGCCGGTCACGCTGCACAACCTCGCGGGCCTCGGCTGGGAGCGGCCGTTCCTCGGCATCGCCATGTGGACGTTCATGCTCGGCATGCTCGGCTTCCCGGTCACCGGCGGCTTCTTCGGCAAGTTCTACGTCTTCGCCGCTGCCTACGACGCCGGCTGGTGGTGGCTCATCGTCGCCGGGGTGATCGCGACGATGATCTCCGCGTACTACTACCTCGGGATCGTGCGCGCGATGTACTTCCGCGAGGCGGCCGAGCTGCAGCTCGCACCCGTGGGCGGCGCGCCGAACCCGGAGCTCCTGTTGAGCGCGGGCGTCCTCATCTGCGTCGTCGTGACGGTGGGCTCGTTCTTCGCGGTCCAGCCGCTGATCGACGTCGCGAAGGACGCGGCGAGCGCGCTCCCGCTCTGACGCGCGTTACGACCAGGGAAGGCCGGCCCAGTACGACGGCCTGCCCCGCTGCGGCCGCTCGAACGGCGCGTATGCCTGCTTCGGGTCCGGGGTCTCCGTCTCCGCACCCGCGCTGTAGCGCTTCGCGAGCTGCGAGTCCGGGTACAGCAGACGCTCGTCCGGAGAGCGCTCGCCCACCATCAGGACGACGCACGGCCCGTCGCCGTCGCCGACGAAGACGTGCTCGGTGCCTGCCGGGCAGTGGAAGAAGTCCCACGGGTGGAGGGGCCGCTCCTCTCCGTCGACGAGGAGCCGGCACTCGCCGGAGAGGACGAGGAACGCCTCCTGCTGCGACTCGGAGTGGTAGAGGCAGTTCGGCTGGCCGGGCTCGAGGACGGCGATGTTGATGCCGACCCGCGGGAACGGCGCTTCCGGCCCTTCGAAGACGGTCCCCGATCCGAACGCCTTCGACGTCCACCACTCGGCGTCACGCACGTTCACGACGAACCAGCCGCCGTCGGTAGGCACGAGGCCTGAGCCGGAGTCCTCGAGTCGCGCCTCGGCCACGGAGCGAGTCTAGTGCGTCGTCAGGGCTTCGCGGCGGCCACGGTATCGCGGCGCAGGTACGGCACGAGCGACAGGCAGACCTTGATCGCGAGCACGCCCAGACAGGCGGCGAGCGCGGAGGCGCCGAGCGGTGGCAGCGCTTGCGTCTGCGCATCCGGCGAGCGCGCCGCGCACGAGAGGACGAGCAGCGCGAGCGCCAGCGTCCACAGGAGCGCCTGCAGCCCGAGGATTCCGTCGTCCCGGCGTTCGAGGTAGTCGCCGAAGCCGGCGAGCGCGGAGACCGCGGCGAACGGGATCGCCCCGAGCAGCGCGTCGAACGCGAGGCCGTGCGCGCCACGCGCGTCCGCGAATGCAGCGAGGAGGACCAGCACGGCGGCAAGCGCTCGGCGTCCCACGGCCCTAGCTTCGCCCTCGAGCCGGACGGTCCTTCTATGCTCCCCCCGGCCTCGACGGAGAAAGGATCGGAATGGCGACACTCACCTGGCTGGGTCACGCAGCGTTTCGCGTCGACACCGACGACGGAAAGCGGATCTACGTCGACCCGTTCCTGCAGAACAACCCGAAGACGCCGGCCGGCGAGAAGGAGCCGGAGCGGGCCGACATCATCGCCGTCACGCACGGTCACAGCGACCACGCGAGCGAGGTGCCGGCGCTGTCGAAGCGGCTCCCGGACGCGCAGATCGTGGCCCAGGTCGAGCTGAAGGGCTGGCTCGGGAAGCAGGGCGCGAACGTCGGCGAGCTGCCCGGCATCAACAAGGGCGGCACGCAGGAGATCGACGGGATCAAGTTCACCCTCGTCAACGCCTTCCATTCGTCGAGCTCCGACGACGGCGCCTACACGGGCGAGTCGTGCGGCCTCGTCGTGCGCCTGCCGGAGGGGAAGACCGTCTACTTCGCGGGCGACACGTGCGTCTTCGGCGACATGCAGCTGATCGCGCGGCTCTACAGGCCGGACGTCGCAGTGCTCCCGATCGGCGACTGGTTCACGATGGGGCCGGAGGAGGCCGCGCTGGCGCTCGAGCTGCTCGGCAATCCCCGGTGCGTGCCGTGTCACTGGGGCACGTTCCCGATCTTCACCGGCACGCCCGACGCGCTCGCGGCGTTGACGAGCGCGCAGGTCGAGCGGATCGAGCCGGGAGACTCGGTGACCCTTTGAGGGAGCGCTGGTTCGGTGCCACCGGTCGCCGCGTTCCCGAGATCATTCTCGAGGGCGACGTGGACGTCTCGGGGGCGCTCGTCCTCGACGCGCCCGAGAGCGAGGCGCTCCGCCGGGCCCACGCGGAGGGGCAGCCCGTCGTCGTGCGCGCCGCGACCGCGGACGAGGTGAAGGCCGCGCTGGCCCGGCCCGAGGTCGCCGCGGCGCTCGTCACCGACCGTTCGCTGCTCGACCTCGACCTCACCGAGCTGACCTATGGCTGAGCGCGTCGCGACGTACTCCATCGTCGCCTGCGACCTCGAGGCGGGGCAGTGGGGCGTGGCGACGCAATCGAAATTCCTCGCGGTCGGATCGATCGTTCCCTGGGCGGCCGCCGGTGTCGGCGCCGTCGCGACCCAGGCGCTCGCGAACCCGCGCTACGGCCCGGACGGGCTCGCGCTGCTCGCGGACGGGCTCTCCGCCGAGGACGTCGTCGCCCGCCTCACCGAGGCGGACGATGGCCGGGCCGAGCGTCAGCTCGGCGTCGTGGACGGGCGCGGCGGCAGCGCGACGTACACGGGCGACGGGTGCCTCGACTGGGCCGGCGGGCTGGCGGGGCCGGGCTTCGCCGCGCAGGGAAACATCCTCGTCGGAGAGGAGACTGTCGCCGCGCTCGGGAAGACCTTCGCGGCGACGCACGGCCGGCCGCTCGCCGAGCGGCTCCTGGAGTGCCTCGCCGCCGCGCAGGCGGCGGGCGGCGACAAGCGCGGACAGCAGTCGGCGGCCCTGCTCGTCGTCGAGAAGGACGGTGGCTACGGTGGCCTGACCGACACGCTCGTCGACCTTCGTGTCGACGACCATGCGCAGCCCGTCGCGGAGCTCGCGCGCCTTTACGGCATCCACTCGCTGCTCTTCGGAAAGACGCCGCGGCACCAGTGGGTCGAGGTCGACGACGCGTTGCGGGCCGAGCTGACGGAACGGTTACGTGCGCTCGGCTACGACGGCGAGCTGCCGAAGGCACTCGACGACTGGGCGGGGACCGAGAACTTCGAGGAGCGCGTCGACGGCGTCGAGCGCATCGACCCCGTCGTGCTCGAGGAACTCCGGCGCCGGTGAGCGGGTACGAGATCCTCTCGATCGACGATCTCGACCAGCTCGAATCGAGCGACGGGACGATGGTGCTGAGCCCGCTGCGACGGCGCATCGGCTTCCGGCCGTTCGGCGTGAACGTCTGGGTCGGCCGGAAGCCGGGGGACCGTGTGATCGAGGAGCATCGCGAGCCGTACGGGACCGAGGAGCTGTACGTCGTCCTGCGCGGCACCGCGCGCTTTGCGATCGGCGACGAGGAGGTCGAGGCGCCCGTCGCCACGTTCGTCCACGCCCCGCCTGGGACGTTTCGCGGCGCCGTGGCGCTCGAGGACGACACACGGGTGCTCGCAGTGGGCGCCAAAGCCGGTGAGGCATTCTCGCCGTCCGGCTGGGAGGACTTCTACGTCGCGTTCGCGTACCTGAGGAACGGCGACGAGCAAGCCGCGCGTGCGGCGGTGGAGGAAGCGCTCGCGCGCGAGCCCGACGCGTGGCAGGGCTCCTTCAACGCCGCCTGCTTCGAGGCGCGTGTGGGCAACATCGATGCAGCCTTCGAGCACCTGAGGACCGCGCTCGAGCGGAACCGTGAGGGCGTCGAGCCGTACCTCGCGACCGACCCCGACCTTGCGAGCCTCCGCGGCGATCCGCGCTTCGCCGAGCTGACGGGATGACCGTCGCGCGCTTCGAAGAGCTGGACGCGATCGAGATGCCAGACGGGTTCGTCTGGCATCCGGTGCGCCGCCACTTCGACATCCGCGCGTTCGGCGTGAACGCCTACACCGCGCGCGAGCCGGGCGCGCACATCATCGAAGAGCACTCCGAGAAGACGCTGCAGCACGAGGAGATCTACCTCGTGCTTCGTGGTCGCGTCCGCTTCACCATCGGCGGCGACGAGCACGAGTTGGGCCCCGGGCAGCTGGTCTTCGTCCGCGACCCGGCGCTGACGCGCGGCGCCGTCGCCGTGGACGCGGACGCGATCGTGCTCGCGCTCGGCGGAAAGCCGGGCGAGCCGCACCAGGTGTCGCCGTGGGAGGCGATGTTCGCCGCCGTGCCCGCCGCCCGCGAGGAGAACTGGGACGAGGCGATACGCATCCACGTCGAGGCGCTGCGCGAGCATCCCGACAGCGCAGCGCTCCTCTACAACCTCGCGTGCATGGAGGCCCGGGGCGGACGCGCGCTCGACGCGCTGCTGCACCTCCAGGATTCCGTGCGCCTCGACCCGAAGTTCGCCGACTACGCCGCGACGGACTCAGACTTCGCCGCGATCAGGAGCGAGCCCGGGTTCCCCGAGCCGTAGCGGTCGTCGACGCACGTGGTCTGACCACGAAGGGTGCCCGGAACGGCCGTGCCCTGACCGTCCGCGAAGTGCGCGAGCTGCAGGGCTTGTGGACAACGCGACACACTTCCGCACACGTTGGTCTGACCACAGGGCATGTCCGAACGGGTCAGGGGCGAAGCCGGCGGTCGCCGGGCAGGCGCACGCCCCCGGCGAGCGCGCGCAGCGACGGCACCGGGTCGCTCTCGGGACGGGCGACGAGGAGCACCGCCCCG
>Ga0075425_100005823_pt1 | contig 12853 bp, 9 predicted proteins | sample SoiMethybrSBSTD4_FD_75300 | JGI IMG/M metagenome (GOLD analysis project Ga0075425, IMG submission 75300) | Bulk soil microbial communities from a Populus tree surrounding site in Tennessee, USA - Soil MetaG P. TD hybrid SBSTD4 | ecosystem: Environmental > Terrestrial > Soil > Tree plantation...
GTACAAGCCCAACTCGACCCGTTTCGGATCGACCATTATCAACTTCACTTCTTCAGGCGATGCCTTGTAAAGGATCGAGCAAATGATTGCGTTGAGAGTGACCGACTTGCCCGCGCCGGTCGCGCCGGCGATCAACAGATGCGGCATCTTTGCGAGATCCGCTATGTACTCTTCGCCGTTGATTGTCTTGCCGAGCGCGAGAGTCAGCTTCGAGCTCGATTGTTGAAACTTCGGGGACTCGATCACGTCGCGAAGAAATATTTTCTCGCGTTGTGCGTTTGGCGCTTCAATACCGACTGTGGATTTCCCGGCGATCCTATCGATACGGATTGATTCAGCTTTGAGCGCGAGACACAGATCGTCGGCGAGTCCGACGACTCGACTGTATTTGATTCCTGGATCGGGTTTGAATTCAAAAGTCGTGACCACAGGACCGGGATTTATTCGATGGATGTGCCCGGTGACCGAAAACTCCTTGCATTTTTCGGCAAGTATAGTCGCTCGGTCGCGCAACTCGTCTTCGGCTTGCTCGAAATGCCCGATAGGAGGCTCCATCAGATCGATGGTGGGCATCTTGTAAGCATTACCGGTGAGAGTTTCTACTGTCTTCTTTCGGGCGGGCTTTGCTATCTGCGTCTCCGGTTCGTTTTTTTCAGGCGTAACGGTACGAACAATTGATGCCGTGGAGATCATCTCGGCAACCGTCGGATCCATAGTGATCTCGTTTGCTCGAGGCGCTCGCCCAGTCTTCAGCTGTTCGACGCGAACCGCGCGCTCCTGCACCAGCTCACGCATTTGCAAGCGCGTGGCCGGAGCTGCCGGAGCAGGTTCCATCTGCTCCATTGATAATCTGGCGGCAGCTGCTCCCGAAACTCCGGCGCCTGCGACGATAATTTCGGGTGGTGGCGGAGGAGCGGAGAACGTTTCGACAATCGGCCCGGACGCAACCGGCTGCTTCTGCTCCTTTAGCCGCCGAGCTTCTTCGATTCGTTGATTGCGCTCTTTGCGTTCGCGGTCCAATTCGATCTGTCGAAGCCTGTCGCGTTCGGCGCGTTCCTCGTCTTTTCGTTTCTGCTCCTCGGCTTTCTCGGCTTTTCGTTGAGCAGCGACCGCCATGCGTTGTTCGGAGCGAGCTTCCCACCACGCCGCCATTCGATTGAATATGGTCGGCTTCGTTTGACGAACTTCGGCGCGCGCTTCCCTAATCCTGTGCACCCAGCGACCAATGCGCGCGAGCGAGATTTCCATCGTCAGCATCAGCGTCAAGACAGATGCTGCTGCAAGCACTACGGCCGCGCCGGTAGTGCTGACCATCCCTGCGAGCCCGCCTTCAATCATTTGACCGATCGCGCCGCCGTTGTGTGAGTGAGATAACAGGCCAATTTTTATTTCAGGAAACAGCGCGAGGAAACCTGAGAAGGCTACGAGCAGCAACGTAGCGCCAAGAGCCTTGCGTGCCGGGAAGCCAGGGTTTGATGTCGAGAACGCGCGAATTGCAACCAGGACCAGCAGAGCAGGAATCAACAGCGAAGCGAGCCCGAACCATTGTAAAAACGCATCGCTGATAAACGCCCCGACCACGCCAATCAAGTTGCGCGGCTCGCGTTGAGGGCCTACCGAGTTGAAGCTGGTGTCCTGCGGATCGTATGTGAAGAGACTCAGAACGATGAGAACGGCGGCTGCCACCAGCACGACGGCAAGCACCTCGTTTGCCAGGGATTTTTTTGGTGAAGATTTTGTCCGGGATTTGGTGCTCATTCCGGTGCTCGCTGCTCGGCAGAAATGTACCAGAATTCGTCAGCCGTTTCCACGACCTTTTCCGGATCTATACAAGATATTGTGGCCTGCGCTTCTTTTTTAACTTGCAGGAGCGTCTGAGACGTCGGGGGCCGTCTGCTCGCGTGAGGTCTTACTTTTGAGGATCAGGTACTGTTTTATGAATTCATCGAGATCGCCGTCCAGGACTGCGTCGACGTCCGAGGTTTCGTGTTTTGTCCGTACGTCCTTCGCAAGCCGGTACGGATGCAAAACATAATTCCTTATTTGTGAACCAAACGAAATGTCACGCTTCGATTCTTCGAGCTGGGCGGTCTCGGCTCGCTTTTTCTCAAGCTCCAGTTCGTACAGCCGCGACTTCAGAATGTGCATTGCGACTTCGCGATTCTGATGCTGGGATCGTTGATTCTGACATGTGACTACGATGCCCGACGGCAGGTGAGTAATTCTAACCGCCGAGTCGGTGACGTTGACGTGCTGTCCGCCGGCTCCCGATGAACGATATGTGTCGACGCGCAGATCTTTTTCGTTGACCTCGATCTCGATGTCTTCGTCGATTTCAGGGTAGACAAACACGGATGCGAAGCTGGTCTCACGACTCGAGCCGGCATTGAAGGGGCTCAGCCTGACGAGTCGATGCACGCCAGCCTCGGCTGAGAGCAATCCGTAGGCGTATTCACCGGCTACCGTAAACGTCGCGCCTTTGATGCCGGCTTCCTTTCCTGGCTGCTCATCCACCAGGTCCGTTTTGAATCCGCGGCGTTCTGTCCATCTCAAATACATTCTGAGCAGCATTCCTGCCCAATCCTGTGCGTCGGTACCGCCGGCGCCGGCGTTGATAGTGACTATTGCATCGCGAGCGTCGTTCGGTCCTGACAGGAGCATCTCGGTCTCAGCGTCTTCGGTTTCGTGCTCGAGGCGTTCGAGAGCGGTTTGAAGTTCTGAGAGCGAGCTTTGATCTTCGGTGGCGAATTCGAGCAGCACTCCGGCGTCATCAACCTCGCGTTCAAACTTCTCAGCTTTTTCGATGGCTGATTGTAGACGGCTTCGTTGTTTGAGGAGTTTTTGGGCTCGATCCTGATCGTTCCAAAAATCGGGTTTACCTATTTCGGCTTCTGACTTCTGAAGATCGGCAGCCTTTCGTTGCGGGTCAAAGAAACCTCCGCAGCTCCGCCGCGCGAGCCGCAAGGTCTTGGTACTTCTGTCGCAGTTCTTCGATCATGTTGAGTGAATTCTAACATAGATCGGGGGTCAAGGGTCAGGGGCCAGGGGTCCGAGTTCAGGGTTCGGGTTCAGTTCTGTAATGGACCTAATAGACTGATTGATATAGGTTGCCCCAACAAACAAACCTGACCTAGGAACCCTGAACCCTAAACCCGACCCCTGACCCCCGACCCCTGACCCCTGATGCCAGCATCACCAGGCAACTGAGCACGAGACACGTAACCACAAACACATCACCGTGGCGCGAGTAAAAAGTCGGACCGTCCTGGCGAGACTCATCCTCAGTTTTGATCTTCCAGGTTCGCGTCGCGGTGTCGAACATCGGTGTCTCGCCCCGGACCAGCCCGTAACCGTCGACGCACGCCGAGACCCCGGAATTTGCCGCGCGGATCACTTGAACGTTGTTCTCCACCGCTCGAAAGATCGCGCTCGCAAGCATCTGCCTCGGCGCCGAAGTCGGCCCAAACCACGCCTCGTTAGAAAGCTGGACAAGCACCGTCGCGCCTTTGGCGCGTAGTTCCCGAGCCAGTTCCGGGCGCGTAGTCTCAAAGCAAATGATCGTTCCAATCTTTGCGCCGTCCACCTCGCTGATCGTCAGGCTCGTACCGGCTGTGATATCTCCCACCAGCGCCTTCACGTTGGACATAAACGGAATCCAATTTCTGGCCGGTATGTATTCGCCAAACGGAACCAGCGCGTTCTTATCGTACTGGGCAATCTTTTCGCCCGAAGGCGCAATCAATACCGCGCTGTTGTATTCGATGTGAGCGCCGACGGAGTCCGGACCAAACCCCCAGGTATTCATCAGCAGGTAGATTTGATTTCGTCGAACAAACTCTGACAGTCGCTGTCGAAGAGTCGTATCGCGATCGTATTCGAAGTTCATTCCGGACTCAGGCCAGATAACCAGACCGACTCCAGAAGACGTATCCTTGTTTGCCTGAACCGCCTGCTCTGAAAGCGTGACGTGACGCTGGAACATCTGTTCGGCAAAGCTCGGATCATCCCAGGCGCCGTCGATCGGGATGTTCGGTTGAATCGCCGCGGCCAACAGCGAGCCGGTATCGCTCGCCGCCGGCCGAAGCGACTCTCCGTAGAGCACGGTGACGATCGCGATTACGCCGGCCGCGGTCAAAACTACAATCCCGCGCCTTCGCTCGAGGTAGACAAGCGCAAATACGAGTGCGGCGCTGGCAGCTACCATAATTGCCGAGACGATGTAGACGCCGCCGAAGCGTGCGACCTGGATAACCGATGGTTGAAACGCCTGCGAATAACCGAGCGGATTCCAGCCCATCCCTGTGATCTTCAGCCGCAACCACTCGCTCGCGGCCCATAAAACGGGCGCCGCGAGAATCGCCCAGCCGCCCAATCGTTTGATCGCCAGCCCGAGAACGGCGCCAAACAATCCTGTAAATACTCCAAGTATCGCCGAGAAGATGATCAAGATTGCATAACAAGCCAACAGAGAAAGATCCCCGTAGTTATGCATCGAATAGGTCACCCAGTATGACGAGCCAGCATAGAAAATGGTGCCGGTGACCGTGCCAAGCAGCAGCGAACGCCAGAACTTTCGCTCGCGTACGACGGCCATTATTAACGGCGCCGTCCCCACCCATCCCAGCGACCACAGGTTCCAATCCGGGAAGGCAAACACCAAAAGCAATCCCGAGAAGATTGCCAGCGATAGATTGCTGATGAACGGGCTTGATTGTTGGAATGGAAGAACCCTGGCTACTCGAAACCGCGCCGCCAGAAGATCCTCTCGAGCGTAGACCGGAGGAACCGCTTCTTCTGTATGCCGGACAGGAAGGGACGGCTCGGCTTGACTATATGTTGTCGAAGTTCGAGATCCGGAGCCTACGGTGTTGATGATCGGAAGGCGTGACAGCGGATGTTGAATCATCAATTCCTTGTGAGGCTTCGCGGATGTTTTCAAACCTATCGGGAGGTGCCCACAGCTTCAACGCTGTTGACTATCTTTATGCTTCCGCGATCTCGTGAACCATCTCCGCCATGAACGAACTCCGGACCAGCGGACCGGAGAACACGGCGCGAAAACCGAGCTGCTGTTCACCAAAAACTTTGTACTCTTCGAACACATCGGGGTGGATATACGCTTCGACCGGCAGATGCACGCGAGTCGGTTGCAGATATTGACCGATCGTCACCACGTCGACACTATGTTCGTGAAGATCTTCGAGCAGGCGTTTTACCTCGTCACGTGTTTCGCCGAGACCGACCATAAGCCCCGATTTCGTAAGAGAATCCGGCGCATAATTCCGCGCTTCCCGTAGCACGGTCAGAGATTGTTGATAAACGGCCTGCGGGCGCACTCGTTGGTAAAGACGGGGAACTGTCTCGATGTTGTGATTGAAGGTGTCCGGTACAGCGTCAAGCACGGTATGAAGCGCTCGCAAGTCACCTTTGAAGTCCGGGGTCAAGACTTCGATCTTGGCACGAGGCAATCGACGGCGTACTGCACTGATTGTCGCGGCGAAGTGAGCAGCGCCTCCGTCAGCGAGTTCATCGCGATTCACCGACGTGATCACAACGTATGACAGTCGCAGTTGAGCGGCCGCTTCGGCTACCTGTTCGGGCTCTTCGTGCAAGGACTCGAGCGGCAGACCGCGACCGGTTTTGACAGAGCAGAAACCACAGCTTCTGGAGCAGACATCGCCGAGGATCATGAACGTCGCGGCGCCGCGCGCGAAGCAGTCGTTGCGATTGGGACAACGGGCTTCTTCGCAGACGGTGTGAAGTCCGCGGGTCCGGAGCATTTTCTTTAGATCGTGGTCAGCGTCCACGTTGCGGATAGGTTTTCGGAGCCACTCGGGGAGTCGCGGCCCGTTCTTGCGAAGCGAGTTTTCGATTTGGATTAACATAAAAGAGGGTCAGGGGTCGGGGATCAGGGGTCGGGTGGGAGTGCTTAGGGTTCAGTTTTTAGGACTGTCACTAACCAACAACTCCGAACCCGACCTGGAACACCGAACCATAACCCTAAAACCAGAAACTTTGAACTTAAAACCTAACTCTGAACCCTAAACCCTGAACTCCCTGACCCCGACCCCTGACCCCTACTTCAATTCTGATTCCAGGGGAAAGTCATCACGCCTTTGAACCCCTGACTTGTAAGCTCGGTTACTACTTGTTGCGCGTCTTCGCGGCTGTTGTAGGGACCGATACGCACACGATACAGCGTGTCGGCCCCGGTCGGGTTTTGAGTGTGCGCGCTCGGATATTTCTTTCGGAGTTGAGTTGTGAGTTCGTTTGCCTTCTCAGCGGTTCCGAACGAGGCACCGACCTGGACAATGTAACGAGTGTCACTGGTCGGTTGAGCTGGTTGCGGGCTCGGCGCTGTCGCGGGCGTTTTAGTCGCAACTATCGGAGTGGTGTTTGTGCCGCCAAGCGTGTTCTGATTCGCCTGACGGTTTTGATTCGTGTTGACGGTGGTGTCCTGTTTGACGACGTAGAGACCCGCCCAGAACGCGCCGAGCAACAACCCCACGCCGATAATAAAGATCGCAATGACTTGCTTGTTACTCATCCGGCTTCCTTGATTCTAATGATTGCCGCAGTTCCTGCTGCCTGCTATGGGTCGACGATCGGCTGACTTATCAGCTTTTCGCGGACTCCTATTCTAGTTCGTTGCGCTCGCCAGTGAAAGTCGCAAGCTGCAAGCTGATCAGAAACTCAACGCCGCTGGAGCAACTCTTCGGAAGATGCCACTAGGCCGAGCTGCTGAAACACACCGAGCGCGTCAATCAAAACCCAATCTTCGACGATCAGCCCGTTCGCAATTCGGTGTACGACGAACATCAGAATAGTTATCACTTTTTCGGTAGGCGGAATGCCGAGCCACGGACCCTTGTGAGTCCCTCGAGCTACTACCTGAGTCATCACTCGATCGTCTTCGGCAAGCATCTGCTCGATGCTGAACTCGATGTCCGGAAACGAAGCGAGCCACTCGCTCAAGTGATGCTTCATTACTTCGGGGCCTCGCGGTGTGCCGGCGGGATCCGCGCCGATCCGCAGTTGATGGGTAACGCACTCGGGATGAAAGAGCTGATCAGCGAGGTCGAGTTTTCGCTGGTTCCAGAGTTCACATATGAATCGTCGTACTATCTCTTTGTTTGTCTCGATGCTCATTGCGCTTCGACTCGCAGCACCAGGCCTTCGATTCCGTTCACTATTACGATCTGGTCAGCCTCGATTTTGCGCAGCGAGCGAGCATGCCACAATTCATTTCTGACAAAGACCATTCCGTCGGGAGCCAGGGACGTTTCGGCTCTGCCCATCAGACCAACGATTTCCGATTGCGGAGAAAGCTTTTGTCGTCGCGCGCGTCTGGCGAGCCGCATCATGGTGCTCAGTTTTTCGAAGGCGTTCATTAAGAAGTTAGTATACGCGACCAGACAGGGAGACGGGGAGAGGATTGAGGATAGAGGATCAAGGATAGAGCGCTGGAGCACGGCCCTCGGAATCGAAAATCGCGGGATGCGGCCATCACTCGATCCTCGACAGATCCTCTATCTTCCATCCTCAATCCTCTATCCTCGATCTTCTCCCAATCTCCCCGTCTCCCAGTCCCCCGGTCTCCGCTCTCCCACTCTCCCCGTCTCCTCCGCTGTCACGGCTCGAGCGCCGGCTCATAGTTCGTTATGAACTCCAGGAACTTAGATACCTCGATGATGTCCTTTCCGACGAATCGTATGCTGTGAGAATCCGTTCGCTGAACAATCGAGAGATAGCTCAAGAGCTCGGACGGCCTGTACGCCTTGAATCGCACATCAAGCTGAACCGGTTCCTTCATCTTGTAAGGCTTAAATTCTTTTATTCGCGCGATCGCTTTTTTGGTTTTCTCGCGAATCAGCTCGTAAGCCATATCCGGAGTGAGGGTCTTCGCAGCGTGGAAGCTCACGGCCCATTTCACCGTCGCTCCTTCGATGTTCCCAAGCAGGTTTGTAGCTTCTTTTACAATCGCATCATCGCCGGAAATCATGATCACCGGCACGTTGAACCGGCCGGCGATGGCCGCGTTTATTCCTGCTTCGGGCATCGAGGTTCCATTGAGCCTGACATCTGCCAACCGGGCGCTGGAAATCGTGTGAGCACGAACGCCAGACGGATTTGTAGTGCTCGAGTGATAGCCGATGAAGATTGCGCCGTCGAAGGTCTCATCGATGCCTTCCATCATCATCAGCGGCCGAGGCCACGAGCGCACGACCGTGACATTCTTGGGCAGCTTCTCGATCAACAGATTTTCGCCGTTGCCGTGGGAATCGCTGATGACGACTTCCGTGGCTCCAGCCTCAAACGCAGCTTCGGCCGCTGCCCGCACTTCCGCAGTCATGAATTCTCGAAACCGCGCGTATTCAAAACCCTGCGGTGTAAGTTGGTCGGCGGTAACCACACCGACCACTCCTTCCATATCCGCTGAGATATAGATTTTGAGCTTTCGAGTCTGCGCGGATGATGATGCCACCCACGAGCACGAGGCTATCACGAGCAAGACACAGATCAGTCGGGTTCTCATTCGCGTCCTCCGATCAAATTGTTTTGAATGGATAAAACCTGATAGCGCAAAAACGAGGATCGAGGATGGAAGATCGAGGATCGAAAGATTGGGGCGGATGACGATTAGGATTGTAGATCAATTTTCGTCCTCAATCTTCGATCTCAATCTTCCTTCCTCAATTGCCGTTCACGCTAACGATTAATATAGGTCTCGATCTCGCGGATACGCCTCACGAGCTTGAGCAACTCAGGCTCGCTCACCGGGTCTCCTCGTACGATGTTCTCGCAACGAACAAGCAATGAAATCAACTCGCTTTCGTTGAGCCTCGATCGTCGAGCCGCTGTCGAGGCAAGAAGACGGGAGTCAGCCCTGGTCGGCAATCCGCTATACCTGCAAAGCCGCTTTCGAAACTCGGAATAGATGTTTTCCATCGCCAGATCACTCGCTTGAGCAAGTCGGGTGATGTTAGCCATCGATGAAACGAACTCGAGATTGGTAGTCCGTCTCTCGACCCGCAACGGTATCGGGCGTCCGAAACGCCGCCCGCGACTGTAAACCACAAGCAACGCGATTAGTCCCGCCTGAGCCATCATCCACGGAAACGGCGTACCTCGGAAATATGCCATCAGACCACCTCCGGCTGCCGAGCTACCGTAACCGTGGTGGTACTCATCGAACGCAATCTTTCCCGAGGGCCGTTGGTTCAATAAGTTCATCGCCAGGATGACGTTATCCGCCTGCGAGATTCCGTTGTTGGCCACTACGTACTGGTCGGTCAGCATTACAACTCGACCCTTGCCGAAGGTTGTATCTGCGAGTATCGCCGCTTTGTCGTCCCCAAGGTGATAAGTTGCAGAGCGGCTGTCGACCTTAACTCGCGTTGCCAAATCTGAAAGATGGACGCTGCGAACGTTATCCGTGAACAGAGTTGGTTGCAACGAATGGATCGAAACGTTTCGATCGCCCGATTGAGTGCGAATGGCAGCTTCTCCCAAATTTAAATTGATTTCGCGATCGATAATTAGGAGCAGGCCGCCTTGCTCGACCCATCTGGTTACTGCGGCGAATTCCTCTGGCTCGGGATTGTGAGCCGGGGGCGGAGCGATCACGATCAACGTTCCGGGCTCGTGATCTCTTAGCTCGGTAAAAGGCTTTTCAAAGCGTGTTACGTCGTAGTGGGATTCTTCGAGGAGAGTGTAGAAAGCGAGCGTGCCGTAAGGAGTCGACCGATATGATGAGCGATCGCCGTTGACTTCATTTTCTTCATCGCCGCGCTTGTCGACGAAGAAGAGGAAGTTCAGAGCGACGAAGAAAATGAAAAGTCCGACGACCAGCAGTATGGCTTTGGTCTTTTTCATTACACGATTTGCTTTTCATTCGCCGATAGGACCTATTGGACTATAGGACCTATTGAATCCTTATTTCACATTGAACAGCTGATGCGGGACGTCTTCGAGAACCCAGTTGCTGCCCGCGCGATTCAAGACAAATACCGCCGTTCCCGATTGATCCCTTCCCTCAGTTTTGACCTTCAACCCGACGTCCAAAGCGATTCGATTCGCATCAACCTGATCAACGTGCAGAATCTCAGTCGTCCACGATGCCGGCTTCGACACCGTAAGACCCTGAACAAAACGCTTCAGGTTGTTCTTTATCACCATCGTGAAAAGTTTATCCGAGGTCGAATTCTTGATCGCCGCATCTAGCTGAGTGATGAACGAGCGAACCGATTCGTCGGCCTGAGTCGCAGCGCCACTAGCATGTTCGGCCTGAACCAGTCCTTCGTGAGCCGAAAGCTGAGCGGCAACCTCATCAGCCTCAACTACCGCGACGCGAAACTGCCGTGCGGCCTCAGCCGACTGGTTCTTCGACATCGCGATCTGACCCAGCGTAACCCGCGCCCACGCGAGTGCGGGTCCCGACGGCGGTTCGATCTTTATTGCTGCCGACGCTTCGTTGGCGGCTTCATCGAATTTCTTTTGCGCAGCCAGGCTCCTCGCGAGCCAGGCGTGCAGAACACCGTTTCGCGGCTCTATGCGGACCGCCTGCACCAGCAGGTTTTGGCTTTCGGGATATTGGCCTTTGTTGAACGCCGCGATGCTTTGATTGAGAAGTGTTTGAGCAGAAGTGCGAGTTCCTTTTGCGTCGACGTCGCGCGCATCGTTGTCGTAATTTGACTGGATTATTAACTTGTCGGGGTCCACTTCGACTGAAGTAATTTTTTCCGAAGTCGGGAGTTCAGTCGTCACAATGTTTTCCGATGGCACAGTGACCGTGGCGGTGACCTGTTTACCCGAGGCGGTAACTGCAAGCACCTTGACAGTTACATCTCCAGTCCCGAGATTTCGCAGGTTTATCGATTGAGATCCGGGTTTGCTCGAGGCGAGAGGCGCGCCGATTATGATGTCGGGCTCGACGATTGTATCGAGCCATTGCTGAAAGACCTTTTCGGCTTCCGGTGAATCCTTCGTCAAAAGTGCTCTCAGGTCATCGGTCGTTACGATTTTTGTCTGAGGACCCGAGCAAAGCGTTTTGACAGCGGCGATTAATTTATCGCGACCGACGGTTTCGGACAGCATTCTTAAAACGAGCGGCCCTTTGCTGAATACCGCGGTAGAGTAGGTTGTTTGAAACGGTGTTTGAACTCCAAGCTCTGCATCGCGTCCCGATTGCGCGACCGGTGTGTAGCTCCACCGCATGCTGTTGTACAGATCTCGCGCTGCATCCTTTCCAAATCTATCCTCGAAATAGAGCGCGGCGAAATAACGTGGAAGGGAATCACTCAGGAATGCCGAGCTGCGGGGCCTGACGGCGGCGCGTGTCTCCTGAGCCGCTCGAGCTTCCTGACCGCGAATCCTGACTCGACCGTCGATCCAGATTCTGGCAACCGCATCGGCAAGAGCTTCGATCACGCTGGCGCTGAGGCTGTCGCGACGAAAGACCTGTTCGTTGAGAACAAGCACTCCGGGCTCCGCCAGATTTCCAGCGCGCACCGAAGAGATGATTCGAAATGTTGCGCCTGCGGGGGGAGGTCCGAGGGTCCGAGTCATGAAATCGATCACTTTGCCCGTTTCATCGCCAAGCCGCGCGATGAGGGCCTTTGCATCGGCCGGTTTGTTGTCGGTAGGCGCGGCAACAATTCCCGGCTGTACGACAATGTCGACTTTGACTCCGCCTCGGTCAGAACTAACAGGTTGATCGAAGCTTCCGGCGACAACTAACGGAAGCGAATTGAGCGATTGTTCAAAAGTCTGTGTCTGTCCATCGCCTTTTGCAGCGCCGGATGAGAAAGCACGAAGATTTCCTCCTGAAGATCCCGAGTTCACAGTCAGCGTGAACGGAGCGGTAGTCGCGCCGTACTGGGTGAACATTGTGGTGGGCATTGGCACCCAAACGGTTCCTGGAGCTAACAACACTTCGCCGGAATAAATATGAATCAACGGCGTCGACTCCGGCGCCTCGATGCGGTAGCTCAATTCCACTGTTGCTTTTCCGCCTGCCTCAATCGGTGTCGACGGTGTTATGACGACTTGACTGAGCGTGGTCACTTTTCGATCGTCCGTACTGTCCACCGTGGCGGTTGCGCCGTTGACTGTAGCCCCGGTTACTTTGGCCATCTTGGTCAGTCTGAAATAGAGTTTCGACTTCGATGACTGACCGAGGTTTGAGATCGACAAACCGGCGCGGACATCGACTGCGCTCCCGGCGGAGTCGATTCGAGCGTTTATGTTGTAACGGTCGACTTCAACATCCTGAGCGGCGGCTGCGAAGTTGACCACCAGCAATACAAACAGGGCAGGTAGGATTCGTTTGAGCATTATCGAACGACCTTTGGAAAAACTATCGCGTGCCTGGGCGTGCGCGGTTCACGGGATGGGTTTGGGCAGCCTTGAGTGGCGGCCTACTGCGCAGCCAACGGCCTAGTGCAACTGATCGCGTACGAGTTCGTTAATAGACTTCAGACTTTGTAATAAAGCTTCCAGCCTCTCGAGCGGCAAGCTGTTTGGTCCATCTGAAAGCGCGGCCGCGGGATTGTCGTGCACCTCCATAAAGACGCCGTCTACGCCGCAGGCAACACCCGCGCGCGCCATGTACTCGATGAATTGCGAGTCGCCTCCAGTGGCTGTTCCAAGCCCGCCAGGCCGCTGAAGGCTGTGCGTCACGTCGTACACTACCGGATAACCGAAGCCGCGCATGATCGGCAGTCCTCTGAAATCGACCACCAGGTTATTGTACCCAAAGCTTGTTCCGCGTTCGGTTACCAGCACCCGCTTGTTGCCTTGAGAAGTCGCTTTCTCAATCGCGTTCTTCATATCGTTGGGTGCCAGGAACTGG
>Ga0075425_100005824_pt1 | contig 12851 bp, 8 predicted proteins | sample SoiMethybrSBSTD4_FD_75300 | JGI IMG/M metagenome (GOLD analysis project Ga0075425, IMG submission 75300) | Bulk soil microbial communities from a Populus tree surrounding site in Tennessee, USA - Soil MetaG P. TD hybrid SBSTD4 | ecosystem: Environmental > Terrestrial > Soil > Tree plantation...
AGGGCGGCTGCCGGCTGTACGGCTTCAACAGAAGCTTCAGTCACGGTCACACCATTGCGGCGAAACGAAAACACAACGAATGCCGAGGGCGGGGGATCGCTGCCAGGCAAAACATGGATCCATCCCGTGCGGATGACATCCGATGTGCTCGAATTTCTAAAGACCATACTGGCGTGGGGCGCGATCGTGTACGGGAACGAGCTGACATCGCCTCCGTTCGGATCGTACTCCAGACTGCCTCTAATGGTTTGGCTCGTGGGGTTCACCAATATTGTCTGGGACGTCCATCCACCACCTTCGGCGAAGTGCGGAACGATGGAACCCGTTGGCGACGTCGAGAGATCGACGACCGGCAGCGTGCTGATGATGAACTGCGAACGTTCGTTTGTGAGACCACGCAACGCGATCGCAAAGATGGGCGCCGACGACTCGAACGTGAAGGTGCCTCTGATAAATGCACCCGAATTGAAAGGAGCCTGGTCGAGAAAACGAGTGCTCTGGCCATGCGACGAAACGACAGTAGTGCCCTGGCCCGAAACTTTGCCGTCCGTATCCGTAAAGGTGAACGCGATCGTCGCCGGCTGATCACCCGGATTCGAAATGGTGATACCGGTCCGGACTGGTCCGTTGTTTTCTGCGTAAATGATCCCGCGTTGGATTGCCGTACTTGCAGGTACGGTCGCTTCGCTTACAACGACGCCGTTCTGCCGGAGTGAAAAAATCGCGAGACCTTCCGGATTTGACACCGGCGGATCGCCCAACACCATTCCATATCCCGTCTCGATGGTCGCGGAAGGATCGGACAACACAGTCGAATACCCGCCCTGGTCACTGAATCCGTAAAATCCCTCTCTCGTCAGTGTCGGCAGTTGGAGCAGATCGAAATCGCTCCGACGACGCGCAAAATCAAGATTGGCTGCAACCTCGTCTTCGAACTGGGCGTTGGAGCACGGTAGCTGCGCCACACCGGTGAAGCAGACTTTGTTCGGATCCTGGTATGCAGCGGTCTTGATCTGGTTATATATGCGCTGAATTTCCGTATCCAGCCATCCGCCGACTCCCCCAGCAACGGCCGTGACCATTCTCAACGTGTCGAAGTAGGAATTCCTGGCTGCCGCAACATTCAGCGCACGGCGAATCAGAACGTTCCTGCCGGCGAACATCAGAAACGGACGCGCATACCGATTCACGTTAGTAGGCGGTCCGCCGAAAGTCAGGTCTTTATCGTGAGGAATGAACTGCGAAAGATTTTTATTCTGGAAACGATAGAAATCGAAATTGCTCATGCCTGTGAGAATGCCGTCGGTTTCCCCGACGAAGTCTTCCACCGCCAGATGCTTCATGAAGAGCGGCAGATCGACGTACTGCGCTATCGCCGTTGGAAAATCCCCATCCGAAGTGACGTTCATTGTTCGAACCATCGCTTCGATGGGCGCGGGGTCAGGATCTTTCTCATGGGTTTTCGGATCGAAGAATCGCGGGGAGTACAGCGCCGGATCCGATCCTAGATATTCAAAGTGATAGTCAGTGGCCCTCACATATTCATATAGGTAGCCGTCGTTTTCGCCGAACACTCGTTTCAAAAAATCTTTGTCGTCGGATTCGATGATCGTGTAAAGGCCAACGTATTCATCGTTGACATAAAGCCGGGTGTTGACCTCACGTGTAGCGGGCAATCCCATCTTTGCAAAGAGCTCCATGCACAGGCGCTCTTTCATCATCGAAGCATCCTGCGCCATATTGTCGAGCGCGATCGATTTCAACCCGAGGAACTGCTGCTTGTCCTCATATTGGTTGAAGTCCACGCGCAGACCCGGCTTGATCGTATTTCGGGTAGAGGCGCCGCGAGAACGGATGCCTACATCATCGACTTGTATATTTCGCCATTTGAAATTCACCGGATAATAAGCGTTCGACTGCGGGTTGGCCTTCAGTGTTTGCCAGTCCTTCGGATTTATGTCGATGCGGATCTCATGAAGGGTGTCCCCGTTGAATAGATCGCCCACAGTCTGCGCGTGTGCGGACTCCAATGAAACAAACAGAAAGAGGAAAAATAGAATTGAGCGAATAACGGAATTTTTCACGGCGTTAAATGTTAGCGCAGGACTGCAAGCCGGGTGGAATTTGATCGATCATGACCAAAAGAAATCGCAAGACTGCTCCTATTTCCTGCTCTGGGCAACAACATACTTGGCTAAGCGGCGATTCCGCTAGTCCGGCTGTCAAATGTTGGGATGTCCAATGTCCCATGTCATATACAGTTGTTAAATGATCCAATGACCAGATGACCAAAGGCCCCCTTGCTCAGTGGATCGTCTGACAAATCCATATGACATGGGACATTGGACATCCCAACATTTGACAGCCGGCGGGGAATAGTAGCTCTAATGTAGTTTCAAACCGGATACGAATTCGTAAGGCGAGCCGGCGGAATGGATGCTTCAGTGGATCCGTTGGCGGTGACAACGCGAACGGAGGCAGATCCATCGATAGGGAAGGGAACGTAACCGCGAATAAGCTTTGGTGAAGCGAAGTACAGCGGAAGCGGCGTTCCGTTCAAGAAAACGTTTGTGGTCATGTTTTCCAGGGCGACGCCGCCCTGAGGAACGGACACTTCATCCATTGCGAGCGAATTTCCGAAGATTGAAATATCCGATCCAAACCCCGAAGGCTTCAGCGCGATCACCGCGCCATAGGAATCGAGGAGGAAAGCGGGTTTTGGCTGGATCAGGTGCGAATCGAGTTCCATGCCGTTCAATCCAACGGTATTTACCTTCAGCCGGCCGCCGCCAACGTGAACTCTCAGGTAATGGTATTCAGACGCTCCTGCTGCAATTAACGGGCTGGGATAAACGGGATAAAGTCCGCCTCCGCCTCCGCCCGACGTGAAATACGTAATCCCTTGTCCATCTGCGCTCGCGACGCCATTGCGCACGGGCAGCGTTCGCTGGTAGCTGTGCTCATGGCCGCTGAAAACAGCCTGTACGCCGTGCCGCTCGAGAATCGGCACGATCAGGTCTCGTGCCAGCGCGCTCTGCAGATTTGTCTGGGTCGGACCTGTACCGTACGGCGGATGATGAAAGAAAACAATCTTCCAGAACTTGGTCGTCGATCGGAGATCGTCATCGAGCCACTGGAGCATTCCGCCCTCGCCGGTTGAAGCCCGATCCAGCGAGACGTTGGAATCCAGCGATACAAAATGCACGTTCGACCAATCGAACGAGTAATACTTACCGCGATCCGCTTCGGGAACGGTACCTGAAGGCACGCTGTGAAGTGCGCGATACGGAATCGCTTCGGGCGTCAGGTATTCGTGGTTACCAGGCGTCGGGAAAAACGGAACGCCGTGCATGAGCGGGTAGCGTTCGAAGTAGTTGGTTCGAAATTCCTGGAAACTTCCTGCGTAGTACGCAATATCGCCCGTGTGGACGACCATTGATGGACGTTCCTGCGACAGTTGCTGCGCCAAAAGATATTGTTCCGTAGACGGTTCGCCGGAATCGCCCAAAACGAGAAAATTAAAGGGTCCGCGTCCGTGGCTGAGGAAATCCATGCCATCCTGTATCAGGACGGTCCCATCACCGAGAACAATTCGGTATACGTATCTGGTATTGGGTAACAAGCCTTCGATACGCGCTCTGTATTGAACGAAGGCGTCACCACGGCTCTCGTCCACTCCGAATCCGCGGCTTTCAGCCAGAATTCTTTGAAAGTAAATACCGTCAGGAGAATATTCGAGTGCCGCTTTGGTCAGCCCTGGCGTTGACCACATGATAGTCGCCCTGCCGCCCTGAACATTCTGGAGATACGGGGCGTGAACGAAGGGGCTCGAGAGAGGTTCAGCCGCGAAGATCTTCCGACCACCCATTAGGCCGTGGGCTGCCGAAACACCTAAGGCCGTGATAAATGATCTTCTATTCACGATAAAAAGTGCACATGTTATACCATGGCTTCGCTTTGCGAATTAGTACTTTAGGGTGGTTTCGTAAGACGTTGGAGCCACAGGCGGAAACGCGCGCTAGGTTAAGAAATGTAAAACATGGCAGCTGCATCATTCGGCCGGCTAAACCAGAGTTATTCTTAGAAGTCTAACGAGCACGGAATGATACAGAGGCGCCTGGCCGGACGCACCGAGATCAAATATATCGTCAGTAATGAACTGGCAGTCGAAGTTTTGCGAACGGCACGCCAGTATTTGCAAACCGACCGAGGATTGACCGAGCCCCAGCGGATTACATCCCTATACCTCGATTCGCCGGACTTCACATTCCTTCAATGGCACCAGGAAGCCAGGCGAAACCGTTTCAAGCTGCGCATCCGCGGTTACGGTGAAACGCCGAATCGCTTGTATGCGGAGATCAAGCAAAGAATCGGTGATGTTGGCTGCAAACGACGCGCTGAGTTTTCGCCGTCGGCTTTGAAGTTTGTTCTCGGCAGTGGCGACGGCCGGGTTCGAGCGTCGCTAGGCGACTTTTATCCGGATCTGACGGAATTCATTCAAAAGCGGAACGCGTTTAGGGCGGAGCCAAAAGTCATGGTCCGGTGTTTCAGGCAATCGTTCAGGCAGGAAGGTTCGACGGGAGAAACTGCAGTGACGGCCGATTACCAGATCGCCTCGCGAGCCGCGTCGGATTGGGACGTTTCCGCTGCTGCAAATGCATGGGAACCTGTGCTGCTCCCCGGGCACAATGAATCAGAAACCGCGGTGATCGAATTGAAATACAACCAGGAACCGCCGGTTTGGATGAACTCGCTGATGCTCAATCTGGCGCCACATCGCGTCCGCTTCTCGAAATACCGTGCCGCAGTCCAGCCCGCTTACTGGAATTGCGTCGCGTGCAGCTCCGAATAAACGCCGCCGCTCGCCACCAGCTTTCCGTGCTTTCCTTGTTCCACGATTTGCCCATCCTTTAACACGAAGATAACGTCGGCACGACGAATCGTGTTCAGGCGATGCGTGATCACGATGCACGTCCGCCCCGCCATCAACCGCTCCAATGCATCAAAGACTAGAGCTTCGGACGCGCTATCCAAGCCCGATGAAGGCTCATCCAGAATCAGGATCGGCGCGTTGCGAACGATCGCGCGCGCAATTCCGATGCGCTGGCGTTGTCCGCCCGAGAGCGTCATGCCTCGTTCGCCGACGATGGTTTCGTATCCGTCCGGCATCTCCATGATGAAGTCGTGCGCATTCGCCTGGCGGGCGGCTTCGATAATTTCCTCCTGCGTTGCTGAAGGTCTGCCGTATGCGATGTTGTTGAACACGGTCGTCCGGAAGAGGATCGTGTCCTGCAGCACAAAAGCGATCTGTTTGCGTAGCGATCTTCGTTTCAGCGTTTGAATGTCGGCCCCGTCGATACGAATGATGCCCGACGTCGGTTCGTAGAATCTGGGGATGAGGCTGACGATTGTCGTTTTGCCGGCGCCCGTAGGGCCCACGAACGCTGCCGTTTGTCCGGGCTCGATGCGGAAACTGACGTGTTGGAGGATCGGACGATCCGGCCTGTAAGAGAAACTCACATCCTCGAATTCGATGAGGCCGATGAATGGAGCCGCCTTGTGCGGTTTCGTGCGGTCGGGGCTTTTAACCTCGACATCCATGACTTCCTGGATCCTCTCAAAAGCCACCGCCGGTTTCGAAAACGTATCGGGTAGCTTCGAAAGGCCGCGGATCGGCGAGTACAGCTTTCCGAGATAGACGAGAAAGACGATGAGGCTTCCAGGGGTCAGGGTGCCCTGCAACGCCAGCCTCGCGCCGTACCAGAGAACGGCCGCGCTTCCAATCGCAACAATCACGTCGACTGCCGGCGAAAGACCGGCCTTGAGCGCCTTTGCGCGCAACGTCAATTCGACGCTTGCCATGCTCTCCCGCTCGAACCGTTTCCTCTCGAACTCCTCGCTTGCGAAGGCCTTGACCACGCGGATGGACGAAAACACTTCGTGCACGTTCGAGACAATTTCACTTTCTTTTTTGCGCACCGCGCGGGTTAGGGTCTTGATGGCGTGTGTGTACTTGTACACGAAAGCAAACAGAAACGGGGCAATGGCCAGCGCAACAAGAGTGAATTTGAAGTTGATGATGGCCATGACCACGATCATCCCGGCAAGCGTGAGCATGTCGATGAACGCGTCCAGTAACGTCGAGGTGATGAAGCTTTGAATGGTGTCGATGTCGCTTGTTACGCGGCCGACCAGATCTCCTGTGCGGCTGTTGTCGTGGTAGTTCAAAGAGAGCCGCTGCACGTGGTCGTACAGGGTCGTTCGAAGATCGTGTGTGACCCATTGCCCAACGCTCGTGGTCAGAACATTTTCAAGGTATGAGGCCATCGCTCCGAGCACCGCGATTCCGACAATGGCTATCGCCGCGGTGTTCAAAACTACAAATCGATCCGAAGGCAGCCATGCCGGCGGCGCTTTGCTCCCGACAACATAATCGATGACAATTTTCAGTGGAAAGGGCTGCAGCAGATCGAGTCCCGCGGAAGCAATCGCCGCCACGACACCCAGCACCATCGACTTCCAGTGAGGCGCCAGCAAGCCCCCGATCCTGATCTTTTGGGATCTCTTAGTCATATTCAGTAGCCGCGAATTACGACAATTACGCTAATTCAAGTCGCGTAATTGGCGTAATTCGCGGCTAATAACGCGTTTCATTTTAGCCCCGCGGCTACAGTTGCAACAGCTTACATCTTCCGCATTTTTGCAGTTCGACAAAGTGGTCCGAGAACCGTTGAAAGAAATCCGCGGGCAGGAGGTCCATGCAGAATTCCAGAAACCCGTCGCTCGACACTGCCGTCGCCGGACTTCCGTCCAGCCAGAAGGACTCGGCTGGAGCCGGAGCGAAGCGGAAGACTTCATTAATCCACTTTTCGGGGAGCCCATTTGCGAGACCGAACGCAATTCCCGTTTCCACGTACGGAATAGCAACCACCAACTGCCCTTCCGCTAAAGCGGGCAGGATTTCCCAACGCAGGCGAAACCGCAGATCGGCGGCATAAAGAAGCAGGAGCGTTCTGGCCGACGGCAGGCTGTCCTGTTCGAGCTTGTGCAACTCATAAAAGATATTCGATGCGTCCCAGGTGCTGAATCCACCCTCGCCATCTCTCGCCTGCAAGAATTTTCGGGCGGCCGGCAATAAATCGTGGCTACAGGCGGCGTCGATGCTGAACAGCCGGCCGGCAACGGAGCCTTCAGCCATCGACACGGGCGACCCTGGTTTTCACCGAAACAACCCAGTCGGCGATCGCTTCTTCATTCCACCGCGGCCATGCGCGGTTGCGGCACTCATTGAAGAGCTGACGAATCAGAACGTGCTGTGCGTGAATCGGTTTCTCGGCATCGACTTTTATGAACTGAAAAATCACGGACAGCGCTTCGTATTCCGCAATCACTCGCTGGACGAAGCTGTGATAACTCTCGTACGGATCATCGATGTTCGTGATGTCCTGTCCCGCTTCGTAGTAATTGGGTGCACGTGTGGCCGCAATGCGCTTGTGGCTCGTTTCAGGCGTGACGGCGAAATAAAAAACGATATCCGGCCAATAGAGCGGCGAATAGAGATGGAGCAACCAATGCAGATCGAGCCCTCGCGCTGCGTCGCGCGCCAGCGCAGTGAACAGAAATCTGTCGGCGACGACGGTCTTGCCGGCAGCGAGGGCGGGCAGGACCTGTGTATCCATTCGGTGCCGGAAGTCGGCGGCATGCAGGAGTGAAAACTCCTCGGGATCGAGCGAACGCGCCTGCTTACGTGCCTTGATGAGCGGCTTTATAAGCGGCGAAGAATTCCACTTCGTGGAGACGACGTCCACTCCTTCACTTGTGAGCCAATCCTTGAAAAGCTTCCGCTGCGTTGTCTTGCCCGAACCGTCGGGGCCTTCGAACGCGATCAGGAAACCGCGGTCTCTGCCTTTCGCTGCGATTTGCTCACATAAGTTTTTGGCCTGAGGCGTCATGATCTTGCTTATTAAGTCCGCGTCAATATACTACTTCGATTGACTGGTGTGAACGGTTCCTCGCAGCTCGTTTTTGATGGCTCTGCAAGACGTCAGGTCGTTGTCGAGACTTGCCGTTCCGCCCGCCGTTCCCTGACCCTCTCTATCTTTCGTTGCGACGATTTTGGAATCATCGAAGAGATTACCGCAGCCGTTCAGCGCGGCGTCTCAGTCAGAGTTCTGATCAGCCGGGACGCACGCGGCTGGAAAAAGCGGTTGCAACGCCTCGCCGAACTTCTTGGGAGCGCCGGTGCTCAGGTGTACCGGTACAATGGGCCTTTTTTGAAATACCACGCAAAGTATGTCGTTGCCGATGATGCGATCGCTCTCGTGTCGTCGTCGAACCTGACGCACAAATGCTTCGAAAGAACGTGCGATTTTCTCTTTGCAACGCGCGATGCAGAGATCATCACCGGCGTAAAAAAGCTTTTCGAACACGATTGCGATGTTCCCACGCTCCCACTGCCGCCACTGCCGGAATCCCTGATCGTTGGCCCCGAGGCAACGCGGGAGCGATTCACCGCACTACTCGAGCGTGCGAAGACACGCATCCTCATCATGGATCACCGCGTGACAGATTCCGCCGTTCTCGAACTGCTCGACTCGCAAAGGAAAAACGGCGTCAGCGTGACGATCCTCGGCCGCGGTGTCATGGGCAGCATGGTTTCGCATGGAAGAATGCTGCTCGTCGACGACAATATTGGCGCGATTGGAAGTGTTGCCTTATCCCGCCCTAGCCTCGATTCGCGGCGGGAATGCGCAATCATGATTGAGGACGCGGATCTCGTGAAAGAACTCGGCCGGTACTTTGAATATTGCTCAGTACGACATGTTGTCCATGTTCCAGCCGATGGCCCCGATCCAGACCTGGATGACGATGATGATGAGAGTGACGATTTGTCAGACCTGCTGTAGGGGCGGTCTAATGACCGCCCGCGGCTCAAAACGTTGGGCGGTCATAGACCGCCCCTACAGTGCAGTACTTTTCTTAATGTTGCTTGCATGCTGCCTCACGCCCATCCCGGCATCAGCTCAGTTCGTCATGCGGGACAGGCCGTCCTTGCGGATCGGCAAGCTTCTGCGGGTCGATCTGCGCACAAAAGTCCAGGGCGATTTTCGAGCTTTTTCTCCCGACCTGACGGTCGATGAAGGAACGTTCGATCTGCACCGATTCCGGCTCGCGCTTGATGGAACGTTCCTGAAGTATTTCGACTATCAGGTCGAACGGGAGCTTCGAGACTATTTCGGCGGGCTCGACCCAAAGCATCCGTGGCGCGACGTTTACGTCAACTTCAACTACTTCGACGACTTTCAGGTTCAAGGGGGGAAATTCAAAATTCCCTTCAGCATGGAGGAATTGACCAGCTCGTTCGATCTCGACTTCGTTAATCGTGCGCTGATTGCAACCGATCTTGCCCCCGCGCGAGACGTGGGTGTCATGATGCACGGACGGTTCTTCAAGCGCGGCCTCAGCTACCAAGCGGGAATCTTCCCCCACGACGGGGAAAATTCGGAATCACACACCAACATTCGCGGCGAACCGGCTTATGCGGTTCGCTTGAATGCAACGCCGTTCCGTCCTCTCCGCCTGCCGCTGGAGCTCGGAAAGATTGAGCTCGGTGCCGCGACAGTTGCGAGCGATCTGCCCGAAGGCTTGAACAGTTTGCGAGGCCACACGTACTCCGGTAAGGATTTCTTCAATCACGTTTATGTAAAAGGGCGCCGGCTCAGGATTGGAACGGAATTTCGGTGGCAACCCGGGCCTTTTACGGTCAAGAGTGAGTGGATCCACGTGGCCGAACAACGGAACGACCAAAGTATTCGGGCGACCGATCTGCCGGACAAGCTGTCCGTGGGTTGGTATTTGACCGGCGCCTGGGTGCTCACCGGAGAACCATCGGAGGGCGGAGTCAAGCCGCGCCATCCATTTCCGAACGCCGGTATCGGAGCCATCGAAATCGCTACGCGTCTCGAACAACAACGCTTCGGCAGCGCCGAACATCCCGGTCCGGCACTGAGCGGTCCGCGCTCAGCAAATATCAACGGCAATAGTGACAGGGCCTGGACAACTGGCATCAACTGGTACGTGAACCGCTACGTCAAAGTTCAAGTCAACGCAATCCACGAAATCATCGAAGATCCGAATCGGAGCCCGATTCCCGGCCGGGAAAAATTTTGGATGGGGATGATGCGGCTGCAGTTCGCGATGTAGCTAGCCGCGGATTTCGCGGATTCAATCCGTGTCATCCGCGTAATCCGCGGCCGGTATTCCCGCCGAAGTTGCGCTATAGTACTAAACCTATGTCGAAGGATCCTCGTGAACACGTCGATGAAACGGCGGACAAGTCATTCGCCGATATCCTAAACGAATTTGAAAATGCAACCCGTGATCGCAAAGAGAGAAAGCAGCCGCGCGGCAAGGCCCGAGGCAAGACCCGGCCCGGCGCGCCTCCGCCGCTTCGCGGTACTGTGGTGGGTGTTTCCGACGACTTCGTCCTGGTGGACTACGGCGGGAAGTCGGAGGGAGTAATTCTGTCCGCGGATCTGCGCGATGCCGACGGCAAGGTGACGGTACAGCGTGGCGATACTTTTGACGTGTCGATTACCGGATTCAACAGTGAAGGCATGGCGAAACTTTCCCGTGTTGCCGGTCCTCGGCCCAAGGACTGGGATGCATTGACGCGTGCCTTTGAGAACAAGGAAATCGTGGCGGGTCGCGTCACTGGAGTCGTGAAGGGCGGCCTTACAGTCGATGTCGGTACGCGCGGATTCATGCCTGCATCGCGCAGCGGCGTGCGCGATGCCGCAGAGATGGAAAAGCTCGTCGGTCAGGAGATTCGATGCCGGATCATCAAGCTCGACGTCGATGACGAGGACGTGGTGGTCGATCGCCGCTCGGTTATAGAAGAGGAAGCCCACCAGATGCGGCGACACACGATTGAAACTCTGGAAGAGGGTTCAGTCGTCCGCGGGACCGTGCGATCGATCGCCGGTTATGGCGCTTTCGTTGATATCGGCGGCGTCGATGGCTTGCTGCACGTCGGCGATATTTTATGGTCGCGTGGAACGGATCCGTTAACCGAAGTGGCGGTTGGAGACGTTCTTGACCTGAAAGTACTGAAGGTCGACAAGCAAGCCGGCAAGATTTCGCTGGGTCTAAAACAGATGTCCCCTGATCCGTGGCAGGAAGCCGTTGCCAAAATGAATCCCGGGGATCGAGTGACGGGCGAAGTAACGCGGCTCGCGGATTTCGGCGCTTTTGTTGAAGTTCAGCCGGGCGTCGAAGGATTGATCCATGTTTCTGAAATGTCCTGGACGAAACGCATCCAGCGGCCGGGCGACATCCTCAAGAAGGGCGAGCGTGTAGAGGCCGTCGTCCTCAAGATCGATAAGGAAGCCGGGCGACTTAGCCTGGGTCTGAAGCAAGTTCTTGAAAATCCGTGGGATACCGTGAAAGACCGCTATCCCGCTGGAAAAGTCGTCGAAGGCAAGGTCACAAGGCTGGCGAAGTTCGGCGCATTTGTAGAGCTCGAAGAGGGCATCGACGGTTTGGTTCACATCTCCGAGTTCACGAGCGAAAAGCGTATCCAGAGTCCTGCCGAGGTTGTGAAGGTCGGGCAGGTGGTTCGGGCTGCCGTCCAATCGTTCGATGCCGAAACAAAGCGTTTGAAGCTCAGCATGAAACAGCTCGAGGCGACGCCGGCGGACCAGTTCGCCCAGGGCGTCGCCGTCGGCGATCGCATTACGGGGCGGATTACCCGTGTCGCCGGAAAGAAAGTTACCGTGCAGCTCGGTGAAGGTGTCGAAGGCATATGCACCCTGGAAACCGGCACGCCTGGCTCCAGCGAAGCGACCTCGGGCGGATCGCTGGCGGAAAAGCTTGCGGCTGCATGGAAAAGCGGGATCAAGCCGGCGAGCGGCGGGCCCTCGGAGCCATATCAGGAAGGCCAGCTGCGCTCGTTTACTATCAAAGCGATAGATGCCAGTGGGAAAAAGATCGAGCTGACGCCTGCGTAGATCTTGATAACGAACTGTCCGGTTCTTCGTCTGATTTTCCTTGGTAGTCACAACTTCATCGCAGAGGACAAGGAAAATCATGAATCGTATTGGCAATTACTCCCGGTTGATCGTCGTAATGCTCATTCTTGGGCTCGGCTCGGTGGCCGGCGGCGCCTTTGTCGGCGCATCAATGATCCACGCCGGTGCGGCGCCAGCGGCGGTTCCGCCGGTGCGCGAAGCGGCAACGATGCCCACAACGTTTGCACCCGTCGTCAAGGCCGTGTTGCCGGCCGTTGTAAATATTTCAGCCACCAAGATCGTCAAGACTTCGGAACTCGGGGAAGACAACCCCTTCGGCCGGATATTTCCGGGCTTCGGCCTCCAAATGCCCGATCGGCCGCAGCGGCAGGAGGGAGAAGGTTCTGGTGTAATCGTCAGTTCGGATGGTTACGTCGTTACTAACAACCACGTGGTCGACGGAGCCACGGAACTTACCGTTACGATGGGCGACAAGCGAGAGCTGAAAGCGCGCGTCATCGGAACGGATGCGAAAACCGACATCGCACTCATCAAAATCGATGCAAAAGATCTGCCGCACGTGACGCTGGGCACATCCGCGAACGTTGAGGTCGGCGATATTGCATTGGCCATGGGAAATCCCTTCGGACTCGGACAGACCGTCACCATGGGAATCATCAGTGCAACCGGCCGGGGAGGTCTGGGAATTGAAGACTATGAGGACTTCATTCAGACCGATGCTTCGATCAATCCCGGTAACTCCGGCGGTGCTCTGGTCAACACCAGGGGCGAGCTGATCGGCATCAACACTGCAATTCTTTCCCGGAGCGGCGGCAACCAGGG
>Ga0075425_100005826_pt1 | contig 12848 bp, 11 predicted proteins | sample SoiMethybrSBSTD4_FD_75300 | JGI IMG/M metagenome (GOLD analysis project Ga0075425, IMG submission 75300) | Bulk soil microbial communities from a Populus tree surrounding site in Tennessee, USA - Soil MetaG P. TD hybrid SBSTD4 | ecosystem: Environmental > Terrestrial > Soil > Tree plantation...
CGGCGGATCTGCTCCAGCGCCTTGGGCGGGACGATGAGGTCCGCCTGGCCCGCACCGGCTGCGGTCGGCACGTCCATCCGGGCAAGCCGGTGACCGTTGGTCGCCACCATCCGCATCTTCTCGGGACGGAGCTCCCAGAGCACGCCGTTCAGGATTGGCCGGCTCTCTTCGGTGCTGGCTGCAAACGCAACGTGCGCAATGAGCTTCTGCAGGTCCTTGGCCGCCGCCTTCCACCCATTCTCGAACTTGACTGCGGGAAACGCGGGAAACTCTTCCCGGGGAAGTCCGAGGAGCTTGAACTTGGACCGCCCGCACTCAATCGAGACCCGCTGCTCCCCACTCGCGACCAGCCGGATAGGAGCGCTCGGAAGTTCCCGCACGATCTCGACCAGCTTCCGGGCCGGCAGGGTGATGGCACCTTCCTGATCCAGCGAGGCAGGTACGATGGTGCTCACGGCAATGTCCAGATCCGTGCCCGAAAGGCGTAGGCCGTCTTTGGCAGCCTCGAGCAGGATGTTGGACAAGACAGGGAGCGTAGTCTTGGTCGGAACACTCGCAGCGACCGCAACCAGACCTTCCTGCAACTGCTCTCGCGTGATCGTGAGCTTCATCCGCTCCTCGGCGTGCTAAAGATCAATACTTCTCTGTAATAAGAAATCTTAGCAGCAGTAGTAGAGGCTCTGGAAATGTGGAGTGCGCTCGCAACGCGCGCGACGCACCACATTTGGATACTCAACCGACTGTCGATCTCCTGTTGGCGATGGGGACACTGTACGAGCGTTCCCCCACTCTTTCAGACTGCCCACATTGCTGCGCCAACATCGGGGATTATTCTGCGCACAACTCCTGGCGCGCGTACTCAATCTTCTCGCGGAAGGTGCGATCGCGCGACATTTGCCGCTGCACTTTGTCCACGCTGTGGATCACTGTGGAGTGATCCCGTCCGCCGAACGCCTGCCCGATCTCCACCAACTGCATCTGGAGAAGATCGCGTGCGAGATACATGGCGATCTGGCGCGGGATAGTCAGCGTTTTGATACGGGCTTTCGACCGAAGGCCTTCAGGTGTCACGCCCCACCGCCGCGCGACGACTTCCTGTACGCGATGAATGGTGGGGAGCGGCTTGGCTCGCGCCTCGGCGCCGTCCTCTCCGGGCTTGATCTTGTCGGACAGGGCCTCCCGGGCCAGCTCGATCGAGATCTCCTTGTGCTTGAGCGATGCGAACAGGAGCAGCTTGATAATGCAGCCTTCCAGCTCGCGCACATTGGAACGGACATGTTCGGCGATAAAGCGAAGCACGTCATCCGGGATGGTCATCTCGAGATGATCCTGCTCCTGCTTCTTGCGCAGAATTGCAATGCGATGTTCGAGATCGGGTTGGCCGATATCGGCCACCATGCCGGATTCGAAGCGGCTGACGAGTCGCGCCTCGAGGCCAGGGATCTCCTTGGGAGGGCGGTCGGACGTCAGAACGATCTGTTTGTTGGCCTGGTGCAACGCGTTGAACGTGTGAAAGAACTCCTCCTGCGTCTGTTCCTTCCCCTCGAGGAAGTGCACGTCGTCCACCAGGAACAGGTCAACCTCGTTTCGGTAGCGACGCCGGAAGTCCGGCATGGTCCGGCTGTGAATGCTTTCGATGACCTCATTCAGGAACTGCTCGGAGCCGACGTAGAGCACCCGCGTGTCGGGCGCCCGGGTCAGGCGTGCGTGTGCAATGGCCTGCATCAGGTGAGTCTTGCCCAGGCCCGTAGCGCCGTAGATGAAAAGCGGGTTGTAGGTCTTGCCGGGCGCCTCGGCGATCGCGTGCGCGGCGGCGGCGGCGAGCTCGTTCGACTTGCCGATGACGAACGTCTCGAAAGTGTAGCGTTCGTTCAGCGGCTGCGTGCTCGCGTTGGCAGTGGCACTCAACCCTGCCGCCTGCGATGGGGTGACGAAGAAGTCCATTTGGGGGCGCCGCTGTCGCTCTTCCTGCACCCGGAACACCACCGCCGTCGGCCGCCCGACTACCGGCTCGGCGAGCCGAGTCAGGATCGGCGCGTGCTTGGTCTCGTTCCACTCGGCGGCGAACTGATCGGGAGCGCCGATGACCAATTGGCCCTCGTCGAGGGCAATGGCTTCGGTCGGCTCGAGCCAATTCCTGATGATGTCAGCAGGAAGCTCGCGCTGCGCCTCATCGAGGATGCGCTTCCACGCTTCTTTAGGGGACAGCTGCATCGGTGCTCGACAACCGGTGGGAGGGTTTGCAAGGGCAGCCGATTTTACGGGCCGGTTGTGGAAAAGTCAACCTTGACGCATGGCCCCTTGCGTCACTAGGTTCTCGGGCTCATTGGGGAGGCCAGTAGCTGATGAAACCGTCATATCGTCCGCGCAACAAGCGGCGTCTCAACAAGCACGGCTTTCGCGCGCGCATGGCAACGCGTTGGGGTCGAGCAGTGCTGTCGCGCCGACGCAAGAAAGGGCGGAAGCGTCTGACGGTCCGCATCCCCTCGAAGCATGGGGGTCGCTGACGGCGCGTGAGCGGCTCCGGCGAGTCACCCGACTCGCTCGGGCGGCGGACTTCCGTCGCTGTCTCGCCGAAGGACGCCGGCAACGGACTCAGCACCTCGACATGATCTGGTTGGACAACGCAACGGGTCACCCGCGAATCGGACTGATCGTTCCCAAGTTCCAGTCCAATGCGGTGGCCCGTAATCGTTTGCGGCGTCAGCTGAAGGAAATCTGGCGGCGAGACCTTCAGGCCGAGCTTCCTCCGGGCGATCTTGTGGTGCGGGCCAGGCGAGAGGCGTATTGGGCCGGATTTGACGCGCTTCGGGCAGAGTTGAGGCATTGGTCGGAACGCGTGAATGGCAAGAACAGCGTAAACGGTGAACGGTCTGAACAGCGTGAACGGTGAACGGTGAACAGTGAACGGGGGGTGAGGCAGCCGGACTCAGATGTGCTTGAGGCGAGCGAGGGGCCCTTCGAGCGACCCCGTTTACCGTTTACCGTTCACCGTTCACGCTTTTCCATCAGGGGGCTTCCCCGCCGAGTCCTCGCTGCCTTCATCCGGGCTTATCAGGTGGTGATATCTCCCGCGCTGCCGCCCGCGTGTCGGTTCACCCCAACGTGTTCTCAGTACGCCCTCGAGGCGGTGAGTCGCCACGGAGCGTTACGCGGGTCGTGGCTTGCGGCGCGTCGTCTCGCGCGCTGCCATCCTTTCCATCGGGGCGGGTTCGACCCGGTCCCTTAACTCGATGAACTGAGCTCGATGGATCGACGTGCCGTCTGGGCCATCGTCCTGATGATGGCCATCGCGCTCGCGCCCGCGCTGCTCCTGAAGCAGGGGCGCCAAGCACTTGGTCGAGCGAAGGGCGACTCGACCGTTGCGACCCCTGCCGTTCCGGCGCCGGCCGAACAGGCCCAACCGGCCGCGCCCGCTGTCCCCGTCACCGATACTACGAGGACTGTCGCTGGAGACACGGTGCTGGTGACCTCGCCGCTCTACACCTACGGCATCAGCACTCGCGGCGCGCGCCTGGTCCTCGCGACCCTAAATCGGTATCCCTCGATGGCAGCCGCGACGCGACGACGTCCCGTCGAGCTGATCCGACCGGGTACCGGGTTGCTGGGCGCCACACTGGTGCGTGGCAGCGACAGTCTCAAGCTGGCCGACCTGACATTCTCTCCAAGCGCCTCGAAGCTGGACGTCAACGGGCCGATACAACTCCGCCTGACGGGCTCGCGCGGCGACGTGAGTGTGGAGCTGACATATCAGTTCAGCCCAGATAACTACCGCATCGGCGTTTCCGGTCGTGTCAGCGGGGTCGGTCCCAACGGAGGACTTCTACTCCTCGAGGTGGGCCCGGGTCTGGCCAATACCGAGGCCGACACCAACGAGAATCATCGAGCGCTGGCGATCGTCACCAAGCAGGGCGATGCCGAACGAACCGACTTTGCAAGCCTCAAGCCAGGCGAGCCGAAGACACTGAGCGGGCCCTTCGAGTGGGTCGCCGTCAAGTCCAAGTACTTCGTCACCGCGCTGCTGGCGTTCGACAGCGCCGGCGGCGGCATCAGTGGTGTCACCGCCGCGGCGCCGGCCACTGCTCCGAAACATCCGACGGCAGCCGACGTGCGCGTCAGCGTGCCGGTCGGCCCGTCCGGTGCCTTCGGCTTCTCGCTGTATGCCGGCCCGATGGAATACGATCAGCTGCGCCACATCGGTCACGATTTCGACGACGTCAACCCCTACGGCTGGCCTGGTTTCCGGACGCTTATCCGGTTCTTCACGGTCCCGATCCGCTGGCTTCTGGTTTTCATGCACCAGCAGCTGGGTCTGGCCTACGGAATCGCGTTGGTCATCTTCGGCGTGCTGGTTCGCCTCTTGCTCTGGCCTTTGAATCAGAAGGCGATGCGGTCGAGCATGCAGATGCAGGCGATCCAGCCCTACATGAAAGAGCTGCAAGACCGATATAAAGATGACCCCACCAAGCTGCAGACTGAGATGATGCGGCTGTACAAGGAGCACGGGGTCAATCCGTTTGGCGGCTGCTGGCCGATGCTGCTGCCCATGCCGATCCTGCTGGCTCTCTTTTTCGTCTTCCAGAACACGATCGAGCTTCGAGGCGCCTCGTTTCTCTGGTTGCCGGACCTGTCGCGCCCGGATCCGCTTTACATCATCCCGCTCCTCATGGGGCTCACAATGTACGGCGTGAGCAAGGTGGGCCAGGTCGGGATGGAACAAACCCCGCAGATGCGAAGCATGCTGTACATCATGCCGATCATGATGACGGTTCTCTTCATCAACTTCGCATCCGGGCTGAATCTTTATTACGCAGTGCAAAATCTCACGAGCATCCCACAGCAATGGATGCTTGCCAAGGAACGGCTCAAGCGCCAACCCCCGCCGGCTCCGCCGCCCGCCAAAGGGAGTAAGACCAAGGCCAAGAGCGAGAAGTAATGCTGTCGGACGTCATCGTCGCTCTCGCCACACCGCCCGGCCGCTCAGCCCTCGCCGTCATCCGGCTGAGCGGACGCGCCGCATTCGAGGTAGCGCGGCGGGTGGTGGACCGATTCGAGATCAGCCCGCCTCGCCAAGCAAGGCTCGCTACGTTCCGGAATGCTGCAGGTGTCGGGATCGACCGCGGGTTGTACACGGTCTTTCCGGGCCCTCGGAGCTACACCGGTGAGGATCTGGTTGAACTGTCCTGCCACGGGGGACTTACAGTCCCCACCCAATTGCTCGCAGCCCTCACGGCAGCCGGGGCACGGGCTGCCTATCCCGGCGAGTTCACCCGCCGCGCGGTCTTGAATGGGAAGATGGATCTGGTCCAGGCGGAGGCCGTCGGTGACCTGATCGACGCGACCGCTCCGGCGCAGGCCGGCGCAGCTCTCGCCCAGCTCGAGGGCGGGCTGTCACGGAGACTAGGCGACCTGCGTGACCGACTGATCGAGCTGCAGGCGCTGCTTGGGTATGACATCGATTTTCCCGGCGAAGACGACGGACCCGTCCCTCCGGCTCGGATCGCCGATGCCCTCGAGGAAGCTGCCCGCCGAGTCGAGCAGTTGCTGGCGACTGCACCGTCGGGCGAGCGGCTCAGGGAAGGGGCCCTGGTGGTGTTCGCCGGGCGTCCCAACACCGGCAAGTCGTCGCTCTTCAACGCCCTGCTCGGCGTCGAGCGGGCGCTGGTAACGGAGATTCCGGGGACCACCCGCGATGCGATCGAGGCGCTTACCGACTTTCACGGCTGGCCAGTCCGGCTGGCCGATACCGCCGGGCTTCAGGACGCGGTGGATCGGGTCGAGCGGATGGGGATCGAGGTAAGCCATCGCTATGTGGAGTGTGCCGACCTGGTACTACTCTGCGCGGAGGCGGGACGTCCGCTTGGATCGGACGAGACCGCAATCCTGGAGCGGAGACCATCAGTCCTGGTCCAAACCAAAGCGGATTTGGTGACGCAGCCGGCTGACGGATCATTGACGGTCTCGTCAGTTACGGGGCAGGGGCTGGAAAATCTGAGACGTGCGGTCGCCGAGCGAATCTTCGGGGACCGGATCGCTCTGGCGGATCTCGAACCGGCGCTCACGAGAGAGCGCCATCGGGAAGCGTTGGCGAAGGCCCGCGAGGCCCTGGCCGACGCTCAGCCACATCTCGGCGCAGCCGGTGATGCCGTGCTGGTGGCTCATCATGTTCGCCGAGCGACGCTTGCGCTGGATGAGCTGGTGGGGGCGATCGATGTGGAGGAGGTGCTGGCGAGCGTTTTCGGAACCTTCTGCGTGGGCAAATAGGTCGGACGGCCTAGCGCTTGTGGCTTCCGTCGCAGAACGGCTTGGTTTTGGAAAGCCCGCATCCGCAGAGCTTCACCATCCCAGGGACCTTCGTCGGGGGCGGAATCAGCTCCCGGCCTTCGTTGTCACGCACTACCACCGGGCCCTCGATATGGTAGGGCCCGGTTGGCTTCCAGGTCACGGTGGTGCGGGGAGCTTCGTCCGACATTAGCGAAAGGTACTTACGCCGTCTGGATTCCGTGGGCGGCGTCTTCCGCGGCCTGAAAATCTCCTGCGGGCGCGCGCAGGGCGGCAGCCAGCCCGCGTTCCGCGACCAGGGACTCTACCATTCGGTAGCCGAGATAGTACCCCGACCGCTCCGGCACGACCCGCCCACCTACCAGCCGAGCAGCCGGGCTCATCCCGCCCGACAAGTAGCGGAGCCGGAGGCCGAGAGCCGCCCGGTCCAGTTCCGGTGCAACCGCCCGACGCAGAAACGCCTCCAGCTCACGGAGGCGGTGATATTGCCGGCGCGGAAAACCGAAATAATCGGCCGCGTCGAACGCGGGTGCTACCGCTCTAGAGGCGTGAACGGCCAACCCTTCGTTCACCAGCAGCTCACGCAGCGTGGCTCGGCTGCCGGTTTGCCAGTAGTCGTAATAGCCTCCGAGATCCGCCACCAGCCGACGCATCTCGCTCTGACTCGCGGGTGAGGTGTAGCGAACCGTGTGCGCCAGCTCGTGGGCCAGCCAGAGCGGGATCACGTCCGGTGGCAAGCCCATCCCGTAGGTGTCAGGGTTGGCGCGTCCGGTGAAGTGCTCGAGGCACACGAATGCGATGCCGCGGCCCCCCACCACGAGCTCGCCGGCGTTGGCGCCGCCCACACCGACCATCAGGTAACAATCCGCGGGACGGTCGATCTGCAGCAGCTCTTCCGCCCGCCCGATCGTTTCCTCTGCCAAGCCTTCGAGGTTGGTCGAGCGCATGAGCGCGCGAAGGTCATCGCGAGGGGCCTTGAGCGCGTTGGCGACGATCCCATCGGCATGGGCGCTGTCCGGATCCAGGACGTAGTTGTGCCAGTAGGCGTCGAGGATCGGTCGGTGAGCGTCGCGATACTGCTGGTAGGCTGCCTCGGGATTGGCCGCGTCGAGGACGGCCAGAAAATCCGGGAGGAGATTTATGAGCACGCGGCACTATACGAAGCGAGACCACGGCGACGCAAGGCTCTTGGAGGAGTATCGCGCGCCGTTCCCGTATATTCCGGTCGTATGCTCGCGCCGCTCATCGTCGCCCTGGCGCTCGCGGCACCGTCCCCCGATTCGCTGATAGTGCCGGCAGGAACTCCTGTGCCGGTGCGCTTCCTCTCGCCGATCAAGAGCGGGTCCACTCGACGCGGCTGGACCGTCGAGGTTCAGACGATGGCCGACGTCGTCGGGGGACGCTGCATCGCGATCCCCGCCTACACCACGATCGTGGGCATGGTTGACGAATCGGTGGCTGGCTGGTACTTCCGCAAACGAGGCAAGCTTCACCTGACCTTCGAGGTGGTGCACACGGCTTCCGGAGCGTGGGCCCCGATGACCGCGGTGGTCGAGGACTTGGAATGGCTGCCCTCGAACCTGGTGGACTCGACCGGCGTGATTCGGCCGGCTCGCCGGTCGTTCGGATACATAGCCCAAGATGCCGGCATGGACGCCGGAGTGAATGCGATTTTGACTCCGCTCATGGGGGCGGTAGCGGCACCCTTGGCGCTCGCTGCGACGGGGGTCAGCGTCGTAGCGCGGGGTCCCCGGGTCCACGTGAGAGAAGGCGACGAGGGTACGCTGCGCCTCACCTCTCCCTTCCGAACACCCTTAAGTGGGCCGTGCCAACCCGCAACACCGCTCGCCGATTCCGTGGCACTACCTGGTATTGACCTGCGCAGGCTCCCAGCCCGCACTACGGGCGGGAACGGCGAACCCGCTGACATCATCAACCTTCTCATCTTGGGGAGCCGGGCCGACCTCGAGCGCGCATTTGCCGCGGCAGCATGGGTGGAGGCATCGCCGGGAGGGTTTCGCACTCGAGTTGGTGCGGCCAGCGCCGTCGTGTTCGGTAAGTCCGACACCCACGGGCCAGTCAGTCCCCAACGGCTGTTTGGCCGGACCGAAGACCTCGCGTTCGAGCGGCAAGGCCTGAACGCACGCGAGCGTCACCATGTGCGGGTCTGGGCCGTGGATTCCGGTGAGACCGTGTGGGTAGCGGCGGCCAACGAAGACATAGGTGTCTACGTCACCCTGGCCAAGCCCAGAATTACCCACCGAATGGCGTCCTCGATCGACAACGAGAGAGCGTTGTTGTCTCGCGAGCTCGAAGCGGGAGGGTGTGCGATACGGGAGGGCTACGTCCGGATCCCGGGATGCCCGCGGGCGGGGCGTAACTCGAGCGGCGAGGACTTCAAGACGGATGGTCGGGTGGTTGTGGTACGGACCAAAGCCTGCGGATCTCCGCCTTAGTGCTCCTGCTTCTTCTGGCGGGCCACTTCATCGAGAAAACGCCGCTCGGCCGCAGTGAGGCTGCTCAAGCCCTGAGCGCTGATCTTGTCCAGCACTCGATCGACTTCCGCTGCAACGGGATCGGCGTCGAGGCGACGCCGGCGGACAGGAGACGCCGGCGCCGGCCGGCTCGACTCGGGAACACTGGACTGTACCATGACGACCCGCTCGACCGGGCGGGCGGTGGTGGTCGAGGTTCGGTGAGACAGGGTTTGAACTCGGAAGTACAGATATCCAGCGATCAATCCGCCGATGTGCGCCAGGTGGGCGATCCCATCGGTCTGATTCCGGTACAGAATCGCCAAGAAGACGTCGACCCCGGCCAACACCGCGACCAGAACCCGGGCCCGCACCGGGATCGGGAAGGGGAATAGAATCAACTCGGCGTCGGGCCAGAACATCGCGTAGGCCATGCCGAGGCCGAGGACGGCGCCGGAAGCGCCGTAGAAGGGACTCACTCCCATGAATCCCGACAATCCCAGTGCGAAGAGGGCGGCGCCGGCCCCGCAGAACAGGTAATAAAAGATGAAAGAGCGGCTGCCCATGCGAGTCTCGACCGCAGACCCGAAAACGAAGAGCATGAGCATGTTTCCGAGGAGATGCAGCAGTCCGCCGTGCACGAACATGTAGGTCAGGAACGTCCACGGCCGGGCCAAGGCGTGAACCGGATCGAACGCCAGCCGAGCGACGAGCGCCGGCGAGGTAAACAGCGTGAGGGAAAGAAGGAGGATCACCGCGTTTGCGATGATCAGCCGGCCCACCCAGGGCGTGATTCGGGGATACGGAGGGGAATTCATCGTGCCGACGCCCCTAACTCCTATCTGACCTTGTCATTACGTCGGCCGGGCAGACCGGCTGATCCGGCAGATCCGGTCGCACAACTCGGGGAATTCAATGCCGGCGGCTCGGGCGGACTGGGGGAGAAGGCTTGTCGCCGTCATGCCGGGCAGCGTGTTCACCTCTAAACAGAGGATTTCACCGCGCGGTGTCAAGCGAAAGTCTACCCGCGAATAGCCCCCGAGCTTGAGAGCGTGGTGAGCGAGCAGGCTGAGCCTGCCGCACTCCGCTGCCACTGACGCCGGGAGGTCAGCCGGAAAGATCTCCTGGGACATGCCGGGCGTGTATTTGCACTCATAGTCGAAAATTTCGTGCCGTGGGATGATCTCTCCCACGGCCAAGGCCTTGCCCTCGAGGACCCCGACCGTCAATTCCCTGCCGGGCACGAACTGCTCCACCATCACCTCATCGTCATATTGGCGAGCGAGCGCAATCGCCGCCTCGAACTCGCTTTCCTTTTTAACGACCGACAACCCCACGGTAGATCCCTGCTTGGACGGCTTCACTACGAGGGGCCAGCCCAGGCGGTTCCCCGCCTCGGCGGCGGAGATAGGAGCCATGAACCAGTCGGCGGTGGGGACTCCGGCGAGGCGGAACAGCCGTTTGGAGACGTCCTTATCCATGGCCATCGCACTGCCCAGCCGACCGCTGCCGGTATACGGTACCCCGACGATCTCGAGCAACGCCTGAAGGGTGCCGTCTTCACCCCGTCCCCCATGGAGGGCGAGAAAGAGGACGTCGGCGTTACGCACCACCGGGATGTTGCCCAGACCCGACAGCAGCAGGCCCCGTTCCAAGGTCCGCAGGTCGGCCAAGGGGGGCGGCTCCCGACCCACGGTACCCGCGATCAGGGAGGGTTCTTCGCTCTGGGGGATGTAACCCTTGGCGGTGTCGACGACCGAGACTTCATGGCCGCGGGACCTGAGTGCCACAATCACCTGCGCGGCCGATGCCAGGGCGACATCGCGTTCAGTGGATGTGCCGCCGGTGAGAAGGGTGATCCGCGTCACGTCGCTACCTGGCCCCGATGAGCTGCTGGAGGACGTCGTATCGGCTCACGATGCCGACCAGCTTTCCCTCCTTCCGGACCAACGCGGCGGGGCTTTCCCGGGTCAGCATCGGCCCCAACCGGTCGGTGGGGAAATGGGAGTCTACGATGGGGAGGGGAGGATCCATCACTTCTCGCACCGGCCGATCGAGCAGGGCGGGCTGTGACAGCGCCCGAGTCATCAAGGTGCTTTCGAGCAGGGTGCCGATGGCTTCGTCGCCATCCACCACCGGAATCTGACTCACGTCCCAGGTGTTCATGAGACCGAGCGCCTGCCGCACCATGGCGGCGGGGGCGACGCTCACGAGCGGCGGCGCTCCCGAGGGCCGGCGGCTGAGCAGCTGTTCCACCGTGACGCGGGGGGAGTCCAGCATTTGATTCTCCCGCATCCATTCGTCGTTGAACACCTTCGAGAGGTAGCGCTCGCCGGTGTCGCAGAGAACGGTGACGACCATGGCGGCCGGATCGTCGATCTCCCGTGCGACGTCCAGCGCCAAAGCCACGTTCACCCCCGATGAGCTGCCCACCAGGATCCCCTCTTCGCGCGCCAGGCGGCGGGTCATGAGCATGGCGGTTCGATCGTTGACGGTCCGAAACTCGTCGATGTAGTCGAACCAGATGTTCGCCGGGATCGCGTCGCCGCCGATGCCTTCAACCTTGTAGGGAGCGCCACCCGAGATCTCCCCGCTCCGAGCGTAGCCGGCGTACACCGATCCCTCAGGATCGCCGGAAACCACTCGGATCTTCGAGTCTTTCTCTTTCAGGAACTTGGCGGCCCCGCTCACCGTCCCGCCCGTGCCCGCGGCCACCACGAGGTGCGTGATCTTGCCAGCAGTCTGGGCCCAGAGCTCCGGACCTGTGGTCTGGTAGTGGACCTCGGGATTGACCGGATTGAAGTACTGATCAGCGAGGATCGCGCCGGGCGTTTCCCGCACGATCTGCTGGGCCTTGGCCCGATAGTGGTCCGGATGCTCCGGTGGAACGGCGGTGGGTGTCACCACAACTTCCGCTCCATAGGCTTTGAGCATCCGCACTTTTTCCTGGGACATCTTGTCGGGCATGGTGAACACGCAGCGATAACCCTTGATCGCAGCGGCCATGGCCAACCCGATTCCGGTATTCCCGCTGGTCGCTTCCACGATGGTCCCGCCGGGCTTCAATCGGCCGTTCGCCTCCGCCGCTTCGATGATTGCAATACCGATTCGGTCTTTTACGGAGCCACCCGGGTTCTTGTGCTCGCCCTTCGCGTAAATGGGGGTCCGCACGCCGGCGCCGATCCGCGCCAGGCGGATCAGCGGGGTCCACCCGATGGTATCGAGCACCGATTCGTACGGTGTCAGATGCTGGGGGTGCTGCATACTCCTACTTTCTCCCCTGCGGGTTCCGGAACTGAATCGGCTGCAGGAACGCCGTCGCGACGGGGGTACCGCTGCGCATGGCCGGCGCGTAATGGAGCTGAGGAACCGCGGCCAGCGCCGCCGAGTCGAGCGGTGGATAGCCGCTCGACTCAGCCACGCGGGTCGATTCGGGTACGGCTGCGCCGTTCGCGTCTACAAATAGGTGAAGCACCACGATGCCCTCGACGCCCTGCGCGAGCAAAGCGGGCGGGAACCCGACCGGCGACTCCGCGTTGAGCGCGACCGGCGGCCCCTCGGCGGGCGGCGCCGACCCCGGGCGCTCCGTGGGAAGCCTGACCGTCGCGTCGTCGGAGTGGGCGCACCGGCCCGGCAGCACGAGCACCATCGCCAGGACAATGGAAGACGCCCGCCCGGTCATCATCGTCCTTCCGCCCGTCGCTGCAGGTCCGCCAGCCGATTCAACGCCTCGAGCGGGGTCATCGCGTCGAGATCGAGTCCCCGGATCTCTTCCATCAGTGGGTGCGGTCCCCCCTCCGCGGCGAAAAGAGTAAGCTGCCCCGGATCGGAGGGTGGCGCCGGAGAGCCCGGGACTACCCGGTGATCTCCCTCGAGCGTGGCCAGCACTTCCCTCGCCCGGGCTACCACCTGAGTAGGCAGCCCGGCCAGGCCCGCGACGTGGATGCCGTACGACCGGTCGGTCCCTCCTGGCTCGAGCCGGTGCAGGAACACTACCGTATCGCCGGTCTCGCGAACGGCCACGTTCAGGTTGCGGGCGTGCTCGAGCTCCTCCGGCAGCTGCATGAGCTCGTGATAGTGGGTGGCGAACAT
>Ga0075425_100005827_pt1 | contig 12847 bp, 10 predicted proteins | sample SoiMethybrSBSTD4_FD_75300 | JGI IMG/M metagenome (GOLD analysis project Ga0075425, IMG submission 75300) | Bulk soil microbial communities from a Populus tree surrounding site in Tennessee, USA - Soil MetaG P. TD hybrid SBSTD4 | ecosystem: Environmental > Terrestrial > Soil > Tree plantation...
GTGCCCGCCAGCATTCAATCTGCGGTTAAGGCGCGCTTTCAACGGAACGTCCGAAACGCCTTGCGCCTTTCCGCCGCGTTGAGTGGGATACTGCAAAAGTTCGAAGGCTCTGGAATCGAGGTGCTGCCACACAAAGGGCCAGTGCTGGCCGAGTTGCTGTTTGGCGACGTGACAATGCGGCAGTTTGGGGACCTTGATTTGTTGATTCGCGCCAGAGACATCCCACGTGCTCGAGCTGCGCTTCAGGAACTCGGTTACGAGCCGAACCTGCTGCTTTCTGCACGACAGGAGAGAGCTTACCTGCGTTCGGGATACGAATACGTCTTTGGATGTGACGCAGCAAAGTATCTGATCGAGTTGCAATGGCAAATTTTGCCGCGATTCTATTCAGTTGGCTTCGATATGGATGCGTTGTTTGCGCGCTCGGTTGAGACTGAGTTTGAAGGCCAACGCGCACGCATGCTGCGAAAAGAGGACCTGATGCTGGTCACGTGCGTCCATGCGGCGAAACACGAGTGGTCGCGGCTGGGCATGCTGCGCGACATCGCCGCGCTTGGGGGACTTGATCTGGATTGGAATTGGGTCGAACATGAGGCACGCCGGCTGGGCATTGTGCGAATCGTGCTCATCTCGCTCTTGCTTGCGCGAGACTTGCTTGGATACCAGTTGCCCGATGATTTCCGTGCGGGTGATGACATAGACATTTGCGAGCAGTTGGCCGACGGTTTTCAATGCAGACTGCGCAATGGCGACCAGCCCGATACGGATTCACTCGATTATTTCCGCACGATGCTACGGCTGCGGGAACGCTGGCAAGATCGTGCGCGATTTGCGGTAAGGCTGGCTATTACGCCAAGTGTGCGGGAGTGGCACAGCCTTTCCATTCCCGATCGGCTGTTTCCCATGTATCGCGTGGTGAGAGGCATCAGGCTGCTGCGAAGGTTTTGTACGCGAGCCTAGACTTTAATATCCACACTTGTGGCGACTCAAATCTCGGATGCGAGCGCCGACTGTCATTGGTGGATTGCCATTCGGAGAACTTCGGCGAGATGCAGCGTGCTTCTTCCAGTGCATTGCTGAATCTGTTCGCGACAACTGAATCCGTCGGCAATGATGAGCCAGTCAGGCGGCGCACTGCGTACGGCCGGCAGAAGTTCCAGTTCTCCGATGGCAAGAGACACTTCATATTTATCTTCTTCGAATCCGAATGCGCCAGCCATGCCGCAACATCCTGGAGCAGGCATCTCGTACTCGATGCCCAGGCGTTCCAGGACGCGCTCCTCGCCCGTCATCTTCATAATTGACTTGTGATGGCAATGTCCGTGGACCAGTGCGCGGCACGGGTTTTGCGGAATTCGGAAATGTCGCGCTTTGCTTTCGAGGAACTCGCTTAAGAGGAAAACCTGCGATGAAAGCTTCTGTGCGCGGTCATCATGGGGAAACAAATTGGGTAATTCATCGCGAAAGACCGAAGCACAACTGGGTTCAAGCACGATGACTGGAGTGCCGGCGGTGATTTCCGACGACACGATATCGAGCGTTCTGAGCAGGAGTTTTTTGGCGCGCTCTAACATTCCGAAGTCATAGAGCGGACGCCCGCAGCACACGTTGCCAGAAGGCAACTTCACCTGATATCCCGCAGCCTCAAGCACCTCGACCGCTGCCTTAGCGGTTTCAGGATGGAAGTAGTTGTTGAAAGTGTCAGGCCAAAGAACAACCGCCTCAGTGCCCGAACTTGCCTTTGGTCGCGCACGGCGGCGCCAGAACCAATCACGAAAATTCTGGCGCGCAAACGCTGGAATCTGCCGATGTGGCGAAATACCGGTGATTGCCTTGGCGAGGTCTCTCAGTCCAACGCTTTGGGTGAAGAAATTTGCCAGCCAGGGTACTGACGCCGAAAGCCGTGCCCAGCGGTCAATTTGGCCGAATGCGTAATGATTCAACCGGCGTCGGGTGCCATCGTAGTAGTGCGAGAGAAATTCAGCTTTGTAAGTGGCGACATCCACGCCGACCGGGCAATCGCTCTTGCAGCCTTTGCACGAGAGGCACAGATCGAGTGACGATTTCACGTTCTCGTCCTGCCACTTTCCTTGAACTACTTCGCCCTGCGTCATCTCCCAGAGCAAGCGGGCCCGGCCGCGAGTTGAATGCTTTTCCTCCCGGGTTGCGCGGAAACTTGGGCACATGACTCCGCCTTCGTATTGGCGGCATTTTCCAACGCCTACACAGCGCAAAGTTGCCTGAGCAAGACTGCCATCGTCCTGGGGAAACTTGAAATGAGTTTGCGGCTGCCACGGATTGTAGGCAAGCCCGAGGCGCAGATTGTGGTCCATGCGGTTGGGAAGCACGACTTTGCCCGGATTCATTCTCCAATCGGGGTCCCACAGGGCTTTGAAGCGGCGAAAGGCTTCCATCAGTTCCGGGCCAAACATTTTAGGCAAGAGTTCAGCGCGGGCCTGACCGTCGCCATGCTCGCCGGAAAGCGAGCCGCCGTACGAAAGCACCAGGTCTGCGGCTTGCTCCATGAAGCTGCGAAATTTCTTTATGCCGTCGTCAGAGTGCAGATCGAAGCTCAGGCGGTTGTGAACGCAGCCATCACCGAAGTGACCGTACATCGAATACCGATACTGGTAGGAATCGGCGAGTTTCCTCAGATCCCGCAGGTATGCGCCCAGCTTATCGGGAGCTACGGCCGAATCCTCCCAGCCCTCCCAGTTCGGCGGCTCGCCGGGAACGTAGGTGACTGCGCCGAGTGCAGACTCGCGGACTTCCCAAACTTTTCGTGCCTCATCTTTATTCGTGATAACCCGCGTGGCAACGAGATTCACAGCTCGGGCGAGCTTCTCGCTCAGGCGCTGGGCTTGCGATTCAGCTTCCGCCGCTGACCACGCACCAAATTCAGCGATCAGCCAACCTCCGCCTTCGGGAAGCAGCGCGAGTCCCTCAGGATTGAGATTCTTTTTGCGCGTACACTCGACCAGCCAATTGTCCATTCCTTCCAGCCCGATTGGCTTGTGAGATAAGACCTCGGGCACGAGATCACCGCATTCGTAAACGTCCCTGCAGCCAATCACTAGTAGCACGCGTTCCGGCGGACTCTCGACCAGGCGACAGGTGGCCTCAAGCGTGGTGACGCAGGTTCCTTCAGAACCGACCAGAGCGCGGGCGACGTGAAAGCCGTTTTCAGGCAGGAGAAAGTTCAGGTTGTAGCCGGACACGCGGCGAGGAATATTGGGAAAACGCTGACGGACCAGGTCGGCATGTTCATCGCGTATCGCTTTCAGGCCTGCATAAATCTCGCCGCGTCGTCCGCCTTGGGAAATAATGCTTTCAAGTTCTGCCTCGTTGGTCTGCCCCACGCGCATGCGCACACCGTCGTAGGTGAGGACTTCAAGTTCCTCTATGTTCACATCCGTCTTGCCAGACATGACCGAGTGCACTCCGCAGGAGTTGTTGCCGATCATGCCGCCGATAGTGCAGCGGCTGTGCGACGCCGGATCGGGGCCGAAGGTCAGATTGTGCTTTTCGGCGGCGCTGCGCAGGTGGTCGAGAATCACTCCGGGTTGGACGCGGGCGATGCGGCGCTCGGGATCAAGCTCGAGGATCTTCGCCATGTATTTCGAAAAGTCGAGGACTACGGCGAGGTTGCAGCATTGTCCCGCGAGCGAAGTGCCTCCTCCACGGCAGAGCACGGGTGCATTGTGCTGGCGGGAGATGGAGATGGCGGCGATGACATCATCGGTATCTCTGGGAATAACCACACCGATTGGAACCTGCCGGTAATTGGAAGCGTCGGTTGCATAGAGAGCACGGCTGCCATTATCGAAGCGGACCTCGCCGCCGATCTCGCGGCGCAGAGCGGCTTCGAGTGACTTCGACCGTTCTTCGGTTAGCGTTTGCCCGGGCGTCACAGGTTGTTATTTGAAGAGCGCGAACCACTAAGGACATGAAGGTACACGAAATAAACCTTCGGCGCTCTTCAGATTTTATCCCGCGAAGCGCGATGAGTAATCAGTCAGACTGAGGATCAGCAGCAGGAGAAGCCAACATACGGCTCCGATCAGGAGAGGCTTGACCATCTGTTCATGAGTGTATTTCACGTGCATGAAGATGAGCACGACGACGGAGGCCTTAAAAGTTGCAATCAAGAGGGCAACCACGGTGTTGGCGTCTATACCGTGAAATGTGCCGAGATCGACTCGAGCTACTAAAGCGGTAACCACCGTCCCAACGATCAGGACCAGCCAGATAAACCAGTACAATTTCGCCGAAACGATATGCTCTGAAGGCTCAGTCATAGGGCGCTCTCAACTTATCGGCTTACGATCGATCAGATACAGCAAGGGAAACAGGTATATCCACACAATATCCACGAAATGCCAGTACAGGCCCGCGATTTCAAGGGGAGTGTGATACTCCGGCGTAAACCGCCCCTTGTGCGCCATCCAGGTGACCACACCGAATAAACCCACCCCGATGAGCATGTGGATAGCATGCATGCCGGTCAGGGCGAAATACAGAGAGTAGAAAACTTTCGTATGCTGCTGGATCTCTGCCTCGCGAGCCCGGAGCTTTACGGGGTCATTCTCGACCTTGTCGATGCCCAGCAGATGCTTGTTTTCCTGGATCAAGTCCCCTTCGCCGCCAACCACGTTGTAGTCAAAAGTGGGGATGTGGTGCTCGCGGTACTTGTCGCTCCATTCCTTAGTTTTGATCCCCAAAAATGCCAGACCAAAGACCAGCGTCAACAGCAGCATTCTGACCTGCATCTTGCGATTACCAAGTTGCGCGGCACGCACAGACATTGCCACGGTCAAGCTGCTGCAAATCAGGACAGTCGTATTAAACGTGCCAATGGGGAGCGAAAGACTCCGGCTGGCAGCGGCGAACTCGGGGAAGTACCAGCGCCGGTAAATCAGATAGGCGCAGAACATGCCGCCAAAGAACATGATTTCTGTCCCCAGAAACCACCACATGCCAAGGGTAGCGGCGTTGCGCTGCTGCTCGACATCGGCGAAGTGGTGCCGCAGTTCGGGACGGTCCGCGTGTTCAACGGCGAGCGGGGCTTCGCCGATCGTGTGACTATCGCTCAAGTGTCACCTCTTCGGGCAGCGGCATTTTCTCGTATTCGTAGGCTTCCCATGTCACTTCAGGAATTTCGTCAAAGTTAAAGGTTGGCGGTGGCGATGCCGTCCTCCACTCCAGGCCGGTTGCCTGCCACGGATTATCCGGTGCCGGTTTGCCATAGCGCAACGACCAGAGCAGGTAAACCATTGGGAGCAGATAGCCCACGGCCAGAATGCTGGCGCCGGCTGTCGAGAGCACGTTCAGGGCCTGCCATTCCGGCATGTGCGAATAATCCCAGTAGCGGCGCGGCATTCCAACGTAGCCGAGAATGAACTGCGGAAAGAACGTCAGATTGAAGCCGATGAAGACGATGATGGCGGCCAGCCGCCCCCAGGATTCCGGATACATGCGGCCGGAAATCTTGGGCCACCAGAAGTGCATGCCGCCCAGGAAGCCCAGCACCGCGCCACCGACCATCACGTAATGAAAGTGCGCGATGACGAAATATGTATCGTGCACGTGCACGTCGACGCCGAGGGTCCCGAGAAAGACACCGGTCAGGCCGCCGATGGTAAACAGCCCGATGAAGCCCATGGCGTAAAGCATGGGCGTCGAAAACGAGACCGACCCCTTGTACATGGTCGCGGTCCAGTTGAAGACCTTGATCGCTGACGGAACCGCGACGAGAAAGGTAAGAAACGAAAACACCAACGCCGCGTAGACGGAAATTCCAGCCACGAACATATGGTGCGCCCAGACCAGAAATCCGATCGCAGCGATCGCAATGCTCGACATCGCAACAAAGTTGTATCCAAAGACGCGCTTGCGCGAAAAGCAAGGCACGATTTCGCTGATCACCGCCATTGAAGGAAGAATCATGATGTAGACAGCGGGATGCGAATAGAACCAGAACAAGTGCTGGAAGAGCACCGGGTCGCCGCCTCGGGTGGGATCGAAAATGCCGAGGTTCAAGGTCCGCTCGAGCGCGACCAATACCAGGGTAATCGCGATAACCGGTGTGCCCAGCAGCATGATGATGCTGGTTGCATAGTGCGACCACACAAACAACGGCAGGCGGCTCCAGGTCATACCGGGAGCCCGCATGCGGTGAACCGTAACCACAAAATTCAGACCGGTCAAAATAGAGGAAAACCCGGCTATGAAGATGGCCAGAGCGGCTTCCACCACATGCGTATTGCTGAACTGGCTTGAAAACGGCGTGTAGAAGGTCCAGCCGGTATCGACGCCGCCGCTGGCAAGGCACCACAGGTAAAGGGCGGCGGCCGCGATGTAGATGTACCAGCTCAACAGATTGATTCGCGGGAAAGCGAGGTCCTTCGCTCCCACCATCATGGGAATCAGGAAATTCCCCAGTGTCGCCGGAATGGACGGCACCAGAAAGAAGAAAACCATGATCTGGCCGTGCATGCTGAACGCTTTGTTGTACATGTCGGCGGTGAGCAAGTCTCCGGCAGGAGTCAGCAACTCCAACCGGATGAGCAAGGCAAAGAATCCGCCAATAAAGAACATGGCGGTGATGGAAATGATGTATAGCAGGGCGATGCGCTTGTGGTCGGTGGTAAAGAGCCACGAGCGAATGCCGTACTCGGCGTTGATGTAATTCTTCTTTTCGACGCTTACTGCAGTGGTTGCCATTTTTGCTAATCCCTTGGTTCTGCTGCCGACCCCGGAGTGTTGGTCGAGGTCCCGGCTGCTCCCACCGGCGGCGGATTCAACGATTTGATGTAGGCCACCAGCGAGTTCAACTGCTCTTCATTCACTTGTCCTTGCCACGAAGGCATAATCGGCTTGAACCCGGAAACCACCTTGGCTGCGGGCGAAAGGATGGATTCGCGAATGTAATTATCGTCGGCAGTCACAATCCGACCGTCCTCGAGCTGCACCGGATTGCCGTACACGCCGCGCAGGTTCGGTCCGCGGCCCTGGACCTCCATGTTGTGGCAGGTATTGCACCCGAGCTGCTGAAACAACGTGTAGCCATCCTGCGCGAGTGAGCCCACCGGCGCTGAGCCGGTCACCCAGGCCTGATAATCAGTAGCATTCATGACGTAGACGTCGCCGATCATCCCGGAGTGCATAGTCCCGCAGTATTGCGAGCAAAAAAGATGATAAGTACCTGGCGTGGTCGCACGGAACCACAGAGTCGTATACCGGCCGGGGAGGACGTCCTGCTTGATGCGGAATGCGGGAACGAAGAAGCTGTGGATGACGTCCTGTGAGGTCATGATCAGCTTGATGTCTTTGTCGACGGGCACGTGCAGCTGGTTGATTTCGCGCATGCCTTCGATGTGCTGAAGCTTCCACATCCACTGCTTGCCAACCACGTAAATCTCCGTCGAATCGCGCGGGGGAGTGCGCAGATCAAAATACAGCACTGCGCCCCAGACGAACACCACCATAAAAATGCCGAGCGGAATAATTGACCAGGCAATTTCCAGAATCAGCGAACCTTCGATCGGCTGAGCTTCGCGGCCATGGCGGCGCCGGTACTTCATGCCGAAAATGAGAATGGCGGCCGCGATCCCAAACGTTGCCACCGCCGAAATCACGATCAGAAAAATGTAGAGCAGGTCAACGGGCAACGACTGCGTTGAAGCGCTGGCCGGCCAAAGTGGAAAGTTATCGAACATAGTGGTGAGACCTGTTCAGCTCCTGGAGGTCATTTTTCGGTCCGCGTCGAATCAAAACGGTCAGCAAAATTCCAATGGACACGATCGTCAAGCCACCGCCCAGCTGCAAAATATGGCTGACTATCGCGCCGTACTTTCCCGACTGGGGGTCGTAGTGATAGCAGTACAAGATGAGCTGGTCGACCAGCGTGCCAATCTGGTTCTGCGAAGCCTGGATCAGCCCGAGGCGCATGTCCGTGGGCGGATACTCAATGCCGAAGTAATACTGCGAGATTTTGCCTTCGGGCGTAACGATCATGACCGCTGTGGTGTGGGCGAACTGGTCGGTCTTGGGATCGTATTCGTATTGAAATCCGACCGCTTTGGTCAGCGCGTCAATTGATGGCTGCGAGCCGGTCAGGAAATGCCATCCTTCAGCTGCGCCGGGCCGCTTATAACTTTTCAGTGCGACCGCCTTTTTCTGCCTGGCGGTTTCGGGCGTGTCCTTGGGATCAAAGCTGACAGTCAGGACATTGAATTGATTACCGGCGTCGAAACGGAGGGCGCGCAGTGACCCGGTAAGTCCGGCCAGAACTTCGCTGCAGAGCATGGGGCAGCGGTAATAGACCATGCTGAGGATCACCGGCTTCTTGCCAAAATAGTTGCCGAGTTGGACTGGCTTGCCGGCTTCATCACGGAAAGACAGGTCCAGCGGGAGCTGCTGGTTCAAGTGCTGCTCGATGCCAACGTTCTTCAGCCCCGGCGGACGCACGTTGGCGGGCGGCGACATGATTCCCTGGCCCATGCCCTGGGCTAGGGCGGAGATGCTTGCGAGTAGGATAAGCGCCAAAATTATGGCTGCGGGCAGCAGCGGAAGGGCACGACTTTCAGTCGTGCCGACAACCGTGAGCGCGGGATTTTCGGCACGACTCAAAGTCGTGCCCTTCCCGCTCGTGCCCTGAACGGGCTTTCCCGTCGTGCAGTCAGAGGAAGCGCTCACTATCAACATCGAATTGTTAAAACCACTGATCACTTCTTTTTTCCTTTGGTCTCGTTTTGCGGTTGCTGCGCGGGAGCGTTTTGCATGCCGCTGGTGTCTGAAGCCATCGCTGCCGCCCGCGCCAGATTGACGGGTGAGAGCGGCATAGTCCCAGCCTTGGGTGTGGTCGGCAGGCCCTGTTGTGCAATCTGTTTCATCGCCTGCTCAATCGGAATGTGGACGACCCCGGCATTCTGGTCTACCCAGCCGGAGCTGTTCAGTTTTTGTTCTTCGGCAAGCCGAAATCCGTTCAGCTGAGTGCGCTCGTCATCCTCGAGCCGCGGCTCAGGAAATTTCTGTATGGTTGCTGGGCTTGCATTACGGGTGTCTGGCTCGGAGTGGGCCATGGGGCTGACTGGCGCCTGGTGCTTGCGGTTGTAGGCATCGAGGAAGTGGAACATTCCCCAAAGAACGTAATACGTGACCACACCAAAAATCGCCAGCGAGATCAGGAACCCGAAAATAGAACGTGACCCCAGGTCCTGGCGCTCGAAGCCGAGATCGTTCCCATGGTGATCTGGGTGAAGCTTGTCGCGGTGATCACTCATGGGCGACTCCCGCATAGTCCAAAAATTCCTGCGCGTGCAGGTCGTAAACCGGCAGCAGCGGCCGCGTCCGCAGGTTATGGAAGAACGTGGCCAGCCAGAGTCCGCCAATCGCGACTGGGACCAGCAAGTCGATCAGGTATCCCCAGCGGAAAGCTGCCACGGGATTAAACACCGGTTCGATGTACCAGAACAAATCGACAAAACGCATAAACAGAAGCCACACCGCTAACCAGACCAACCTGCGCGGATCGCGTTTGAATGATCGCGATAACAACATCAGAAACGGTATTCCGAAGTGAAATACAACCAGCCCGAGCCCAACTATCTGCCATCCCGCGCTCAAACGCCGCGCATAGAAACGAATTTCCGCCGGCAGATTCCCTGCCCAGATGATCAGCAATTGCGAAAAGCTGAAGTATGCCCATAGCAGAATGAAGGTCAGCATCAGCTTGCCGTGATCGTGGACCTCTTTTGGCTTCAACCATGAAGCCACCGGCTGGTAACGCACCAGAATGCGTTCAACCACAACCATCAGGCACATTGCCGAAAGGCATTCGCCAGCGATGATGATGAATCCGAAAATGGTCGAGAACCATTTGGGATCAAGCGACATAACCCAGTCGATCGAGGCGAACGTAATAGTGAAAGCGTAAAGAATCAGCCCCGGCGCAGCTATTTTGCGAAAACGCGGGCTCAGGTTCTGGACCGGCGGACTGTCCTGCTCAACCGACCAGCGGTTCAGAATGAACGACAATGTGAGCCAAATCGCGAAATAAATCACGGCGCGGCCGGCATATCCACCCGGGTTCAGATACGTTTTACTCATCATGACCAGGTGAGTGTCTTTCGGATCCGGGTGCAGCCAGGTTCCGTACAAATGCGGAATGCCTGCAGCCGCAATAGGAAGAAACAGAATAAGCATCAGCGGCAAGACTTTCATAGCCGCTTCAAGCTGACGACGAATCACCATGCCCCACTTGCCGCCGGTGAGGTGCTGGATCAGCAAAAACGCCATGCTGCCCAGGCTGATTCCCAGCCAAAACATAAATCCGAGAAGATAGGCATGGAAAAACTGATCGCGCAGACTCTTAAATGCGACCGCGATAATGACTGATAGCACGCTAAACACAAGCCCCACCCCCAGCGAGCGCTGGTAGATGGTCTGCGTGACCTCAGGCGCCATCAGCTCACGATTTGTAATGCGGGGCGCCGTCATTTCTGCTTTTCTCCGGTTTGCTCCGGCGCCTCAATCCCCTTTTCAGCGGGGGATGGCGGGAGCGGCATAGCCGGCGTGGCCCCTGAGCCCGGCTCTTCAAATTCGGGCGCAGCTTTTGGAATCTGCTGACCCTGGGCATCGGCAACGGTCGCGTTCTGGCTCAGTTGCAGCGCGCGAATATAAGCAACGATGCACCAGCGGTCGCGCGGCGGAATCTGTGAAGCGTAATCGGGCATGGCGCCGAAGCCTTCCGTTATCACGTGGAAAAAATATCCCAGCGGGGCTTTGCGTAACCGTTCATCGTGATAGGTGGGCGGATGCCTGAAGCCGCGCTGCGGAATCATTCCGTTTCCGTCTCCGGTCCGCGAATGGCACGGTGCGCAGTAAATGTTGAAGCGCTCGCGTCCGCGATCCAGATCGGCCTGGGTGACCGCGAAAGGCATGTAGTCGCCGGGACTGTCGCCCATCTTCCCGGTGTAGAAATACGTGTCCTCGTGAAATTCGCCGCGCGCGACCGTGCCCTCGACCGGCGGACGGGCCGAACGCAAATCGGGATAAAAATCACTTTTCGCCAGCGGCTTGAAACGCGGCTGGTCGTGCATGTCCTGGCGGCAGCCGGCGAGGATCAGAACGGCCAACAATGCGAGGACTGGAACTCCCACCCTACGAACACCGCGTAGGGTGGGCCACCCTGTAACCTGTGATCGGAGGGACGCCATTTAGCTGGGCACCTCCGCGACTGAGATCGGATCGAGGCCTTCGAGGAACTGCCGGGTGCGAATTGGGTCGTAATTCTTGTCGGTTGAAAAAATGATGATGAAAAATTTGTCTCTTGATGCCGCATCAAACTGGGGAACGTTGAACACCGGATGATATGGCATTGGCAGCCCATTGAGCGCGATCATGCCAAACACCGCCGAAAGGCCAGAAAACAAAATCGTCATCTCGAAGGTGACGATGATGAACGACGGCCAGGAGTGGAACGGCCGCCCGCCGATATTTGTGGGATAACTGATGGTATTAATCCACCACTGCAAGACGTACGCGGCAGTGCCACCGAGCAGACCACCGATCAGGCACACCAGAGCAACGCCGTTCTTCTCAAAGCCAATGGCTTCCGAGAGTTCTTCGAGCGGAAACGGCGAGTAGGCGTCGATTTTGCGATAGCCCGCGGCATGCACGCGATGGGCGGCCGCGATAACGCTGTCAACGTTATCGAATTCAGCCAGCAATCCGTAGTTCCGCAGGTCCTTCATAAGTCGTGGACCTCCTCGGCGTGCGCGACTGTGACTTCAGCCTGCGGAATCAGCGTCTTCAATTCAGAAATCGAAACCGCCGGCAGCACGCGCAAAAAGAGGAACATGCAGGCGGTGAAAAATCCTAACGTGCCGACCAGAATCGACCAGTCATTCCACGTGGGATAGTACTGGCCAAACGAAGAGGTCACGAAATCGCGCGTCAGACTGACGACGACGATGATAAAACGCTCAAGCCACATGCCCACCAGAACGTCGAGTGATATCAGGAACAGCCAGAGTGTGTTGGTGCGAATGCGCCTGACCCACAGCAACTGGGGAACGACAATGTTAGTAAACAGGAGCAGGTAATACCAGAAAGCGTACGGCCCGTGCAGGCGGTTCCAGCGCAGGAAGGCTTCATACGGATCGCCGCCGTACCAGTTAACGAATGCCTCGATCGCGTAACCATAGGCCACGATCCATCCCGTCGCGAGCATGACCATGGCTGAGTTTTCGATGTGACGGTCGGTGATGAAGTCTTCAATGTTGTAGAACTTGCGGATCGGAATCGCCAGTACCAGCACCATGGCGAATCCGGAATAGATTGCGCCCGCCACGAAATACGGCGGGAAAATAGTAGTGTGCCATCCCGGAACAATGCCGATGGAAAAGTCGAAACTCACAACCGTGTGCACGGAGAGCACTAGCGGCGTCGCCAAGCCGGCCAGGAGCAGATAAGCCGTTTCGTAGCGGTTCCAGTGGCGGACCGAGTTGCGCCAGCCCATAGCCAACAAGCCGTAGACGAACTTGATATACGGGTTCGTCGTCTGATCGCGCAGGCTGGCAAGATCTGGAATTAATCCAACGAACCAGAACACCAGCGAAATTGTCAGATAGGTCGAAACCGCGAACACATCCCATACCAGCGGGCTGCGGAAATTCGGCCAGTAGCTCATGCTGTTCGGGTATGGAAACAGCCAATAGAACAGCCACGGGCGGCCCAGGTGCAACAGCGGGAACATGCCGGCGCAGGCGACCGCGAACAGAGTCATGGCTTCGGCGAAGCGGTTAATGGAATTGCGCCAGGATTGGCGGAGCAGAAGCAGAAT
>Ga0075425_100005828_pt1 | contig 12847 bp, 10 predicted proteins | sample SoiMethybrSBSTD4_FD_75300 | JGI IMG/M metagenome (GOLD analysis project Ga0075425, IMG submission 75300) | Bulk soil microbial communities from a Populus tree surrounding site in Tennessee, USA - Soil MetaG P. TD hybrid SBSTD4 | ecosystem: Environmental > Terrestrial > Soil > Tree plantation...
CCGACATCGCCGGCGTCCTCGCTGAGAACTGGTGTGAGTGCTGCGGTGAAATCCTGACGGCGCCCGAAACCTACAAAGCACGCCGCAAGGTCGGCAGCGTCGCCGCGTTCGCCGTCAAGAGCTCGCCGTCCGATCGCTCGACGATCTCACGCGTGCTCTTTCAGACGTTGATCGAAGGCGCCAACGCCAAAGTGCGCCTCGCGACGCCGTATTTTCTTCCCGACAAAGCGTTTCGGCAGGGCCTCCACCGCACCTGCGGCCGCGGCGTCGACATGATGGTGATCGTGCCCGGCAGCCATACCGACCAGCGATGGGTGCGGCTGGCGAGCCGGCGGATGTACGGCCAGATGCTCGAAGCCGGCATGCGGATCTTCGAGTACGAGCGCGGGATGACGCACGTCAAGACGCTGCTCGTCGACGACCTCTGGGCGGTGATCGGCACGACCAATCTCGACAACCGCTCCTTCGAACACAACGACGAGGTCAACATCGCTTTCCGCGACGGGTGCGTGGCCTCGCGCCTCATGCAGGATTTCGAACGCGACCTGTCGGGCAGTCGCGAAATCACGCTGACCGACTGGCGGCGGCGGCCGCTCTGGGAAAAACTCATCGGCACCGTCGCCTGGATTCTCGAACGACAGCAGTAGGAACTCGCCTTGCAGACGCAGCAGCCATGGCTCTGAATGCTGCGGATGTGCTGGTGGCTCGCCTCATCGACTGGGGCGTGCGCGTCGTCTTCGGACTGCCCGGCGACGGGATCAACGGCATCATGGAAGCGCTGCGGCAGCGTAAAGATCAGATCGCGTTCATCCAGGCGCGCCACGAGGAAGCGGCAGCGTTCATGGCGTGCGGCTACGCGAAGTACTCGGGACAGCTCGGCGTTTGCCTCGCCACGTCGGGTCCCGGCGCGCTGCATCTGATCAACGGACTGTACGACGCGAAGATGGACGGGGCCCCCGTGCTCGCGATCACCGGCCAGACCTATCACGACCTGAAAGGCACGCGGTATCAGCAGGAAGTCGATCTCCTGGCCGCGTTCAAGGACGTCGCGATCTACAACGAGCTGATGCTCGGCGCCGGCCACGTGCGCGCGCTCGTGGATGCCGGCTGCCGGGCGGCGTTGTCACAGCGCGGCGTCGCGCACATCAACTGCCCCGTCGACCTTCAAGAGCAGACGACCGGCAAGGACGAAGCGTCGCCGAAGAAAGTCGAGGGACACACGTCGGACGCATGGCGGATTCCAGTCGTGGTGCCGTGCGACCACGACGTGCGCGACGCGGCGGCGGTTCTCAACACCGGCCGCAAGACGGTGATTCTCGCCGGGCAGGGCGCGCTCGGCGCGGGCGAGGAGCTCGAGCGCCTCGCCGATCTGATGGCTGCACCGATCGTCAAGCCGCTGCTCGGCAAAGCGACGGTGCCCGACGATTCGCCGTTCACGACCGGCGGCATCGGGCTGCTCGGGACCGAGCCGTCAGAAATCGCGATGGAACAGGCCGACACGCTGTTGATGGTCGGCACCAGCTTCCCGTACATGGAGTTCTACCCGAAACACGATCGCTGCCGCGGCGTGCAGATCGATCGCGATCCGGCACGCATCGGCTTGAGGTTTCCGATCGAGGTCCCGCTCTGCGGTGACGCCAAGGCGACGCTGCAGGTCCTGACGCCGCACATCACGCGGCGCAGCGATCGGTCCTTTCTCGAGCAGGCCCAGCAAGGCATGAAGCAGTGGAACGAGCGGCTCGATTTGCACGCACATCGCCACGACATGCCGCTCAAGCCGCAGGTCGTGGCCGACGCGCTCAACGGTCTGCTCGCCGACGATGCGATCATCTCGACCGATTCAGGGACGATCACGACGTGGGCCGCGCGCTACCTGCGCATCAAGCGCGGACAGCAGTTCTCCTGCTCCGGCAACCTCGCGTCGATGGCCAACGGTCTGCCCTACGCCATCGCGGCGCAGATCGCCTACCCGGGCCGTCAGTCGGTCGCGTTCGTCGGCGACGGCGGGTTCTCGATGCTGATGGCCGAATTCGCGACGGCCGTGAAGTACCGCCTGCCGATCAAAGTGGTGGTCATCAAGAACAACGTGCTCGGAATGATCAAGTGGGAGCAGATGGTATTCCTGGGAAACCCCGAGTACGGCGTCGAGCTCGCGCCGATTGACTTCGTCGCCGTCGCCGAGGCGTGCGGCGGCATCGGGTTCCGCTGCGAGCGACCCGACGAGGTGCGGTCGGCGCTCGAGGCGATGATGCTCGCGGATCGCCCGGCGCTCGTCGAAGCGATCGTCGATCCCTTCGAGCCGCCGATGCCGGCGCGCGTGAAGATGAACCAGGCGCTGCACATGGCGGAGGCGCTGGCCAGGGGCGAGCCGAATCGCGGACGGATTGCCCTCACGCTGTTCCGCGACAAGGTGCAGGATCTGAAGGGCAAGTAGACGCGATCGGCAGGTAGGGCGGCGGCTCAGCGCGTGTCTTTCTGTTTGATTGCCTCTGTCCACACGTCGAGCTGTTCGCGCGTCATCGGGCCGTACGGCTGCTCGCGCGCGTCGTGATACTTCCACTGCTCCACGTCGTACAGATACTGCTCGCGTGAAAGCAGCGTGCCGTAGCAGATATCGTTCTGCGGATTGGGACGGCTGACGCTCAAACGACGCAGCAGCTCCTCGCTCACCCAGTTCGGAATGTTCTGCCGCCGATCGGGATAGACGAAGCCGAACAGAATCAGGTGGCTGAGGAGAACGCGCCAGTAGTCGCCGAACCGCATCAGGAGGCGCGGCCAGTCGAGCGATGGACCCGTCTCGCGCAGCAGATGCAGCACGTCGGCGCCGTCGAACCGCTCGCGCTCCTGGATGAACGCCTTCGACCAGATCATTTCCTCGACCGGCGTCAGCTTCACGATCAGGCCCAGCACGTTGACCTTCGTCGCATGCTCGAACCACAGGTCGTCGACCCGCGCGACGGCGTTGCCGGAGCTGAAGATCACGTCCATGAAGTGATCGCCGCCGCGAATCTTTCCGAGCCAGTGCGGAAACGGAGTCTCCGTCTGATAACCGAGACGCTCGAACGCGGCGAGCACGCGCGGACAGTCCTCCGGCTTGACGAACACGTCGATGTCCTTGGTTTCGCGCGGCACACGCGAGTAGTGCGAGAATGCGAACGCGCCGCCCACGAGGAACGGAATGTTGATCTCCTCGAGCCTGCGCAGCGCGTCGATGTAGAACTCGGCCGCGGGTTCGTTGACAGCTCGGGCGTTGGATGTCTCCATCGAAACCTAGGAGGCTGCGGCGTCAGTGGCGCGCCGTCCTCGGGAGGGACCTGCTGCAAAAGGAATCGCGGCGGCCGGGGCGTCGCACTGCGCCTCGGTTCCGACCGGTAACTCGAACACGCGAAACGGAGGCCGATCGGCGAACGATCGCGTCAGGAGCGGCAGCGAGACGTTGTAGACGGGGACGCCGGTCTTGGTCGCGCCCTGCAGCTGGCCGCGGTGCGCGTGACCGTGCACGACGAGCGAGACCGGATACCGATTGATTGGCTCTTCCAGGCGGCTCGATCCCAGGAACGGATAGATTTCGAGCGGCTCGCCGTCGACGGTCTGCTGTACCGGCGAGTAGTGCAGCAGCCCGATGAGGTGACGCGTCCGCAGCCGCGCGAGCGCCGCCTCGAACTTGAGCGCCTCATCGACCGCTTCGCGGACGAACTGCTTGATGATCGTTTCGCCCCACGGGCCGAGCGCGTGTTTCCCGAATCCTCCGCCAAACCCTTTGGCGCCGGCGATCCCGATGCCATGTACTTCGTACCCTTCCCCATCGAGGACGATCATCCCGGCTTCGGTGAGGATCTGACGCACTTGGTCGGCTTTGCCCGATTCGATATCGTGGTTGCCCAGAACCGTGACGATCGGCACGCGTATGCCACTCACTTCCTTCGCGAGAACCCGCGCTTCCTCCGGCAACCCATAGTCGGTCAGATCTCCGGCGATGAGCACGACGTCAGCGGCGTCGGCGAGCTTGGCGAAGAGCGGCTGAAAGACCCCCTGCGACGTCTTGGTGCAGTGCAGATCTCCTAGCGCGGCCACACGAGTAACGCTCCCAGCCATGCGCGACGATTCTACAAGACGTACGCCAACCCAGGCGCGCAGTTGAGCTGGGACGGCCACGCGATTGCAGCTGATTCCAGGCGTGGGTGGTCAAGTTCGACCACAGCTTGGGCGCCTCATCGTCACCCCCTTTGTCACGATCGGTGTGCTCGCTGCCGTACTCCTCTGGGAACTGGAGCACGTTGGTTCCCTGTTGTTAGCCGTGGTCATCTTCGCCGCCGGCATCGCCGTCGGCGCCGCCGTCGCGCGACGGCTGCGGCGGGACATGGACGACCTGGCCGTGCACTACGAGACGCTCCTTCGCGTCGCCGACGAGCAGTCGCAGCGGGCAGAAACCGCGAATCGCGTCAAAGATGAATTTCTGGCGACGCTCTCTCACGAGCTCCGTACGCCGCTGAATTCGATCCTGGGCTGGGCCCACCTTCTCGGTAGCGGCAAGCTCGATGCCGGCCAGCATGCCCGCGCCATCAAAGCCATCGAACGCGGCGGCCTGGCGCAGGCGCGGCTCATCGAAGATCTTCTTGACCAGTCACGCATCGTCGCCGGCAAGCTTCAGCTCACGCTGCGGCCCACGGTGATCCAGTCGCTCGTCGAAGCGGCAATCGACTCGCTGCGGCCGGCCGCGGAAGCCAAGAGCATCAGGATGGCCGTCTCGCTGGATCCCTCCATCGGCCCGATCTCCGCCGATCCCGATCGCATGCAGCAGATTGTCTGGAATCTCGTGTCCAACGCCATCAAATTCACGCCCAGCCACGGACGAGTTGACGTGACATTGGAGCGTCGTGGCCAGGACATGTGTCTGGCCGTACAGGACAACGGCATCGGCTTCAACCCGGACATCGCCAAGCACCTCTTCGAGCGGTTCCGCCAGGGCGACAGCAGCTCGACGCGGGAATATGGCGGTCTCGGTCTCGGGCTCGGCATCGTGCGCCACCTTGCAGAGCTTCACGGCGGAACGGTGCACGCGTCGAGCGCTGGCGAGAACACGGGATCGCTGTTCCGGATTCTCCTGCCAATTCGTTCGGTGGCGACGCTCGTCGCCGATGTCCCGCTGGCCGCGGCGGCGCCGACGCTGCGCGGTGTCTCCGTCCTCGTCGTCGACGACGATCCGCAGTCGCTGGACTTCATGCGATTGGCACTCGAACAGTACGGCGCGATTGTGGTTCCGGCTTCGTCCGCGCGCGAAGCGCGTCAGCGGTTCATGCGCGATCCGACCGATGTGATCGTGAGCGATCTGATGATGCCGGGTGAAGATGGGCTCGACTTGATTCATGCGATTCGAGAGATCGACGCGCAGCTCGACCGCCGGACGCCGGCCGCGGCGCTGACAGGTCTCGCGCGAACCGAAGATCGGCATCGTGCGCTGACAGCCGGTTACCAGATGCACATTGCCAAGCCGATCGATCCGGTCGAGCTCGCTTCGACGGTCGAGCGGCTTGCGCACGAACCGCACGGCCTGGCGCATGCAGCAGGCTGAGGCCTATGGCGGCCGAACGTCGTCCGCATCGCTGCACCGTCCTCGTCATCGACGACGATGCGGACGTCCGCGATCTGCTGTCTGTGGCACTGACGGCGGACGGCTATTATGTGAACGGCGTGAACAACGGCCGCGAGGCGCTGCACCATCTCCGGTCGCATGCCGAGACCTGCATCATCGTGCTCGATCTCGCTCTTCCGGTCATGGATGGGGTGCAGTTCCGGACGGCGCAGCTGCGCGATCGATCGCTCGCGTGGATTCCTGTCGTGGTGATGTCGGCGGCAGCCGACGGCGCCAGCAAGGCGCACGATCTCGGCGCCCGGCGCCTCGTCCGCAAGCCGATCGACCTCGACGAAGTGCGGCGCACACTGCGCCACATCGGCTGCTGCCGGACGCGCCCGCGAAAGTCTGAAGTCTGACGTTGAAATGCCCCTGTCGGCATTTGCGACGTCAGACTTCCCTCGGCCACAGCGGCCGTCCCGACGGCATGCGGCTGATGATCGACCGCACCTCCCACCAGAGCAGCTCGGGAAGACACGGCTTGGCCAGGAACGCATCGCAACCGGCCTCGCGGGCGCTGTCGCGCGCGGCGGGCACCGCGGTCAGCGCGATGATCGGCAGACGGCGCGTCGATTCCTCGCGTCGCAGATGGCGTGTCGCGGTCAGGCCGTCCATGCGCGGCATCGCCAGGTCCATGACGATGACGTCGGGGACGTGACGCAGCGCCTGATCGATCGCCGCGCGGCCGTCACGCGCCGTGATGACCCGGCAACCCATTGCCCGGAGGTATTCGCGATACATCGCGCGTGCATCGCGATCGTCGTCGACGAACAGAACCAGCGGCCGATAGCCTGCTGGCCGCGTCGATGTTTCGTCCGATTGAAGAGTGGATTTTGTGGCCATGTCGCGGGTGACGGACCAGCGAGCAAGCCGCGAGCCACGGGGGCGTCGAAGCACACCGTGCAAAAGCGTGCCGCGCGACCACCAATCTGTGGGTCGACTGTCAATTCTGTTACGGAGGGCGTTTCGTCGCTGGCACCTCCGCGTAGATAATCTCCGCCATGCTGACCGAAACCGCCTTCGAGATGGCCGTGTCGAACATCCGGTTCGGCGCGGGCGTGACGCGTGAAGTCGGATCGGACCTGAACGATCTCGGCGTGCGCACCGCCCTGGTCTTCGCCGATCCGAAGCTGCGCAGCGTGAAGGGCGCCAGACCGCTGAACGTCATCCAAACCGTGCTCGAATCGCTCGAGCACCACGGTGTCGCCGCCGTCGTCTACGACCGCGTCCGCGTCGAGCCGAGCGACGAATCGTTTCTCGACGCGATCGCCTTTGCCCGCGAGACGCCCCACGACGGCTTTGTCGCCGTCGGCGGCGGATCGACGATGGACACGGCGAAGGCGGCGAATCTCTACGCGACGCATCCGCCCGCTGACTTTCTCGACTACGTGAATCCGCCGATCGGTAAGGGGCTGCCGGTTCCCGGTCCGCTGAAACCGCTCATCGCGATTCCGACCACTGCGGGCACGGGCAGCGAGACGACCGGCGTCAGCATCTTCGACTACAAGCGGCTGCACGCGAAGACCGGGATCGCGAACCGGCGGCTCAAGCCGACGCTCGGCCTGCTCGATCCCGACAACACGCGCACGATGCCGGCAGCCGTCGCCGCGTCAACAGGCCTCGATATCCTCAGCCACGCCGTCGAGTCGTACACCGCGATGCCGTACACCAACCGTCCGCGGCCCGAACGTCCGGCGCTGCGCCCGGCGTACCAGGGATCGAATCCGATCAGCGACATCTGGTCGCTGCAGGCGCTGCATATGGTCGCGCAGTATCTGATCCGGGCCGTCGACGATCCAGACGACGACGAGGCGCGGGCGCAGATGCTGCTCGCGGCGTCGTACGCGGGCGTCGGCTTCGGGAATGCCGGAGTTCACCTGCCCCACGGGATGTCGTATCCGGTGTCAGGCAACGTCAAGAGCTACCACGCGCCCGGATACGATGCGGATCATCCGCTCGTGCCGCACGGCTTCTCGGTCATCCTCAACGCGCCGGCAGTCTTTCGCTTCACGGGACCGGCGAGTGCCGAGCGCCATCTCGAGGCCGCCGCGGCGCTTGGCGCGGACGTGTCGAGGTGCAGAAAGGAAGATGCAGGCCGCGTGCTCGCGGATCGCATCACCTGGTTCATGCAGCGGCTGAAGACGCCGAACGGACTCCGCGACGTCGGCTATTCATCGTCCGACATTCCGGCCCTCGTGGAAGGCACGCTGCCGCAGCACCGCGTAACGAAACTGTCGCCGCGGCCGTTCACACCTGAAGACTTGAGTCGCCTGTTCGAAGATGCCATGACCGCGTGGTGATCGCGTGGCATCGTACGTTTACGAAAGGTTGACATTTGTCGTCGGAGGCGCGGCTCTTACGCCGTCTTGTTATCAATCGGTGTAGGCTGGTTATAGAGACGTATGGTTACGCCGACGCTTCGGGTCTGGTCCCCATGGCACCGCGATTGCTCGGCGCTTTCAATGCACCGACTCAGCGTATGAACAAGCTCGTGCGAACAACAATCGGCCATGTGGGGGGAATTGTCGCTCGCTCGATGTGCATCTCCATCTGTTTCGCGTTCGCGATGCTCGTTCCGGCGAGCCGCGCGGCCGCATCTCCCGACGCCCCTCAGTTCAGACTGGGAGACGCCGCGCGGCCGTTTGGCTGGTCCACCGCCGTTGGCGATGTCAATACAGACGGCGAGCCCGACGTCGCGATCGCCGACCACGTCGGCCATCGGGCGAACGAATACGAGTACCGGATCGAACTCTCGATCTCAGGCCAGGCGCCTCTCGATGTCCGGTTCCAATCGAAGCACGATGCGGTCAGCATCAGTCTCTCTGACGTCGATCGCGACGACGACCTCGACATCGTCGTCGGCGTTCCGCTCTCCGCGGAGACTGTTGGCGTCTGGCTGAACGACGGCCACGGTCACTTCACGACCGGCGATCCACAGCGGGTGCCCGTTTCGATCCAGGCAGAACAGACGCTGGAAACGACCGGTTCGGCGACGAATTTCGCCGTGTTCGACTCGTCGCCGCGGCGCGTTGACGACTTCCTGCCGGCCGCTCTCCGGGCACCTCCTCCGTCTGCATGCCGGCGTCTCGCCGTTTCCGCCGGACACCATTCGCCCTCTTCATCCGCCGCTCGCCGTACCAGTCCTCGCGCGCCGCCGACTGCATCCGTCGCCTGATCCCTCTTCAGGAGTCGAGGTCGCTCTGCGTCCTCGCGCAATCGGAGTCTCGCGCTATGAAGGTTCGTGTGTGCGTCGTCGCGATCTTCGCGACAGGGCTGTGTGGTTACGGAGCAACGAGCGTCGCCGGACAAGGTGCGGTTCGGACGCTGACGATTCAGGAAGCCGTTGACGAAGCGGTTCAACGGAATCTCGGACTGCTGGCGCAGCGCGCCAACCTGTCGGTCGCGGACGCGGCGATCATCACCGCTCGCCTTCGACCGAATCCGGTCGTGTCGGGAGGCGCGAACAGCCTCGACTGGCTGGGCACAGGATTCAATGACATCAACGGCGCCGGGCCGCAGGAGTACGCCGTCCGCGTCGACGTGCCATTCGAACGCGCGCGCAAGCGCGAGCTGCGCACGGAGCTCGCCGATCAGGCGAAGCGGATCGCGGAGGCACAGTTCGCCGAGGCGGTGAGGCGCGTGAAGCTGGACGTCGTGCTGGCGAGCATCGACGTCCTCGAAGCGAAGGCACGGCTGCAGCTCGCCGAGGACAACCTTCACGCGCTCGAGCGGCTGGTTCAGCTGAACGAGCGGCGTCTGACCAGCGGCGCGATTCCGGCGCTCGAAGTCTCGCGATCGCGCGTCGCCATGCTGCAATACCGCGGCAACGTCCGCAGTGCACAGCTTGCCCTCACACAAGCGCGCCTGAAGCTGCAGCCGCTGCTGGGCAGCAAACCGGACGAGACGCTCGTCGACATCGACGATCGTCTGGGACTCGCGCCGCCGATCGCCAGCCCGGATCTCGCGGCGCTGCAGCAGACGGCGCGAGCGTCGCGTCCGGACCTGGTGGCCGCGCAACGCGAGCAGGCGCGCACGCAGGCCGATCTGCGGCTGCAGATCGCGCAGGGCAAGGTCGACTACGCGCTTGGCGCCGAGTACCGGCGCCAGCAGGGCGTCAACGGACGCGGCAACCTGCTGGGGCTGTTCTTCAGCGCACCGCTTCCCGTCTTCAATCGCAATCAGGGTGAAATCGCGCGCGCCGAAGCCGAAAACGACAAGGCGACGCGATCGGTCACGGCCCTCGAAACCGATCTCGCCGGTGAGGTGGCATCGGCGTACGAAGAATTCGACTCGTCGCGGCAGATGCTGATCGACATCGAGCGCGATCTGCTCAAACCGACCACCGACGCTCGAGCAGGAACGACCTACATGTACCAAGCGGGCGCGACGTCGCTGCTCGACGTGCTCGACGCGCAGCGCGCCTACAACGACACGATGGATACCTACCATTCCGCACAGGCCACCTATCGTCGCGCCCAAGCCAGGCTGGCGCTCGTGGTCGGGCAGGAGATGTTTCGATGATGACCACGTGTTCACGCGCGCTGGCTTTGTTGTCGCTGGCGGCGGTCGTCGGCGGCTGCGGCGGCACGACACCGTCCGCCGACGTCTCAGCGGCGGAGCCGGACGCGAAGATTGCCTCCAACAGTCCCACGGCCGTACATCTGAGCGCCTCGCAGCTCGAGCGCGTCCGCATCGACGAGCTGTCCTCCGATGCGTCAGCCGGCTCGATCAAGGCGACCGGGACCGTGGAGTTCAACGCCGATCGCATGGCGAAGATTCTGCCGCCGGTGCCTGGCCAGCTGCAGAACCTCGCCGCGAACGTCGGTGATGTGGTGCGCAAGAACGACGTCCTGTTCGTCTTGAGCAGCCGCGAGGTGGCCGCCGCGGTCGCCGATCATCTGACCAGCCACAAGGATCTGGAGCTCGCCGAGAAAACGTTCGCGATGACCCAGGACCTGTTCGAGCATGAGGCGGCGTCGCGGATCGCGCTGCAGCAGGCAGAAAGCGAGCTGGGCAAGGCGCGGTCGAAGGTGAAGCAGACCGAGGAGGTGCTCGAGGTCCTCGGGCTGGATCCAGACGCCGCAGACGAGGCGGCGCGGCTGCAGTCGCGCATCCCGGTTCGGACGCCGATCGGCGGGACCGTGATCGAGCGGACGGTGACCAACGGTCAATTCGTGGCACCCGAGACATCGCCGATCATGACGATCGCGGATCTCTCGAATGTGTGGGTGCAGGCCGATATCTTCGAACGCGATCTGCGCCACATCTCCATCGGTCAGAAGGCGGACGTAACGGCCGCGGCGTTTCCCAGCGACCGGTTCAGCGCGCAGGTCTCGCTCATCGGCGCGGTGGTCGACGCGCAGACGCGCACGGCCAAGGTCCGTTTCCTCGTCGCGAATCCGGGCGTTCGTCTGAAACCCGGGATGTTCGCCTCGATCAGCCTCTATCTCCCGAAGGCGACGGAGTCCCTGAGCGTACCGGCGAGCGCGGTCTTCGTCGAGAACGGCCAGACATTCGCCTACGTCCAGACCGGTCCTCAGGACTTCGTTCGCCGCCAGATCGAAACGGTCCCGAGCGGATCGGGACGCGTGCGCGTCGTCGGCGGCGCGAAGGCCGGCGACCATGTGATCGCTGACGGCGTTCTGCTGCTGCGGCAACTCGAGGCGGACTCGCCGTCGCGATGATCCGCCGGATCGTCTCGGTCGCCGTTCATCAGCCGCTCCTGATCGGCCTGCTGCTGATTCTGTTCATCGCGGCGGGAATCGCCGCCTTCCGCTCGCTTCCCGTCGAAGCGTTCCCGGACGTCACCGATGTTCAGGTGACGGTCATCACCCTGTTCCCCGGGCACGCTCCCGAAGAAGTCGAGAAGCAGATCACGATTCCGCTGGAGATCGGATTGAGCGGTCTGCCGAATGCGGTGCGGATGTTCTCGCACACGCAGTTCGGCTTGTCGTACATCATCCTGACCTTCGACGACAACGCCAACGACTACTTCGCGCGCCAGCAGGTGCTCGAGCGCCTGCAGGGCGCCGACCTTCCCGCCGGCGTGCAGCCGGAGCTCGCGCCGCTCTCGACGGCCATCGGAGAAATCTACCGTTACCGCGTCGCCGGCACGGGTCTGAGCGTCTCGGAACTGCGGAGCGTACAGGACTGGGTGGTCGCCCGTCACCTCAAGATGATTCCCGGCGTCGCCGATGTCGTCAGCTTTGGCGGCTTCATCAAGGAATACGACGTCACCGTCAACACCGCGCGGATGAAGTCGTACCGCGTCACCATGCAGCAGGTCTTCACCGCGCTCGGCCGCGGCAATGCCAACGCCGGCGGCAGTTTTCTGGAACGCGGTTCACAGCAGTACCTGATCCGCGGCATCGGCATGCTGCGATCGAGCGACGACATCGGCGAGATCGTCGTCGCGGAACATTCCGGCACGCCGCTGCTGATTCGCGACATCGCCGAGGTGAAGTTGAGCGCCGTGCCGCGCCAGGGCATCGTCGGTCAGGACGGCGACGACGAGATCGCCTCGGGCATCGTGCTGATGCGAAAAGGCGAGAACCCGTCGGAGGTGCTGGCGGCGGTCAAGGATCGCGTGGCGGCGCTGAACGCGTCGATCCTGCCGCCCTCGGTTCGCATCGTGCCGTTCTACGACCGTACCAAGCTGATCGAGACGACGCTGCACACCGTTTTCAAGAATCTCGTCGAGGGCGCACTGCTCGTCACCATCGTGCTCTATCTGTTCCTCGGCAACCTCCGCGCCGCGGGCATCGTCGCGGTGATCATTCCGCTGTCGCTGCTGGCGACGTTCATCGGCCTGCGGGTGCGCGGCATCCCGGCGAATCTCCTGTCGCTCGGCGCGATGGACTTCGGGATCATCGTCGACGGGGCCGTGATCGTGCTCGAGAACGTCTTCCGACATCTGACGGAACGCCAGGACGTTCACCGCGTGCCCAAGGCGATCGTGCTCGATGCGGCGGTTGAAGTCGGGCGTCCGACGGTGTTCTCGATGCTGGTCATCATCATCGCGCACCTGCCGATCTTCACGCTGCAGCGGCATGAGGGACGGATCTTCGCGCCGATGGCGTACACCGTCGTGTCGGCGTTGATCGGCTCGCTGTTGTTCTCGCTGACGCTGGTGCCGCTGCTGTCGCTGTTCCTCCTCGGCCGTACCCACGCGGAGGAAGAAAACCTGATCGTCCGGCTGTGCAAACGGGCGTATCG
>Ga0075425_100005829_pt1 | contig 12846 bp, 7 predicted proteins | sample SoiMethybrSBSTD4_FD_75300 | JGI IMG/M metagenome (GOLD analysis project Ga0075425, IMG submission 75300) | Bulk soil microbial communities from a Populus tree surrounding site in Tennessee, USA - Soil MetaG P. TD hybrid SBSTD4 | ecosystem: Environmental > Terrestrial > Soil > Tree plantation...
TCGGGTCGAGCTGGGTGGAGGCGCGGAACTGGGCGGCGGCCTTCCAGCGGTTGCCGAGCGCCTGATGCACGGTGCCCAGCGTGTAATGCGCGACCACGAAGCTCGCGTCGGCTTCGACGGCGCGGGCGAGCAGATCGGCCGCGCGCTCGTTGGCCTCCTGACCGCCCTGCCGCGCCGCGCTCTGCGCCTGCGCGAAGAGCTCGAACGCCTTCAGGGAGCGCGTGGGGCGCGCGGCCTTGTCGATGCGCGCGACCTCGGCGTCGGTCAGCGTGACCTTGAGCGTGCGCAGGTACGCCGCGGGGAGCACGGCGGCGCGCGCGAGGAACTCGCCGTCGGCAATGGTGAGCGGCTCGAGCGCCATCGGCTCGCCGCCCGCGCCCTTGATCTCCACCAGCCGCGGGCGGACGACGAGGTCCGCGCTCGCCCGCGTGATCTCCCCGAAGACCGCGGCGTCCGCGCGGACGCTCCGGGCCGCCTGGATGGCGGCCGACGCGTTCCACACATCGGGCCGACCGAGCGTGTGGAAGCGTGCGGGGTCGACCTGATTCACGGCCGGATGCTGCGCGAGCCCCAGCGTGACGATCTGCGCGATTCCCTCGCCCATCCACCGGTCGTCGGGGGCCAGGGCGCTCGCGTCGAAGGGCAGAACCAGCACGAGCCGCGGCTTGACGGCCGCTCCCGCCGATGCGGCGAGCGCCACGGCCAGGACTCCGGCGACGAGCGACAGCATGCCTCGCACGCGTCGTTGACCATCACGCATGGGTCTCGTCCCTCCCAAGAGCGTTGTCCGCTCCGTCCTTGCGACGGCGACCGATCCGGCCGATCCAGCCGAACGCGGCCGGTCCCAGCCGCCGCAGGGCGATCTCCGGCACGATCAGCACCGCGACCAGCCCGACCATCCACGGCCAGATGTCGACGGCGATGCGCGAGCGCCGGCGGGCCTTGAGAAACGCATCGCGAGGGTCGTTGAGCGGCCCGCCCCCGGTCAGCTCCGACATCTCGCGCAGTACCGCCTCGTCGACGCCCAGATCGCGCAGCTCCTCCGCGTACGGTACCACCAGGCCGGCCAACTGCGATCCCACAACGCGCTCGTCGTGCCGCTGCGCCATGCCGATGAGGTAGACGCCCTCCTGCGGCGCGGGGAAGCGGCCCCGGTAGCGGCCGGGCGCCACCTGCTCGAGGTCGATCACGGTCCGCTCGCGGTTCGGCGCCACCACGCCGACCTGGGCGTCGAGGAAGTTGATGAACTCACCCTTGCCGTCGATCGCGTCGACCACGACCTCGCCGACGTCGTCGTGCCGCTCCACGAGCGCGACGGTATCGCTGCGCGACCCGCTCCTGAGAGTCCATCGTGTGAGCTGGGCCCAGAACTTGTTGAAGTCCCGCCAGCGCAGCCACAGCACGCCCCACTTCGCCTTGGCGTCCGACGTGAACGCGGCCGTGCGCCCCAGGCCGTACCGCCAGGTGGCGAGGACCGGATCCTCCTGGTGGCTCATCAGCACCAGATCGGCGGTGCTCTTGAGCGTCGACGCGACGTACCCGCCGAGGGGCGGCACGGCCTTCCAGTCGATGTCCTGCATCGCCTCGTGCGCGGGGGCCGTCAGCTGCGGCTTGAACGGCTGCTCCACCAGCGAGGCCTTCGAGGCCAGCTGGGTCTCGAGGGTGAAGATGCGCGGGATCGTCTGCGAGTCCTCGGTGTAGTAGAAGCGCCCGCGGCCCCACTTGGCGACGTCCACCATCAGCTGCAGGTCGGCGTCCTTGCCGATGGCCACGGTCGAGACGGTGATCTTGTCCTTGGCCATGCGGCGCAGCAGGCCCGCGAAGTCGCCGCGCGTCATCTGGCCGTCGGAGAGGAAGATGACGTGCTTGAGCAGCGCCGGGCGGTCGAAGAGTACCGCGTACGATTCCTTCAGGGCCGGGTAGCCGTCGGTGCCGCCGCCGGCCTTGATGGTCGCGATCGCGTGGTGGATCGCGCCCTTGTCCTTGGCCTGGCGGATGGCGACGTCCCACAGGAACTCGGTGTCCCAGCTCATGACGCCCACTTCGTTGCGCTCGTCGAGCAGGTCGACCACGAGGTGGGCCGCTTCCTTGGCGAGGTCGAGCTTGGTGACCTTCTCGTCCGTCGACATCGCCATCGAGCCAGAGCGGTCGATGGAGAGCACCACGGCCAGGCTCGGAATCTCGACCTTCTGCTTGACCTCCATCGTCACCGGCAGCGCTTCCTCGATGGGCGTCCGGTAATACCCGCCCAGGCCGAAGCTCTCCTCGCCGCCGACCATGATGAGGCCACCGCCGTAGTCGCGGACGTAGTCGCGGATGTGCTCCATCTGCGCCTTGCTGAGCTTCAGCGAGGAGACGTTCGACAGGATGACGCCGTCGTACTTCTGCAGCCCGGCCACGTCCTTGGGGACCTGGGCCGGCTCCACCACCGAGACGTCGATGTTCTGCGAGCGTAGGGCGCCGGCCAGCGACAGCGCGTGGCTCTTGTCCTTGTCGGCGAGCAGCACCTGCGGCTTGCCGCGGACGACGATGGTGCCGACCGCGCGGTTGTTGTCCTCGATGGTGTCGCCCTCGACTTCCAGCGACGCCTGGTAGACGTGAATGCCGCTCGTCTCCAGCGACTGGCGATAGCTGAAGACGTTCTTGCCTGCGTTGAGTCGCACCACCTGGGCGCCGAGGAACTCGCCGTTGCGGAAGAGCGACAGCCTCCCCTCGGTGTCCTTGAGGCTCCACGCCACGACCTTGGCCTGGAACGGCTCGCCGAACTTCACCTCTTGCGGCAGCACCATCGACTCGGCGGCCACCTCCTGCGAGAAGGTCAACGGCGCGGCGACGTAGAAGACGTCGGCGCCGGCGTCCTTGGCCGCCTGCGCCGCGGACACGCCGTTGCCCGCGGTCTGCCGGCCGTCGGTCAGCAGGACGACGCGGTTGGCCTGGCCGGGGGGCAGCGTCGCCAGCGCGAGCTGGATCGCCTGGAAGAGATTCGTCCCGCGCGCGGCCACCTGCGCCTTCGGTCGCTCGAGCGGGGCCTTGCCCACGAGCGGCTGGTCCACGACGGCCTGCTCGCCGAATACCACGAGGCTGTGGCGGTCGGTCGCCTTCTCGTGCTTCACCGCCTCGGCGGCGAAGCGGTAAGCGCGCTCGCGCGCCGCCAGGCTGACGCTGTCGGAATGGTCGAGCAGGAAGACCACGTTGAGCCGATCGACCCAGCGCGGCATCGTCGGACGGAACAGCGTCAGGCACAGCACGACGACGAGCGCTCCGCGCATGGCGAGCGCCCACCGGTCCCCGACCGCGCCGGGCATGGCCAGGCGCCCCGCGCTCTGTCGGCGCCAGTAGAGGAGCCCCTCCGCGACGAGCAGTACCAGCGCGATCACCACGAAGATCTGCCACAGCTCGCGCTGGATGGGCACGGGCGCCGCGGCGGCCACGCCGGCGGCGGTCGTCTTCGGCAACGGCCGGGGCACGAGGTTCGATTCCTCGGCGTCGGTGAGGTTGACCGCCACCTTCATCTGACCGCGCGACGTCGTCAGCGTGTAGAGGCCGACCTCGTCGGTCTCGCTGAAGCTGACCACCCCGCGCGTCACCTGGCCCTTCACGATGCGGCCGCTCGGTGTCGTGACCGTGACCGAGTTCACGCCGTGCTCGGCGGGAATCAGGATCGGCTGTCCCGTCGTCAGCGACAGACTCGCCTGCCCGATGCCCGCCGGATGCAGCCAGCGCAGGCCATTGGACAGGATCAGCGGGAACGCCACCCGCAGCGGGAAGTCGGTCTTGAAGAGATCGAACCCGATGAAGATCGCCTTGCGGTCGGCTTCCTCGAGCGCGTAGATCAGCGGCCCGCCCACCGCCTCGACCAGCGGCCGGCCCGCGGCCAGTGGCCGGATGCGCAGCGCGTCCTCGATGGTGACCTTGGCGAACTCGACGTGGCGCATGACGGGATGCGCGCGATCCCAGTCCATGACGACCGGCCGCTCGATCCGCCCGAGCATCTCGAGGGGGACGTCGGACGGCACGCCGTTGACGAACACGAACCGCCCCGGCCCCACCTTCGGCGGCGACACGGAGTCGATGACGACGACATCGGCCTCCGCCATGCCGCCCTGGTACTGGTCGGGCGTCCGCACTTCGAGCGAGACCTGCGGATCGGTCCGGAGCACCTTCTCGAGGAAGAGGTTACCGGGGCTGACGAGGAGCACCGCCATCTTGCGGGCCGGCGGTAGCACGGCGTAGGCCACGTTGTCGGTGGCCAGATCGTCTCGGATCTGCAGACGCGCGGTCACCGTCCCGCCGCCGCCGTGGCTGAACGGCATGACCACGGACCGGCGGACGCTCGGCTCGAGCGTCACCGATTTCTCGGCGATCGTCTTGTCGTCGACGTCGAGCGTGAAGGTGAACGTCTCGGTTTCCGGCGTGTAGTTCACCAGCGACACGAAGGCCTGGTACTCGAACGAGCCGTAGTACGTCTTGCGCACGGACAGGTTCGTGATGGCGACGTTGCGCCCGCCCTGGCCCACCCCATTCCAGTGCAGGCGGGGGTCCGTCATCTCCGGCGTCTGCGCCAGCGTGAAGGAGCCGTCGGTGAAGATGTGGATCTCGGCCCGGGGATCCGTCCCGACCAGCGCCCGCGCGGTGCGGACGGCCTCCACGATCCGGTGCGGCAGGTCGCGAGCCTGCGCCGACCGGATGGCGGTGACCACGCGCTCGCGGTCGCGGCCGAGCGGGACGAGCACGCGGGGCTGCACGCCCGTCTCGATGACCATGATCTCGGCGCCCTCACCCAGGCGGTGGACGAGGCCGATCGCCTCCGACTTGGCGACCGCGAAGCGCGACGGGCTCACGTCGCGAGCCTTCATCGACGCGGAGGTGTCGAGAACGATGACGACCTTCCGCGCGCCCTCACCCATGATCGTCACGGCCGGGCGGGCCAGGGCAAGTGCCAGGGCCAGCAGCGCCAGAATCTGCAGGATCAGGAGTGGATCACGCTGCAGCCGCTGGAAGAACGCCGAGGCCTCGCGATCACGGAGTGCCGGCGCCCACAGGAGCAGGCTGGGGACGGTTCGCTCGCGTCGCCTCACCTTCAGGAAGTACAGGAGGATGAGTGGCAACGACAGCGCGAACACGGCCAGGGCCAGGGGAGACAGGAAGCTCATCCGATTCTCATGGCCGCGCCCCTACGCGAGCACGAGGCCGCGGAGCTGCGACAGTATGAACGTCTCGAGCGGCGTGTCGGTGGTCAAACGACGGTAGCCGATCTCCTGAGCTCGGCAGAACCCTTCGACGCGTTCGAGGAACTGGTGCAGGCGCTGGCGGTAGGCGCGCACGGCCTCGCCGTCCACCGTCAGCTCGCGGATCTCCCCCGTCTCGGAGTCGAGCAGCCGGAGGTCGCCCGCAAGCGAAGGGTTGATCTCCTCGACGTCGAGCAGGTGCATCACGTGCACCTCGAAGCGCCGCTCCAGCAGCGCGCGCACGCCGCGCTCGAAGCCCACCGGATCCATGAGGTCCGAGATCAGCACGACGACGCCGGGCTCGCGCGCGCGCATCGCGTAGTGGCCGAGCGCCTCGTTGAGCCCGGTGCCGCCCGCGGACTTCACCCCGCCGAGGAACTCCAGCAGCGCGGGGAACTGGTTACGCCCGCGTGTCGGCGGCCAGCCCTCGCTGAGCCGGTCGCGGAGCATAGCCACGCCCACACGCTCGAGGTTGACGAGGCCGACGAACCCGAGGGCGGCGGCCAGGCGCGTGGCGTACGTGAGCTTCGTGGGCCGGCCGAAGTCCATCGACCGCGAGGCGTCCACCAGCAGATGCAGGCAGAGATCCTCCTCGTCGACGAAGAGCTTCACGTGCAGCCGGTCCAGGCGACCGAAGACGTTCCAGTCGACGTAGCGCAGATCGTCGCCCACGCCGTAGGCCCGGTAATCGCAGAACTCGACGCTGTGGCCCTTGCGCGGGCTGCGGCGCTCGCCGCGGCTGCGCCCGCGGAACACCCGGCGCGAGGCGAGCGTCACCCGCTCGAGCTGCGCGAGGAAGTCCGAAGTGAACAGCGCTTCGCGGGCCGCGCTGGCGACGGTCATCGCTCGTCGAGCGACTGGAAGTAGTCCTTGATCTGCCCCTGAAAGTCGCGCGGCACCTGCTCGCGCGCGATCGCGTCCTCCATCATCTTGCGATACTGGCCGATGACGCCGAGGTAGGACAGGCGTGAGCCCATCTTGCCGCCGCGCCCGGTCATGTTCGTGTCGTATCCATCCTTGCGGCCCTTGCGCGACTCACCCTCGACGCCCACGTCGTACGGGCTCGCGCGAAGGCGCTGGCTCGCCTCGCCCTTCGGTGAGCCGCTCTTGCCCTTGCCGGGCAGCAGACCTTCGCCCTCACCGAAGTCCTGCTCGTCGGGGCCGCCTCCGGAGCCGCTGCGCCGGTCCCGGCTCGCGCCGGAGTCATTCTCGCGCCCGCCGCGCAGGTTCTTGCCGCCGCGCCCCTGCTCGTCCATCGCGCGCATCTTGTTGAGCGCCTTCTCCATCGCCTCGAGCGCCTTGTCGGGCTGTCCGCCCTCGAGCGCGTCCAGTCCCTCGGCGGCGTCGTTGCCCCAGCTGCCACCCTTGCGACCGAGGCGCTCCATCTCCTCGAGCAGCTCGCGGAGCTTCTGCGGCGATATCTGATCCGGTCGCAGCCCGCTCTTGAGGGCCTTCGACTTCCGGAAGACCATCTTGTACTGGCTCTGGGTGAAGTCGGACTGCAGGTCCGGCAGACGATCCACCTGCTCGAGCAGCTTCAGCCGCTCGTCACCCTTCTTGAGGAAGCTGTTGAAGTCCGGGCGCTGGTTGCCGAGCGACGTGTCCTTGAAGATCGCGGAGAGATCACCGCCCGTCGGCGAGGCTCCGGTCCCGCCGCGCTGGTTGAAATCCCGCTCCTCGAACGCCTGTCGCTTGAGCGCATCCTTGGGTACTTGTCGCCGGTCCTGATCCATCGTGGCCATATCGCCGCGCTCGCGCGTCTCCGCTGTCTCGGTCCCCGCCGAGAGGTCCGGCAGCCGTCCCGAGGGCAAGGGCAACGGCGGGGAAACGGCCAGCGTCAGCGCGAGGAGGGCGGGAATGGGCAGCCAGCGCGCCTCGCGCGGGATCAGCCGGCGGATGATCTGTCGCGGCGCGAGGGCATCCACGCGCGCGATCGCGTCGGCGAGGAGTGCCTCCACGAGCGGCGGCCGGTCGGGGCGACCGGCCCACTCGAGCGCGGTGGCCACGCGATCCTGCAGGCCGAACGCGCCGTCGGCCAGACGCGCGGCGTCGGTCGCGGGGACACGCTGGAAGAACCCCCACAGCGCGCCGCCCACCACGCCGAGCAGGACGACCGCGCCCGCCGAGGGCAGCGCCCAGAATCCCAGCGGTGTCTTGACGGCGAGCAGCAGGACGGCGAGCACCGCCCCGTAGAACAGGCCGCGCAGCGCGTGGTACTCCGCGCGGCGCCAGCGGACCTGCATCGTGATGCGCTGGACGAGTCGGTCGAGCGCCCCAGGATCCGTCATCGGCTCCTCCCGCTCCCCGCGCTCAGCGGAGGAACGCTTCCTTGCCCTCGACCATCGTCGCCTGGGCCTTGTCGACGATCTCACTGACGAGCGTGTCGACGTCGACGGCCTCGGCCTCGCCCTCGAAGTTCAGGATCACGCGATGGCGAAGCGCGGGGGCCGAGAGCGTCCGGAGGTCGTCCGCGCTGACGTTGTAGCGCCCCTCGGAGAGCGCGAGGACCTTGGCCCCCAGGACCAGGGCCTGCGCGCCGCGCGGGCTCGCGCCGTAGCGGATGAACCGCCGGGTCACCTCGGGCGCCCCCGTCCACTCCGGATGGGTCGCCATCACGATCGTCGACGCGAAGTCGCGGACGTGAGAGGCGATCGGTACCTCGCGGATCAGATCGCGGAAGGCCAGCACCGTCGGTCCCGTCATGACGCGCTCGACCGTCACCGGCCGCACCTGCGTGGTCCGATCGATGATCGCGTTCAGCTCCTCGACCGCGGGGTAACGCACGCGCAGCTTGAACAGGAACCGGTCGAGCTGCGCCTCGGGCAGCGGATACGTGCCTTCCATCTCGATGGGGTTCTGCGTGGCCAGCACGAAGAACGGCGAGGGCAGCGGACGCGAGGCACCGCCCACGGTCACGAAGCCTTCCTGCATCCCCTCCAGCAGCGCGGACTGCGTCTTCGGCGTCGCGCGGTTGATCTCGTCCGCGAGCAGGATGTGGCCGAAGATCGGGCCGGGCTGGAACTGGAAGTGCTTCCGGCCCCCGGCGTCCTCGAGAATGATGTTGGTGCCGATGATGTCCGCGGGCATGAGGTCGGGCGTGAACTGCACGCGCGAGAAGCTGAGCTCGAGGCCTTCGGCCAGCGTCTTGATGAGCAGGGTCTTACCGAGGCCGGGAGCGCCCTCGAGGAGAACGTGACCGCCCGCGAACATGCCGATCAGGACGTGGTTGATGATGTCGCGGTGGCCGACGATCACCTTTTCAACCTCCGAGCGCAGCCGCTCGAAGGCTGTGACGAAGTCCCGGACTCGCTCCTCCTGCGTCATGCACGTTCTCCTTTCAGAGACCTGCCGCCTACTATAGCAAGGCGACGTCTATAGCAAGGCGACGTCCAAGCAAACCGACTGCCATTCCCGGGGGGGCGCCAAGCGCGTGAATCACCACGTCGCACTCCACGCGCGTCGCCAGTCGTGCTCCTTTTTCAAGCACGTTGAACGTCAGTTCCCACCGATGGCCAGCAGGTCGACCGCGAAGGCGCCTCGTCCACGTGAACACACGATGATGGGATTGACGTCGAGCGACGTCAGATCGTTACCCAGCATCTCGGCCAGGCGGGCAACGCCGGCGATGGCCCGGATGAGGGCGGGCACGTCCGCCGCCGGCTCACCGCGAAAGCCGCGCAGCCGACGCAGCGTGCGGACCTCGTCCACCATGCGTGCGATGTCACGCCGGCTCACCGGCAATGGCCGGCAGGCCGTGTCGCCGAGGAGTTCGGCTTCGACGCCGCCGGCGCCCACGACGAGCAGGGGGCCGAAGCTCGGATCGCGCGTGACGCCCACCAGCACTTCCACGCCCCGGACCATTTTCTGGACGAGCAGGCCCTCCACGCGCGCCCCCCGCACCGCTCTGAGCATGCGCACGGCCGCGCGGCGGACGGCGTCCGCCGTGTCGAGGCCGAGAGCGAGGGCGCGGACCTCTGTCTTGTGGACGACGTCCGGCGACACGATCTTGACGGCCACGGGGAAGCCCAGACGCCGCGCCGCCCGGGCCGCCTCCGCGGGTGTCGCCACCAGCGCCTCGGCGACCAGCGGCACGCCGGCGCGTCGCGCCAGCGTGGCGAGCGCGGCGTAGCCGCGCGGCGGCGCGACGCGAGCCGCCGGGCGTCGCGGCACCGCGCCGTTGCGCAGCCAGTCGGCGCGCGCCTCGGCCACCGCGCGGCCCGCGGCCAGCGCCCGTGCGAGACTCACGGGGCTGCGGAAGCATCCGACGGCCTGCTCGTCGAGGACCGCGCGGCCGCCCTCGATCACGCTCCCGCCGAGGACGCAGGCGACGACGGGCTTGTCGGCCGCCTGGGCCACGCGCGCGAGATTGCGCGCGCGCTCGGCGCCGCCGCTCGTGAGCGCGACCACCGCGCCGTCCACGCTCGCGTCGGCGACGAGTGTGCCGAGCACGCGCTCGAACAGCGGCTCGGACAGCCCGGCGGTGACGTCGACCGGGTTGTCGCGTGTACGCGCGTAGTCGGGCAGGAGGCGTCCGAGCGCCTCGACCGTCGACGCGGTCAATCGCGGCATCGGCACACCGTGCGCCTCGAGCTGGTCGGCGAGCATGATGGACGCGCCGCCCGACGTCGTCACGACGCCGACGCCGCGGCGAGCGACCCGGGGCTCGCGACTCAGGAAGCCGCCGATCTCGACGAGGTCCTCGAACGTCTCCACCTCCACGATGCCGAGCTGGCGGGCCACGGCGCGCCAGGCCTCGTGCGAGCCCGCGAGCGCTCCGGTGTGCGTGAGCACGTTGCGGCGGCCCGTCGACGAGCGGCCGAGCTTCAGCGCGACCAGCGGCTTGCCGGCTTCGAGCAGGCGGGCCGCCGCCGCCCGGAACCGTTCACCGTCGCGGATGCCCTCGGCGACCAGCGCCACCGCGCGCGTGCGCTCGTCCTCCGCGAAGTATTCGAGGCACTCGGAGACGGTCACGCTGATCTCGTTGCCCGTCGACACCATGGCGCTGACGCCGATGAGCCGGTCGAAGGCGCGGTTGGCGACGACGCCGCCGAGCGCTCCGCTCTGCGATGCGATGCCGAGCGCGCCCGGCACGAGTCGCTCCACCGCGCCCGCGGAAGAGAACGTGAGCGGCACCCGCTCCCAGCAGTTCACGAAGCCGAGCATGTTCGGCCCGAGCACCGTCATGCCGACCGACTCCGCGATCGCGCGCAGCTGGCCTTCGCGGACGACACCGAGCTGATCCGTCTCGCCGAAGCCCGACGTCATGATCACCGCGTTCGGCACCTTCAGCCGAGCGGCTTCCTCCAGCACCGGTAGCACGTCGGCGCCCGGCACGCCGATCCACACCGTGTCCGGCCGCTCGGGAAGGTCGGTCAGCGTCGGATAGGCGCGAAGGCCGCCGATCTCGGCGTGGCGCGGGTTCACCGGGTAGATCTGGCCCGGATAGCCGTGCTTCTTGAGATAGAGCAGTGGGCGTGCGCCCGCCCGGGTCAGATCGCTCGGACAGCCGACCAGCGCGATGCTGCGCGGCGCCAGGAAAGTGGCGAGCCGAGAGGTCACGCGGCCGGCACCGGGGTCAGAGGTCGGTAGACGTCGAGGTAGCCGTCGATCTCACGCGCCGGCGGGTAGCGACGCTGCACGACCTCCCGGCCCGCCGCGCCCAGCCGCGCGCGGAGCCGCGGGTCGGCGACGAGTCGCTCGGCCTGCTCGACGAGCTCGGCCTCGTCGCCGAACAGCAGGCCCGCCACATCCGGCTCGATCAGCGAGCGATTGCCCTCGATGTCGGAGGCGAGCACGGGACGGCCCATGGCCCACGCTTCCAGCACCGAGTTGGCCATGCCGCCCTCGGACAGTGAGCAGTTGAGCACGACGTCGGCCTGCGTGAGCAACGACGCCATCTGGGCGTGCGGCACCGCCCCGAGGTGACGCGCCCACGACCGGCCATGGAGCGCGGCGGTGAGCGCGGCGCCTTCCGCGACGTCGAGCACAGGGCCCGCGTACAGCAAGCGAACCTCGGGCCGGCGCGCGACCAGCCGCTCGAAGGCCGCCAGCGGCAGGCGCGGCCGCTTCACGGGACGGATTCCCGCCGGGAAGACGAACAGGACGCGGCCGGATGGCAGCGGCCACGACGCATCGAGATCGAACGGCGTGCCCGCCTCGAGCGACACCGCCTGGGGCACGACCGCGAACCGCTCGCGGAGATCGGGCAGCGCGGTGGCGACGCGGTCGACGATCGAGGCGTGGAACGCGACGAGGCGAGCGGCGCCCTCGAGCACGCGGCGGACGATCGGCGCGCGGGAGGGATCGAAGAGATCGTGGTTGGCGTCCGTGCCCGTCAGCGTGACCACGAGCGGGATCTCCGTCCGGCGCGCCAGGCGCAACGCGAGCGGTCCCGTGCGGAACGCGTGGAAGGCGTGGACGAGCGTCGGCTGAAACGCCTCCACCTCGCGCGCGATCGTGGCCTCGGTGGTGACCGACACGTCCCACGTTGCGAGGTCGATGCCGCGCCGTCGGAGTCCGGCCGCGATGCGGTCGACGGTGATCGCGTTGCCTCGGGTTGAGGGCGACGCGAACGGGGTGAGCAACGCGATCCGGGCGGGCATCGTTCCGAGGATACGGGCAACCCCGACCCGAGTCCAGCGGCCGACAGCGAATCCGCGCTCCTGGCGCGCACATCTCATATAATAGTGATGATGATGTCTGGGCCAACGGAGCCCCCGGACCGCTCGCCGACGTCTCGATCGGAGATGGACTGCCGGAAGATCGCGGATCTTCTGAGCGACTATCTCGAGGGAACGCTACCGAGGCGCACCGCCGAGCTGCTCGAATGGCACATCGACGGCTGCGCGCCGTGCGTCGCCTTCGTGAACACCTACCGCGGCACGCTCAACGCCACGCGCGCCGTCCGCGACGTGGACATTCCGCCCGAGCTGAAGAAGCGCTTGCTCGCTGTCCTGCGCGCTCGCGACGAACGCCCAGAGTAGGGCTTAGAGAATCTTCAGGACGGGATCGGCGACGACTTCGCCGATCTCCCAGCATGCCTCGCCGCGCTCTGCGAACGCCGGGACGACGGTCTCCGCGCGGCCCGGTGCGACAGCGAAGAGCAGGCCGCCGGACGTCTCGGCCTCGAAGAGCAGCGACACCAGCGGGGCCGGCACCTCCGCGCCGACGGTCAGACGAGCGCCGAGGATCGCCTCGACGTGCCGACGATTTCGCTTCATCCCGCCGCTCCACTGCCCCGCCTCGCCCAGGGCCAGCGCGTCGGGCAGGAGCGGAACGCGCGAGGCGACGACGGCGAGCCCGGCCGATGAGGCCTGGATCATCTCGCTCGCGTGACCGGCGAAGCCGAACCCCGTGATGTCCGTCGCCCCCGTCACGCCGACGCCCCCTGCGATCTCCGCCGCCACGCGGTTCAACCGCAGCATGCTGGCCACCGCGGCGTCGAGCGATCCCGCGGGCGCGACGTCGGATTTGGCCGCGGTGGTGATCACGCCGGTTCCGAGAGGCTTGGAGAGAAACAGCCGATCGCCCGGCCGCAGCCCGCCCTTGATGAACAGGCGGTCGGGATGCACTCGGCCGGTCACGCAGAGCCCATACTTGGGCTCGACGTCGACCACCG
>Ga0075425_100005831_pt1 | contig 12845 bp, 12 predicted proteins | sample SoiMethybrSBSTD4_FD_75300 | JGI IMG/M metagenome (GOLD analysis project Ga0075425, IMG submission 75300) | Bulk soil microbial communities from a Populus tree surrounding site in Tennessee, USA - Soil MetaG P. TD hybrid SBSTD4 | ecosystem: Environmental > Terrestrial > Soil > Tree plantation...
GGGATCATGCGGATGCGTGTGTAGTCGACGTCCAGCTCTTCTGCGGCGATCTGGGCGAGCGTCGAGATGATCCCCTGGCCGATTTCGACCTTTCCTGTTCGAATCTCGACTACGCCATCTGGTCTGACTACAACCCAACGATCGAGACGGCTGTTGCGCGCGAGACTCGGGGGGAGAGAAGCGGTGGTCATATTAGAGGGCTCTACCCGTGCTCATCTTCTGGCTGGCACGACGGATCGCGCGCAGGATGCGATCGTAGGAACCGCAGCGACATAGATGGATGCTGAGCTCGGATCGGATGTGTGCGTCCGTCGGTGAAGGATTGCGATTGAGCAGAGCTGCCGCGCCGATGATGATGCCGGTCAGGCAGTAGCCGCATTGACCCGCCTGCTCCTCGATGAAGGCCTCCTGCAACGGATGAAGTGCTGCACTACCAAGTCCTTCGATTGTCGTGACAGTTCTGGCTTCCGCGGCCGACACCGGCGTGTTGCAGGATTGAACACTTCGTCCATCCAGCAGAACTGTGCAGCATCCGCAAACGCCCTGTCCGCAACCGAACCGAGTCCCCTTCAGCTTGAGGTCATTTCGCAAAATGTAGATGAGCGGGGTATCTGCGTCCGCTTTGACGGTCCGTTGTACGCCGTTGATGTTGAACTCGATGGCCTTCGTCACGGATTAAAGCTCCCCCACAGTTCTAAGCTGTACATTACCAGATTTTGGCAGGCATTGGCACGAACCTACCCTAGGTCGTTGATCTTGCGACAGGTCCACCTTGAAGGGAGACGCATTGCCAGCCGTTTGCGCGTAGGCGACCGTTCGCCCACGACAAGGGACTGGTGGGCTATGCGGTGCGCAAGTTGATGAGTTGCGCCGGGCGACAAGATCCTGAAAGGCGTCAAGCCAGCCGAGCTTCCAGTGAAGCAACCTACGGCCAAGGGCCGCACCGTCCCGCCGAGGCCGCTCGCCCACGCCGACGAATTGATCGAGTATAACTGCCTCTGCGCGGGCTTCGCTGCACCAGCTCAAGTCTCAAATTGGTTACTCTTCCACCGTTGCGGCGCGCCGGCACGACCACGGCAGAAATCGAGTGTGCTACGGGGCCAAGATCGGGCATCGAGAAGTTCAGTGCGGGAGGGTAGCCCTTGCCCTGGGCTGCACACCTTTATTGATGCACTAGCCCTGCATCAGGAGTAGCAAGCTGCCTGCCTTAGAGCAATGCCGACACACTAAGTGCACTGCGGCATCGTCCAGCAGCGATCGAACCTGCGTTTGGCCAGATCGCTCTTCCTGATGCAGACGTAGAGGCAGCCCTCACCAATCCACGGCCCGATCTCGGAGTCAGTCTCGATTTGCAGCACGTGCTGCCAGCCGACGGCGCGCGCGAAGTGCGTCGCGCGCTCTCGAGCCTCGAAAGCGGAGAAGGCTTGGCACGCTTCCTCGTAATCAAGGCCACTTAAATGGCGGGCCATCCTTGTCCATGCGCTCGTGAAAGGCTTTGAGCGTCGGGTGGTTCCCGTAGTCGTCGTCGGCGTACTTGACGCAATCCGTCTCAAGCGGATCCTGCCACGGAAAGGCAATCCCACCTACCTGGTGGATCGCACCGTGCCAGGTGAACGCATTTGGGTGCTGATCAGCGAGATCTTTCCAAAACTGGTGGTATGCTTCATGTTCTTGCCCCCAATGCATTCGAGGAGGCCACGGGGCCACAGGTTTGGTGTCGGGCGGCGGGGGCGCTCCATGGAGCGCCAACAGCTCACGGGAGCCAAATGGCGGCGGCAGCAGCCACAGCTTGGGGGTCACGCGTCGCGGCCTGAACATGAAGTGCCTTGGCCCACCTGTAGTGGGCCCAGGATCGCTGAATTCCACGGGAAAGTCGCGCCGACCGAGACGGTCCGTCTCATCGGTGTTGAACATTACGGACGCGCCGGTCATTCCCCACGTTTCGATCGGGTCGCAAAAGAAAAGCAGCCGACCCGATGACGGAAATCCTTCCAGGCCGCCAGCGGAAAGGATCTCGGCAAAGTCGATCTGCGCGATAAAGCTCAAGGGCCATGGGCGCGCTAAATGGTCCTTGAAGGCCGTCCTGTCAGAAAGGGCCGGCCTCCACGGCCACGGAACCTCCGCAGGGAGATCGGGCTTGCCGCCGAGGCGGCTCGCCCCTATCGGAGCGTCTGCGCCCTCTTCGACAGGACCGGGTTCGTGGATCATGGCGTGTCGCGCGGCGGCTGCCAATCGAGGAGACCACTCTCCGAGCCCAGCCTGAACGAGCGCGGCTTCCAACTCTTTGCTTGTCGTCCACATCGGCTGCCTTTCGTTGGGCCGTGGCGCGCAGTTTACTTCCTGACGGTGGCAGCCAAGCGGCTGAGCGTCTGCTCCTAGCACAGAGCGCCAATAGCTCAGTAACCACTGACCCTGGTCTGCAGGACCCGAAGGCGGCGCGGCGACCCGATCGTCGGGTCGCCAACCCGCACCGCCACGTCATGAGCTGGCTCGCGCTGTGCGCTATTCCATTTGGCAAGCAGGTAGGAGTAGCGCGCACCTGACGTGTCGACGATCACGACCGAGCCTATCTGCAGGACAGAAAGCCACCTCGACGACGTCGCCCCCAATCCGGCAACAAACACGACGCCGCCGGCCAACATGGACAGGATGCCCATGAACTTCCCAACTCGGTGCCGATAACGTGGAATGTTGGAGGGTTTTGAATGGATGTCCGGGCCTGACTTGGGAAGCATATTGCCGACGGCGATCATACCCAAGGCGGGATACGCGAGACTCGCGATGGGTCCGCTCTCGCACGAGGAGGTTGTCGAAGCCATGCAGGAAACGCTCGACAAAAATCCAGGCGCCATGGGTATGCGCCGCGAGACGGTCGACTTTCCGCATGATCAAAATGTGGATGGGAGCCCCGCATTTCTTGATGAAGACGCTGCCAAAGTTGCCGCCGAGATGGGGTTGCATGTACTCGTCTACAACGCCAAGCCACGGATGGCGGCGTTAGGGCGTAACGCGCCCTAACCTTTTCGCGTTTCTGGCGGGGCTTCGAGGGTTCACGACGCTCGGCGCCCCATCAGTTTGCGTTGCAAACGAAATCGGAAAAATATGCTCGCAAGCCTCGCAGAGCTTTGTTGCGCCGCAGCCGAGACCGGCTAAGGCCCTCCTGTCGCGTTTTCGCATGGCCAAGACCCATACGGGCATTGCGGCCCCGCCACATCCACTTGAAAATAGCCGACCATGAAGCGTGGGACCCGCATAGCCATAATCGGCGCTGGATTGGGAGGCGCCACCGCAGGCGCCTTATTGCAACGCGAAGGTTTCCAGGTACGGCTTTACGAGCAAGCTCGATCATTTGAGCGGATCGGAGCCGGAATTCATGTGTCGGCGAATGTTATGAAGGTGCTGCGCTATCTCGATGCCGACGAGCGATTGAGCCAGATCGGCATCCACCCGGATGTGTTCACAAGTCGAAAATGGGACACCGGCGAGGTCTTATTTGAACTACCACTCGGCAAGAGAGGTGAACAAAAGTACGGCGCCAGCTACATCACCGTTCACCGCCACGATCTCCATGCCGCGATCCTTGAAAAAGTGCAGCCAGGGACAATTAAATTCGGTAAGCGGCTAACTGATGTAAAATTGGACGGTGCGGTCGCTCACCTAATGTTCGATGATGCGTCGGTCGCTGGCGCCGACGTGGTGATCGGCGCGGACGGTGTAAACTCGAAGCTTCGCGACGCGGTAACCGGCCAGAGCAAGTCGCGTTTCACTGGTGCAGTCGCTCATCGCGCGATATATCCCTCCACACTGCTCGCCGGCGTGGCAGTACGCAATTGCACCAAATGGTGGGGACCAAACAGCCACATCCTGATCTATTACATCGAACAGTCACGTAAGGAAATTTATCTGGTGACCAGCGCGAAGGGTGATTGGCATTCGCAGGCCGCTTGGGAGTTTTGCACCAGGGAAGAGGTGGCAAGCTCATTTGAGGGCTTTCATCCTGAGGTCCGGAAGGTAATCGAGATGGCGCCCCAGCTCACCAAGTGGCCAATCCTGGATATCCAACCGATCGACAAATGGAGCGAACGCAACTTGGTGCTTTTAGGAGATGCCTGCCACGCCATGATGCCGTACATGGCGTCGGGTGCAGCCATGGCTATTGAGGATGCGGCCGTCTTGGCCCGATGTCTGGTCCAGGCAGATGATTTTGCTAGTGCTTTTGCCCTCTATCAAGAGACTCGCATGCCCCGCGTCAGTAAAGTGCAACGGATCTCCGCAAAAAATACCTTCCTGCGCTATCCGACCGATCCGACTTGGGTGTTTGCGTATGATGCGGTAAGCGATCCCCTTGGACTGCAGCAATGACAGCCCATTCGGCGCTGCGCGACCAAGGATTGTGATGTCGCCTGTCGGCAGATAGTGGGGCGGGATCCGGCGATCGTCCGCTACCGTAGGTAAAGAAGGAGTGGGCCAGGGGTCGGTGCTAACCTCAGTTTGCGTCAGAGGCTTTTGCGCCGGAGCCGACCTCGGGCGATACGGCTCATTGCGAAGCAGCAATCCATCCGGTGCAGATCGTGACTATTTGATATTGTCGTCGGGTGAGCCGGTCGTCGATGAGTGGACTTGGCCGGGACTCGCGAGACGGCAGAGCCAGCCTAAGATAGGTCGTCTTAGAGACAGTCTCGAAATGGAAACTTCATGCCTCTGTTACTTGCCATCCTCCTCTTGCTCGCCTTCGTGGCGGCCGCACCCGCGCAACCTCTCCCTGCCCTCGATCTCGTCATCGCTGGTGGTCGCGTAATCGACCCGGAGTCGGGGCTCGATGCAGTCCGTCATGTCGGCATCAAGGCCGGCAAGATCGTGATGCTGTCCGAGGCACCGCTGACGGGGGCACCAACGTTGGATGCGGCGGGGCTTGTCGTTGCCCCCGGCTTCATCGACCTGCATTCGCACGCGCTGACGGTCCCTTCGATGCGCATGCGGGCGTTTGACGGGGTCACCACAGCGCTCGAACTCGAATTAGGAAGTCTGCCGATCGGGCAAGCCTATGATCTCATTGCGCGTGATCAGCAGCCGATCAACTACGGCTTCTCAGTCTCTTGGGTGCTGGCGCGGATGAAGGTGCTCGACGGCGTCGCACTTACGGGAAGCCCCGCGACCTATGTGGCCAACCTCGCCAAACCGAATTGGTCGAAGGCTGCTCCACCCGAGCGGATAGCCGACATCGTCATGGAAATCGAGAGAGGTCTCCGCGATGGCGGCATCGGGATCGGCATCATGGCCGGTTACGCGCCACAAAGCGGCAGGGACGAATTCGTCGAACTGCACCGGCTGGCTGCACGCTACGGCGTCCCAACGTTCACGCATATTCGTACAGCTGGCGTGGAAGGCTTCAGAGAAGTGATTGCGGCGGGCAAAGCTACAGGCGCGCACGTCCATCTCTGCCACATTAATTCATCGTCAATACGACAGATCATGGAAGTCACGGAGATCATCGCCGAGGCGCAACGCAATGGCGTGCGGGTTTCGACGGAAGCCTATCCGTATGGGGCGGCTTCGACCACGATCGGAGCGCCATTTTTGTCTCCAGAGGCCCTCTTGCGGTCGGGCAGGAATCCAACGGACATCTTTGTAGTCGACACTGCAAACTGGGTGAGGGATGCCGAGGACCTCGCCCGCATTCGCCGCGAGCGGCCGGACGCCATCGTGATTATCCATCAGCTCAGGGAGGACGTTGCAACGGATCGCGCCTTACTGGAGGCCGCGCTGCTGTTTCCAAACACGGCGATCGCCTCCGATGCCATGCCTTACCTGGCTGCGGGCCGTCTCGTCGACAACGATGACTGGCCGCTTCCCGACAATGCTATCGCGCACCCCCGCGTCGCCGGAAGTTTTTCGCGTGTTCTCGGAAGCTGGGTTCGAGATCGAAAAGTAATTTCGCTCAACGAGGCAATCCGGCGCGCCAGCTTGATCCCAGCGCGGATCCTGGAGCAAGCGGTTCCCCAGATGCGCGATAAGGGCCGAATCCGCGTTGGCGCGGATGCTGACATCATCGTGTTCGACGCCAACACCATCGCGGATCGAGCAACCTATCAGAATCCAAGGGTCCCCTCGGTTGGGATGCGCCATGTCATCGTGAACGGCACAGTGCTGATCCAGGATGGGGAGTTGCATCGTCGCGCGATGCCGGGAAGGGCCGTGCGCGGTCCAGCCCGCTAAACGCGTCTGGACCCAGGCCGCTCTCGACGCCATAGGGACCAAGGAGGATGGCTTCCCGGTCCGGCCCGCGACCGTCAACACCGACGTCGTGGCCGTGAAGTCATTCCTAGCCTTTGCCAGTGCGTTGGGTCCACTCGCTGCAACGCCGGCGGCCCCTCATCAAGCTCAAGAATGCGCCCCGCTAAATCGCACAGCGCATCATGAGAGATTTCGAGATCGCAGCGCTCATCCGGGCCGCCAAGACGAATCGCGGCCGGCTGATAATCTCCATCGAAGGTGACGCAAGCGAGACGCCGCCACCCCGTAGCCGGTTTGCGACGCACCATTTGGCTTAGCACGGCACGCCATCATTCTGTCAGCAGTTTGCCGTGGATCATTGGCTGAAGCGGCGGAAGCTTCCTGCGGCGCGGCAGTAACCTGGGCCTATCGCACAGCGAGGATGAACAGGCGTGGAAATCTTAGCATCACCCTGCCGTCCGAGCGTACCGGATAGGCGTGGATGATCTCATCAATGTATTTGGCAGTGAAGCGCTCGCGCATCGCCGCGTCGAGCGGCGCTAGGAATGGTCGCAGCCCTGACCCCTTGAACCATTCGACAACGCCTGCGTGGTTCTCGATGATGTGATTATAGTGGGTGTGCCAGATGTCGACGTGGCGACACAGCGGGCGCAATAGATCATAGTAGTCCTCCGGCCGCGGCAGATCCGTGCGCGCTGGCGCGGCCTGCGCGATCGCAGCGACCCAAGGGCCTGACGCCGCGACCTTCTCCATCAGCATAAGCGCTGGCTCCTTGGTATTGTCTGGCATCTGCACGGCCAGCACGCCTCCTGGCGGGAGCTCGTGTACCAACCGCTGCAGCACCTTGGGATGGTCCGCCACCCACTGGAAAACCGCATTGCCAAAAAGGAGATCAGTGCGCTGCGTCGGCCTCCAGGTCGACAGGTCGCTCTCGACGAATGTACACTCCCCCAGCCGCTCGCGCGCCTGACGTAACATATCCGCCGAGGAATCGACCCCAATCACTTCCGCGTTAGGAAACCGCTGGATAAGCAGTTCCGTCGAGTTGCCTGGCCCGCAACCGAGATCGGCTACGCGTTTGGGATCGTCGAGCGAAACTTGGGCCAAGAGATCACGCGCCGGCCGCGTCCGCTCGTTCTCAAACTTGAGGTACTGGCTGGCGCTCCAGTCTTTGCCCGTGGTAGCCAGGTCGTCCATTGCGAGTTCGCCTCCACATTGACCCATCTATCTTTGTACCATTCCAGCGACCCGGCAAACTGCGTCTCGGCTGCGGGTTTCTTTAAGGTTGATCGGTGCCACAGCGATCCCCTCGGGTTGATGGTCTTGCGCTGTCAAGATGACCCAGCCCATCGCTGTGATCCCTGGTCGGATTCCTTGATCGAGAGCCTCCGGGGGGTGCGACAGCACTTGTCCAAACTATTGAGACTGCATCAGCTTTCGGATTGATCCAGTCGTAGCATGCTAACCCCGCCCCACATCGCATTCTGACCCGGCATCGGAGCGGCCTGGCGCCTGACGTGGGTCCTCCCGTCTGATATGGTGAGTGTGGTTTGCTATGGGGCGATTTAAGTGGCGCCACAGGTGCTGAGCGAATGGGGTCTGGCTGGCATCGCTGCCCTCCACGAGCATGTGGGCGTGCTTGTGATCGTAGACGTTCTGTCGTTTTCAACAGCAGTTGACGTCGCTGTATCCAGAGGAGCCATCGTTTATCCTTTTTCGTTTGTCGAAGAGCAGGGCGCACGTTTTGCGGCAGAACGGGTCGGTGCGTTGCTTGCTCGTCCGCGTCGATCAGCAGGAGCAAAGTATAGTCTTTCGCCAGCCAGTCTTTTGAGCATTCCGGCTGGGACGAAACTGATGTTACCGTCCCTCAATGGGTCTCGTCTTTCCGTTGTCGCTGGCCGCACAACTGGCCGCATTCCTGTTTTGACTGGATGCTTGCGCAATGCCCGAGCGGTCGCGGCAGTAGCGCGGGCTATTGCGGGGAATAAAGCGATCGGCGTGGTGCCGGCTGGCGAGCGCTGGCCGGATGGCGGCCTCAGGCCAGCTGTAGAGGATTTGCTGGGAGCTGGTGCCATTGTTGATCACCTGGATTGGCCGTGCTCACCAGAAGCTCAGGTCGCACGAGACGCCTACCGGATGGCAGGCCGCGACATTGACAGGCTCATCCGTCTATCCCTTTCGGGGCGAGAGCTGGTGGACACCGGCTATTCAGGTGATGTCGATTTGGCTTTAGAGCAAGATGCCAGTTCGACTGTGCCGGTTCTGGCTGGTGGCGCCTTCCAGCAAGTTACATGACGGGCGGCTCTCATTTTGCAAGCGACATTCCATTCGTACTCGAAGGTGAGGGACAGCGCATCTCAGCAAAACCTGCCGCAGCTGACGGACCAAAGCATAACCATGCCGAAGTGCTTTCTGTACTACGCCCACGTCTTCGCCGTGCAAAGCGGCTACATCGCCGCGGCGAAACCCGCGCCAACTCAACTTCCATGGTAGCGGCCATGCGGCGACTGACTGCGCTAACCGCATTGAGCGCGGCCACGCTCAGGAGCGACGCGCCACGAGCCCCGGAGCAACAGGAGGAACGCCGCGCCGAGCGCGCCGCCGCGTCGTGCAACCACTGCAGAGCCCGCTGCGCCATCCAAAGCCTACTGTACGAGCCCGGCGATTACGGTGCGGCCGCCGAGACTGCCGCCGCGATGGACGCAGGCCGCAAGGTGGTTGACGGAACCGTTCGACTCCCGCAACTCTTGGTGAAGGTTCACAAAGTGGAGCTACACTCCGGTCCGTGACGGGCGAAATGAGCGGTCGTTAGGGAGCGATTTCGGCATCATCATCATCGAGAGAAGGACAGCATGTCAGCGTCTCGCCGCGTGATCACGGTTGTCGGTGCGCATGCCGAAGGCGAAATCGGTGATGTGATCACGGGCGGTGTGCTGCCGCCGCCCGGGGCGACGATGATGGAGAAGAAGCTGGCATTCGAGCGCCAGTTCGATCACATCCGACGACTGTTGATCCACGAGCCGCGCGGGTCTGTCGCCCGCCACGTAAACTTGATCGTGCCATCGACGCGAAGTGATTGCGCAGCAGGCGCGATCATCATGGAGCCGACCGAATACCCGCCCATGTCGGGGTCCAATACCATGTGCATCGCGACCGTCTTGCTCGAAACGGGCATCGTGCCCATGCAGGAGCCGTTGACCAGGTTCGCGCTCGATATGCCGGCGGGACGCGTGGGAGTCACCGCGACGTGCCGAGCCGGCAAGTGTGAGAGCGTGTCCATCCACAACGTGCCGGCGGTGGCCTTGAGGCTGGACGTCGAGATCAATGTCCATGGGGTCGGTAAGATGAGGGTCGATGTCGCGTACGGCGGCATGATTTTCGCAATCGTCGACGCTCAGAAACTGGGCTTCAAGCTCGAACCGAGTGAGGCTCGCGCGTTGGCTGATCTCGGGGAAAAGATACGCGTTGCGGCGCGCGAGCAGGTGCCGATCGCCCATCCCGAATTGCCAGATATTCGTGGCGTGTCGATCGTTCAGTTCGCCGGACCTGTGCGCCGCGAACAGGATCGTCTCGTCGCCAGGAATACCTGCATAGTAGCGCCAGGCCGCTCGGATCGCTCGCCGACCGGCACGGGTACGTGTGCGCGCATGGCGGTCTTGCACGCACGCGGAGAACTCAAGATCGGTGAGGGATTGACGCACGAAAGCCTAATCGGCTCCCGTTTTATCGGTACCGTCCGTAGTGAAACCAAGGTTGGAGGTCTTCCGGCAATTCTACCAACGATAGAAGGACGGGCGTGGGTTACCGGGTTCCATCACTACGTGGTCGATCCCACCGATCCTTGGCCCGCCGGCTATCGCCTTTCCGACACCTGGGGCACCAGTGATACTGCAGCGCAATTCTAGGTGGCGCCGATTTAAACCGGCTCGGATGGCGCAGCGTGCATCGCGACGAGCGCCGGACTTGCTGTGTGCCAGTGAGCTTTTCAAGGTCGAGCGGATGCGGATTTGCATACCGCCATATCCTCAAGCATGCGGCGGCGAAGTTCGCTGATGGGCGTTTGACCGCTCATGGTGAGGGCTCCCTGGTCTTGAGGTTAAAGGCTTCGAACACCTCGATTCTCAAGAGAGAGCTGGCCGCTCGTCACCCCATTTTCGGAGTAGGACCATCGCCCCGAGCAGTTCCCTACGCGCAGCGCTCTGCTGGTAGCGGGTTCGTTCGATGATCCCCTTCGGACATCGCGGTTGCTCGCATTGCCCACCACAAAAACTCCGCACTTGCACCCCGCGCAGGTGGACTACGGCCCGAGCGGGGGGTTCTCCATCATCAAAATCGGGATTGATACTGATATGCCAGACTTAAAGGTTGCAACCAGTCTAGTGGGCTTGCAGCCAGGTCAGGAAAAACTGAAGTGTTATTCCGGCGCGAAGCAGTCGCAAGAGGTCCATCCGTCGTCACCGCGGCCCTCAAGCAAGACGGCGATTTATAGCCTCGCGGCAGTGGCGAGATCGTTGGAGCGACGCCAGTTGCTGCAAGATGATCAGCGAGCTGATACTGGCGATGCCTCACAAAGTGCCACTCGAAGCATTGCCGAGACCGTCCGCTGCGACCCGACGCGGGATGCGGTGTTCCAGCGGATCGCCCTGCAGTACGCCAACACCGGCAAGAACGGAGCCGCCGCTTCGAATGGCATCAGCACCAGACGTCGGCCCCGGCAAGATGGCAGGCGCCTGCTTCCGGGTCGGACGTCCCAGCCGGAGAGATTGGATGGGCGTCCTGTCGCCGACAGACGCAATAGGGACAAGGAGGTTCCCATGATCAAGAGTGCCGTTTATGCCGCGATTGGGTTCGCCGCGATCTCCTCGATAGCCTTGGCAGAAGACCTTTCTTCGGCGACGGCCCCGTTGCCTCCAGGGACATTCACGACCTCGGCTCACTCTGACGAATGGAAAATTGTGAACGCGCTGAGCGCGGGCCCAGCCAGCATCACGGAGCACGCAGCCGTGATTGATTGGCCCGCGAATCCGAACGATGAACTGTCTCATGGCAGAGTGCTTCGCCCGGGGGCCAGTGGTTGGACGTGCATGCCCGACGTTCCTGGAAGGCCTCAACACAATCCGATGTGCGTGGACGAGACTATGATGAAATGGCTCAGGGCGACCCTGGCCGGGGAGAAGCCTGACATCGATCGCGTTGGGCTGTCCTATATGCTGATGGGTGAGGCGAGGCAGGGACAGGGAGCAAGTCCCGCAAGAGACCCAAGCCAGGTCAAAGAATGGTTCTATGTCGGCCCGCATATCATGGTCGTGCTCCCGGATTCCGCGGAGGGCGCACTCCGGGGCATCAATCAGGATCTCTCCAATAACCAGCCCTATACATCGTTCCTCAGTTCCGCAGATGTAGCAACGCCCATCTGGGTCATTCCCGTTGCAAAGGTCGGCGGCAGGATCAAGGAGGAGCCCGGCAAATAGGGCCCATAGAGGCTTATCAAAGATTGGCAGCACCGATCGGCGTCGCGCAACTCGACACGTGACGTTCGCCGACTGCGTCCGTGGCCTTCGTGAAGCTACTTTTTGCCGACCATCACCAACCTACTCGCTCCATGCCGTTTCAGTCGTTGACCTATTTCTTGGTGTAGCGCATTCGTCCGTTAATGGGCACTTTGGTTGGGTGCATGTGGGCTCTGCGTGGCATACATTATCGACGCGGGCCAGCCATGGCGCGGCGCGGCTGGGTACGTTGACCAATTGCTCCAGGGCACCACGGACCGCTAGCGATATCGACTTTGCGTCGCCGCCAGGATCGTTTCATAGTGAGGAACTATGCCAGGCATCGTATTCGACCGCGCAAGCAGTTTCTACGATGCGACGCGCGGCCTCCCGCCGGGGGTGGCGGAGCAGGTGCGCGATCAAATCGTGCTGCGTACGGGTGCGGGGCGCAATACGCGCTTCCTGGAAATCGGGGTTGGCACCGGGCGGATCGCGCTGCCATTCGTGCAAATCGGCGCCGATTACACGGGCGCCGACTTGTCGCTGCCCATGATGGAGGTGCTGCGGAGGAAAATCGCTGCGAACCCCGAAGGGGCGGGACGGCTTAAGCTGGCGATCGCCGACGCAATCGCCTTGCCGTTCGCGAATGCCACCTTCGACGTGATCATCATGATCCACCTGTTACATTTGGTGAGCGACTGGCGACAAACACTGCGCGAATGCTGGCGGGTGTTGCGCGACGGCGGCTGGCTTGTACTCTCGTCGAATGAGCGCGCGGAGCAGAAGCAACGTGACGCGACCGCAAGCCGCACGCCCGATGGCCTCCTCCTCGTGAGACAGAAGTGGAATGAAATCATGAACGAGCTGGGTCAAGATCGATCACGGCAACCAGGTAGTCAGTGGCTAGCAAATGATACGGTGTGCGATGCCCTGGCTCAGATGGGCGCCACCGTACGACATGTGACGCTAACCGAATATCAACATCGCCCGACCACAGCGCGTGAGATGGCCAGTCTGCCGCGCTTTTCACGAGCACCCTGTGTTACGCTCCCCGGACGTTCCATTCAGGAGGATAACAATGTCGTTGCCTTGCAAGTCTGAGCGCAGCCGCCTCAACCACGC